>Ga0306923_10003461_pt1 | contig 14863 bp, 16 predicted proteins | sample sta12Can44000108_FD_203841 | JGI IMG/M metagenome (GOLD analysis project Ga0306923, IMG submission 203841) | Lab enrichment of tropical soil microbial communities from Luquillo Experimental Forest, Puerto Rico - statanox.12C.anox.44.000.108 (v2)... | ecosystem: Environmental > Terrestrial >... | reverse complement strand
GATCGGCCTGTGCTTCTCGGGCCTCGGCCTCATCGTGACGACCCTGGCGCCGTCCTACGATTTCTTCATGTATTACTTCACCCTGTTCATCACGCCCATGACGCTGCTTTCCGGCGTGTTCTTCCCCCTTGGCCAACTGCCAGTCCTACTGCAAGGCCTGGCCCAAGCCCTGCCCCTGACCCACGCGGTGGCGCTGGTGCGCCCCCTGCTGCTGGGTCAAATGCCAGACAACGTGCTGCTGCACGTGGCGGTGCTACTGGCCATGAGCCTGGCGAGTTTCGCCGTGGCCCTGCGCCTGGCGCGCCGACGCCTGCTGGGTTGAGAGGAATTCGGGAAGCGTTGAAGCAGGATGCGTGACGCGGCACGCGGCGGGACACTTAGCGGGGTATAGCCCGCCGCCGATCAGCGCGGTGCGCTATCGAAGGATCGTTCCAACCGCAGCACCGGCTGCAAGCCGCGATCACTGTCGGTGTAGGGAGCATCGGCGCTGGCCGTCACGGCGAGCAGTCCTTCGGTCGGATGACGGTTCAACAGATAGCCGCCAATAACGCCCACCACCAGGGCCAACAAACCAGCTTTCCAGGGTGCCAGCAGACGCAAGGACAACCAGCGCACTTGCCAGCGCAGGCTGCCGTCGGTGCGCGCCGCTTCCTTCATTTGGTCCAGGGCCTGGCGCTGCTCGGCTTGGCGGGCCGCCAATACTTCCAGGGCGGACGCCTTTTCCTGTTCGACACTGGCGGCGGCCTGCAAGGCCTGACGCTTGGCTTCCGCCGCTTGGCGAGCCTCTTCTTCCAGGGCTTGTCGCCGCTGGGCCTCCTTCACCGCATCCACGTCGGCGATGCGGCGTTCGATGGCGGTCATCTCGGCCTTGCGCTCGGCATCCCGCAAGGCTTCAGCCTGCTTGGCCAGCATCTGGTCGGTCTGGATGCGAATACGGGCCAGGTTGAGGGCTTCGGATTCCGCCAACTCCCGCTCCCGCAGGGCCTCCAGGGCCTGCTTGCCTTCGTCCAGCCGTTGACGAGCCGCCGCCTCGACGGAAGCGCGATATTCGGCAGGGGTCTGGTTGCGGCTGGATGTGGTCACGGCATCTCCTGAAGGGTCCCGCCAGCCTAGCCCAGGTCGACGCCGGGAAAAGCCCGAATAAACGGGCGGTTCCCGGCGCGACTTTGTGACTGAAAGACGACCCGTCAGCCGTGGATCATGTCCCGATTCGCGGCCCCCGGCGGCACGATGGGATAAACGTGGTTGTTCACGTCGATGCTGGCGTGGATCAGCATGGGGCCCGGTTGTTCCAGGGCCTGACGCAGGGCGCGCCGGGGGTCGGCCTCCATGTCCAGGTCCACGGCGGCAAAACCGAAACCCCGGGCCACGGCGACGAAATCCGGGCCGTGGCGATAGCGACTGGCGTAGATGCGTTCGCCGTAGAACAGGGTCTGCTGCTGGTTCACCAGGCCCAGGGAGTTGTTGTTCATGACGATGATCTTGAGATTAGCGTTTTCCTCCGCCGCCGTCACCAGTTCCTGCACGTTCATCAACAAGCTGCCGTCACCGCTGAAGCACACCGCCGTGCGCCCGGGGCAAGCCAGGGCGGCGCCGAGGGCGGCGGGCACACCGAAGCCCATGGTGCCCAGGCCGCCGGAAGTCAGCCACTGACGTGGTCGGCGCAGGGGGTAGGCCTGGGCCACCCACATCTGGTGCTGCCCCACGTCGGTAGCCACCACGGCCTCGTCGTCCAGGCAATCGGCCACGGCCTTGATCAGGCCGTAATGGCTGCGGGGATCATCTTCGTCGTTGAGACAAAGGGGATGGGCCTGCTTGAGGGCGGCCACCCGTTCCAGCCAGTCGGTGTTGAGGCGCGGGGCCACCTTCGGCAGCAAGGCCTCCAGGCTCAAGCGAGCGTCGGCAGCCATGGCCAGTTCCGGTTCCCGCAATTTGCCCAGTTCCTCGGCGTCGATGTCGATGTGGATCACCTTGGCACCGGGGCAGAACTCCGCCAGCTTGCCCGTGGCCCGGTCGTCGAAGCGGGCGCCCACGGCCATCAGCAGGTCGCATTCCTCCAGCACCAGGTTGGTGTAGGGCGCGGCGTGCATGCCCAGCATGCCCAGGGCAAGGGGATGGTCCACCGGCATGGCACCGAGGGCCATGAGGGTCATCACCGTGGGCAGGGAGGCTTTCTCTGCCAGCGCCACGGCAGCTTCGGCGGCCCCCGAGTGGACGATGCCGCCCCCCAGATAGAGCACGGGATGGCGCGCGGCGGCGATCATGGCGGCAGCCCGTTCCAGATCACCCTCCGCTGCCCGGGGCAACGGCGCGGGACGGCTCGGCTCGGGCCAGTGGGTGATCTCCACCTTTTCCAGTTGCACGTCCTTGGGGATGTCGATCAGCACCGGCCCCGGACGACCCGACTGGGCGATATGAAACGCCAGGGGCACGGCCTCCAGCAGGTCGCGGGCATGGCTGACGAAGAGCACTTCCTTGGTGATGGGCGCCGCCACGGAACAGATGTCCAGTTCCTGGAAGGCGTCGGTACCGATCATGGACAGGGGCACCTGGCCGGTAATGGCGACGATGGGAATGGAGTCGAGCATGGCGTCGGCCAGGGCCGTCACCAGATTGCTGGCACCGGGGCCGGAAGAAGCCAGGCACACACCCACCTGTCCGCTCGCCCGGGCCGCCCCCTGGGCGACGAAGCCTGCCCCCTGTTCGTGGCGGGCAAGCACGTGACGCAGGGCCGGGAAGCCGGCCAGGGCGTCGTACACCGGCAGGATGGCGCCGCCGGGAATGCCGGTGACGAAATCCACGCCCTGGCGAGCGATCAGGCGCACGACCAGCTCCGCCCCGGTCAGGGTCTGGGGACAGGTGCCGTAGCAGTCCGCGTCACGAGCGGTCGTATCACGGGGGCTGGCTGGTGCGGCAACAAAAGGGGACTGCGCGGCGGCGATCTCCCGGTCGGGTGCATTCATGGTGAGGCTCCTCTGTCTGGTTGAGGTGCCGGTTCGCCGTCGGGAGTCTGGAAATAAAAAACCCCCGCCGGCTGCGCCGGCGGGGGTTTTTAGAAACTGTTGCTTTAAAGAACCCTGGCCGACGTGATGCCTACGACGACACCTACGGTAATTACCCGTACGACCACTACTGCATTCACAGCCGAATCCGCCGTCCGCAAAGCACCCAGGCCGGCGGTGGGCCGGTGCAGGTCGAAGCGGGAAGGACGGAAATGCGCCATGGAGGTCACGGGTTCGGGTTCGAAAAACGAAGGCGCATTATGCGCCCGCCAAAAACGAAATGGCAAGCATCGGCAAGGGGGGCGCCACAGGAATCGACCGTCGGCCCCTGCTACGGCAGTCGACGCCAGTAGAATGGACTGATGACTGCCGCCGCCGACACGCCCTTGCTGGTGCTCACCAACCTGCCCGACGCCGATGCTGCCCGCATGCTGGCCAGCCGCTTGGTGGAAGCACGGCTGGCGGCCTGCATCAACATTCAGGCGCCCTGCACCTCGGTCTATCGCTGGGAAGGGCAAATGGAAGCCGCGACGGAAGTGCCCCTGCTGATCAAGACCACGGCGGCCCGCTATCCAGCCCTGGAAGCGGCCATCCGTGCCGGCCACCCCTATGAACTTCCCGAGATCATCGCGGTCCCAATCGCTGCCGGCCTGCCCGCCTACCTGGGCTGGGTGGCCACCGAAACCACACCCGACGACACCCCATGCTGATGCGCCCGCTGCTCCGTAGCCTCCTCTGCCTGTTCCTCTTCCTCATGCCCTGGCTGGCCCAGGCGGGCCAGGAACCCCTGCCGCCGGAGCAGGCTTTCCAGGCCAGCGCCCGCTTCCTCGACCCGGCCACGGTGGAGGTGCGTTACGAAATTGCGCCCGGTTACTACCTCTACCGGGACAAGTTCAAGTTCGCCATTGCCACGGGCACCGGCACCCTAGGCACGCCGGTTTTCCCCAAGGGCGAAACCAAGGACGACCCCAACTTCGGCAAGGTGGAAGTGTTCCACCAGTCCTTCGCCGTCAAGCTGCCCGTTAGCGGCGCCGGCGACAAACTCAACCTGAAGCTGGGCTTTCAGGGCTGCGCCGACATGGGCGTCTGCTACCCGCCCATGAACCCGGTGGTGGATGTGGATGCGGCCAGCAGTATCGTGACTGGCCCCACCGGGACCAGCAACGCTGAGAACGGCAACGAAACCTCCCGCATCGCCAAACTACTGCAAGGCAGTCTGGGACTGGCCCTGTTGAGCTTCTTCGGCTTCGGCCTGCTGCTCTCCTTCACCCCCTGCATGCTGCCCATGGTGCCCATCCTCTCGGGCATCATCGTCAACCACGGCCACGCCGTCAGCCACGCCCGGGCCTTCGTGCTTTCCCTCGCCTACGTGCTGGGCATGGCCATCACCTACGCCCTGGCCGGTGTCGCCGCCGGGCTGTCGGGCACCCTGCTCTCCGGTGCCTTGCAAAACGTCTGGGTGCTGGGGGGCTTTGCCTTGGTCTTCGTGGTGTTGTCCTTCTCCATGTTCGGCTTCTACGAACTACAGTTGCCCAGCAGCCTGCAAAGCCGCCTGTCCGACACGGCCAACCACCGGGGCGGCAACCTGCCCGCCCTGTTCATCATGGGTGCCCTTTCGGCCCTGATCGTCGGCCCCTGCGTCGCCGCCCCCCTGGCTGGCGCCCTGCTCTACATCGCCAAGACGGGCAATGCCCTGTTGGGCGGCATGGCCCTGTTCGCCATGGCCCTGGGCATGGGTGTGCCGCTACTGGCGGTGGGCCTCTTCTCCCGTTCCCTGCTGCCCCACACCGGCCCCTGGATGGAGTCGGTAAAAAAGTTTTTCGGCGTACTGTTGCTGGCCACGGCCCTCTGGCTGGTGTCGCCGGTGCTGCCCATCTGGCTGGTGATGCTGGGCTGGGCGGCGCTACTGATCGTGCCTGCCATCTACCTGCGGGCCATCGACCCGTTGCCACCCCACGCCAACAACTGGCACCGTTTCTGGAAGGGTGTCGGCCTGCTCATGCTGCTGGCCGGCACGGCCCAGGTGGCCGGTGTTGCCGGCGGCTCCCGCGACCCCTTGAAGCCCCTGGGCTTCCTCACGGCAGCCGGCGCCAGCGAAAGCCGCGAGGTGCATTTCGATACCGTGCGCACCGTGGCGGAACTGGATGCCCGTCTGAAAAAAGCCGACAAACCCGTGTTGCTGGATTTCTATGCGGACTGGTGCGTGAGCTGCAAGGAGATGGAGCGCAATACTTTCAGCGATCCGGCAGTCCAGCAACGCTTCGCCACCATGACCCTGTTGCGGGCCGATGTCACCGCCGCCAACGAGGCGGACTATGAACTGCTCAAACGCTTCGGCCTGTTCGGCCCACCGGGTATCATCTTCTTTGATCGTTCCGGCCAGGAACTGACGGACCTGCGGGTCGTCGGCTACCAGGCGCCGGCGGAATTCCTGGCGGTGCTCGACCGCCTCCCCCATTGATGTACTGATTTCGGAGATTCATCCATGTTCACCGGCATCGTCGCCGCCACCGGCAAGATCACTCACGTACAGCCCCTCGAAAAGGGCGTGCGCCTCACCATCAGCGCTCCCGAACTAGGCCTGGACGACATTGGCCTCGGTGATTCCGTCGCCCACAACGGCGTCTGCCTCACCGTGATCGAGAAGACCGGCGACAGCTACAAAGTGGATGTTTCCAAGGAGACTCTGGATTGCACCGTGGGCCTGGACGGCGCCAGCAACAACGCCGAAGTGAACCTGGAAAAAGCCATGCAGCTCACCGACCGCCTCGGCGGCCACCTGGTCAGCGGCCATGTGGACGGCGTGGGCGAAGTGCTCAAGTTCGAGAAGATCAGCGAATCCCACGAACTGGCGATCCGCGCGCCCAAGGCCCTGGCCAAGTACATCGCGCGCAAGGGTTCTGTGACGGTGAACGGCGTGTCCCTCACCACCAACACCGTGGACGGTACCGACTTTTCCATCAACCTGATTCCCCACACGGTGCAGGTCACTACCCTCAAGTACCTGAAGGCCGGCGCCGGGGTGAACCTGGAAGTGGACCTGATCGCCCGTTATTGCGAGCGTCTGCTCACCGCCGATAAGGAACTGGCCGGCTGAGCAAAGGTTAATCGCCGGTTCCGCCGGCAAGGCAGGGCCGGGATTCAACAATCGGCCTCCGACCAGATTTGGGGCGTAAAATGCGCCCCCTTCCCCCTACTTATTTGCCCAAGGCGCCCATGAGCGACATCAGCCCCATTTACGACATCATTGCCGACATTCGCGCCGGCAAGATGGTGATCCTCGTGGACGAGGAAGACCGGGAAAACGAGGGCGACATCGTGGTGGCCGCCGAGTTCGTGACCCCCGAGGTCATCAACTTCATGGTCAAGCACGCCCGCGGCCTGGTCTGTCTGACCCTGACCGAAGCCCGCTGCCGCCAGCTCAACCTGCCCCCCATGGTGCAGGACAACCGCACCCCCCACGGCACCGCCTTCACCGTTTCCATCGAAGCCGCCGAGGGCGTCACCACCGGCATTTCCGCCTTCGACCGGGCCCGTACCGTGCAGGCCGCCGTGGCCCGGGACGCCAAGCCTTCAGACCTGGTACAACCCGGCCACATCTTCCCCCTCACCGCCCAGAACGGCGGCGTGCTGGTGCGTGCCGGCCACACCGAAGCCGGTAGCGACCTGGCCCGCCTAGCTGGGCTGGAGCCGGCCTCCGTCATCTGCGAAGTGCTCAAGGACGATGGCACCATGGCCCGCCTGCCGGACCTGATCGAGTTCGCCAAGGAACACGGTCTCAAGATCGGCACCATCCGCGACCTGATTCATTACCGCAACGCCAACGAGAAGCTGGTGGAACGGGTGGCTACCCGCCAGGTGAGCGGCACCCACGGCGACTTCACCCTTCACGCCTACCTGGACAAGACCAGTGACGAAGTGCATTTCGCCCTGACCAAGGGCGAGATCACTCCCGAGAAGGAAGTGCTGGTGCGCGTGCATCAGCCTCTGTCCATCCTCGACTTCCTCGACTTCCAGGGTCAGCCCTACAGCTACAGCATCGACCAAGCCATGCGTGCCATCAACGCCGATGGCGGCGTACTGGTGCTGCTGCAACGGCAACCTTCCCGCAACGCCATCATGGCCGCCCTCGGCGCCAGCACCAACGACGGCGGCAGCAACCCGGCCCGCTGGGACAACCGCCTGTTCGGTACCGGCGCCCAGATTCTGCGCGACCTGGGCGTGGGCAAGATGCGCCTGATGGGCAACCCCCAGCGCATTCCCAGCATGGCCGGCTTTGGCCTGGAAGTGACGGGCTATCTCTCGCCCGACAACATCAACAAATAAGGAACCCGCCATGGCTCGCCGCGAATTCCGCGAACTGGATCCCAACACCTCCGCTGCCGGGCTACGCTTCGGCATCGCCCTTTCCCGCTTCAATGAAGAGATCGGCGACGGCCTGCTCTCCGGCGCCACCGACGAACTGGCCAAGCTGGGCGCCAGCGCCGACGACATCACCCTGGTCACCGTACCCGGTGCCCTGGAACTGCCCCTGGTGCTGCAAACCATGGCCAAGAGCGGTAAGTACGACGGCCTGATCGCCCTCGGTTGCGTCATCCGCGGCGAGACCTACCATTTCGAAGTGGTGTCCAATGAAGCCTCCCGGGGCATCACCGAAGCCCAGTTGTTCACCGGCGTGCCCATCGCCAACGCCGTACTCACCGTCGAAAACGACGACCAGGCCCGCGTACGCATGGTGCAGAAGGGCCGCGAAGCCGCCCAGTGCGCCGTTGAAATGGCCCATCTGCTGAAGGCGGTGCGCTCATGAGTGGCAAGAACTCCCGTCGCAAGGCCCGCGAATTCGTCGTCCAGGGTCTCTACCAGTTCCTGATCGGCGGTCAGGACGAAGCCGCCATCCAGGTGCAGACCGAGGCCGTGCCCGGTTTCGAGAAAGCCGACACCGAGCTGTTCAAGGCTCTGCTGCACGAAACCCTGCTCCACAGTGTCGACCTGCAAGCCCTCATCGCCCCCCACATCACCCGTGCCTGGGAAGATGTATCGCCCATCGAGCGGGGCATCCTGTTGCTGGCCGCCTGCGAACTCAAGCACCACATCGAGACGCCCTACCGGGTCATCATCAACGAAGCTATCGAACTGACCAAGACCTTTGGCGGCACCGACGGCCACCGTTTCGTCAACGGCGTTCTGGACAAGCTGGCCCCCGAACTGCGGGCTGCCGAAGCGCGCAACAAAGCGCACAAGTAAGCCGCTTCCCCCATCCCCACCCGGAGGCGCGCCATGCCGTCCGAGTTCTCCCTCATCGAACGCTACTTCACCCGCCCCGCACGGTCCGCCGTGCTGGGCGTGGGGGACGACTGCGCCCTGCTGGCCCCCAGCCCCGGCCAGGAACTGGCGGTATCCACCGACCTGCTGGTGGCAGGTACTCATTTCTTCGCTGACGCCGAACCCGAAGCCCTGGGCTGGAAGACTCTGGCAGTCAATGTTTCCGACATCGCCGCCATGGGCGGCACACCCCGCTGGGCCACCCTGAGCCTGGCCCTGCCGGAAGCTACGGCAGCGGATGAGTCCTGGCTGGCCGCTTTCGCCCGGGGCTTTTTCGCCTGTGCCGAGGCCTTCGGCGTTGAGCTGATCGGCGGCGACACCACCCGCGGCCCTCTGACCCTGGGCGTCACCATCTTCGGCGAAGTGCCGGCGGGCCTGGCTCTGCGCCGCAGCGGCGCACGGGCCGGCGACGATGTCTGGGTTTCCGGCACACCGGGACGGGCTGCCTTGGGCCTGGCCCAGTTGCAAGGCCGCATCGCCCTACAAGACGCCACGGACTGCCTGGCCGCCCTGCACCGCCCGCAACCCCGGGTGGCCTTGGGTCTTGCCCTACGGAACCTCGCCAGCGCCTGTATCGACGTCTCCGATGGCCTATTGGCAGACCTGGGCCATATCCTCGACCGCTCCAACCTTGCGGCCACCCTGCACGTAGAAGCCCTACCCCTGAACCTGTTGCCCGGCGACGCCCCACCCCACCTGGCCCGGGATTGCCTGCTAGCCGGCGGCGATGACTACGAGCTGGCCTTCACCGCTGCCTCTTCACAGCGCCCGGCCCTGCTGGCCCTAACTGCTGCCCTCCACCTGCCCCTGCACCGCATCGGCGCCACAACAGTCGGCCCCGCCGGCGACCTGCGTCTGCTGGATGCCCAAGGGCAAGCCCTCCCCGTCCGCCGACGGGGTTACGATCATTTCGCTTGAACCACTTCGCTTGACACTTTCCCAGGACCGCCATGGCCAAGAATCCTCCGCCCCCCCTCAAATTCCTTTTCGCCGACCCGGCCCACCTGGTGGCCTGCGGCTTCGGTAGCGGCCTGTCCACCTTTGCTCCGGGCACCGTGGGCACCGCCTTCGCCTGGGCCAGCTACCCGCTGGTGCGCTTTGCCTTTCCGGCGGATGCCACCTGTCTGCTGGCCCTGCTCTTCCTCTTCATCTTCGGCGTCTATGCCTGCCACGTCACCGGCCGACGGCTGGGGGTGGTGGACCACGGCTCCATCGTCTGGGACGAGATCGTGCCCTTCTGGGGCGTGCTGATGTTCTGCCCCCCTGCCCTGATGCCCTCGCCCCACGGTTACTACTTCTCCCTCAACGGTCTGCTCTGGCAGACGGCAGCCTTCTTCCTGTTTCGCTTGTTCGACATCATCAAGCTGCCGCCGGCGGGCTTTTTCGACAGCAAGGTGAAGAACGGTTTCGGCGTCATGATGGACGACGTGATGGCGGCCGGCCACACCATCCTGACCCTAGCCCTGCTCAAGTATTTCCTCGGCTGATTCAGGTAGACGACCATGGATACCCAACTGGCAGCCCTCTCCGCCCGGGTCGGCCAAACCCTGGAAGCCCGGGGCCTGACCCTGGCCACAGCAGAATCCTGCACCGGCGGCTGGGTCGCCCAGGTGGTGACTCACACAGCAGGCAGCTCTGCTTGGTTCGACCGGGGCTTCGTCACCTATTCCAACGAAGCCAAGCAGGACATGCTCGGGGTTCGCCCCGAAACCCTGGCCCGGGAAGGGGCCGTGAGCCTGGAAGCCGCAAAAGAAATGGCCACCGGTGCCCTGAAAAATTCCAAGGCATTGATTTCATTGGCCATCACTGGTATCGCTGGGCCCACGGGTGGCTCATCTGGTAAGCCAGTGGGTACCGTATGCTTCTCTTGGTGCTTCCGGGGTGAAGCACCGGTCTACCGCCGCAAGCGCTTTGGCGGCGACCGGGAATCCGTTCGCCGCCAGGCCCTGATTTTCGCCCTGGAAGAATTGCTGGCCCTGATTGCCAAAAAGCCCTGAAACAATCCGAATCCGGGCGGCAAGAAGCATGCCATTCATGCCATAATCGGCGCAAACATTGAAAGGACACTCCATGGACGACAACAAGGCAAAGGCCCTCCAGGCCGCCCTGGCCCAGATCGAAAAGCAGTTCGGCAAAGGCTCCATCATGAAGATGGGCGAAGGCCAGATCGAGAACGATATCCAGGCCGTTTCCACCGGCTCCCTCGGGCTCGATATTGCTTTGGGCATAGGTGGCCTGCCCCGCGGCCGTGTTGTCGAAGTCTACGGTCCTGAATCCTCCGGCAAGACCACCCTCTGTCTGCAAGTGGTGGCAGAAGTCCAGAAGCTGGGCGGCGTGGCCGCCTACATCGACGCCGAAAACGCCCTGGACCCGGTCTATGCCGGCAAACTGGGCGTCAATGTGCCGGAAATGCTGATTTCCCAGCCCGACACCGGCGAACAAGGCCTCGAAATCGCCGACATGCTGGTGCGTTCCGGCGGCGTGGACCTGATCGTGGTGGACTCCGTGGCCGCCCTGACCCCCAAGGCTGAAATCGAAGGCGAAATGGGCGACCAGTTGCCCGGCCTGCAAGCCCGTCTGATGTCCCAGGCCCTGCGCAAGCTCACCGGCAACATCAAGCGCACCAACACCCTGGTGATCTTCATCAACCAGATTCGGATGAAGATCGGCGTCATGTTCGGCAACCCCGAAACCACCACCGGCGGTAACGCCCTCAAGTTCTACGCTTCCGTCCGCATGGACATCCGCCGCACCGGTGCTATCAAGAAGGGCGACGAAGTGGTGGGTAACGAAACCCGCGTCAAGGTGGTGAAGAACAAGGTGGCGCCTCCCTTCAAAGAAGCCCACTTCGACATCCTCTACGGCGAAGGCATCTCCCGCGAAGGCGAAGTGGTGGAGCTGGGTGTGGAACAGAAGATCGTCGAGAAATCCGGCGCCTGGTATTCCTACAACGGCGAGAAGATCGGCCAGGGCAAAGACAACGCCCGGGAATACCTGCGCGAGCACCCCGAAATTGCCGTGGAAATCGAAAACAAGGTGCGTGCTGCCCTGGGCGTGAATGCGATCCCCACGTCCGACAGCGAAGGCTAAGGAACCCCTCGGCGTCAGTGAGTTGCGGGCGAAAGCCATCGCGCTCCTGGCCCGACGGGAACACAGCCGCGCCGAATTGCTGCGCAAGCTTTCCCCCCACGGAAGCATCGAGGACATTGAAACCGTGCTGGCAGACCTGCAACGCCACAACCTGCAATCCGACACCCGCTTCGCCGAGAGCTATGTGCGCAGCGTGGGCGAACGCTTTGGTGCCGCCAAGCTGCGCCACACCTTGCGAAGCAAGGGTATTGCTGCCGACCTGGTGGAAGCGGAGTTGGACCGGGGCGAACTGCCGGACGAAACCGAGCGGGCCAAAGCCGTCTGGGCGCGCAAGTTTGCCGCCGCACCCGAGGACGCCAAGGAATGGGCCCGCCAGGCCCGTTTCCTCCAGTCCCGCGGCTTTTCCACGGACGTGATCCGTCGCGTGTTGAAGGAACAGGAATGATGCAGACCGACGCCGTCCAATTGCCAGCCGTCCGGCTGTCCGCCAGCAATCTGCGCAAGAAATACAAGTCCCGCACCGTGGTGAAGGACGTGTCCTTCGACGTGGGCAGTGGCGAAGTGGTGGGCCTGCTGGGCCCCAATGGCGCCGGTAAGACCACCTGTTTCTACATGATCGTCGGCCTGGTTTCCGCTGACGGCGGCGAGATTCGTCTGGAAAGCGAATTGTCCAAGGATCGGCTGACCCACATGCCCATCCACAGCCGGGCCAATCTGGGCCTGTCTTACCTGCCCCAGGAAAACTCCGTGTTCCGACGCCTGACCGTGGCAGAGAACATCCGCGCCGTGCTGGAACTGCAAGACCTCACGCCTCAGCAGATTGAGGGCCACCTAGACTCTCTATTGCAGGAACTGCACATCTCCCATATCAAGGATAGCCCTGCTATTGCGCTGTCTGGCGGCGAACGTCGACGGGTGGAAATTGCCCGGGCCCTGGCCACCAATCCCCGTTTCATTCTGCTCGACGAACCCTTTGCCGGGGTGGACCCTATTGCCGTTCTGGACATTCAGAAAATCATCGGCTTCCTCAAGGACCGCGGCATTGGCGTCCTGATCACGGACCACAACGTGCGAGAAACACTGGGTATCTGCGACCGGGCCACCATCATCAACGAGGGGGAAGTATTGACCTCGGGTACACCGGAAGAAATCATCCATAATGAAAGTGTACGTCGGGTCTATCTCGGAGAAAATTTCCGCATGTAAGGGTGCAGAACCCGGCGGCTGCAAAACACAATGAAACAATCGCTTCAACTACGCGTTTCCCAGCACCTGGCGCTCACGCCCCAGCTGCAACAGTCCATCAAGCTGTTGCAGCTTTCGACGCTGGAGTTGAACCAGGAAATCGAACAATTCCTGCAGGACAATCCCTTGCTGGAACGGGACGAACCCGCCAGCGACATGACCCCCTTCACACCGGGTGCCGATGCCCTGCAGACGCCGCAAACCGTCAGCACCAGCAGCGAAAGCGAAACCACACCCGCCACCGATAGCAATGACGAGTTGAGTTGGGGCAATGACTTTGGTACCCCGGGTAGCGGCAGTACCAGCAACCGCGATCCCAACGACGACAACGACACCGATGCCGGCGAGATTCAGGCTGCCGCCACCAGTTTGGGAGATCACCTGCTGACCCAGTTGGCCATGACCCAGTTGCCGGATCGGGACCGGGCTCTAGTGGGCTTCCTGATCGAAGCCCTGGATGACGACGGCTACCTGGCCCAGCCCCTGGAAGAACTGGTGGACGTGCTGCCCGATGAACTGGGCGACGACCCTGAGGAATTGCTGGAAGAACTGCGCATCGCCCTGCACCACGTGCAGCACTTCGACCCTACCGGCGTCGGCGCCCGCAATCCCCGCGAATGCCTGCTGCTGCAACTAGCCGTGCTGGCCAAGACACCGGTGCAGGAACTAGCCACGGCCATCGTCGCCAGCCACCTGGATCAATTGGCTGCCCGCGATTTCGCCCGCATCAAGAAGGGCCTGGGTTGCAACGACGACGCCCTGCGCGATGCCCAGACTCTGATCAAGAGCCTCAACCCCCGCCCTGGTGCCCAATACACGGCCCTCGACACCCGTTACGTGATTCCCGACGTGGTGGTCAAGAAGGTACGCGGTCGCTGGACCACCCAGCTCAATTCCGACGCCATGCCGCGCCTGCGCATCAACCGGCTCTACGCCGAGTTGCTGCGGCAGAACCGGGGTAGCGCGTCTTCCGGCCTGGGCGGTCAGTTGCAGGAAGCCAAGTGGCTGATCAAGAACGTGCAGCAGCGTTTCGACACCATCCTGCGGGTCAGCCAGGCCATCGTGGATCGGCAACGGGCCTTTTTCGACCACGGCGAGGTGGCCATGCGCCCCCTCACCCTGCGTGAGATTGCCGACACCCTGGGCCTGCACGAATCCACCATTTCCCGGGTCACCACCCAGAAATACCTGGCCAGCCCCCGGGGTGTTTACGAACTCAAATACTTTTTCGGCAGCCACGTTTCCACCGACACCGGTGGCGCGGCTTCCAGCACCGCAATCCGCGCGCTCATCAAGCAATTGGTCAGTGCGGAAGACGGCCAAAAGCCGCTTTCGGACGCCAGGATTGCGGAAATTCTCGGCGAACAGGGTATCGTAGTAGCGCGGCGGACCGTTGCGAAGTACCGCGAATCCCTGAACATCCCGCCGGTCAATCTCAGAAAGACCATCTAAAGAGAGAAGGAGGCATCATGAATCTCAACATCACCGGTCATCATGTGGAAGTCACCCCCGCGATCCGTGACTACGTGAGCGGCAAAGTGGAAAAGGTTATCCGACACTTTGACCACGTCACCAGCACCCACGTCATTCTCTCCGTGGACAAGACCAAGCAGAAGGCGGAAATCACCCTGCACGTGAAGGGTAAGGACATTCACGCCGACGCCGTGGGCGAAAACCTCTACGCTTCCATCGACGCCATGGTGGACAAGCTGGACCGGCAAGTGGTCAAGCACAAGGAAAAGGTCACCGACCACAACCACGACAAGCGTAGCGCGGCCAATCCGGTCGAATAAGCCGTCATGACCAGACCCGGGGAACAGCGGCACGCAATGCCTGCAAGTTCCCCGTTTTTCCATCCCGCCCCCGGCGGGATTTTTCAGGGGTTGTCCATCCACCCATGAACCAGATCATCAAAATCCTGCCCCCCGATAATGTCGTGGCGGACCTGGAAGCCAGCAGCAAGAAGCGGGTCTTCGAACAAGCCGGCCTGCTCTTCGAGAACCACCACGGTATCGCCCGCGCCACGGTGTACGACGCGCTGTTCGACCGGGAAAAACTCGGCTCCACCGGCCTTGGCCAGGGCATTGCCATTCCCCACGGCCGCATCAAGGGCCTCAAGGAAGCCAAGGGCGCCTTCCTGCGCCTTGCCGCAGCCGTTCCCTATGAAGCGCCGGACAGCCTGCCGGTGAACCTGATGTTCGTCC
>Ga0306923_10003459_pt1 | contig 14864 bp, 16 predicted proteins | sample sta12Can44000108_FD_203841 | JGI IMG/M metagenome (GOLD analysis project Ga0306923, IMG submission 203841) | Lab enrichment of tropical soil microbial communities from Luquillo Experimental Forest, Puerto Rico - statanox.12C.anox.44.000.108 (v2)... | ecosystem: Environmental > Terrestrial >... | reverse complement strand
CGGGTTTCTTGGGCACAGATGAAATTTGCGCCGCATCAGGGCGAGATCGCCGCGCAGCCTACCAGCCTAATGAAATCGCGTCGCCTCAACCGATCGAAATGCATCCGCTTCCCTTTGCCAGGGCGACTGCTTTAGATCGATCTTGAGCGAACCATTGGTGCCGAAGCGAAGCTCGTTGCCACGGGAAAGATGGCGGTTCCTGCTGCTCGTGCCCGGCTGCCTACCAAGCGAAGCGCGACACTGCTCAAGCGCCGGGGACGGCCGACTGGGTTTGCCTCGCCGCGTCGGGCAGCTCTCTCAACATTCGCGGCACCTACGGCAGCGCTGAAACATACAAGCATCTCGACGTCGTCATGATTAACGGGTCTTCTTTCGTCGCGCTGAAGGACAATCCTGGTCGGTGCCCAGACAGCGGTAACTGGCACCTATTGGCCTCGCGCGGTTCGCGCGGACAGCGCGGAGCAGAAGGCACGGGCGGCATCATGGGGCTCAGGGGCGAGCGCGGCGAGGCGGCGCCGACCATTCGATCTTGGGAGGTCGATCGTACACACTACCTGGCAATTCCGGTGATGAGCGACGGCTTTCGCGGTCCGCCGCTCGAGCTGCGCGGCCTCTTCGAGCAATTTTTGCTGGAGGTCGGCAATGGCTGACATCATCATCCCCGAGGCAGTGCTTGATGAGTTCCTGAAGATTCTGCACGCCAAGATAGCCGCCGAGATGCAGGAGTTTCGCGCGCGACTTGCCGCGCACGAGGCGGTGTACCGCGCACAGCTGAAAGCGGGGCTCGAGAGCAAGATGCGCAAAGCGGAGGAGATCGATCGCAGGGTGCGCGCGGTCGAGGACAGGGTGCGCGCGTCTGAAGAGGAGCTCGAGCGCAAGGTGCGTGCGGCGGAGGGCCAGATCGAGATCAAGCTCCGCGAGGCAGAAGACGAGGTCGCGCGCCTGCGCCAGCTCGAGCGCCTGCGCCACACGGCGGCTGTAGAGCAAGGCGAGCAGGCGGAGTGATCCAGGCGAAAAGAGGAGGCTGTCTGTGCGCATCGTCGGTCCCAACTTCATCGTCCGCCTGAGGGTGCAAGACGACATGGTCGTCGAGGCCGCCAGACCTATCAGCTACATGAGGGGGTGGAAGCTCGAGCGCGTGCGCGCTCTGTGCAGGCGCTGGGATTGGAAGATCGAGCTCAGCGACGCCGAGCTGGCGCAGCAGGCTAGGGCGCGAGCGCCACAATCACCTCGCCCTGCGCCGTGATGCCAATCGCGCCTGCGCAGCGATGGACAAAGCCTCAATTTGAAAAGAACGATCCGCTGCGCGTAAGGCGCTGCTGTTAAACTGACCCCGCGAATTTCGCGGGGTTCTTCTTTGCGCGCTCCGACGAACTCCAGCTTCGAAAGGCTCGGCCAGGCGTGCGCTCAGCTTGGACCGCAGTCTGCCGATAAACCAACTCGCCGATCTCGCCGCGACGGCGATCATGGTCGGCGAGCGCGAGCGAGCGGCGAGCTTCGGAGCGGATTCACGCTCGAATAGACGAGAAAAGCCCCGGCCGCTGTGGTGCCAACGACCGGGGCCGGTTCCAGGCCTCTGATGCTGCGGCCTCCGCGGCCGCACAAACCGCTTACCCTCCTCACTCAAAAAAGTCCAACATAACGTCTGGAGCGAGAGGCAGCGAAGCGGCGTCTAGCTCGGATCGGACAAGGATCAGGTCCTAGGCGGCGGGCGACGTCTCGTCACCCGGTGAGCTTTGAGCGGCGGCATCATCCAGGTCAACGACCGCGAAGTCGCCGCAAGGTCCGCGGTGGAGCCAGCAGATCAACTCCTTATTGAGTTGAGCGCGCAGCTCGACCGCCCGCCGCCGGGCCGCGGCGGCGGCGCCGTCCTCCCGCTCCGCATCATCGAGCGGGTTGACGTCCCCGGGACCGAGCCCGAGCAGCCGGCCGAGCTCGCGCTTCGTCCACTGATACTCCCGGTGCTGCGCCAGCGCGGCGGCCGCGGTCCCGGCCCGCGCGGCCTCGTCGGCCTCGACGGCGGCCTCGACGGCCGGGTCGCGCTCGCCCGTGCGCAGGAAGCTATGCGCGGCCCGGAGCAGGCGGCCCGAGCGCGCCAGGAGCTCCTCGACCGGCTCGCCGTCGTCGATCGCCTGCTCGACCTCGCACGCGATCTCGGCGCAGCGGGCGTAGAGTCGCACGACGGCGGGCGCGATCTCCACCTCAGTCCTCCCACGGCCTGCGCGGCACGCTGGCGTCGTCCAGCTCCCACGGCCTGGGGTGAAGGCTGCGCCCTGCGTCGCGGCCGTCGAGCTTGTTCTCGCGATTGCTGTGGGGAGTGATCCGCAGCGCCCGCGCGTAGCTCAAAGCGCGCGCGGCGGTCGCGCCGAGCTGCTTCGATACGCGGTCGTAGTCCGACGAGCCGACGTCGGCGCGAGCGAGCTCGCGCTCCAGCCGGCGGCACTCGACCATGGCGCTGCAGTAGCGCTCGAGCTGCTCGTGCGTCTCGCGGGAGAACCAGCGCGGGCGCATGGCGGAGACGACCGCGCGCCAGATGGCGGCGGCCGGTACCGACATCCCCTCCGGCGGGTCGGGGCGCTCGTCCCAGGGGACGGCGGCGACGACGCCCTCCATCGCAACCTCGTTGGCGGACTTGCGGGGCACTGCGAACCTCCCCAGCGGGAGCGGGCGGCACTCTGCCCTGATACGCCCAGATCCACGTCTCGGCGAGCATTAATCGCTGCACACCGAAAAAACCGCGTTCTCCGGGCATCTTCAGCGATCGTGGGACCACGGAAAGGTAGCAAAGATCGACTGCCGCCGCGCTCCGAAAAGACCACACTCGCGAAAATTTCCGGATCCCGCCCCCCAAAAGACGGTCGAGAATTGCGCGATCGCGCGCGCCGAGACATCCCCCTCCCTCTCAATATTGCGTCATCGATTAACAGACGGTGGCCGACACGTCTGCCCAATAAGCAGAAGTCCGGCGCGCGTCCATGGTGACCACCCCTATGACCCCCGCATTGAATTTTAGCCGGCTGATCGGGATGGTCACCATCCGGCAAAAGGAAGGGATTCCATGGCGGGCGGGAATGGTCACCATCCACGCAGCGAGGGGGACCTTAGGCGGGGCAGCGGCGGCGGATTTGTCCATGTCCACGCGATGAAGCCCTATTCTTATAGAACGTGTAATTTTATGCGCTCTCTATAGGAGATTTTTGATTCTACGTGGACATGGACATTTTTCTTTAGAAACTTAAGCGTAATTAACAACTTAAGCAGCAGCAAGTTTCCAAATCCCGTGGACACAGCGTGGACAGCCGTGGACACGCCAGATGTCAATTTTCGTCCTTTTTTGACATCTGAAGCAGCGCCGCGACGTCGATTAGCTCTTGGCTGCCCTCGAAATTGTCCTCGGTGTCCACGGCGTCCGCATTTTTGTCCACGGTGTCCACGCTTTTGTCCACGGAATTTTCCAAGGATTTGTCCTCAGGCTTGTCCTCATCGCGGCCGCTGAGGATGCGTGCGATCCGCTCTTCCGTCCGCTTGAGCTGCTTGATGACCACCGCTTTCTCGGCGGGGAGCCACTGTCGCCGCTCGGCCTTCGTGCGGGCGTAGACGATCTCCCTTCGCCCGTTATGTCGAACGCGCCCGCCCGGCTCACCCGCGTTGCGCAACCGGTAGGCGTTCTTGGCGACGGCATGCAGCGCCCGATCCGACCAGTCGCCGCTCGCGTAGTCGCCGAAGCATCCGATCAGCCGCTTCGCCTGCGTCATGGTGAACAGCGGATATCCTTTGAGTACGTCGAGCATCGCCTCAAAGGCATCCTCGATCCGCGATCTTGCCATCTCGATCATCTCCAGTCGCCCGGCGAAGGGCGGCGGGTCGCCGTAGGGGTCGAATACGTCGAGAGGAACAGCCGGCCGCATCAGCAGCGCCCGGTAGAGCGCGCCGATGTTCTCCGGCACTGCCATCCAGGCTCGGATGTCGGCCCTCTCGGCTAGCGTCATCTTGCTGCCGCAGGTGACGACGCTGAAGCGTCGATCCTCGGCCGGCAGCTTCACCACGTCGCGGTGGTTGGTCGCGATCATCGTGGTTCGCGCCGAGCGCTGCGCGTAGGCGTGCTGTCCCTTCGCCTCGTAGCGCTGCCGCGCCGTCGGCGACGGCTCGATCGTGTTCTTCAGCGCCTCGTAGCTCAGCCGCCGCCGCGCCTGCTGATGCCCGTCCTCGTCGGCGGCTTCGCCGACGGTGGCGATGAGCGCGTTGGCGAGCCGATCGTTGAAGCGCGCACCGGCCGCCGTTCCCGTTATCTCGCCGAATGTGCACGGTATGACGTAGTCCTCGCCGAACAGCAGCTCGAGGATGTTGAACAGCGTCCCGCGGCCGGTGCCGAACTCCTCCGCCACCAGGATGATGGCGATCATCGGCACCCACGGCCTGCGCGCCTTATGGGCGATGAAGTTCCACATCCACTCCCGCTCGCTGGCATCCGGGATGAGCCCCGCGAAGAACGCTTCGAAGGTTTCGGTCTCACCTCCGCGCGCTGGGTGCGCCGGCGGCCAGTAGCGATTGTAGACGGCCAGACCATCTTCTTCGAACGTCGGTCGCGGCTGATCCGATCGGGTCTGGATTTTGTCGATGTGTTGCCGCAACGAATGTTTCGTCCACTCATCGACGACGGATATCATATTGCGTCCGTTCCCGATCGCGTATGGCCGCATGAAAATTTTCAAGCTTGCGATCGATCCCAGCTCGCCGTCGACCAACGAGATGACACCGCCCTTCCCCATGAAGGCGCTTTTGCAGAAGGCGTAGTTCACCAGCAGCCAGTTGAGCGCGGCCGTGAGGCGCGCATTCTCTGCTGCCTCGATCGCAGCGGCGGAGGCGGAGGCGGGCGCGGCGAGGTAGTCGGACAGCAGCGACGACGGCGGCGGCACGCTGTAGAGCGGATTGCGCATCAGCGGATGGTCGCCGAGCTTCGCCAGGAATTCCCGGTCGGCTCGACTGATGGCTTCGCCGTCAAAGGCGGTCATTATTGCCTCCCTTCAGCAGTGTCACATTGAAAGGGTTCTCATCTTGTAGCTGCTTGAGAAAATCGAGCCGCGCGCAAGGCGCGCAGTTGGCGGGCATGTGCGTCAGTTCGGTCTCGAAGTCGTGGACGTAGATACAGCGGCTTCGTCGCGCGTAGCCGACGATGCATTTTGTCGGGTTCGTGCCGCCGCACCCGAGGAACGACGACGTCACCCGCAGGTCGCAGCCTTCGTGTTGCGCAGCGCGCAGCGCGTCTTCGAGCTCGTCGAGCCGATAAGCGTCGCTGTCGCTCTCGAACACCATGTCGTCCGTGAGATCGTAGACGACGCGCTTCGCTCCGTTGCCCTGCTCCGCTTTGATGGCTGTCAGTCCGGCCGCCGCAGCGATCTCATCGAACAGGTCGCAAGCTGCCGCAAAGGCCGCTTTTGGCAGCACGGGGAGGAACTCCCGCGGCGTATTTGCCGGCGACGCATCGCCCGCGAAACTGTACGTGTGGATCACCACACCATTTTCGCGGGTGTGCGGCCCGTCAATTCCGAACTGCCGCGTCTTGCGCGAACTGAAGCACTCGACGCGATGCGTTATCGCTGCTGGGTCCTTTGGATCGCCGCGGCACCATTTCCGCGAATAGATATGCTGAAACAGCTTTTCAGCGCGCGCGAACCAAGCTTCTTTCACCCCGCCGGCATAGCGCACGAGGCCGCGCGCGAACAGTTCGGGGTAGCGCTTATCGAAAGCCGCCGCCAAGGCGTCGATCAGCGCCGCCTCGCAGATGTCGGCGTCGATCACTGCGAGGTCGCCGTCGATCTTCATTCCCGTCGAGACGAACGCGCTGCGGTTCCACGACAGCACTTCGGCTCTGTCGGGGCGCTTCCTCTGCCAGTTCTTTTCGACCGGCTGCTTGCAATCGTTGAGCAACGGCCAGTAGCCGTTGTCCAGCATGCTGAGGCGGTAAAGGGTATGCGCTTGCATGATCTATACGGACTCCTCAATTGCTCGCGCTATGGTTTCCGCGAGATGGCTTATCTCGCGCTCGAGCGTGCCAGCGATGGAATCGATGGCGCAGGGTCTGCATGAACGCCGCAATGAGCTGTGGACGCCCGCTTGCGTAGCCGCGGCCAAAACAGTTGTCGATTTTTGCAATGGCGGCGTCGAGATAGTGTCCGACTGCTAGTACCGTACTCTGATCACTGTTGGCCGCGCGCATAAATAAAGATAGAGCCTCGAGTGCTTCCGTTGGTTTTAGTGCTTCCATTGGTTTTCTCCTCTTGCATCAGATCTGCTCCAGGTGTTTCCGAAATGCCTCTTGTGCACTCATCTTGTTGAGCACTCGGTTGCGCTTCATCTCGTCGACGGTGCCCGTTGCCACGACGATGTGAACGGTCACGTGCTGCGTCTGCCCGGGCCGGTAGATGCGCGCGACTGCCTGCTGGGTGAGCTCGGCCGACCAGCTCGGCGACAGCCACGCCATGCGCGACCCGCCGTATTGCAGGTTGATGCCGTGCCCGGCCGCGGCGGGGTGAAAGGCGAGCAGCGGCAGCGTCCCGGCGTTCCAGGCCCCGACCAGTCGCGACGACTCGGCGGCGCTCGTCAGGCCGCCGAGCACCGGCACCTGTCCCAGCGCCCGCCGGATGGTCCGCAGGTCCTCGATGAACTCGTAGGCGATGAGCAGCGGCTCGCCGTCGAGGCTCTCGACCAGCTCGCGCAGCCACTCGATCTTCAGGTCGTGCACGAAGACCGCATCGGCATTGCCTGCGTCGTAGAGGAAGCCGTTGGCCATCTGCGCCAGCTTGCCGGTCGCGATCAGCGGCGAGGCGGCCTCGATCGTGCGCCCCTCGGCCGTCGTGAACAGCTCCCGCGCCATCGCCCGGTAGCTCGCCATCACGGCGTCCGGCAGCTCGAGCGGCGTCTCGACGATGTTGAGCGGCGGCAGGTCGGGCATGTCCGCGTCGGCGACCGTCGTCGCCACGGTGCCGAACGAGGCGGCGATCTTCGCTTCCGCGCCCGGCAGCGCCGCCCATTCGCGCCCGAGCGGATCGCGCGGTCGAAAGTGCTGCTTCTGCCACGGCACGAAGGCGCGGCCCCACAGCGCGCCGTCGGTCACGATGGCGCCCGGCATGAACAGGTCCATGCTCGAGTTCGGCCGCGGGGTGCCGGTCAGGCCCCAGCGCGTCCGGAAACGCCCGGAGATCTTCAGGAGGGCGCGAGCGCGCTTGCCGCTTGGATCCTTGAGGCGCGACGTCTCGTCGATGATCAGCACGTCGAGCAGCGGGTGATCGGCTGCAACGTTGGCAAGCTCACCGACCAACCATTGCACGAGATCAACGCCGATCACCGTCAGCTCGCGCGCCGGCGCGGCGGCGAGCAGCTCCCGCCGGCGCCCGGGCGTGCCGTTGAGAACGGCAACGCGGAGATGCCTCAGATGATCCCAGAGCGTGATCTCGGTCGGCCATACGGTCGTGGCGACAAGTTTTGGAGCGATGACGAGGGCGTGGCGGCGATGCCCGTCGCGGACCAGATCAGCGAGCGCCGTGAGCGCAGCTGCGCCCTTACCGGCGCCGAGCGGCATCACTGCGAAGGCGGAGTCGCGCTCGTATAAGAACGTCGCGGCCCTTTGTTGATACGACCGCAGGATGCGAGCGACGAGGGGCGCGTTCATGATGATCCGCTTCTCAAAAGCGTGGCCTTACTCTTCGTGTAGCGAGTGCACGCAACCTCCTCGCTCTGCAGCGGCAGGCCCTCGGCCCAGCCCGGCAGCGTCAGCATCTCGCGCCGCAGGATCGCCTTCGCCTCGTCGGCGCGCGCCGGATCGACCTCGCACAAGATCTCGTCGTGCGTCGTCATCCGGATCGGCATCCATGCGAGCGCTGGATCGGTCTCGATCCGCGCGACCGTCTCGCGCAGGACGTCGGCGGCCGTGGCCTGAACTGCGTTTTCGCAGAACACTCCGAACCACAGCTTCGCGCGCCCGCCGAAACGACAGCTCGGTGCGCCTCTCGCCGCTCGGCTTGCCGTCCTTGTCGAGGACGTCGACATCGCGCCAGCGCGGCCGCGGATAGGTCAGCAGGCGACCCGACGGCAGCGCCATGAACAATGCGCCGCCGAGATAATCTTCGCGGAAGATGAAGGCGAGCCGGCCCGCCGTCGTGATCCGACCCGGCACTTCCCAGGCGCTCATCGCCGCGTCCCAGAGCGCACTCCAAAATTCTCGCGCCCACGGGTTCGCTTCGCGCCAAGCGTCGACGATGCGGCGCGCTTCGTCAGGATCGAGGTGCACACGATAGTTGAGCGCCATCGCCGTCAACGCGCCGACGGCGCCGCCGAACTGCAAGCTCAAGCAAGCTATCTTGCCGATGTGGCGCTGCGGCTTCGTTATCGCGCGCGCGTCTTTGTGGAAGATGTCGGCGGCGGCGATGATGTAGCCGTCAGGTAGCGAAGGATCGCGATCATTAGCGCGGAGGACGTCGAGAACTTTTTCGGCGTCCGCCGAAGCGGCGAGCCAGGCCATGATCCGCACTTCGATCGTCGACCAATCCGACCATACGAACAGCTTTCCCGGCCTGGCGGCGATGGCCGGACGCACGAGCAAGGCTAATTTGCGCGCTGCCGGCATGTCGGCGGGATCCGCCGCGACCAGCGCGGCGTAGCTGCAACCGTTCTCGATCGCCTCGACCGGCGGGCTCTCCGCGGCGCCGTCCTCGCCGAGCACGTCCCGCGTGAGGTTCTGAATTTGCGCTCCTTTTGAGCTCAGCCTCCCTGTTTGATAGGCACCGGCGAACCGATATTGATCACGCAACACACCGTCGATCTGCTGCGCAGCGAGGCTCGCGAACTTTCTCGGTGCAGCCCCGGCGCCAAAAAGGCGCAGCGCGGCGGCCTCGCGGGCCTTCACCTCATCAGGACTAAGGCCGCCATTGGCGCGCTTGGCGTCGAGCATCGCGAGCACGCGAGCGACGCGATCGCGCGTCAGGCTGAATTCCTGCGGCTCTGCCTCGTTGTCGTCCACCGGAACGCCGACCATCAGAATCTCGCGCATCGCCGCGTCGACGAGGTTGTCGTGCAGCCAGGTCGCAATCCGGTTCGCCTGCGTGACGCGGGTGACGGCGCCGTCGGTCAGCTTGACCAGCTGGCGGCCGATGGCGACGGCATCCTCGGCGGCGAGCGCCGCGGCGCGGCGCACGTAGGGCATGTCGAGCGTCACGCCTCTTCGATTGATATGCTCGAATGCCCAGTATTGGCGCCACTCCTCGATAGGTAGAGGTCGGGTCCGGCGATAGACCTCGCGCATCGCCTCGACGTCTCGGCGGGCGTAGGCGAGAAAGCGCCCCCACTCCGCCGGATGTTCGCGCGGGTCTGCACCCTCGATGCAGAACATTCGGATCAGCGCCTTGCCGTCCTTCTGCTTGCCGGCACCGCCGAGGTAGCGCGAGGCGCTCTCGAGGTCGGTCGGCAAGTTGGAGACGCCGGCCTGAACCATCGGATCGATGACGCGCTCCGGCGCGAGGAAGGGAAATCCGAGCGTGGCGTAGTTCCAGACGGCGGCGTCGAAGCTCGCGTTCCATGCGGCAAGGGGTGCGTCGCGTTCAAAAGCCGCGCGAAGCTCGTCCGGCGCGCAGTCCCAATCGAGGATTGCACCGTCGGCGTGCCAGGTCAGCGCCGGCGCGTTGCCGATCGCATGGGCCAGAACGATGGCGTGCGTCGACGCCTCGGCGACGTATCGGAACGTTCCGGCGGCCTTCAAGTCGATTTCAGGGGCCGCAACCTCGAAGTCGATCCAGGCGATATCGTCGGCATTAAACATCGCGGTTTTCCAGAACTCGGAGAGTCAGGCGAGGCCCGCTCTCCAGAACTCGAAAAGTCAGGCGAGGCCGCCGCGCGGTCGGCCTCGCGCTGTGTCAGGCGTGCCGCAGCTCTATGCAACGCGCCGACGCCGTGGCTGCTCGCTGGCCGACTGCGGCGCCGGCTCAGGTGTCGGCGCCGGGCCGTCCAGCGACATCCAATCGACGGTGTTCAGCACGGGAGTCCAAATCTTTCCGTACTGCTTGTGCAGGTAGGAGTCTTTTTCGAGCAGCACGATCGGCACGATCTTGCCGTCATACTGCCCGCCGTTGAGCCGGTCACGGACCAGATCAAGCATTATGACGATGGCTTTGATGCCGCCGTCGGTGTTTGCCTTGAAGATCACCTCAGCGCCGGCGTCAGCGCCGCTGAGGCACTTCATGTTGACGGCCCACTCCTCCTGCCAATCGAATCCTGTGTCGGGAAGCTCTGTGATCACAGGTTTCGGTTGAGTGACAGGAACGAGGCGCTCGTCGGCCACCTTGTTATTGTCGCCGAAGCAGATGTAGCCGTACTTGAACGTCAACGGATTGACGGCCCACCTGCTGTCTGCCTCGGGGATGGTGCGCTTCTGCCCGAATCCCCAAGTGCCGCTGCCTTCGCGCTTGAACAGCATCATCGGCAGACCGGTGCGGCCGATGATCGCTGCCGTGTTGACGTTGGCGAGCGCCGTTTGGAGCGCCGCCAAGGAGGTGAGCGCACCTCCCGCTGCTGGCGCGGGGGCAAGCTTGCTCCCGGGCCTTTCGTGTTCGCCGTTGTCGTTGGCGTGATCGCGGTCGCGATCATGATCGTGATCGTCCATGGTTGCCTCCTTCCTGGACGGCTTTGAGTGCCTCGGAGAACATTCGCGCGAGCTCGCTCCGTCCGAGGACCGGAACGCGCACGTTCTCGATCCGCACGAGCGAGACGCCCGAGCGGTTCGAAACGATCAATTCTGGCGGGACCTTGAGGCCGCGCGCCTTCGCCCTCAGCTCGACCTGCTTGGGTGAGCGCATCACCTCGGCCTCCATCACGTCGTCGTGGTCGAAGCCGAGGCTTTGCAGGGCGGCAAGCACGATGCTCTCGTCGCGCCACTGGCGCTCGGCGCGGCCGGCGGAGAGCGCGTAGCCGGGCACGCTGTCGCCGTTCTCGAGCGCGCGCTTGGCCTGGTCATGCAGCGCCGTGCGGATGTCTTTGATCGCTTCGACGAGGTCGAGCCCCTCGGCGAGCAGCCGCAGGTAGGCCTCCTTCAGCACGGCGGGCGCGGTCGGCGCCACGAACTGAGCGAGATCGAGCAGCGGCCCCGTGTGCGCCGGACAGATCGGTCTTGCCGGGCAAAATCGACACCATGATCCCGGCTGCAGCCGCAGCGCACAGGAGAGCGCTTCCTCGCAGGCGGCGCGATAGGCCGCGATGAAGGCGTCGAGCTCGGCGTGCGTCACCGCGACCGACGACACCATCTCGGCGTCGATATCGATCGACCCGGGCTGGATGATCGTCAGAACGATGCTCTCGACCTCGGCAAAGAATTTATGCAGCGAGTGGCGCGCCGCCGCGGCATAAAACAGGAGCTGCGCATTGATGACATCCTCGTCGCCGTCCGGAGCAAGCGCGAGAACGCGCACGCCGATGCCGAATTTGAAATCGATCACATGGATTTGGCGGCCGATGCGGACGAGGAGATCGACCGTGCCCCAAGTGTTCGGGATGGTGGGAAAGACGACGCGCTGCTCGAGATAGTACTCGGCCTTGGGCCAATCCAAGAGCGTTTCTACATGGGCATACGCCGGTCGCAGCGCGGTTTGGATGTCATCGTCCGTGATCGTGTAGGTGCCAAACGTCTTGCCGACGAGGTCGTCGAGTGAATAGGCCTCGTCGAGAAGTAGCGCCATAGCCTCATGCAACGCCGTGCCGCGATCGGCGTAGGCGGAGACCTTGCGCAGGTGCGCAGGCACTTTTTCAACGAGGCCGACAGACGCCGGGCAGCGCAGAACGCGCGCTGCGACGCTGCCGCCGAATGGTGAATGCGCTGACTCGCATCCAGGCATCGCAGCTTCCCCGTAGGCGAGTGCGAGCGGCATCACTCGGCCCCTATATTGACGATGGCGTCGAGCGCAGCGCCTAGCGGGCCGGACGCGCGTCCACGAACGTCGCGACACAACGCCTTGCGGATGGTTTCAATGTCGGCGCCGAATTGCAGCGCGATGCTGCACACGATTGCGCTGTCGCGCGCGCTGACATCGGCGGCACTGTTGATTTTGTGATTGCTCAAGAAAACTTCGGCCACGTGCCCGTCGGCAGATCGGCCGATCGTCGCGGTGTAGTGCAGACCGCCGGCCTCAAGGTCGAAAGTTTCGGCGGGGCGGCGGTTCGGCAGGCGGGCGCGGGTCATGACGCGCCTCCTGCGTTCATCTCGACGCGCGCGCCGTAGCCGATCGTCGGCGGCCCGAGGTGCGTGCGCGACCACAGAAACCACGCGTGATTGTCGGACGGACCGGACGGCCCCTCGAACCACTTGATCCGGTTGAGCAGCACGACCTTGCCGGCGAAGTCCGCGCAGCGGCTGAAGAGGTGCTGGCGGTTGAAGGCGGAATCGAAATCGTTGCGCAGCAGCATGGCGACGCGCGGCACCGGGAGCTTGAGTGCGTGCTCGATGAAGCGCATGGTCAGCTCGCCGCGGCAGTTTTGGCCGTAAGGCGGATTCGTGATGATGGCGTCCACCTCGGCCGGCGGTGCCGCGAGCGTCAGGAAATCCTCGGCCGTGCCGACGGCGTTGACGCCCAGGTTGCGCAGCGCTGCCACCAAGTGCCCGGAATTGCGGTCGGCGGGGTCCCGGGCGCAACGGATCGGCGCGCGGAGTTGCGCGAGCAGCGCCGCGACGACCCAGGCCGGCGTCTCGTACGCCTCGTCCGGCTGGCGTTTGTACCCTGACGCGCGTTGACTCATTGGCTTATTCCGGGTCGATTCAGAGCTGGCGATTAGTGTGGCCTGTGCGCCTAGTAGGCTTCGCACGAACCGGACGTGCCGATCTCCGGCATCCGGCTCTCCGACTGGCTTGGCGCTCCCGCCGTATCGTGGACGAACGTGAGATGGCGCCGCCCTAAGCGCTTCAGCCGTGTGTCGGGGTATCTGGACTTGAGCTGTTGAATCGCCTGTCCCCCGGCAAGTCGCTGCAGTTCGGGTCGCCAAATGGCTGGCATAACCTCCCGAAACCAATCGGGGCCCTTAGCGGCGAGCAGCGCTTTCCAAAGCGCGGCGTCCCACCCGCTCGACACGCGGAGCGCGGCATCCAGTGGCGTTGGCTCCTGCTTGGAGCCTTTACCCCTCTTGGACGGGCCGGCTGCTTTCGGCCACAAACTCTGCTTCCAGTGCGTGAGAACCACGCGCGGATAATTCAGATCGGCCAACCGCTCGGGAGGCAGTGCTGCGCGCCACGCGTCGACCGCTTCGATATTGCGCGCGACATCGACCATGATCGACCGCGCGGTCTTGTCGTAACGATCGAAGCCGTGCAGCCGGAGTCGGTGATTTACGGCGCTGTGATACGGCGTGCCGCGAGGCTGCGCCGCCCTCGCGGCCGCCATGGCGAGGTTCTGGATCGCTAGCAGGGCCAGGCAAATATCGCGCCACGCGGTCCAGGTCTGGGCGGCGGCGCGGTCGAGCTGGCGCTGAGCCGCCTTGCCGCGCTCGATCATCGCGCTGGGGGTGAGCGTGGTTTGCTGCGAGCAAACCACGCCCGGCTGGAAGGCGGCCGTGCTGGAGGCAACTTGATTTTTGGGGATGGAACTGGAATCTATCACGGTGATCTCCTCGGGTTTTCATAGGCTCTGGGGATTCAGCGATGCCCGTCGGCGGGAACCACTCGCGCCGGCGGGCTCGTGCGTTTAGGCAGCCGCGGCGGTCGCGGCTTCGCGTTCCCGCCTCCAAGCGGCCGCGCTCTCGAACGTGATGAGAACCCGGTTCCCAACCTGCATCACCTGCGGGCCGAGCCCGGCGGCGCGCATCTTGAAAAACATGGACTCGCTGATGTGATGCGCGAGACAGAATGTCTTGATTGAGAAGCAGGCCGGCGACACCGGCGGGCCGCGGATCGGCGTCGCCTTCGCGCAACCGCTCGAACTCGACTCGCCGTGCACCGTGGACTCGATCGCGTTCGAATCCGGCTCAACGATCGGTGACGCAGCGTTGGGGATCTTGCTGCGCTTGGCGCGGCCGGCGGTCGCCCGCGGCTTCTTGCCAGTAACTTCTGCGCGCGCCATCGACAGTGCCTCGATGTTTGTTCATCGGGCACCCTATGACTCGCTGCAGTTGTTCCCCAGGATAGTTCCTGGCGAATTCCTGGCTAATTACTCAATTTATTCAGCTCGACACGCCCAGATACGTGAGCAGCTTGTAAGTGTTGGTCTCGTCCAGTGGGCGGTCCAGCTTGTCGTCGCAACGAGCAGCGAGCTCTTTGAAGCTCGGCATTCTTCTGCGCTCCCGGTGGAAGTTGTAGGCCTCGCCTGCAGCTACAAATCGCCAGTCCGCCTTCGGCCCCGGCTTACGCCGTTGTGATACCTTCGCGGCAGCGGCAAGCTTCTCGTCGATCAGCTGCTTAACCGCTTCAAAATCGATCCCGTCTTTCGGGGCGGGTAGCCCCGCGATAGCAGCCGCGACCTGCTCCGCAATCAGCTGCTCGGTGTTGAACGGCAATTCCTTCAACAACGCGGCTATCCCGGCGGTCGAGACCTCCCATCTGCGAGCCGTCTGGTCGGTCGTCATCGCCCGGGACCGGTCGAACGGATCGACGCACGGTTGGAGGCGGCCGTTGATCATTACCATGTCTGTTGCTGCCCAGAATTTAAGCCGCTCGTGGCCGTCATCATCCGTCCGGACATCCACGTCCAAGGCAAGTTGAGACAAAGTAGGATCAACTAGAGCATGTTCCGCCCCAATTGAATCAGGGGGATTCTCGTGGGGCCGAGGATGGGAGAGGCTATCGGCATTGATTCGCTTTTGGGAGGCTGGGCGATGCCAAAGGCCTATTCTGGGGAGAT
>Ga0306923_10003458_pt1 | contig 14865 bp, 18 predicted proteins | sample sta12Can44000108_FD_203841 | JGI IMG/M metagenome (GOLD analysis project Ga0306923, IMG submission 203841) | Lab enrichment of tropical soil microbial communities from Luquillo Experimental Forest, Puerto Rico - statanox.12C.anox.44.000.108 (v2)... | ecosystem: Environmental > Terrestrial >... | reverse complement strand
AGTCAACAGGAGCGGCCCGACGACATTGACCTCAAACTCCCTTCGTATGTTCAGCGCCGGGATGTCCACAACAGATCCGCCCTCTAAGACCCCGGCGTTATTCACCAGAATTTCGACGTTCCACGCCAGTGCCTTCCTGCGATCCCCATCATCAGTAACGTCAAGTTTTTCAACTTGCAAGGTAACCCCTCGTTTGGCCGCCTGACGTTTCAAAGTCTGGACTTGAGCATAAATCTCTACTGCGGCGATGACATCGAACCCTTTCTCCGCCATCCGCATTGCCACTTCATGTCCAAAACCGGTTCCTGCTCCTGTAATCAATACGGTGTTCATTTCTATCCGCCTTTCAGCTTAGGTTCATAAAAGCGAATCTGATCTGTTACAACGGCTGTTCATTGTATGTCTGTTGCGGTTTCAGTCAAACGACAATGTGTCGAACAACTTGACGACCCTCTCACCGGCACTCCGCGCGCTCTGGGGATTTGTTCCCGTGACGACTCGGCCGGAGGTAATGGAATAGTCATCGAAAGCATTCATCGATGAGCTGTAGTACGCGCCAACTGCGGTGACCGCCTCGACAACGGGAAGTACTTTGTCTGCCCTCAATTTGTCGAGAATTCTGAAGATGAGTTCTCCCTCGATGGTGAAGCCGGTGACGGTCTTACCGCAGATGATCGTCTTTCCGGTTGTGGAGTCGATGATTCCGGGCAGGATCGCCGGCCCGTGACAGACTGTACCGACAACGCCTCCTCGATCCCAGATATCACAGGCAACTGCTTGTAGCCCTTTGGCGGTCGGATAGTCGTACAGCGCCGCGTGACCGGCTGACGCGAAGAACACTCCGTACTCTTCTTTTTTCAAATCGAAGGCTTTCTGGAGTTGCGATTTGAGTTTGACCATAAATGGATGCTTGGGATTGTTGAAGACCGCTTTGTCGCTGCCGGATAAAAATGGGTCTGTCAGCGACACATCGTCGAAGCCAAAGGTGCCCGTCTCAGACGCGAGATCTACTTCAAATCCGGCCTCAGTCAGGACTTCAAATGGATGTAGAGCTTCGGTAAAGAAGAGGCCTGTCTTTCCACCAGTAGGATAAATGGCACCGTTGAAGCTGGAGATCGAGATCAGCGCCTTTCGGGGAACAGGTTTTGGCAATATGTACTCCTTCCTAATAAATGGGGGTCAAATGGCTTGATTGGCGCAGACTCTGTCTTACCGGACTCAACTGTGGCGCAACGTACTCCTCATTTACTTCAGCGACTCTTTCCTTCGTGCCGTTCTAAGGCATCCCTAGGCTCGCGGCCTTCCTGTCGGCCCCGGCCCCTTATGTTCTATCCGGTAAGGCGCCTCATCAGACTGAAACCGTGTCTCTTACTTCCTTATGCTCCGAGGAACTCGCAGCGTTATCGAATACGATGACTGCTCGCCCGATGATGTCTCCAGTGCGCAGCAACTCGAGATTGTGGTTAATGTCCTCGAATCGAATAGGCTTGATGGAATGCTGAATTTGTCCTTTTTGGGCCAACGCCAATACTTCCTGCAAGTCGGCGTAGTTCGCCCAGAAAGAACCGTGATAGGTGAACTCACCGGCGGTGAACGGAAATAGGGGAATATCGATTCTGGTGCCTACCAGGCCAACTGACACAAATACTCCTGCCGTGGCCAGCAGGCCGAAACCCGTCCGGATCGTTTCCTCGGCGCCCACACAGTCGATTGCGGCATCAAGCTTCGCCTTCCCGGTGAGCTTGACCAGCTCATCGCGCAGGTCAGTGAGAGACTTGCCGCGGGTATTGATGACATGGTCCGCGCCGCGCTGCTTGGCGATTGTAAGCTTCTCTTCATTTCGAGCGAACACCACAACGGTAGCGCCCGAGGACAACAACTTGGCGTATTGCACTGCGTAGCTGCCGAGTCCGCTTGCTCCAAAGACAGCCATCACTCGATCCGGTCCCAGCACACCGGCTGCACGCAGCTTCTTGATCCCGCGGTATGGTGTCACTCCCGCATCGGTCAAGGGCGCGAGTTCTTCCCATTTCATTCTCTTTTCGAGGCGAATGAGCTGCCGGTAAGGCACCGGAACAAATTCCGCGTAACCGCCCGGAGGACCAAATCCGGGCCAATTCCCGTGCTCGCAAATCTGCTCATTACCGAGGCGGCATTGGCGGCATATACCGTCACCCCAGCCTGCAGCAGCGACCACTTGATCGCCCACGGCGAGCTTTGCCGTCTCGGGCACGTTACTGCCAACCGCTTCCACCGATCCAGCTATCTCGTGCCCTGGAGTTATTGGAAACGTCGGCTTTATCGCGTCCTGGAAGTAACCGTCAATGAGCTGCACATCCGAGCGGCACATTCCAGCTCCTCCAACCCTCACTAGCACCTGGGTTAGTGAGATGTTGGGAGTTTCGATTTCCTCGAGCACCAGCGGCTGTTTATAGGCGTACATTCTGGCTGCACGCATTGTTTATTCCTCCCCCGCTCACTCGTTGTGAGGACGCCATAACATCGCCTTTTGCCGTTTCGGCGAAGCCACCTGTAACGACGTCCTTTGACTCGTCATGGGCCTTGTCCTTTTCCAAACTTCTCTCGAGTCAATGGCTCCTTCGTCTGGCCGTATAGCCTGAGGCTGGCGGAACATCCGGATGTCCGGCGGACGGGTTCAAGCAATAGCCAACTGCATGGACCGTCCTCGCTTACATGAACGGCATCTGGTACCTGTGATGACCTTGGCCAGAACCGGGCTCTTTTTTGAGGGGTTTTGCGGCTCGGCTATGCGATTTTGCATAACGTCGCGACAGAGAGGCAGTGCGGTTCCGGCCCGGATCACGACCCATCCGGAAGTAGTGCGCGTGGTCGGCCACTCAGTGGCCGTGAAGTGGGGTTATGAGAAACTTCCCGCCCAGGCCAGCAGACCCACCTCCCCGGACCCGCACATCGTCACCCTCGTTCTGACGATGAGACTGCCAATTGAGTCAACGGAGCGAAAGGTCACCCCCGGCCCAATCACGAAGATATGAAGATGGTCTGGTACTCCGATGCCGGGGAACGGTGTGGGCTTGGGCGACGCGAAATAGTATCGGGCTGTGAAATCAAGTCGCAACCATCTTGATTTAGTCAACGCGACATCGCCTGACGCGACGAACTGGCCTCCCCATCCGACAAACCCGAAAGGTCCGGTGGGAATCCCGACACCATTTGTATGATTGACATACGCTCCGCCACCGCCAGCGGTGAGTCTCACGCGCGAAGTTCGCGGACTCCACACATAATGAACACCGAAAGGGACGAGGTAAAGCTCGTCCTTTAAGTTTGACGCAAATTCGCAACATACACTTGAGCCAATCGGTCGCACAATCTGGACGTATCCAGCCTCCAAAGCAAGCCACCGGCGCGGTTGGAACAAATAATCAACACTGAAACCTGGAGCGTTGTTTAACGGACCGGAAACACCGCCATTCGGACCGGCCTTTACCTCGCCCACGAACGCCGCCGTGAAGTTGTGTTTGAAGTAGTCGGGGCCGGAATTGGGTTCTTGTGCCTGAGCGACGTCACATTCTGTAAATCCGCAGGCGAGCGCGGAGATTAGGATGAAGTGAATCGCCGCTTTATCCACGGCGGGGAGTATATCACGGTGCTAAGCCTTTTCGTGTGTGAAAATTAACGGCAGAAGGTCCAATGCGAGATCGCTGACCTCCAGCGTGTGAAAATTGACGCCAGAAGATCCGACCAACATCGCCGACCTCCAGCGCCAACTGAATTGCCGCGGTCGCGCCGCCAACTCCAGTGGCCGTTACTCCCGTGAAGGGCGGCAGAAGGCGCTTGAGTGCGGCTACGCGAAAGAGGCTCGCGGTAAGACAAAATGCTATTGGCGTAGGTGGCCCTGAAGTGGGGTTCGCGTCCATTATCGGAATTTATGGACGAACCCGACCCTATTAATGGAGGATATGGACGATATCCCGTTTACCTTGGCGTAAGTGGCTGCATTACTTCCGTGTTGACGATACGTTCGAAACCGGTCGCACACGGATCGGTCACCTGGCCAGCTTTATGCCGCTCGGGTGCGCCGCCAGACAGACAACCGCGCTCTTAATCAAAGATCCTCCTCAGATCCATTTCCAGCGGCGGGCTTGCGATCTGGAGGATTTCGCCTTTGAATTCGCGAAGGCCTTCGGTTTTGGTGACGGTGTAGGCGCGTTTGAATTTGGGGTCCAAAAGCCAGACCTGGGTAACACCTTCGGCAATGTAATCTTCGCAGCGTTTTTGAACCTCGGAGAAACGTTCGTCGCTGATGATGTCGATGCACAGGAACTGGAGTCGGGGCGGCGGTTCTTCCAAATTGAACTGCTCGCGCAGCGAGCGCAGATTCTCGCGCTCATTCCGTTCTTCGTCCGAAAAGACGCGCGCCTTTTCGAATTCATGATTGGCGATGGCACGCTCCATGCGCTCGACGATGAAATCGATCCGCCTCTGAATCTGCGCGAGCTTTTCGGCGGGAGCCATATTCTGGCCCTCTTCGTTTTCTTCCGGTTGATCGCCTGCGTAAATGTCGAAGTGGGTTGTCCTGTTCGCGACGCGCTCTTGCCTGACGGTCCAGACTCCGCCGCGCGCCTCACGGTCGGCAAGCCACTGGTCGAGACGTGCGAAGAAAGCGGATCCCTGCGCAAGTGGCGGTGCCGATGGGTGCAGTTGCTCCCGTACGGAGTCTATGGTAAGGCCTTGTTCGTGTAGCAGTCGAGCGGCGAAACACTTGTCCTCGCGCAACAGCCCCACCAGCAGGTGCTCGGTACCGATGTGCTTGTGCTTGAGCCGCTCGGCTTCTTCGGCCCCATATGCCAGCACGCGTTTGCATTCGTGGCTGACCGGCAGATCCACCGAGAGGGGTACTTTCTCCCGCGGTGCCGTGTGCCCTTCGATTTGTTCGCGGATCGACTCCGTGTGTGAACGAAGAAAGCGGTTCGCCAGTGACTTGTCCTCACGCAGCAGCCCCAGCAGCAGATGTTCGGCTTCGATGTAAGGACTGCCGAACTGGCTGGCCTCATAGCGGGCGAAGAAGATGGTTCGCCGGGCCTTTTCGGTGTAGCGCTCGAACATATCCGCACTTTACTTCAAAATGATCGCGGACGGAGGAAGGCAAGCTCGTTTGAGAGCTGATCGAGGCCGCGCTGCTGGCGAATGGGGCGGCTCGACAGTCCGCTTCTTCGAAATTATGGATGATGCGCTATTCGGAAGTGATCCCGCGGGTCTGCCGCTCAGTGGACGTTAGGTGGCGTTTTCGGAAACTGTACGGCACGCTTCCTCAAAACGGGCAATCGCCCAAGCGCCTTCTGTAGAAGGAGAGAGGTCTCACTCGAATTTCAAGGCGAAATGAGTTTCTCGAGCCAAGGCATCATAACAGCCAATAAGTCTTCCTGGAACGGATGTTCGGCGCCGGTTCCGCCGCGGCGCATGTATTCTTCTGGCGTGGCCCAGCGGTGCAGATCGTGGCTCATTTCAGGCACTTCGCGGTAAGTGGCGCGCCCGGGATGCAGGCGGTTGATCAGGTCCGCTAGGTAACCGTTCTGATGGGCGGTGGTCACCGGGGACGCCAGCCCGTAAATCACTAGCACAGAAAAATCCGCGTTCCGCCATTGCTTGCCAAGGCTGATGTCGGCCACCGCCTGCATGTAGGTGTAGGGTACAGACCCGAACGGCTGAAGAAAATCTTTGCAGGCCGGCGTTTGGGTGAGCGTATTCGGCTTCTCTTTCTCCACATAAAACCGGTGCGCGCACGGCTCGTACTCGCGCACTTCACGGTCGACCTCCTCCGGCGTTTTGCCGGACACCGCGGCTTGGACGCGCAAGCGTTCGAGGTCGTATTCAAACCAGCTCGTGCCGACCGTCTCGACTGCGATCAATCCACGCACGGGCTCCTGGGCGAAGGCCAGCGAACCCACTACTGGTCCCATGCTGTGCGCAAACACGAAAACTTTGGTAGGATCGACGAAATCGTACGATTTCAGAAGGTGGATTCCGGCAAGGTAGCCTTCGGCTTCGACGTCCGGCGTTGTGCTCAGTGCCGCACAATCGCCTTCGCTGTCGCCTTCCCCGGTTTTCTCGACGCGCATGGTGACGAAATCCTTTTGCTCGAACTCGTCGATCACGCGTCCATAGGAAGTGCTTCGGTCGAGACCGTCCACGGAATAGCATCCCAAGCCGTGCATCAGCAAGACCGCGGGCAGGCGCCCCTGGCGGCTTGGCCGCGTAACAATAACCCGCCGCTGCAAGCCGCGTACGTTCACGGCCCGGTACAACACTTCGGCGTTGGGGCTGGTCTCAAGTGGCCGCGGCTTCAACACAGCCCCCAGCGTTAGGTGCGCGCCGGAACGGTCAATCTCCACCGTCACGCGTTCGCCGCCCGCGTGGCCGCCAATCGCTTTCGTGAACTGCTCCGTTCTGGCGACCGCTATGCCATCCACGCTACGGACCCGATCTCCGGCGCGGAAGCCGGCGTTCTCGCCGGCGCCACCCGCCACCACCTGTTGCACCACTACGCCGCCGCCGTTGTCCACAATCACCAGACCGATCGCGCCGCGCCGCGGCAGGTCTTGCGCGGATGCGCAGAAGATAAGCACGCCCATTCCGGTCAGAAATCGAGTGGAAATCATTACGACCATTCTGGCAGGAAAATCTCCTCGTCACCTGTGCAATCTCCATATCACGTCTTAGACTTTCAGGCCACGCCCGCGGGCGATGAGAATTCGCAGGCTCTTCGAACTACCCAATTTCGCGGCCGAGAAGTGGGGTTTTCGGTAACTGACCGACCAAACCGAACCACCTCGGTACGCTCCGGTAACGACCCCGCCGTTGGGTGTACGCTTTATTCATGAGGGACATCGCTGTAGGGTTCGTTCTAGCCGGACTGGCGCTCCATGCGCAACCCGACCTCCTGACCCAGTCTCCAGCACTAATTGCGAGATGCACGCCCCAGTACACACCGGAAGCGAAGCGGGCTAACATCGAGGGAACAGTCGTCCTGTACATCCAGGTCTACCCCGACGGCAGAGCGCACAATATTCGAGTTCAGAGCCGTCTCGGTTCGGGTCTTGACGACAAAGCCATTGAGGCGGTGAAGCAATGGCGGTTCAGCCCCGGAACAAAGTACGGCAAACCCGTGGTTGTTCCCGCGACAATCGAAGTTAAGTTTCGGCTCAACGACCCGTCGGAGCCATGCCGTGCAGGCCCGCCCCAATTCAAAGCCAAACAGCAAAACGAGCGTGCATAACGCACCGGGCTTCGTTCACACGCCATTGAACTGGGGTTCGCGGAAACTACCCTGGCGAAAGCGGTACTAGCCGAAATGAAGTCCAGTATCCAAGTTTCACAGCCGTTATACCAGAAAGATCCTCGTTTAGCTTGCGATGAATCTGGAGCACTTCTCCGACAGAGCTACCGTCAACGTCGAAATTCCGCTCCGTTTCCGCAGTCCCTCTTAAAATGGGGCGGCGTCATCCGTCAGAATATTTGCGTGCCTCTAGAGATGACCGACGCATAATGAAGTCGAAACGTCTGCGCCTACGGCTCGGTGAGATGGGTACCCTCCTCCTCGTTCCGAGGGCGCTGTGCGTCGCGGCATCCAGCAGCCGCCTTACTGACGATGACGCCTGTGTTGCCCTGGAGCCATTGAACCGAATCCACCTTGGCAAAGTCGTCAGGGGCCGATCTCGGTCCGGCGCGTTGTCTGGCGCGGCCGTACGCTTGGACGGCGGACAACGCACCGGCCAACTCATTGCCCGATTCTCATTCTAGGAGAGGGTTCGTTTCATGCCTCGCGTTGAAGAGGATGATATGTTTCAGGCAGTCCGGCACGTCGGCAGCTTGCATCACCGTTACGAACGCACGGCAGCGTAATGCTATGCCTGCGGACGCATTTTTGGCGCACGACAGAGCGCAGGCACACCGTGTTAGAGTCAAATCTTCAGGGAGAAACCGAATGAAAACTCAAATCTTTTCGCTGTCTTGCGCGCTCGCCATTCTTGCGGCGGCCACATTGCTCGCACAAAAGACCGCGTCCCCAACCAAGGTTACGGGTAAAGCGACGACTACTGCTTCGGGCCTACAGTACTGGGACATCGTGGTCGGCACGGGCGCCACTGCGGTTGCGGGCAAGCCCGTCAAAGTACATTACACCGGATGGCTGACCGATGGCAAGAAGTTCGACAGCTCGGTGGATCGCGGCCAACCGTTCGGGTTTACACTCGGCGCGGGGCAAGTTATCAAAGGCTGGGATGAAGGTGTGGCGGGAATGAAAGTCGGTGGAAAGCGGCAATTGCGAATCCCTCCGGAACTGGGCTATGGAAGCCGTGGGGCGGGCAGCGTGATCCCCCCCAATGCGACGCTCATTTTCGACGTGGAATTGCTCGAGGTCGGCAAATAGATTCGGCCACAGACGACGTAGCATTATCTGAAAAAGGTGAAGACCGGGCCACATCCGGAGTAGTTTCCGAGAACGCCGTCTACCGACCACAACCGAGCCACTTCTCAGCAATAGCGACTTCCCGCTCATGTGGACGTTTCCCGGTGGCGACAACTCGGCCGCGCGAAGTGGACAGAGGACGAGCTGCCTCAGGTTGGTTGCTTAGTCGAACACTGACGGGGCGGCCGGATCGCGCAAGGAGGCAAACGCAAAACGGACTTGTTCGGCGAGAGTGCGGGTGGTCGATAACGGTGGGATTTCGTCCTCCGCGAAAAAGCCAACCGCAGTCGTTTCCGAACTGACCATCGGGGCACCGCCGAGGATCTCGCAAAGGAACAACAGCTTATAGGCGTGGAATTGAATGGCCGGGTGTGCGTGTTTGTTGCGATCCCAGCAGGCCAGCAGCTTGACCGCCTTGACCAGATAACCGGATTCCTCGCGCACTTCGCGCTCGACCGATTCTGCGGCGCTTTGCCCCACCTCGGCCCATCCGCCGGGAAAAGTCCAACCGCCATCCTGCGACTCGCGGACCAGCAATACTCGGCCGTTCTGAAAGACAGCGCCGCGCACGTCCACCTTCGGTGTCGCGTAGCCTGCCTCGGCTGCAAAGAGTTCCTTGGCCAATGCTACCGTCAGCGGCTCGGGACCGGCGATGAGGGCGGCCGCAATTTCGGATAGCTCCTTGTAGCGCTCGATGTCATAGGCGCTCTGCGCGTAGGCGATGCCGGTCTGGGAAATAGCCTGAATGCGCTGGGCGATCGAAATCCAGTTCGTCGGCGTCTGCATCACGTACTTTCATCATGCAACAAGGCTCGGGCCAACTGGAAATTAGGTCGATCACCTTGACGTGAAACACGCTCTGTTGTGCGACCGCCGAATGTTTAGCCAGGGGGAAAGCGACTTCTCGGTCAGGTGACTTCCGTGGATCGCGCTTCTCGACCTTAATCCCCCAGAGGCACCTTCCGGATGCCGCATGATTCGGAAGGAATGACCTCGGTGTCTTTGAGACGCCGTTCAGGGGACTGCCCAATCCGACAATCCCTCGGCAGGTTTAGGTCTCATCGTGGCGCTTCTCCGGCACTGTCGCGCCGGGGCCGGTTGAGGCTTTCTCCACCTTCTTGAGCGCAACGGCATTCATGCAATAACGCAAACCGCTTGGCTCTGGGCCGTCGGGAAACACGTGACCCAAGTGCCCTTCGCAGGTGTTGCACACCGTCTCGACTCGCTTCAAAAAGGCCGGGCCGTCGAAGCGGTAAGCAATAACGTTCGCCCCAATCGGCTGGGTGAACGACGGCCAACCGGTGTGGGACTCAAATTTCTCATTCGAATCGAATAGAAGCGTATCGCAGCAGACGCAGGAATAGAGTCCCGGCTCGAGCAGGCTGCACATTTCTGAACTGAATGCGCGTTCGGTTCCCGCCTGGCGGGTTACGCGGTACTGCTCATCGGTCAACTGCTGACGCCATTCCGCCTCAGTCTTGACCACCTTCCGGGCCGGAGCCGGGTTGCCGTCTTTGGCGATCTTTAAAACGTCGGGCCATTTGAGCATCTTGCAATATCCTAACGCGCACTCGAGCGGTCGGCACGCCGCCTACTTTTCTGGAACATGGCATCTCACCGAGCGCGGCAGCCGGCTTTGAAAGCGAACTCATCGTGCGACTGCGGCCCGCCGGCAGTCGTCACACGCTGCACAGCGGAGCCATTGCCCAAAAGCACGGGGTCCTCGCCTCGAAATCACAGGACAAAAGTACGAGATAGCGAAAACTCGTCAAGTTGGATTGCGTGGAACTCACTTGCCGTGGAAAACCGCTCCTGCCGATGGTTCTTCTGAGATGGCAGGCCAGTCTCGCCATCTTAGAGGGTTCGAATGGCCCCTGACTATGTCTCTTGGACATCATGAAGGACAGCTACGACAATCTTCCAGCCGGCGCTCGTCTTTCGCAGAACGCAGGTAGCTCCGGCCCGGTCCATTTCTGCTCCGTCGCGCTGATAGCGGATCGCAGTATCGCTCGTCAAGCCTGCGGTGGCACTCAGCTGCTTCACCTTCGGCATGGAAGGTTCACTTCGTCCAAAACCTCTGGCGCGGAGGGGTCCCATGATCGAGGTGAAGAGGTTGGCCAGAAGAGTGTGGGTTTGCGCCACGTATACTCCCTGCACGGAAATGAGCATGGCTGGTTCGTTGAAGTACGCCACTGCTCGAGACGGGTCCAGCGTACTAAACGCTTTGTAATAGTCATGCAGGGTCTGAAGCATCACGGATGTTTCGTCGGATTGGTTCATCTTGCCTTTCTCCTGGCCCTACCGCCGTCGCCGAAGCAGCCACCGCCCAACGAATGTAGACGGCAACTACTTCAGTGGAGATCGATGGTGTATCGGAACCAGTTTGAAGGACGCGAGCGCACCAGGTCGCGCACACTTGTACTCGAAGAGCACGTCCGGACGGAAAGCTACTAGTTTTTCTCGTCCTGGAGGAACGCGCTCTTGACGACGCGCCGTAGGTCACCTGGGGAGCTCCCAAGGATGCGCCTCATGTGGCGCGCCATATGGCTGGGATGCGAAAAACCACACTCGAGGGCGATCTGTGTGATGGACAGTCTGCCGTTGACAAGAAGCTCTTTGGCGCGATCGACCCGGCGCCGCACAACATATTCGTGAAGTGGTATCCCCATCGCCTGCCGGAATGTGGCGTTGAGATGTGATCTGCTGAATCCCGAGCATGCGGCAATTGTGCTCAGAGATACGTCCCGCGCGAGGTTTTCCTCAAGCCAGTCCAATAGACGGCGTAGTTCTGACCCGCTCATGCCGCGCCGATGAGGCGCACCAGGAAGCGTCGCGGAACTATACCGTGAGATCACCCGTGCGGTGAGCGCGGTGATCAGAGAGTCCGTATAGAGTGCGCCGGATGTGCAGGCGGTTTCGAGATCGGCCTTCAGGGCCCAGCAAACGCTCTCCATCTGGTGATCCCTGAGATGGACGAGGTTCCGAATGTTGAGCCGGGACGGTTCAATATGCAACTCGCCCGCGGTTGTCTCCAGCAGGGGATCCGGCAGCACAATGACGACGGCATTGTCGGTTCCGCGTGAAATCTCCCATCGGCCGCGGGTCCCAGGAGCGACGATGGTGATATCGCCGTGCACTGATGCACCATAACCTCCGCGGCCATCGCACTTCCACGATGACGTCGTCGACTTGCCGATGTGCATCGCGATAATTGCAGCACGAAACTCAGGTGTCTCGATGATGCCCGGTGGGTCGGCTCGAATGAAGAGTACTGCTCCACTCGACGCTTTTCTGAGGAAACGAATGCCTGCAGGGAGTCCCTCGTTGGAGCTGCCGTCGCGGCTTGGCCGCAAACTCACCCCTTTATATTCGCATTTATATTCGCACGGGCGTACCGGGTCCTCCGCCAGAGCGCTCGCAACCGCTGGATTGCGCCTATGGAACCCGCCTGGACAAGCCGAGTACTTGCCGCAAACCCGTTTGCCAGCCGCGATTGGCTACACTCGTAGTGAGCAGGGCACATGACACAGGCTTGGTGCCGGGGAATCATTCCTTGTTGCGCCGTTTTGGTTGGCATGAGCGCATGGGGCCAGCCGCTGAACAACTCAGTGACGATTCCCGATGGAGACAATTGGTTCGACCACCCCGACATTTTGTGCGCCGTCCTTCAGCTGCTCGGCTATCAGGCCGGTACTTGGGGACAGATCCGTGGAACGCCAGTTCATAACTGCGTGTATCCGCCCGTCGTGAAAGCCTCGGACACGCCCGTTGCGATTGATGCAAACTGGCAACGGCCCAGCCCCCGGCCCCGTTGGGCTTGGGTTTGGAAGTTTCCGGGCTGAGCCCAATACAGGCGGATAGCATTCGCATCGCCGTGACGATGCACACGCCTGAAGCGAAGTCCAAAGCCAAGGAGCTGATACTGGAATGTATTCAGTCTCTATACGGAACAATCGGCCAGAAGATCCTTGCAGCACTGCCCCTCTACGTCCAAGGAGAACAGCGCTAGTTGTCCCGCCAGCGCTATGGCACGGTGTCTTTCTTCGTCACATCGCGGCCCAACCAACAGGCGTTCTCGTTTTATTTGCGAAAGAACCGGTAGCTTCGTTGGTGTCAGCTATCGCCAGCGCAGGAGTGGGAGGGGGAGTCAGAGAATGATATGTGGGGTTATATTCCATAGACCGCGTTGGCGGAGCACCCGGCTCCGGGCAGGCCCCAACTTGGATGAAACCCCGTGTTTCAGCCGGAACGACAAGTCACACGGCTAAAATGGCGTGGGCTCCAGTCTTGTATGGCGAGGCCGCAACTTGTCGGTCTCTCAGACTGCTCACCTATTGCGTGACATTTGTGGGTTAGGGACCGACCATAATGTGGAGCACAAGGCTAAATTTGGCGCTCTCCAGCGTGGCCATCGTAGGTTTGCAACTCGTGGGTTGCTCCAGTGCGCCGCCGAATAGTGACTCCGCGCCCGGAGAGCCAAAACCGAACGCGCGGGTCAGCCTCTCCGCCTATGGTTTGCCAAAGGACTTCTTTCAACCGGTGGCAGAGAAGTGCGCCAACCAGATAATCGGTTACCGATTTGTAGTCTGGCTGAACAGCGACGATGTGGTTGTCGGGTTCAATACGAGTCCTTACTGCAGGTCGGCTCCTGATCGTAAGGTGAGCGGATCGGCGCGACTACTCGTCTTTAGTGGGAGCGGCGCCTTCAAGGTCCAACGCGACGTTCCCTATCTTGCCGATGGCAACGGTGAAATCGTTGCCGAGGGCGAGGCGAGATCAGGTCCCAGTGGCACGCTTCTATTCAGGTTAGAGTCCGTCAATCTCGATGCAGAAGGCAGGAGCGAATCAAAATCGGGCGTGCTTCTGCTCGACGCGAACTTGAAAGATGTGGAGCAGCTTGATCGCTTTCTGGTGCAGACTACCTTCATCAACCACGCCCTCGTTTTTCAGGAGGGCTTTACGCTTGGCAACGCCGGCACCTATGCGATTTTTGACGGTGTCCCGCTGAAACAAATAATGCGGCGGCAACGGGACTGGCCCGTGGGCACGCGGGATAGCAAATTCGGGGATAACGGAATCGCCTTTATGGTGTGTCAGCAAGAACTGCGGCCTAACGAGTACGAATCGACAGGCGTGGTTTATGCAGGGGCGAAGCAACGTTGTACCATGACCTCTGACGGCGACGACGGGCGGATTTGGCGGGTTCCTCTCGCCGACGGTGAAACAGCGTCCATTGTAGGGCTTCTGTCGGATGGTAGCGTCGTGGGGCAGGTCAACGCTGAAGGGAGCAAAGCGGGGCGGCTTGTCATCTGGCGCAGAGACAAAGCCGCAGAAGTGCTGCCGTGGATTCCGCCAAACTATTGCGGATCAGTACAGAGTGCCACGGCAGACATGTCGCGCTATGCCGCCATCGCGTCGGACGATTGTAACGATGTTGCGGGCCTCTTTCGGCTGCTCGGTGTAGGGCGGAAAACGACTGATGCTGGCCATTGGATGATCTTTGATCGGAGATTGCCGACAGCGATAACGGATCGCGTGTTTCCAAAGAACGGGCGGGCGGCACTTTCCCCGGATGGGCTGCGATACGCAAGCTTTGAAGCCGGAGAACTGCGGATCTACTCGCTACCAAAACCAGAATAATGCGCGCGGCGCAACGACGGGGAGACTGGGGTAAAGCGACATCAGTGGCCGTGAAGTGGGGTTTTCGGAGAAGTGCCCGACCGACGCATTTTGGCCCCACTGTCCACGTCTCCGCAAACGCCGTCTTTCGATCAGAACCGGCCACTTCTCAGCAACGGCGACTATGCGGCCAGGTGGATAACTTGTGGGTGGCGTACTCATCCACCTGCAATCGGTAGCAGGCCCTGCCGCTACTGATGACTAATCTCCGTACGCTCGGCAGCGGGACGGCTGGAGGCTACAGGCCGGTTGCCGGGACTAAGGACCCTTGGCACCTGGAAGCATGGCCTTCTGTAAGGGACGGTGCTGTTGAGGCGCCGGACGCTCCACCAAAGAGACCGCCTTGCGACGATCTCATTGCCAACTTTCATTACGCTGTCATCATCTTCATTTCAACGGCGTTTGCGGCCTTTCGGATCACGTCGAGCACGAAGTCGGGCTGGGACAGCATCGGAACGTGGCTGCTATCGGTCTCGAAGGTCTTCGCTCCCATGCGCTTTGCGACGAAACGTTCCAGGTCAGGTTGGATGGTATGGTCCCTGGTAGCAACGATGTACCAGCTCGGTTTCGATTTCCAAGCGGTGCCTTCGACCTTCTGATTGAACAGGTCTGCCGTAGGCGCTGCATGCGTGGCCCAAATGAGCTTCTGCTCTTCTTCCGGTAGATCGCCCGCAAATGACGAAACACCGTCCGGCTTCAGCCATACCCGCCCGTCTGCGATTTCGATATGGGAGAAG
>Ga0306923_10003454_pt1 | contig 14874 bp, 20 predicted proteins | sample sta12Can44000108_FD_203841 | JGI IMG/M metagenome (GOLD analysis project Ga0306923, IMG submission 203841) | Lab enrichment of tropical soil microbial communities from Luquillo Experimental Forest, Puerto Rico - statanox.12C.anox.44.000.108 (v2)... | ecosystem: Environmental > Terrestrial >... | reverse complement strand
ACCCTTCAGCGCGTGGTGGATTTCTGCGACGGCTGGTTCCCCCGCGGGCGCGCGCCGGAGGTCATCCTCCCGGCCCTCAAGGACCTCGGCGAGCGGGCGGCCAAGGCGGGACGCGACATGAAGAGCATCTCGACGTCGATCTTCGGGGCGAAGCCGGAGTCGGGATCGCTCGAGACCTATGCCCAGGCGGGCATCACCCGGGCTATCCTCCGGCTGCCTCCGTCGGGGCGGGAGACGGTCCTGCCCCTGCTCGACGAGTGGACGAAGCTCTTGAAGCGATAGCGAGCCGGCTTCCGGCGGGGAGACGGCGCGGGGGCTGCTCGACGAGGACGACGCTCCTGAAAGGAGGAGCGGGTCAGTTAGCCCGCGCAGGAAGATTGGCGATGGCGCGGGCGGCCCCGGTCAGTTCGAGGATGTGGAGCCCCGTGTCGGCGCGATCCACGATGTAGACGTAGCCGCGCTCGTCGACCTCCACATTGTTGGTTTGGATCGCCACCTTGCACCGCTCGGCGCCGCCCTCGGTGACGCAGCGCCGATCGGTGCGAGGTGACACCGCGGGAATGTAGAAACCCGCCTCACGGGGATTGAACGGATCGCGGATGTCCACCGCGCGCACCCCGCCGTTGAAGTATGCGATGAAGACGACCCGCCCATAGTAGATCGGCGTGAATGACTCGTTCGACGAGTGCGGGCCGAAGCGGCCGCCCCGGCTGCAGAACCCTCCCGGCGTCTCCGGCACCTCGAAGGTCGACACGGAGAATGGCTTCGAGGGATCCGTCACGTCCACGAGGAAGGTGAGCTGGCGGACCTCCCGGCACTCGTTCCGGAGCGACTCCGACACGAGCAGGACCATGTCCCGCGTCCGCCCCGCCGCGTTCCTCGCCCAGTCCGGCACGGTCAGCCCCAGCATCGGGAACGAGGTGTGCCCGCCCCAGTCCGGCGACATGTCGAGCCGGCCCACTTGCGGGTACAGGAGATTCTCCACGGTGGGCGCGAAGCGATCGGCGACTTGCGAATTGCCACTGAGGAGCTTCTCCCGGTCGACGATCTGAAGGATGCCCCGGGCGCCCGTCCCGTATGCGAAGTACACGCGGCCGCGGTAGGCGATGGGACCGTGCACGCCTTCGGGCGCGGTGCCGGTGGCGCCCGGCTGCTGACCAGGCAGTCCGAAGTCGCGGATGAAGCGCGGCTGCGCCGGATCACTCAGGTCGTAGATCTTGGTCATCCGCATGGTCCGCCACCCCTGCGGCCGACCGTCCGACACCAGGTAGGCGATGCCCGTGTCGCACTCCCACCAGTTCTTGTGGGTGTGGTTGAGCCCCTTTACGACCGTGGTAAGCAGGCGCGGCTGCTCGGGGGTGCTCACATCCCAGACCTCGTGGGCGAGATTGCCCAGGGTACGGAGGAGGTAGGCCTTCGCGGGATCACCCTTGGGCAGCGTCTTGCCCTCGCAGACGCGCACCATGGCCGCGCCGCCCGCTTCCGCCTCTCCCGCTGCGCCAGGAATATGGTGGAGATAACGCGGGTGGCTCGGATCGGTCACGTCGACGATGGAGGTGCCGTTGAGCTCCATCTGGCCGGTGAGTGGGTTGAGCCGCTGTCCACCGTGGTGCCCGACATAGGCGATCCAGCGGTTGCCCTGCCGCTGGATGACGGGCTGGTACGCGGAGCGCGCCTGCAGATCGTCCTGGCCGACCAGGCTCATGTCGCGTTGCTCCGCAGGCTGGGGGGCGGCGACAGGGGCCATCACGAGCAGGAACACCACCGTGAGGAGTGGTCTCATACCGGCATGACTCCGTGCTTCTTCCATGGGCGCTCCACCTTCTTGGTCGCGGCCATCTCGAGGGCGCGGACGAGGACAGGGCGTGTCTCCCGCGGATCGATGACATCGTCGATGAGCGCGCCGCCCGCCGCGATGTAGGGATTGATGAGCCGACGGTACTCCTCGATCCGACGCGCGCGCTCCGCCTCGGGATCGGCAGCATCGGCGATCTCCTTGCGGAAGACGATGTTGGTGCCCCCTTCGGGCCCCATCACGGAGATTTCCGCGGTGGGCCAGGCCACGATCAGGTCGGGCTCGTAGGCCTTGCCGCACATCACGAAGTAGCCGGCGCCGTAGGCCTTGCGTACCACCACCGTCACCTTGGGCACGGTGGCCTCGCTCACCGCGTAGAGCATCTTGGCGCCATGCCGGATGATGCCCTGCTTCTCCACCTTCGAGCCGACCATGAAGCCCGGCACGTCCTGGAGGAAGACGAGCGGGATGTGGAAGGCGTCGCAGAGCATGATGAAGCGCGCCGCCTTGTCCGCCGCGTCCACGTCGAGGGCGCCGCCCAGCACGAGCGGCTGGTTGGCGACCACGCCCACGGGACGGCCAGCCAGGCGCGCGAAGCAGGTGATCAGGTTGCGGGCCCAGCCAGGCTTGATCTCGAACATCTGCCCGTGATCCACGAGAGCGGCGATGACCTTCTTCATGTCGTAGGCGCGCCGAGCGCTGTCGGGCACGACGGTGAGCAGCGCGTCCTCCCGTCGGTCGGCGGGATCGCTGCACGGCGCGATGGGCGGCTGCTCAAGGTTGGAGCTCGGGAAATAGGAAAGATACGTCTTGATCGCCTCGAGGCAGGCCGTGTCGTCGGCCACCTCGAGATCGGCCACCCCGGACACCTCGGTGTGGATCTTCGACCCGCCCAGCTCCTCCGCGCTGATGTCCTCTCCCACCACCGCCTTCACGAGGGGCGGTCCCCCGAGGGCCATATGGCTGGTCCCCTTGACCATGGGCACGAAGTCGGCGAGGGCGGGAATGTATGCGGTGCCTGCGGCGCCCGGCCCCATCATGGCCGCCACCATGGGCACCACGCCGGACATGATCGACTCCTCGCGGAAGAGGAAGCCCGAGCCCGCGAACGTCGAGCCGATGGCTTCCTGGATCCTCGCCCCCGCCGAGTCGATGAGCCAGATCATGGGCATGCGCTTGCTCAGCGCGATCTCGCGGGCGCGGTTGCACTTGACCTCGGCGGTGCGCCCCATGGAACCCGCCATCACGGTGAAGTCGTAGGCGATGAGGGAAGCGGGGCGACCATCGATCTTGCCGAAGCCGGTGATCACGCCGTCGGCGGGGGTCTCTCTCCCCTTCATGGCGGGCGAGATGTTGGCGTGGGTGGCAAGGAGGCCGATCTCGTGGAAGCTTCCGGGATCGAAGAGCCGGTCGACGCGCTCGCGGACGGTGAGCTTGCCCTCCGCGTGCTGCTTGGCGACGGCCTCGACGCCTCCCATGGCCAGCGCGCGCCGGCGCCGCGCCTCGAGGTCGTCGGCCAGCTCCTTCATCCCCATGGGCCTACCTCTTGACCACGGTGACCCGATAGGTCGCGATGCCCGTGTCCGGAGGCGAGCCGCTCGCGATGGTGAGCATCGTCGCGATCTCGCTCCGATGGTGCGTGCCGTGATTGACCACGTGCTGGAGGAGGGGGGAGAGGGCGACCTCGGCCTGTATCCCCTGGTTGTTCGTGAAGGGGATGGCACGCGCGAGATCGCTCGCGGAGAGGCCCTCCACGAAGGTCCGCTGCTCGCCTTCCAGGGCATCCCACTTCGCGCGGAGCTCGCTCATGCTGGCGAAGTCGGCGTCGCCCGCCATGCGGGCGGGCGAAGCGCCGGTCCAGCGGGAGAGCCAGATCCGATCCGCCCCGTAGAGATGGGCGAACATGCCTTTGATGGTGGGGAAGCTCCAGTGCTTCCCCATGTCGCGCAGGATGACCTCGTCGCCGAGATCGGAGGCGATGCCGAACAACCGCCGGTTCGCCCAGCGGTGATAGTCGTAGAGCTCCCGGATCAGCTCGACACTCATGTCGCCTCCAGGTCGGCGAAGGCCGGGAGCGGGTCAGCTCCTCGGCTGCCGGTAGAAGAGCACCATGTCGGTGGGCGGCGGCGACCCCTTGGTCATGGTCAGCATGGCCGCGAGCTCGCTCCGGTGGTGCGTCGCATGGTTCACCACATGCTGGAGGAGCTGCCAGAGCGGCTGGGCGAAGGGCTTGCCGTTCGTGGCCTTGTAGTCGAGGGTGCGCGCGAGCTCCGTCGTGCCCAGCGACGTGACGAACGCCCGCTGCTCTGCCTCCAGCTCGTCCCAGTGCGTGCGGAGATCGGCGAGGCTCGCGAAGTCGGCGTCACCGTAGAATTTGGTCGGCGAAGCGCCCTTCCATCGACCGAGCCAGATGCGGTCGGCCCCGTAGATGTGGGCGAGCATGCCCTTGAGGGTGGGAAAGCTCCAGTGCTGGCCCTGGTCCTTCCGGGCCGTCTCCTCGCCGAGCGCCGCGGCCTCCGTGAAGAGCGTACGGTTGGCCCACCAGTGATAGTCCCAGATGCCGCGGATGAGCTCGAGTTCCATGGTCCGTCTCCTAGTCGAGCACCGCCACCGTGTCACCTTCCTGGACGGTCTGCCCCTCCGCCACCTTGATCTCCCGAACCGTACCCGCGCGTGGCGCCTCCACCGGGATCTCCATCTTCATGGACTCCAGCACGATCACGGGATCGCCGGCGGCCACCGAATCGCCCGGCTTGCTCGTGATCTGGAAGACCACGCCGGTGATGTGGGCCTTGACCTCTTCAGGCATTGAAGGCTCCTTCCTCGACCATCTGAGTATGGGTCCGTCCTTCGCGAAACGCCGCGCTCGCCATGACGCGCCGGTGGAAGGGGATGACCGTCCGCAGCCCCTCCACTACGAACGACTCGAGCGCGTGCTCCATGCGGGCGATCGCCTCGTCGCGCGTGGCGCCGGCCGCCACGAGCTTGGCGAGCAGCGGGTCGTAGTGTACCGAAACCTGGCAGCCCTCGGCGACCCCGCTCTCCACGCGGATGCCGGGCCCGGAGGGCGGGACCCACCGGGTAAGGGTCCCCGGTGACGGCATGAAATTCTTCGCGGGATCCTCGGCGTAGATCCGGCACTCGATGGCCGCCCCGCGCTGCACGATGTCTTCCTGGCGCCACGGCAGGGGTTCGCCGGAGGCGACGAGGAGCTGCGCCTGGACAATATCGAGCCCCGTCACCTCCTCCGTCACGGGATGCTCGACCTGGAGTCGCGTGTTCATCTCGAGGAAGTAGAACTCCTCGCCCTGCACGATGAACTCCATGGTCCCCGCGTTCGTGTACTGGACGGCGCGTGCGCCCGTCACCGCGGCGGCGGTCAGCCGCTGCTTCAAGCCGGCCGACAGGCGCGGAGCCGGGCTCTCCTCGACGACCTTCTGGTGGCGGCGCTGGATGGAGCAGTCGCGCTCGTGGAGGTGCACCACCTGCCCGCGGCCGTCGCCGAACACCTGCACCTCGATGTGCCGGGGCTCGGTGAGGTAGCGCTCGATGAAGAGCGCGCTCGAGCCGAAGGCGGCACGGGCCCGTCGCTCCGCGGTGGCGTAGGCCTGGGCAAGGCCGGACTCGTCGGCGACCTTGACCATGCCGATGCCCCCTCCGCCCGCCGCCGCCTTCAGCATGAGCGGATAGCCGATGCGGGAGGCGACGCGGGCCGCCTCTTCGAGGGAGGCGACGGGCCCGTCGCTGCCGGGGACGATGGGCACGCCCGCCCGCTGCACGTGGGCACGCGCGCCGACCTTGTCCCCCATCTGCTGGATCACTTGCCACGAGGGGCCGACGAAGACGAGACCCGCCTCCTCACACGCCTTGGCGAAGCGCCAGTTCTCCGAGAGAAAACCATAGCCGGGATGGATGGCCCGCGCGCCCGTGCGCCGGGCGGCATCCAGGATGTGTTCGATGCTGAGATAGCTCTCGCGGGCCGGAGCAGGCCCGATGGCCACGGCCTCGTCGGCCTCCCGCACGTGCGGCCAGCCCGCGTCTGCCTCCGAGTACACGGCAATAGAACGGATCCCCATGGCACGCGCGGCGCGCAATACGCGGCGCGCGATCTCTCCGCGATTGGCGACGAGAACGCTGTCGATCACGCTCAGGCGGGCTGGATCTGCTCGGTCTTGACCAGATCGAGGGCGCCCACCCGCCAGCCGCTCTCGCCTTGCTCCCAGCGCGCGTTGAGCGTGGTGGCGCGGCCCGGGCCCTCGAGCCGGTATTTGGCGATGCGGTGGCGGCCGAGCTTGGCGAAGGCCACGAGGCGATGCCGGAGGAGCCGGGCCTCTCGGAGGGTGGCGAGGACCGCGGCGTCAGGATCGTGATCGAGATGGCGCCGAAGGCCGGCGCCGTCCGCGGCGACGAGAGCGTCACCGAAGGCGCGCACCGCCGTTTCCAGATCCTCTGGAATGGCCCAGGTCTGGCCGGCACGCTCGAGGGCGATGAACTCGCGCGCGTCGTCGGACAGAGGCGCCTCGGTCGGTGACGGCGCGGCAATGGGCGGCAGCCCCTGGCCGGTCACGCCCCGCGCCGCCTCCAGCAAGCCCTGGAGCGTGCGCTGCCAGCTCTCGACGCGGGCGGCGACGTCCGGAATCGTGGCGAGATGCCGGATGATCGTCTCGCCCGCCGCGATGTGACGCCGCTCGTCCTCCATGCAGCGATCGAGGATGCGGCAGGTGGGAGGTTCGTACACGGGATTGGCGCGGCGCCGGTGTTCTCCGTAGACGGCGAGGAGATGCGGCTTCAGCACGCGATAGATCCCGGCCAGGCGCTCCGCGCTTTGCCCCGGCTCCTCGGGCTGCTCGATGGCGTCCATGAGCTGGACGAAGGCCTCGCTGGAGGCCTCGGACTCCTGAGCGTGCGCGCGCAGCTCGGGGAGGCGCCGTCCCCAGGCATCGGTGTGCTGAGCGTTGTCCCAAACATGCCGGCCGAGGAGCAGCTTGGCCGAGAGCTCCGGGGTGAGAGCGATCCAGCCCGCCATGATGCGCGTCATGCGCTCGCACGCGTAGCGATAGTGACGGCAGAGGCGGGCGGACTCGTCGGCGGAGAAGTGGCCTTCGAGGATCGGCATGCGTCGGCGCCCGACCGGATCAGTAGACCTGGGAACGCTGCGTCGTCTTGATGAGGCGCTCGATCTCCTCGTCAGTGAAGCCCGCGAGCTTGCGGGCCTCGGTGGCGATGGAGATGGGCACCACCTCGTGGTCGCCGAGCTGGCGCGCCCCGCCCAGGTTGAAGCACTCGTCGATGGTCTCCTGGAATTCGATGGCCTTGCGCCGACGGTCGGGATCGCCATCGGTGAGCTTGGTCAGCCACTTCGAGCCCATCCGCACGTGGGTAATTTCGTCGGCGAGCACGAAGTCCACCGCGCGCTCCAGCACGGGATCGCCCATCTTCTTGCCGATGTACACGAGCTGGTTGAACACGTCGCAGGCAAGGCCCTCGAGGCCGCGGTTCACCCCGGCCACGCGCGCCGCCGCGTCCTCCGCGCAGGCACACCGCCACAGGATAGTCGTCTCCGGAAACTCCCCGATGTAGCCGCCCAGGTGCTCCACGAGGCGGATGTAGATCTCAACATGGCGGGACTCGTCCCACACCTGGCGCGCCATGTCCATGGTGAACTCCCACGGCGCATCGGGGAAGTCGTAGACGGTGCGGCCGGCGCCCTCCATGGCCTGGAGCTCACCGACGAGGATGCCGTGCGCCCGCTCCTTGATCGACTCCCGGGACGACAGCTCGGGAAACGGCGTCAGCCCCTGGCTGATCTTGCTCTCCGCCACCTCTCGTGCCCGCATGCGGACGAAGCGATCCTCGCGGGCCAGCTTGTCGTACGCGATTTGCCGCTCCATGGTGCCTCCCCGCCATGAATGAACGACTGTTCAGCGAGTCTAGCCGAAGCGGACGGCAATGGCAATCCAAGGACTTAGCGCCCTCCCCTGAGCCCTTACCCGAGGCGTCAGAAGAGCGCTTTGAAGACTTGGTACGGGGCGACCTGGATGTAGGAGCGATCGGTAGATTTCTGGGCGCGCATGAGGCGCACGGCATTGAGCCCGTGGTGATGGAGCGGCCCGAAGGTGATGGGCGCCGAGAGGCCGAGGACGGTGTAGCCCTTGAGCGTCTCCAGGGCCTCTGCGAAGCCGTCCCGCGTGAGATTGCGGCCGGCGCGCCGCAAGCCCTCCACGACCAGGATCATGTTCGTGGCCCCGGTGAGGGCCGTCGCCTCCCGCCCCTCGAGCTTCGGCTCGTACCTCATCAGGATGTCGAGGACGGCGCGCGCCTCGGGATCCCCGGGCACCGCGCCGATGACGCTGTAGTAGGCGCCTTCCCACAGCTCGCCGAGGAGCCGGTACATCACCAGATGATCGCCGATGGTGAAGGAGCCGACGAGCCGCGGGCGGTAGCCGAGCTTGGCCATCTCCCGAACGAGGGTGGCGGACGGCGTGTTGAGCGCCGCGAACAGGGTGTCGGCGCCCGAGTCTTTGAACTTCTGCGCCTGGGCACTGAGCGCGCGGTCCGAGACCTCATAGCCGAGGGCGGCGGCCAGGGTGGCCTTGGGGCCGATGACGCCCAGGGCGCGGGTGACGCCCTCCATGACGCCGCGGCCCCACTCGTCGTTCTGGTAAAAGACGGCGAGCTTCTGAGCACCGAGGTTGGCCACGGCGTAGGTGACGAGGTAGTCCGCCTCGTCTGTGTAGTCGGGATAGTCGATGAAGACGTACCGGAGCTTCTCCCGTGGCTCGCGCGCCCACAGTCGAGGGCTCGCGTACGCGTTGAGAAGGGGAAGGCGCGTCTCCGTGATCTCGTCCCGTGTCGCGCTCACCACCGCCGAGCCCACGAGCCCCGCGGCGAGAAAGACGGAGTCCTTCATCTCGCGAAGATTGGCCAGGGCCCGCGCGGGATGGAAGCCATCGTCCTTGACCATCACCTTGAGCTTGCGCCCGTGCACGCCACCCTGATCGTTGATGTAACGAGCCCACGCCTCCTTGGCCATCGCGAGATTTCCGTAGATGGCCGCGGGACCGGACAGGGGTGCGGTGACCCCGATGACGATCTCCGTGTCGGTGACCCCGGGCGTCCGGGGCTGCGCGCCTACGGTGGGGGGAAGGGCCGCCATCGCGAGGGCGAGGATCGCGACGCGGACGAGCGCGGGCATCTCAGCCGAGGGATTCGGCGTGGTGGGTCGGGGCGCAGAGCTCCATCGGCGAATCTCCTCGATCGATAGTCAGGACGATACCGCCACCGTCCGAAAAAGCCACGCGAGTATAGGAATCGCCCTCGGGAAAGTCAACGCTCGGGCTCGTCCGACGACGCGCGTTCCCCTCGCGGACGGCGCTTGATGAGGCTGGCCGGACGGACGGCGGCGTCGCCGAAGCGGTTGACGAGGCGGTCCACGGCGCGGGCTAGCCGCTCGCGTCGGATCGTGTCCGGAGTAAGGAGGGAGAGCTGGCCGGACTGCGGCGGCCCCAGGCCCGACACGGACACACCGATGAGGCGAACGGGCTGGGCGAGGCGCACGCGAGAAAAGAGGGTATCGACGGCGCGGAAGATGACGAGGCCGTCCTGGGTCGGATCGCCAGTATGCGCGCGGGTGATGGTGGAGAAATCTGCGAAGCGGAGCTTGAGGGTGACCGTACGCCCCGCGTAGTGCTCGGCGCGCAGCTCGCGGGCCACCCGCTCACTCTGCTCGCGGAGGGTGGCGCGGAGCAGCTCGACGTCTCGTGTGTCGCGCCCGAAGGTTTCCTCCGCCCCCATGGACTTGGGCGCGCCGTCCGGCTCCACGCGTCGCTCGTCGTGGCCGCGGGCGAGCTCGAGGAGCCCGGGTCCGTGCTGGCCGAAGCGCGCCTCGAGATGGGCGGCGGGGATCCGGGCGAGCTGGCCGATGGTGCGGATGCCCATGGCTTCGAGCTCGGCGCCCGTGACTTTCCCCACGCCCCAGAGGCGCGAGACGGGGAGCGGGGCAAGGAACTCCGCCTCGCGCCCGGGCTCGACGACGACCATCCCGTCCGGCTTCTCCAGCTCGGAGGCGATCTTGGCCACGAACATGTTCGAGGCGACGCCTACGGAGGCGGTAAGGTCCACCCGTGCCTTGATGCCGCCCTTGATCTGGCGGGCGATGGCCGAGCCGTCGCCGTGCAGGGCGCGGCTCGCCGTGACATCGAGGAAGGCCTCGTCGATGGACAGGGGCTCGACGAGCGGGGTGAAATCAGCGAGGAAGCTCATGATGTCGCGGGAAACGGCGGCGTACTTGTCCATGTCCACGCGCAGGTAGATGCCTTCAGGGCACAGACGATACGCGCGGCTGATGGGCATGGCGGAGTGGACCCCGAAACGGCGGGCTTCATAGGAGGCGGCCGAGACCACGCCGCGGCCGCGCGGGTCAGCGCCCACGATGACGGGGCGGCCCCGGATCTCGGGGCGGTCGCGCTGCTCGACCGACGCGTAGAACGCGTCCATGTCCACGTGGATGATGGTCCGGGAGGAGGGCGCGGGGCCCACGGCCGGACTAGGAGGCGGGGCCGCCGAGACCGATGCTGGGCGCGACGGCGGTGAGGGCGCCGATCACGAAGCCGATGTGCTCGTCGAGGTCGACCCCGAGCTCCTCCGCCCCCCGATACACGTCGTGGCGATTCACCGTCCTCGCGAAACCCTTGTCCTTGAGCTTCTTCTTCACCGACCCCGACTCCAGGCCGGCGATGGCGCGCCCGGGCCGCACGAGGGCACAGGCAGTGACGAAGCCCGACAGCTCGTCACAGGCATAGAGACCCCGGTCGAGGAGCGACACACGGGGGAAGCCCGAATAGTCGGCATGGGCGAGGACGGCGTGCACGACCTCGGGGGCGGCACCGCGGGCAAGGAGGATCTCCGCGCCCTTCATGGGGTGGTGCGGTGCCTGCGGGTGCATCTCGTAGTCGAAGTCGTGGAGCATGCCCGCCACGCCCCAGCGCTCCGCGTCCTCGCCGTAGCGCCCGGCGTAGGCGCGCATAGCCGCCTCCACGGCCAGGGCATGCTTGCGGAGACTGTCCGAGTGCGTGAACTCGGTGAGGAGGGCCCACGCTCCGGCCCGATCCATCACGCCTGTCGACGGGCCCGCCACTTGTCGATGGACTTCTTGGAGAAGAGCCACTGCCCCTCGTGCTCGAGGGCGGGGATGCGGCGCTCCGAGGCCATTTGCTTGAGCGTTTCGGCGTCCATGGAGAGATAGGTCGAGGCTTCCTTCACCGTCATAGTGTCCTTGGGAATCACGTGCCAGAGGCCTCCTTGACTTGCTTCTTCAGCGACTCGATCTCCTCCTCGAGCGTGTGAATCCGCTCCACCATCTGCTCGAGAGTTCGGGCGAGAGGGTCGGGAAGATCCGTCTGGTTGAGATCGATGCCGCCCACCCGCGCCCCGTCACGGAATGTTACCCGGCCGGGGACGCCGACGACAACCGAGTTTTCCGGCACCTCCCGCACTACCACCGAGCCCGCGCCGATGCGGCTTCCCGCGCCGATGGTGAAGGCGCCGATGATCTTGGCGCCCGCTCCCACCACCACATTGTCGGCGAGGGTGGGATGACGCTTCTCCCGCTTGTTGCTGGTGCCACCGAGGGTCACCCCCTGAAGCAGGCTCACGTTCCGCCCGACCTCCGCCGTCTCGCCGATGACCACGCCCATGCCGTGGTCGATGAAGAGCCCGGGGCCCAGCTTGGCCGCGGGATGGATCTCGATGCCCGTGAGGAAACGGCCGAGGTGTGACAGCCAGCGAGCGGTGGTCGTCCATCCCGCCCCCCACAAGGCGTGCGAGATGCGGTGGACCCAGATGGCGTGGACGCCGGGATAGCACAGCACGACCTCGAAGGCGGAGCGCGCGGCCGGATCCCGCTCCAGCACGGTTCGAATGTCCTCGCGCATCGCTTTGAACATGGCGCTCCTAGTCTGCGGCAAGCCGCGCGAGGGCGTCGCGCGCCGCTGCCTGCAACGCGAGCGCCACCACCGCAGCCGCGTGGCGCCGCTCAGCGGGAAGCCCGCCCACGGCCTGCTCGATCCTCGTCTCCCCGATGTCGGCGAGCTCCTCGAGGCTCGTCCCTGCCGCCACCTCGGTGCCCGCACTGCACGCGGCCAAGGTCGGCCCGCACCCGTACGCCTGAAAGCGCGCCTCCGCGACGCGCCCCTCTCGCACGCGGAGGTAGAAGCGTGCGAGATCCATGCACTGCTCGTATGCACCTTCGCCCACGCCGTCGGGCTCCCGCATCATCCCCGCGTTCCGCGGGTTGCGGAAGTGATCGAGCAACATCGCACTGTATTCCACTACGCCTTGACGGGGGACAGGGCCCGCAGCTTCCGAATCAAGGGCACGGCCGCCTCGATCACGTAATCGATGTCCTCGGCCGTGGTGCCCCGGCCCAGCGAGCACCGTACCGAGCCCATGGCCCAGTCTAGGGGCAAGCCCATAGCCACCAGCACGTACGATGGCTCGACGCTGCCCGAGGTGCAGGCCGAACCCGCCGACGTGGCGATGCCCTTCAGATCCAGGCCCAGCACGATGGATTCAGACTCGATGTTCCAGAAGCACATGTTGCAGGTACCGGGCAGGCGCATCGTAGGATGCCCGTTGAGCCGAACCTCTTCGACCTCGGAGCGGATGCCCTCCCAGAGCCGGTCACGGAGGCCGGCCAGCCGCACCGCTTCGTCGGCCATCTCGCGGCCGCGGATCTCCACCGCCTTCCCGAAGCCCACCAGCCCGGCCACGTTCTCCGTCCCCGCGCGGCGACGGCGCTCGTGATCACCCCCGTGCTGCACCGCCGTCATCTTGGTGCCCTTGCGGATGTAGAGGCCCGCCACCCCCTTGGGCCCGTAGATCTTGTGACCGGAGAAGGAGAGGAGGTCGATGCCGAAGGCGTCCACGTCGATGGGCACCTTGCCGAAGGTTTGCACGGCGTCCACGTGGAGAGGGATGCCGTGAGCACGGGTGATGCGCCCGATCTCCGACATCGGCTGAAGCGTTCCCACCTCGGAGTTGGCATGCATGAGAGACACCACGATGGTGTCGGGGCGAATGGCCTTTTCCACCTCTTCCGGACGCACCATGCCGTACTCATCCACGGGAAGGTAGGTGACGGCGAAGCCCTGCGTCTCCAGCGTCTCGCAGGTGCGCAGCACAGCGTGGTGCTCGATCTGCGAGCTGATGATGTGGCCGGTGCGCCGGGCCGCCGCGATGCCCTTGATGCCGAGGTTGTCCGACTCCGTGCCTCCCGACGTGAACACGATCTCGTCCTTCGACACCCGGAGGAAGCGGGCGATCTGCTCGCGCGCGACGTCGAGGCCCTCGCGCGCCGCGCGGCCGAAGCCGTGCACGCTGGAGGCGTTGCCGAATCGCTCGCTGAAGTAGGGGAGCATGGCCTCCAGCACCTCGGGATGCACGGGCGTGGACGCGTTGTGGTCGAGATAGACGAGCCGGTTCATTGACGCTCTCCTGTCACGATGCTACGCTCGGCGCCGTCATGGAGACGACGAAGCGCAAGCTCGGTCTCATGGTGTCCACCGCGCCCGATCACCCCAACCTCTCGACGGCGCTCGGGCTGGCCACGGCGGCGCTCGACCGTGGCCACGACGTGTACGTATACCTGATCGACGACGGCGTGGCCGCCATCGAGGATCGGCGACTCCTCGCCCTGGGCGAGCGCGGGGCGCGACTCTTCGTGTGCGCCTACGGCTGCCAGAAGCGTCGCCTGCCCCTGTCCGACGCGGCAACCAACTGCGGTCTGGTCGTGCTCACCGACCTGATCAACGGAACCGATCGCTTCCTCTCGCTCAACTGACGGCATGGCCGATCGGCAGCCCGTGCTCGTGATCGTCTCGGAGGATCCCCGCGTCTCGCACCGGGCCAACGAGGGCATCCGCATCGCCCTCGGGGTGGTGGCGGGCGAGAATCCCGTCCAGGTGGTGCTGAGCGGGCCCGCCGTCCACCTGCTGGACGAGGACACCGACGACCTCGTAGACGGCGACGACATCGCGAAGTTCCGCGCCGCCCTCAAGAAGCTCGGCATTCCCTTCCACATCGAGGCGACCGCCCTTCCCTCCGTGCCGGACTGGAATGTCGAAGGCCATCCCGTGGTGTCTGTCTCCGCCACGGAGATCGCCGCGCTCGTGGCCCGGGCCAGTCGCTTCCTCGTCTTCTGATGGCCCGCTTCCTCCATCTCCTCAAGCACGATTCCCCCGTCATGGCGGCCGCGGTGGTGGAGGAGAACCGACGGGAAGCCGGCGCCGAGGTCACCGTGGTGCTGCTCGACGATGCCACCCCGCCTCCGGGACACGTCACCATCCGGCGGCTGGGCGCCGACCTCGACTACCCCGCCCTTCTCGAGCTGATTTTCGCGAGCGATCACGTCGTCGCCTGGTAGTCAGCGGTCACGATATTCCTCGAGCCAGGCCATCTGGATCTTTTCCAGAAGGCCCTCGTTGGACGCCTTGGGGTCGTCGCGAAAGCCGGGCAGAGCGACCACCCACTGGTGGAGATCGGTGAAGCGCATGCTGAGCGGGTCCACGCCGGGATGCGTCTCCATGAGGGCGAGCGCGATGTCCTCGGCGTCCGACCACTTCACTTCGGGATCTCCACCACCACGTCCCCGCACACCACGGCCTGGCAGCCGAGTCGCGAGTGCAGGGTCAGTCCTTCCGCGGTGTCCAGGCGGTCCTCCTCGTCCTGCTCCAGGGGCGACAGATGATCCTCCCCTTCCCGCACGATGATGTGACAGGTAGTGCAGGCGCAGCTTCCGCCGCAGTTGTGCTCGAGGTGCACGTTGTTGGCCAGGGCGATGTCGAGGACCGAGCCCGGGCGACCGTGATCGGCGAGCGGATACTTCGCGTCGTCGACCTCGACGGTGACGTTGAGGGGGAGGAAGGTCACCTTGTGCGTCGCCATCACGGCTCCCTCAAGATCTCGTCGGCTCGGCGGGAGGCGATGGCCCCCTTGAGGGCGGCATCCATCATGGCCTCGGCCAGGCGCCCCGTGGCTTGGTTGAGCTCGGTGGTTCGCTCGCGGATGACGTCACGGTCCGT
>Ga0306923_10003453_pt1 | contig 14877 bp, 12 predicted proteins | sample sta12Can44000108_FD_203841 | JGI IMG/M metagenome (GOLD analysis project Ga0306923, IMG submission 203841) | Lab enrichment of tropical soil microbial communities from Luquillo Experimental Forest, Puerto Rico - statanox.12C.anox.44.000.108 (v2)... | ecosystem: Environmental > Terrestrial >... | reverse complement strand
ACCTGGGAGAACCGCTGTTCTTGACCTTGGCCGGAGGCGACATGGGCAACGAGGCAGGCTTGCGGGATAGAAGCGCCGAGGTGCAGGACGTGGCCATTAGCTCTGGGTGGGATGGTGACGGTCCAGCCAGGAGTCGACCAGCCCTGGCCGGTTACCGCGGCTGATGCCGTCGCCCCAGTCTGCTCATTCCCGACACCAGACGCACTGGACCCTTCGGGCAAGTTGAATACCTCAATCACCCTGCGATTGGTAATGAGTTACCTAGGGAACAACACGAGAGGGTTATATGCGGTCGGACGCCTGGCTTGTAAAGGAACGGGGAATGGCGCGGCAACGCCTCGGTCGTGTCCGCGCTGCGGTTCGCGCGCCCCCGCTGCGATTCAAGATAGTGCTGGTCATAGCCGTTCTGACCGCCGCGATGGTGGCATGGGCCCTGCCAGCGCGCGTCGGTCATTTCATGCTGCTACTGGCGCTGTGTTACGGACCGGTGGCTATCTGGCGCAAGCAGCGCTCGGTCTTTGCGTCGCTCGGGGTGGCCGCGTGGGGGCTGGCCGCGATCTTGTTCGTGGCGGCGCTGACCCCACCGGTCACATTCGCTATCGTCCCGCTACTGCTGCTTCCGTTCGCGGTGGTCGCCGCCGCCCATGCGCGCCCGCTCGCGCGCAACTTCGTGCCTTGCCGGACCGTCGCCTGGACGCTGCTGTGGGCGGTCCCTGCCACCATGTTTACCTGGCGGCTCGCCTCCTCCGGCCAGCCGGTCTTCAATTACATCGTCGGCTGGCTGCTCACCTTCAAGGTGTTGGGCTGGCGCATCGCCCGGGCCGACTCGCACATCCGCGTCTATAGCCGGCAGCAGGCCAGGGCTCCGTCGGTGACTGAGCCCCACGGCGAGCAGGCCGCCTGCCCTACCCCGTCGGCCAGCGCCGCGCGGGGCAGCCAGCCGCCCGGCACGCACCTGGTCTTCACCGGCCACGCTGGAACAGGCAAGACCACGGTCGCCAGGATCCTGGGGCGGATCTTCGCGGCGCTTAGGCAACTGGTCCGCCCCGAGGTGATCGCGCGGCACGCGCCTGCCCCGCCGAGGCACACGTCCCGCCACCCGGGCCGTGCGCGTGACGGTGCGGCGGCGAAGGGCGAGCAGGCCTTGCTGCGGCTGCCGGGGCGGCTGCGCGCAGGGCGGGTGATCGCGCTCATCCCGGCGCACAATGAGGCGGCGTGCATCGCCGAGACGATCAGTTCGCTGTGGCGCCAGACCTGCCCGCCGGATGAGGTCATCGTGGTCAGCGATAACTCCTCCGACGCCACCGTTGACCAGGGCGTGCTGCACGGCGCGAAGGTATTTGTCACCGCGGGGAACACGGCCCGTAAGGCCGGGGCGCTGAACCTGGCGCTTGAGCAGACCTTGCCCGGGCTTGCCCGCGAGGACCTGGTGCTCGTTATGGACGCGGACTCGCAGCTGGCACCTGGCTGGATCGGGTCCGCGACCGATGCCTTGGCACGTGACCCCGAGGTCGGCGGCGTGAGCGGCACCTACACCGGCGAGGACGGGCCGGGGCTGCTGCGCCAGCTTCAGCGCAACGAGTTCGTCCGGGCGTCGCGTCTGGTGCGGCGCCGCGCCGACCTGTGGGTGCTGTCCGGCACGGGCACCATGTTCCGGGTGCCCGTGCTGCGTGAGGTGGCCCGGCAGCGGGGCCGCCGGCTGCCTGGCGTCCCCGGCGAATACTACGACAGCACGTCGATCACCGAGGATTACGAGATCACCCTGGCGCTGAAGACCCTCGGCCACCGATGCCTGTGCCCGCCGGGCTGCACCGCCGTCACCGAGCTGATGCCGACCTGGCGGCACCTGTTCCGTCAGCGGCTGCGGTGGCAGAGCGGCACGCTGACCGCCCTGCGGCGGTACGGCTTCACCCAGGCCACCTGGACCAACTGGGTGCGGCAGGCCTTCTTCTACGGCAGGTACTGCTCGCAGATCGCCTGCTGGGTGGTCCTGATTTGCTCGCTCGTCGCCCGCCTCGGGTTCAACATGCCCGGCTGGGTGCTCGGGATGCTGCTGGCCATTTACCTCGAGCGGATCATCACCGCCCGGGGGGCCGGCCGCAAGGGCGTCCTCATCGCTGCGCTGCTGTTCCCCGAGTGGTGGTACGGGATGTTCGACGGCCTGTATCTGTTTCAGGCACTGAATCATCAGCTCACCCGCCGGGATGTCTCCTGGAATCACGTGGTAAAGGATGGCGCGGATCATGCTGCAAGCAATCGCCACAGCGTTCTTCCGGCCAGGCGGCCCGTACCTGTACGTCAGGCTGGTGACGGCTAGCTACGCGATTTCCGCGGGCGCCAGGCTGATACCGGTCAAATCCAAGCAGGTACCGGGATACCGCGCCCGCGTCCCCGCCGTGGTCTGGTACGGCGGCACCACGCTCGCCGCGATCGTGGTGGTGGCCTGCGCCTTCATGCTCTCCCAGAGTTCCGCCCCGGCCCAGCGCCCGGTTGCGGCACTGCCACCGCCGCCGCCCCGCCCTCCGGTCATACCGCCGCAGCATGTCCGGGCCGGATTCCACCTGGGTGTGTTCGAGCCCGGAGAGACGGCCAGCTACCAGCAGGTGACGAGCTTCGCCGCCGCGGTCGGCCGCGAGCCGGACATCGTGCTCTACTACAGCGGCTGGGGCGAACCGTTCCTGACCCGGTTCGCCGAAACCGCCTACGCCCATGGCGCGGAACCATTCGTGCAGATCTACCCGCCCCCCGGCGGGCTGGCGCAGCTCGCCGCGGGCAGGGACGAAGGGTACCTGCGCGCCTACGCGGCGGAGGTGCGCTCGTTCGGTCACCCGGTCCTGCTCAGCTTCGCGCCCGAGCCCAATGGCCCGTGGTACCGGTGGGGATGGACCCGCACGCCGGCAAAGGCCTGGGTGGCGGCCTGGCGGCATGTGGTCACGGCCTTCCGCGCGGCCGGCGCGACCAACGTGACCTGGCTGCTGACCTTCAACGTCGCGTTCCCCGGCTCCGGGCCCGTGTCCGCTTATTGGCCAGGTGCCGCCTACGTTGACTGGGTCGGCATCGACGGCTACTACGTGCGCCCCGGGGATACCTTCCAGAGCCGTTTCATGCCCACCATCCGCGCCGTGCGCAAACTGACACACAAACCGCTGTTCATCGGCGAGACTGCGGTCGGTCCCGCCGCCGGCCAGACCCGCGGCATCCGCAACCTCTTCGCCGCCATCAGCCGCCACCGGCTGACCGGGCTCGTCTGGTTCGACATGCGCCAGCACCGCGGCATCTACCACCAAGACTGGCGGCTGGAAGACAGTCCGGCGGCGGCGCTGACCGAGTTCCGGCGCGAGGCAAGAGACTTCGGGCGACCCCTGCCTGGGTGAAAGAGCCCGCACGCCCGGAAACCATCACCGCTGCGGTGACGCCCGCCACCCCGCCACCCATTGACGCTCACAGCCAGATGGCAATGCCCAGCGGTTTGGAGCATTTGGACACCCACGGCCAGGCCGCCTCGCCACCGAAACCGCAATTCAGAACTGGCCGATATGCGCGCCCAATGCGGGTTACGAATTGAGTACGTATTCGCGCCTGTTCGGCAGGCCGCCATTGCTTCCTGTGGTCCGTCCAGTTCGGGACCGTACGTGATCTACGGGCGGATGTGCCCGTGAATGGGGTCGTGGCTGCCAGTTCCGATGCATGACGTCTGGCGGTGAATCTCCACACCATCTCCACTGGTTGTCCAGCCGTATGACATGGGACCGGTCTCTGCTGGTGGCTGTTTCGCCAGGCATTTGCCAGGCGGCATGATGCGGTCGGATGCAGCCGGGGGCCGGCTCCGATCGGTTCACGGGGAGGAACATCGATGGACAGCCCGATCAGTTCCGCCGGCGGCGCCGTGCCGGCTGGCCGTGCGCTTCGCCGTTTTCATTTTCGCCGCCGCACGTGGGGCGCGGTAGCCGCCGCGGTGCTCGGCATCGGCATCGCCGCTCCCGGGACGAGCTTCGCCCGCAGCACGCCCGTGACAGCGCCGACGGGCGACCCAGCAGTGGTCTCGGAGTGGAACGAGATCGGCGTGGCCACCCTGGCCGCCGACATCGCGACGCAGCCGATCGAGGACATCTTGTACATGGGATTTGTCCAGGCGGCGGTGTATAACGCCGTGGTCGGCGCCGAAGGGCGTTATGCGCCGTACCGGTTCCATGCCCGCGCGCCGCGCGGGGCCTCCGCGCAGGCGGCCGCCGTGGCTGCCGCGCACCAGGTGCTGGTGACCTACGTGCCGTCCGCGCGGGCGACCCTGGACATCCGCTACGCGGCGTCGCTGGCGCGGATCCCCGACGGCACCGCGAAGACCCAGGGCATCGCGTTCGGCGTCCGCGCCGCCGACAGCCTCATCCAGCTGCGCGCCCACGACGGCCGCAACGCCGACATCCAGTTCACCCAGCTGCCGGGCCCGGGTGTCTGGCGGCCCACCCCGCCAGGGTTGCCCATGTCGGCCCCGTGGCTCGGCTTCGTGACGCCGCTGCTGGCACACAGCGCCACCCAGTTCGCCCCACCGGCCCCGCCGGCGCTCACCTCAGCCCGCTACACCCGGGACTTCGCCGAGGTCAAGGCGCTCGGCTCGGTTACCTCGACGGCCCGCACGCCGGAGCAGACGAGCACCGCACAGTTTTTCTCAGGCAACCCGCTGGTGCAATACAACGCCGCGCTGCGCGACCAGGTCAGCGTGCGTCACCTGGACATCGTCGACACTGCCCGGATGTTCGCCGCGATCGACATGAGCGTCGTAGACGCGGAAATCACAGTGTGGCACGCAAAATATTCTTACGGTCTGTGGCGGCCGGTCACCGCGATCGGCCTGGCCGACACCGACGGCAACTCGGCAACCAGCCCCGACCCGAGCTGGGTGCCGATGATCACGACGCCGCCCTACCCGGAGTACCCCAGCGGGTACAACGCGTTCAACTCAACCGTGACCCACGGCCTGGCAACCCTGTTCCAGACCCGGCACCTGCAGCTGACGCTCACCTCCACGGCCGTGCCCGGCATCGAGCGCCACTACGACCGCGTCGGCGCACTGCTCCAGGATGTCGTCGATGCCAGGGTGTGGGAGGGCATCCACTTCCGCACCGCCGACACCGCCGCCAAGAACATAGGGGACCGGCTCGCCGCCTGGACCATCAACCGCTACTTCCAGCCCGTCCACGGCGACGATGAGCCATCGCGGTAACCGAGCGACCATACGGTGGCCCTGGCAGCGTGATCGCGAGAACGCGTACCGAGCCGCCTTACTTCGGTGCCGCCACGCTGAAACAAAGGGGCAAGGGCGCACATGACTGGTCCTGTAATGCGCGCTGGGCGCGCGGTCATGCGAATTGGGCCTTGATCGCCGCCGCTCGTTCCTCGGCGCCGCTGAGGAGGTTGCTGCCGTTGCCCTGAGCCGCAAAACCGCACGACAGTGACCGACTCTGGATGCGTGCCTCCACGGTGCCCGCGACGGTCCCGCCGGCGGCGTCGCTGACGCTGGCAGCTTTGGCGAAGCACCGGGCTCCCCGGTCGAGGGCCTGGCATGCCTTGGTGACCTTCACATAGACCGGCTGCAGGCGCGTTCCCGGGGCGCCCATCCGGCGCAGTTCGCGGCCGCAGGCGCGCAGGGCATTGCCGAGTTCGGTCATCTTCGCCCGGGTCATCGTCATGCTGCTGGCGCGGAAGGGCTTGTCGACTTTGTGGTGCAAGTTGGTGACCGCGGTGATCCAGGCGAGCTCTGCCGCCGTCAGCGGCGTTGCGGTCGGTGCCGGCGTGCTGGCAGCGGTACTGCGCGCCGGTGCTGGGGCAGGCGCGGCCTGGTGGCCAGCGCACCCGCCGACCGCGAGCAAGACCGCGGCACCCAGCCCGGCCACAGCGGGCCTCCCGCCGCCACGTTTGATGATCGCCAAGAACCGGCCAGACGAATACGGCGATGGCAGCATCGTCCCCCCCTACAATCTCGTGCCCGCGCAAAGACGCGCCGGGCAAGAAACTCGTCACTGCGCTCGTGACGGTCTCTTTACTCAAACATTACCGAAAGCTGCCCCCGTGAAACCCCTCTACGACGCGCATCTGGCACCCCGCATGATCGGCTCGCCCGCGCAGCCACGAGCGATGCTCTGCCCCGTCGGATAGCGCGCGCGCCCACCCGCCTGCTGGCCTGGGTGCGTCGCGGTATCGGTTCGATAGCCGCGCAGAGCGGGCCGTTCTGTGCATGAGTTCGGTGGGAACGTTCGATTCGTATCGCGCGCGGGCGATGGACGCCGGCTCCGCGCCTGACTAGTGCTGGCCGGTGGCTTGCCCAGTAGCGGCTATCTGTACTGCAGCGCGGGGAAGTCCGGGCTGTTCCCGCGCCCGCCCGGCGTCATGTCGAGGACATGCCAGATCGGCCAGATCAGGTCGACGTGGCGGGGCTCTTCGCCTTCGTCGCGGGGTGCGAACATCAGCTCAGTCGCCCACCGGTGGCGGAACCCGTCACCCTCGCGGGTGAACACGTTCAGGATGGGGCTCTGCTCGCCGTCGGGGCCTTCGGCGCGGTAGTCGCGGTTGTAGCTGTTGTTCCGCGAGGACAGCAGGCGCAGATGCCGCCAGCCGCGTTCGTGGGCGAAATTGCGGATCCGGGCCGGGTCCGTCTTCGCGACCACGACGAAGCCGAGCTGACTGGCGAGGTGAGGGGCAGCACCGTCGAGCGCGTCCAGGATCGAGGTACACGATGGGCACGGTGTCTCGGCGAGCGGCAGCCGGGCCGTCTGGCCGTCAGCGGGACCCGGCCTGGTGTCGCCTGACCAGCGCGGGAACATGAAACTGTAGATGACCAGCGTGTCCTTGCCCGGCGCGAACAACTGCGAGAACCTCACCTCACCGCCCGCACCGGCCGCCTCCTCGAAAACGTAGTCGTCTGGGACGGCACCGCCCGGTGGCAGCGCGCGCCGCTGTGCGGCGACCCGCTCGATCGCCCGCCGTAGCTCAATCTCCGCCTCAAGCAGCTGGTTGCGCGCGAGCCGGTAGTTGGGTGACTCGCCGGGGAACTGGATGGCCGGGTCTGCGGACATGGCGCCCAGCCTAATCCGCGACGCGGCGCTCCTGCGCGCCGGCGAGGGCGTGGCCACGTGGTGGTCGGGGCGGATCGGGGACCGGGTGGTCGAGGACATTGCGTGGAGTTATCCGTCACCGGTCCCGGAGAACCCGCGCATCGCAGGACTGGTCTGCTTCCGCAACGAGCGGGTCGACCTGACCGTCGACGGTCAGCGGCTGGAGCGTCCGGTCACGCCATGGTCGTAATGACAGAACGGGGCGTTCGGCGCGGCAGGCCCGTGCTCTGTGGCAACGGCGCACGCGGCCGGTGCTGAAGCGGCAGCCGTGCCTCGCGGCTGGCAGCCTGTGTCAGTGCTGGGCGGCGATTTCGGCGAAGCGGGTGAGGTTCCAGCCTGAGCCGACCGCGTCCCGCATGTTCTCCCAGCCGTCGCCGTGACGGTCGAGGTGGCGGTGGATGAGCACGACGCGGGTGCGTGCGGGGCCGTCGGGGGTGAAGGTGACCTCGACTTCGCTGGTCTTGGCCGGGTCGGTTTCTAGCTGCCAGCGCAGGTTGATGTCCCAGCTGAAGCAGACCCGGTGCGGGGGGTCGTAGGCGAGCACGCGGGCCCACCGGCACTCGCTGCCGTCGGTGCCGCGGTCGATGATGTGGCCGCCGGCGTGCGGCTCGAACACCATCTCGGCGAGTTCGGCGTTCAGGATGTGATGATCGGGATTCCACCAGGACCCGATGCCTTGGGTGAACACGCGGAACGCGTGCTCTGCTGGCGCCTCCACCTCGACCGACGTGGTGACCGAGGTCGCCTGCAGTTGTGTGGTCATGCCTCCTCCTGGATTGGTTGGCTGGCAGCGGCACGGAACCTGGCTAGGGACTGCTGCCAGAACTGCTCGAAGTAGTCGCGGATGACGGCAACACCGGCGGGATCGACCGAGTAGACACGGCGGGTGCCTGCCGCGTGGTCGGTGACCAGCCCGGCCGACTTGAGGACCTTGAGGTGCTGGGACACAGCGGGCCGGCTCACCGGCACTTCTCGCGCCAGGTCCCCAACCGCGCTCGGCGACCTCGCCAGCCGCTCGAAGATCGCTCGCCGGGTCGGGTCCGCAAGCGCGGTGAGCATCGCCGAATGGTTAGTCATGACTTACGGTAAGTTATCACTTACCATTAGTCGGGTCAAGCTGGCGCTACCTTGGCCTGATCCATGCGCTCAGGCCGACATGCTCGCATGCGCGTCGAAAGCGGAACGTTCGGCGCTGGTCATAGTCGCGATGAAGTCATCGCGCGGCGGGTGCATGAAGAAGACCCAATCGCCCACACACCGATCCGTCCATCCCGGCCGCTGGCACGCGCGGCAGTGGCAGATCATGCTCTCCCGCACCGACAGCCACCGCGATGGGCGGCGGCACAACCGACGGATAGACGGCATAGCCAGCATCTTCGGCAGAGCGTGCTGACCAGGGCTGCTCAAGACGTGCCGATGGATCGTTGCGTCACTGCCTTGGTCATCGGCCCGGTCAAGCTGTGGTCGTTTCCGGGATTTGCTCGGGGACATCCACCGGCGCATATGGGTATCTACGCTGGATCAAGGCGTTCAAGTGGTCCCGGTCGGGGGCGAGCAAGGCTTTGACGCCCTCGGCACTGACGTCCGCGACGATGACGTGGCCAACCTCGTCGTGGACGTCGCTGAACAGGCCGTGGGTTTTCATCTTCTGAGCCTGGTAGCGGTTGTCGTCGGTGGGGCTGACGTAGTGGACCGCCCAGATCTTGTAACGGTGGACCAAGAACAGGTGGCACAGCGTCATCAGGCGCTTTTGGCGCAGGGCGCCGTCGAAGGTGTTCTGGTCTCGGACCGAGAGGATGTTGCGGCCCCGGCGGTCGGCGATCACGGCGAAAATGATGTTGGCGACCGTGTCCCCGCTGGCGTTGGACAAGGTGAGTTCCAGCAACTCTGAGCCCGCCGTGTGCGGCCGCAGCCCGACCTGCAGCGAGCCCGGGATTTGGTGGTGTTTCGCCCACAGCGCGAGCCATTCTTCGAGCAGCTTGGTCGGCACCTCCGTCTGGACCAGATGCTGGTGCTGCGTCGAGCCCTTGCCCATTGCTTTGGTGGCCGCGGTGCCACCCGACGAGGCCATGAGCGCCGCATCCAGCCGCGGGCCGCCCACGAGCGTCTGGGGCGTCCGGTACGGCGATTCGAGCAGCCGGAACTTTCGCTGCAGCCGCGCCAGGGAGAGCATGCCGTCCTGCTTGAGGGCGGTGGAGAATTCCTCCGCGGCTAGGCCGTCGATCTGATGTCCGCCGTAGGTGATGAAGTTAAAGACAAACCCCAGCTTGCCGAGCTCCTCAGGAAATCGCCGCATTTCCTCCTCGCTCATCCCGGTGGTGTCCCAGTTGAACGATGGTGACAGGTTGTAGGCGAGCATCTTGGTGGGGAACTCGGCGTGGATGGCCTCGGCGAAACGCCGGGCGTCCGCCAGGTTCGCGGTCTTGGTCTCCATCCACAGCAGGTCGGCGAACGGGGCGACAGCCAGCGATCTGGCGACCGCGTACTCGATTCCGCTCTTTATCTGGTAGTAGCCCTCCGGGGTCTTGGGCGCCTCGCAGTCCCAGGCGATGTCGATGCCCATGGACTTGGCCCTGGCCCGGGCCGAGTGGAAGGACGCTCGGTTCGCGAAGGCTAGCCACTCACCGGCGCTCATCTCGAAAGTCTCACCCTCGCCGGCGCGGAATTCGATCACATCCGCCACCGCCTGGGGATAGCTAGTCAAGTTTGCCTCGGACTGCCACGCCTCCAGATACGACGTCCCGACACCATCCAGCATCGCGTCGACCGATGGCCCGTCGCCGAACTGGAACGTCTGCGCGCTCTGTTCGAGGACGCGCATCACGCCCGTCCGGTCCAGCCACGCACTCGCCTCGTCATACTCTGCAGCGGAAATCTGGTACAGCAGATAGCCGCGCACGTCGTCGATGCCCAGCTCGTGGAGCTTTTTCAAGATGGCGAGGTAGCCGGCCTTGTAAGTCGGCAGCTCCACGTTGGTAGCGCCCAGGATGAACGGATGATCGCGCTCGTCCCCGCGCCCTTCCAAGAACGTGGCCGCTTCGGCGTCGGTCCGGGCCACGATGATGCCGGGCACCTTCATGACATCGAGCTGGAAACGCGCTGCGCTAAGCCGCTTGATCTGCTCGTCCACGCCGACGAGCACCTTCCCCCCTTGATGCCCGCACTTCTTGGCGCCAGGCTTTTGGTCCTCGATGTGGTAGCCCGGAACCCCGGCCTCGACGAAGCGACGGATCAAATTCCTGACGTGCGCGTCGCCGCCGTGCCCGGTGTCGGCATCGGCGATGATGAACGGCCGATAGTCAACCTCAGGGGAGGCAGCACGCTGCGCCTCGCTCAGCCGCGAGCGGGCATAGCGCTGGTTCCGGTCCGCCGTGAGCAGAGCCCGCACGATCGGTGCCGCCTCGTCGGGCACCTGGGAGAGCGGATAACTGGCCAGGTCCGGGCCCGGGTCCTCCGTCACCGATCCCCTCGCCGACGTAGCCCAGCCGCCAAGGTAGATGCCCTCGATACCCATCCGCTTCAGGGCCACCGCCTGGCCGGGCGAATAGGGGCCGAAGGTAGTGATCTGCTGGCGTTCGGCGAACAGTTGCCGGAGCCGGTCATAGAACTGCGCGGCCGCCATCCTCGCCACCGTGTAGTCGGCGGGGATGGTGCCCCGCTGCTCTGCCACCTGGCGCGCAGAATACAAGCGCGTGATGCCATCGAACCGGGGACTGGCAAGCCATGTCGCGGTCTCACCGATCTCCGACTCGAACGAGTTCATGGCTGGCTTCCCCGCGACTTCCGAATCGAATGACCTCATGACTAGCTCCTGCCGCTCCTGCACCGCGGTACTTCTCGCGGTCCCGATACCCAGATTCTGTATGACATAGGTGCGACCCCGGCCGCATGCATACATGCACTGGCCAGCCTGCTGCCTCGCCCGCGACCGGTCTTCGTTATTGAGGTTGATGTTAGGCAGAGTGAGGTATCACCGTCCCCTGAAAGAAGCGGCGACCCGGATCTGCCCCCATCAGATCCGGCCGCGGGCACACCAGATAGAGGCGAAGGTCCCAGGACTGCCCCAGCCGCCACGCCCGATCCGCCCATCCGGCCGACCCCGGCTGGGCCTCCTGAGCACACAACTTTGGCCTGAACTACGTACGGCCGGCCAGTTCCTCCGCAGCTAGAACTGGAGTTGGCGGCGATCCACCGGCAGCGAAAGGAGCGATTATGGACCCGTTGATTGACCCCGGCGAGTATGCGGCGCTTGCCTCTTGCACCTACCTGAACCAAGCCTCGCTGGGCCTGATACCCCGCACCTCGCTGGAGGCGAGCGTCCGGTTCCTGACCGAGGTCGCCCAGCATGGCAACCTCCGCCTGTCCGACCAGGCCGAGGCGAGGGTCTTGGACGGACTGCGAACGGCCGCGGCTGAGCTACTCGGTGCGCCGGTGGCGTCGGTCGCGGTGGTGGGCGGGGCGAGTGAGGGCTTGGGCCAGCTTGCCGCGTTGTTGTCCAGCGCGGGGGGTGAGGTGGTCTTGGTCGCCAGCGACTTCCCCAGCGTGACCTACCCGTGGCTAGCCGCTCGGGAACGGTTGGGCATGCGCATCCGCTGGGTTCGGGACACCCCGGCCCAGGACCTGACGTACTCGCTGGGCGATGCCATCAGCGAACAGACCACGGTCGTATGCGTCAGCGCGGTTCAGTTCGCCACCGGCAGCCAGGTCGATGTCGCGGCCCTGGTGGCGCGCGCCCGAGACGTTGGCGCCCAGGTAGTGGTGGACGTGACCCAGCTGGCCGGTGCCGCCCCGGTCACCATGACGCAATGGGGAGTGGACGCGCTGGTGTGCAGCGGCTACAAATGGCTGTCCGCGCCGTCCGGTGTTGCGCTGCTCGCCATGACCGGGAACCTGGCCGCGGCCACCCCGGTGGTCGTTGGCTGGAAAGGCAGCGCCACACCGTTCGACTTCACCCCGCGGGAACTCTCCCTCGCCGCCGACGCCCGCAGGTTTGAGCTGTCGACCATGTCCTACAGCGCCGCCGTGGGCCTGCTCACATCAATCAAGCTGCTCACAAGCATCGGACTGACAGCGATCAGCGAGCACGCCAGCGAGCTGGCGGCCGATCTGGTCGAGCAGACCGCACCACTGGGATGGGCGCCATACCGGGCGCCAGGTGAGCGTTCCGCAAGCAGGCACATCATCTCGCTCAGGCACCGCACCGCCCCGGCCGACCAAGTGCAGGCCGCGCTCGCGGGCCAGTACCAAATCAACACCAGCTCCCGGGCCGGCGGGATCCGGGTATCCCTGCACGCCTACAACAGCAGCGACGACATCCGCGTGCTCACCCAAGCGCTCGCCTCCGTCGGCCTGCGCTAGGCGGTACTGCCTCTCCGTCTAGCCCTCCCCGCAACCGCAGCGGACAGGCCCGCCAGTGTGGCCCGCCGGGACCGCAGAAAACAGCCCTCAGGCAATCACGCGGCGTAGTCGATCAAAGGTTACGGCGCGCGCGTCGCGCTGGTGCCTGACTGCGCCTCCCGAGGGCTTGGCCGGTCTGTGCCTCTCAAGTCCGCGCCCCGGCAGAACGGCGCGATTCGGGGCACCCGGTACGGCGCGGTTCAGGCTGGCCTAAGACCAGGTGACCGGAGCACTCGACGCGCCGTGCACGGTGTCCTACGGACCCGTACCCGGCTCGGTCTATGCCGGGCACCGTTTCCTGGACGTCCTGGTCCACGGCTGGGACCTCGCGGAAGCCACCGGGCAGGCCTACGCGCTGGATCCGGACCTGATGGAGGCGTGCCATCAGATCATCGAACCTCAACTAGACGCGTTCCGCAGCGCCGGTGCCCTCGCCCCACAGGTAGCGGTCCCGGCGGACGTCAACGCGCAGACCCAGTTCCTCGCGATGCTCGGCAGAACCGGCTGAACGCCAGCACCCGCAAAGCCCATGCCGCACCGGGAAACCTGCCTGCCATCACCCGCTGAGTCCCCCCTCTCACAGCACTACGGAATCGGCGCTCGGCTCGGACGCCGCTCGAGACCGGATGACGCTGAGTGATTAGGATTCGTCCGCGGCTGGCGCGCAAGTATCCGCCTGATTGTGTTTCGGCGCGACGGTCTGGATGGCGCCGCCTTCTTGCCTGGAACGCGCTGGAACGGGTGTTCGGCGCGTCCGGGCGCCACGATGGAGTGGATCAGCCTGTGGCTGCGGGTGCGGCGCGCAACGAGGCCAGCTGCCGCAGGGTCTGCCAGTCGACCTGGGGCTTGGGCGGGCGTGTCCCCGGGCGGTCCCGTGGCACCCTGACCCGGAGTGCCCCGGGCTCGATGGCGCAGCGGACTGGGGTGGGCATCATCACCGTCTCGCCGTCGATGCCGACCGGGATCTCGGGCGCGTCTGCGTCCACCACGACCTCGTCGGCGGTGAGCGCGGTCAGGCCCTGGCCGCGCGCGCCGCGCAGCAGCGTGGCGGTTCCGAATTTCAATGACCAGGCGCCGGAAGAGAGCAGTGTGATGGTGCAGCCCCACGCTGAAGACCGCCAGCCCCCCGCCCCGCGGGACGCAACACCATCGCGGCCCGCGGTAGGCAAGGCTGTGACAGCGGCGCGGGACCGGTATGCGGGATCCCTCGCGCAAGGCTTCGTCACGCAGTTGAAGGCCATCGACTTCACCGACCAGGTCATGCTGTTCGGCGCGGGCCTGCTGGTCTCGCTGCTGCCGTTCCTCATCCTGCTGAGCGCGTTCGCCAGCCATCGCCTGGGCGATGACATCGCCCTGCGCTTGGGCCTGAACCAGCGGGCCTCGGGAATCGTGGCCCACCTGCTCACCTCCGCGCCAGCCACGCTGAACTTCGCCACCGCGACCAGCCTGCTGTTCGTCGCCGCCGGTTCGCTGGCGGTAGCGAGCTCGCTCCAGCAGATCTATGAAAAGGTCTTCCACCAGGACCACCTGGGCCTGCGCGGGGCGTACCGGTTGCTGATCTGGATCAGCGTGTTGTGCCTGGTGGTGGCGTTCGAAAGCCTGGTCAGCAAGCCGGTCCGCGGCGCCGCTGACGGCGTCGGCCTGGTCGAGTTGGTCACGTTCGCGATCTGGACGCCGTTCTTCTGGTGGACGATGCACTTCCTGCTGGCCGGCGTCGTAGCGCTGACCAGGGAGCTCGCCTACCAATGGGGCGGTCGCGGAGTGCGGGTGAACGCCCTCGCGCCGTCGTTTTTCCCCAGCGCGACCACAGGCTGGCTGGCCGACCCCGAGCAGGTCGCCTGGATATCCGCCAACACGCCGCTGGGCCGCCCGCCCCGACCCGGGGAACTCGACGGACCGCTGCTGTTCCTGGCCTCCGACGCCTCCAGCTACGTCACCGGGCAGACCCTTTACGTGGACGGCGGCTGGACCTGCCGCTGACCGCCACGGCCCATTCTGCGGTACTGGCCCGGCCGAATAGGCGCTGGGTGGCTCGACTGTAGGTGCGGCAGCGGCCGGGCTGGACCTGGCGGGGCCTTGGTCCTCTACGAGCGGGCCTACGCCGAGACGTAGCGGAAGCGGAGGGGCAGAGAACTCGACCATCTGCTCTGGTAGCCCAGATGAGCCACGCGGGCCCACGGGCCGCGCTGCCACTGCCCGGGTCGGCTTGCCGCACGACGACGGGGAAGCAAGCTCCGGTGCGGTGCGGTGATGAAGCCGACAGCGAATGGGTGCTCCACGACGGCGACTTCCCCGCCATCGTCACGCCTGTAAGGCTTGACACGGCCCCGAACCCTGCGGTCAGGCGGCGATCGATGCGGGCAGGTCGAAGCTG
>Ga0306923_10003451_pt1 | contig 14878 bp, 12 predicted proteins | sample sta12Can44000108_FD_203841 | JGI IMG/M metagenome (GOLD analysis project Ga0306923, IMG submission 203841) | Lab enrichment of tropical soil microbial communities from Luquillo Experimental Forest, Puerto Rico - statanox.12C.anox.44.000.108 (v2)... | ecosystem: Environmental > Terrestrial >... | reverse complement strand
CGAGGCCGACGGCAGGCGGCTGTTCGGCGACGTCAGCGACGCCGACCTGACCTGGCTCGGCGTCGACCCGAACCTCCTGCCGACGATCCGGCTGCTCACCAGCGAGACAGATCTGGACATGCTGCAGGCGGAGCTGCCGGAGGCACAGTACGCGGCGCTGCACGCGCTGGCCAGCGGGATGACCGTGGACGAGGCCCAGGATGAAGTCGTCCGGCTACTGTCCGTCGGCCCGCGGCCCGAGCAGGTGGATCCGAACGATCTGGTCGCTGCCATTGAGCGCACTCCTGGAGCGGTCACCTTCGTCTCCGGACAGGAGGAGTTGCAGCTCATCCTCGCCTACCCGTTCGCGGCGTGGCGCACGTTCCTGCACCCGAGCCAGCGCAAGATCGCCTATAAAGAGAGCTATGCCGGCCCGGCCCAGGTGACCGGCGGGCCCGGCACCGGCAAAACGGTGACGGTCCTGCACCGCGCCGCATTTTTGGCCGAACGGGCCGGGCGCGTGCTGGTCACCACCTTCAACGGCAACCTGGCCGACGCCCTCCGCGCACAGCTCGACCTGCTGATCCGGGACTACGGAGTGCGCCGCGGCGTCGAGGTGCTCAACGTGGACCGGCTGGCCTACCGCATCGTTAAGCAGGCCCGCGGCACTCCGGTCATCGCGGACGAGCGCGTGCTCCGTACCCGGTGGGCCCAGGCGGCCGCCGGGCTGTCCTTCACCCCGGCGTTCGGTAAGAACGAATGGGAGCAGGTCATCCTGGCCCAGGACCTGCGCACCGAGCAGGCCTATCTGGCCTGCCCGCGCACTGGCCGGGGACGGCCGCTGACCAAGGCCCAGCGCAGACAGGTCTGGCGGGCCGCACACCAGGTCTCGGCCGAACTGGCCACGGCGCGCGAGTCCACTCACCTGCAGCTGGCCAACGAGGCCGCGCACCTTTTGCGGCAGTCGGGAGTGCCGCCGTACCGGCACATCCTCGTAGACGAGGCGCAGGACCTGCACCCGTCCCAGTGGCGGCTGCTCCGCGCGGCCGTGGCGCCGGGCCCGGATGACCTGTTCATCGCGGCCGACCCGCACCAGCGCATCTACGACAATCGGGTTTCTCTCGCCAGCCTGGGGATCAGCGTGCAGGGGCGGAGCCGTCGGCTGTCGCTGAACTACCGGACTACTCAGGAGATCCTGGCCTGGGCGGTGCCGCTGCTCGGCGCGGAGCCGGTGACCGGCCTGGATGGTGAGGTGAATTCGCTGCTCGGCTACCGGTCTCCGATGCGCGGCCAACGCCCGCAGCTTCGGGCGGCCGCCACCCGGGCCGAGGAATTTGATTTCCTGACCGAACGGATCCGTTCGTGGCTCGCCGGAGGGATCGAGGCGCAGGCCATTGGCGTGACGGCCCGGTCCGCCAGCCTGGTTCGGGAGGCCCGCGCGGCGCTGAGAGCCGACGGCATCGCGACGGCCTCGCTGAACGGCCGAGGCAGCACGCAGGCTGTCCAGGCAGGCACCATGCACGCTATGAAGGGCCTGGAGTTCCAGGCCGTCGCGGTCATCGGCGTCGAGCAGGGCCTGGTTCCAGAACCAGCCGCGGTCACCCCGCAAAGCGAGGACACCGTCGCCCATGCCCAGGACCTGCAGCGGGAACGCTGCGTGCTGTTCGTTGCCTGTACCAGGGCCCGGGACCATCTCTACATCTCCGCCGCCGGCGAGCCGAGCATGTTCCTGCGGCACTCGCCGTAAGGCAGGAGGTCAGCGCGGCACGACCCCTCAACCTAGCGACCCGGCACGGCCCGCCACGATCACCCGCAGCGAATGAACCGCACTGGCGGTCCGGATCTGACCGCTGGTTGCGCTGTCGGCACGGCGGCCTCATGCTGATCAGCAAAGAACCGGGGAAGTTGGCGAACGGCGCCTGACCCGCCGCTGAGCAGCCAACTGAGCGGAGGATCAAATGCTTGCCTTCATCCTGTTCCTGGTGATCGTAGCGATAGTGCTGGGCATCGTGGGCGTCGCCGTCAAGGGCCTGCTATGGCTGCTGTTCATCGGCATCGCGATCTTCCTCGGTGGCCTTCTGCTCGGCGCTTGGGGGATGCGGCGGCGCCAACGCCGCCGCGCCGGTAATCGCTGACCAGAGATTCCGGTAGTGCCGTGGATCGCAGCGCTGCCCAGGAGCCGGCCGCATCGGGACGCCTACCGCCGATGCCAAAGACACCACGCGCAGGTGATCTGGAACGTCGCACCACCACGCTGTGTCAGTGCATCGTCGCGGGCCTAGACGTGCTGCGGTTACGGCCAATAACATCGGCTCACAGCTGACAAGCCAGCCGGTCCGGTGCCCTGAAGCCGCCTGCCTCGCTCATCCCCTGCAGACCCGCCCGGTCCGGCGGACTCGATCCGTGTCCTGCGCGGGAGGTGGGATCAGGTGCCTGGCGTCAGATTCCCCGTGATGATCAACGGCATTCCCGTGGTGACGGCGCCCGCCGAGATCGACACCATCGCCGCGGGGCAGCTGCGCACGGTTCTCCTGCACTCGGCCGCCCACGGGCACACCATCATCGTGGTGGACATGACCGGCACCCTGTTCTGCGATTCGGTGGGGTTCGGCGTCCTGGTGGGAGCGCACAGGCGAGCGCGGGAAGAAGGCGGCGAGCTGCGGCTGGTCATCCCCGCCGACAGTGCCGTGTCCCGGATCTTCACCGTGACTGGCCTGGACTGGGTCATCCCCCGATTCGCCCGCCTGGACCAGGCGCTGGCTCAACGGCCTGGGCCTGTGATCCGGCCGCAGCGCCCACGTCGGCCCGCCCGCTCCACAGCCGTGGGAGCTACCGTCATTTCCATGCCGCCCGGCGCCGAATTCAGCAAACAGCTCATCCGCAGCTACACCCAGGTGGTCTTCAACGAACGCCAGATCCGCCGCGCCGCCGAGTTCTTCGCACCCGACGTGACCTGGCAGGGCAGCACGGGCCCCGCAGTACAAGGACGGGACCGCGTCATCGCGCTGATCGGTGACGTCGTCGGAGCGCTAGACGGCCTGGCCGCCACCGAGCAGGACATGGTTGCCCAGGGCGACCTCGTTAGCGTCCGCTACCGCATCGAGGCCACCCACAGCCGGGACCTGTTCGGCATCCCCGCCACCGGCCGCCCGATCCGCTGGGAACCGGTCAGCACCTACCGCATCTCGGAGGGCAAAATCGTCAACGCAGCGACATCCGGCAACCTGGCCTCGGCTTTCCGCGATGACAGCGGGCCGCCGTGATGTCGCCGGGAGATCCGGGCGGCCTGTCCGGGAGCGGCCGCAAAATAGCCGGCCGCCCGCTGTCCCCTTGGGCGCGGTCCGTTCGTCCTGGATACGACAAGATAGCTAGCAGGAGGAAGGAGCCGCAGATGCAGTACGCCTTGCTGATCTACAGCAAGCCGGGGGCCGCCGAGGCGCTCAGCGCGGACGAGCAGGAAGCCAACCACCGGGAGTACCTGGAGATCAGGAAGCTGCCCGGGGTGGTCGGCGGCGCCGCCCTGCATCCGGTCGAAACCGCCACCACGGTCCGCGTGCAGGACGGCCAGACGCTGGTCACCGACGGCCCGTTCGCAGACACCAAGGAGATCTTCGCCGGCTTCTACCTGATCGAGGCCGACGACCTGGACCAGGCGACCGAGCTCGCGGCCCGGATCCCGGCCGTGCGGATCGGCGGCTCGGTGGAGATCCGCCCCGTCGTCACCGACCGCGGGTAACCGGGGCCGAACTGATCGAGCAGATATTCCGCGACGAGTGGGGCCGGGTGCTGGCCTGCCTGATCGGCTACTTCGCCGATTTCGACCTGGCCGAGGAGGCCGCCGCGGAGGCGTTCGCGGTCGCGGCGCAGCGCTGGCCGGACACCGGAACGCCGGACAATCCCGGTGCCTGGCTGGTGACCACGGCCCGCCACCGGGCCATCGACCGGCTGCGCCGCGACCGCGTGCTGGCCGCCAGGCTGCCCCTGCTCGCACCGCAGCCAGATACGGCGGAGGACGTCGTGACCGACCCGCCCATCCCGGACGAGCGGCTCGAGCTCGTCTTCATGTGCTGCCACCCGGCGCTGGCCATCGAGGCGCAGGTGGCGCTGACGTTGCGCGCGGTGGCCGGGCTGACCACCGAGGAGATCGCGCGGGCCTTCCTGATCCCCGCCGAGACGATGAAGCGCAGGCTGACCCGAGCCAAATCCAAGATCAAGGTGGCCGGCATCCCGTTCGGCGTCCCGGCCGCGGCCCACCTGCCGGAGCGGCTCGCCGCGGTGCTCGCCGTCGTCTACCTCATCTTCAACGAGGGTTACAGCGACGCGACCCCGAAGACCCCGAAGACCCCGAAGACTCCGCAGGACCGTGATAGCGGCCTGGCCAGCGAGGCGATCCGGCTCGGCCGGGTGCTGGCCGCGCTGCTCCCGGCCGAGCCCGAGGTGCTCGGGCTGCTGGCGCTGATGCTGCTGCACGACGCGCGCCGCGAGGCCCGCTTCGACGGTGAAGACCTGGTGCTGCTGCCGGACCAGGACCGGTCGCGGTGGGACTGGCGGCAGATCGCGGAGGCCAGGGACCTGCTGGACCGTGCCCTGCTCGACCCGGCCCTCCACCGGCGACCGGCGGCCCGCGGCCCGTACGCCCTGCAGGCCGCCATCGCCTCCCTCCAGGCCGAGAACCCCCTCGACTGGCGGCAGATCGCCGCGCTCTACGGCGAGCTCGCCGACCGGACCGGTTCCGACGTGGTCCGGCTGAACCGGGCGGTGGCGATCGCCGAAGCCGACGGCCCGGCCGCCGCCCTGGCCATCGTCGACGGCCTGGACCTGCCCGGATACCAGTACTGGCACTCGACCAGGGCCGAACTCCTTCGCCGCCTCGGCCGCACCGCGGAAGCTAGGGCCGCCTACCGCGAGGCGCTCGCGCTGGCCCGCACCGTCCCTGAGCGCCGCTTCCTCGAGCGCCGCATCGCGGAAACCTAACCGCGGCCAGCCGTTCCTCAGCCGCTGTTCATCAGCATCGTGTCGATGTCGAACGTGGGGAACTTGATGAACTGCTGCATGACGTTCACCACGCGCTCCAGCCGTATCCTGTCCACGCTGCCGACCGGCCCGTGACTGACCGGATAGCTGTCCAGGGCCAGGACGGCCGCGGTCTGCCTGGACACGCCGAACGGGGCGGGGATGTCCATCATCGCCTGCTCGACGTCGGCGCGGTTGGTGTCCGCGATCTGCTGGCCCTCTTCCACCGCCTTGTAGAACGCGGCCAGCGTGTGCGGGTACTTGTGCGCCCACTGCTTGGTGGCCACGTAGCCGGCGATCGGGAAGGCCGTGGTCGCGCCCTGGTTCAGGTCCACCAGGGGCACGACGCCCTGCTCCTGCTCCGCGCCGCTGGCGAACGGCTCGGGCAGCAGGGCCGCGCTCACGGCGCCGGACTGCAGTTCGGCGGCCATCTCGGGGAACTTGATGTTGGCGAAGTGCACCAGGCTGGGGTCTACGCCGTGCTCAGTCAGCACCGACGCGGCCAGCAGGTACAGGATGTTCTTGGGCGCGTTGATGGCGACGGTCTTGCCCTTGAGGCCGGACAGGTCGGTGACCTTCGCGTCCGGCATCGTGTACATGCCCTGGGTGGCCGGCCCCATCACCGAGGCCTCGGCGAAGATGTACAGGTCGGCCTCGTGCTGCTGCTGCGCCTGGATGTAGGAGACGTAGTTGCCGAGGGTGATGTCGTACTTGCCCTTGGCCTGGTCGGCGATCACGGTCTCGCTGCTCGTGGCCGGGGAGAAGTGGACGTTCAGGCCCTCGGCCTTGAACAACCCGCCGTAGAGCGCGACGAAGAAGCCCGCCGAATCCAGGGCCGGGACCACGGCCACGTTCAGGTCCGTCTTTTCCAGGCCCGCCGCCGGTGCGGTGCTCGTGCTCGAGCAGCCGGCGACGAGCGCCAGCGCCACGGTCATGACCAGCAGCGCCCTGACGCGCACACTCCTGGTTCTCATTTCGCTAACCCTTCCTTGCGGCGAGGAAGGGGGCCGTTCACAGACCGTACGTTCCCGCTCACTGTAGAGCGCGCGTACCTGGTCAGTCGCAGTCCCCCCACCCGCATCGTGTTGGGCAGCATATGGCAGCGGAACCGTCCCAATCAGGCAATTGGCAAAAGTCAGACTTAAGGGTTATGGGACTTCAGAACGTACGATGCCGTAGGACACTGTGTGATAGCGGGACAAGGACCACCCGCGACCGCATTATGTGACAGTTGGTGCGATCTCGCCTGAACCGCGAGCTATGAGACGCGTGAGAAGCAAATACCTCGTGGTGGTGAAGTGTCCCTGTTGATCCTGGTGAAGAGCAATTGCGCAGCAGAAGCTCCGATGGCTGCCAGACCTTGTGCGACTACAGTTACTGGCGGTGTCAGTTTGTTCGCGAGCGCGAATTCGTCGAAGCCGACGAGCCCCACCCGGCCCGGCCCGCCGCCCTGCCCGGCGTTTCCTCCATGGCCGCACTCCCTGTGAAAGCGATGAGCGTGATCCCCGGCCGCCGCGGCTCGGAGCTGATCGCCGAGCTGCCGGATCCGCCGCCCGCGGAGGGCTCCGTCCTGGTCGAAGGGCTGCTGGCCGGCATCTGCGGGACCGACGCGGAGATCCTGCGCGGCGGCGGCCAGCCGCCGGACGGCGAGCCGTGGCTGGTGATCGGGCACGAATCCCTCGGGCGGGTCCTCCAGGCCCCCGCGGACGCCGCGGTCCGGCCCGGCGACCTGGTGGCCGGCCTGGTCCGCCGCCCGGACCCGGTGCCCTGCCCGGCCTGCGCGGCCGGCCGGTGGGACTTCTGCGCAAACGGCCGGTACACCGAACGGGGCATCAAGGGCCTGCACGGGTACGGCGCCACCCGCTGGCGGGTCGGCCCGCGGTTCGCGGTCAGGGTCCCGGACCGGCTCGGCGACCTGGGCGTGCTCACCGAGCCGGGCAGCGTCGTGGCCAAGGCCTGGGAGCAGATCGACCGGATGGTCGAGCGCGCCCCCCGGCCGGGTTCGCGGGTCGCGCTGGTCGCCGGGGCCGGCCCGATCGGCATGCTCGCCGCCCTGCTCGGCCGCCAGCGCGGCTACCAGGTGCACGTCTTCGACCGGGTCGCGGCCGGGCCCAAGCCGGCCCTGGCCGCGGCGCTCGGCGCGACCTATCACCACGGCCCGGCCGGCGCCCTGGGCCTCGGCCCGGATGTCGTGCTCGAGTGCACCGGCGCCGGCGAACTGGTGGCCGAACTGGCCGGCCAGCTCGGCCAGGCGGGCGTGATGTGCCTGATCGGCGTCTCCTCCGTCCCGCACCGCCCGGCGGTGAACATGAACCGGCTCGCCCGCTCGATGGTGCTGGGCAACGCGCTGATCTTCGGCACGGTGAGCGCCGCGCGCCGCCACTACGAGCAGGCGGTCGAGGCGCTGGCCCAGGCCGACCCGGCCTGGCTCGGCGGCCTGATCAGCCGCCGCGTCCCGCTGTCCTCCTGGCCGGAAGGGCTCGCCCGGCAGCCTGGTGATGTAAAGGTCGTGGTGGACCTGACACAATGAACCCTTGATATCCCGAACGGGCGGGTGACTGCATCAGTACAGGAACGGAGCATTAGATGGCGGACACCGACGCGAGGCCCGTCGGCCAGGACGAGCTGGTGGCGGACATCGACCGCACCCGCGCGCAGTTGGCGCGCACCATCGACGCCATCTCCGACCGGGTGAGCCCGAAGAAGAACGTGGACCGGGCGATGGAGCAGGTCCGCCAGCGCGTCATCGAGGTCAGCCAGCGCGCCGGCCAGCGCGCCGGCGAGGTCAGCCAGCGCGCCAGCGAGCGCGCCATCGAGGCCAGCCAGCGCGCCGGCCAGCGGGCCGGCGAGGTCAGCCAGCGCGCCGCCAAGGTCGACCCCCTGGTGGTCGGCGCGGCCGCGGCCGCGGCCGTCCTCGTCGGCGTCACCGTGATATTCCTCGTGCGCCGCCGTAACCGCTAGCCACCCGCCGTCCGTCCGCGGCGCGCGGCCTCAGCCGGCGCTCTTGGTCAGCTCCTCGTACTCGGCGGCGGACAGCAGGTCGGGCGGCAGCGCCGCGTCCCCGTTGCCGTCCTGGGCGACGCGGACCCTGAACATCCAGCCGGCCGTGTACGGCTCGGCGTTGACCAGCGACGGGTCGTCCTCGAGCTCGTTGTTGACCTCGACGACCTCGCCGTCCACGGGGGAATACAGGTCGCTCACGGACTTGACGGATTCCACCTCGCCGCAGGGCTCGCCGGCGGTGACGGCCGCGCCGGTGTCCGGCAGCGAGATGTAGACCACGTCACCGAGCTGCTGGGCCGCGTACTCGGTGATGCCGACCGAGGCCGTAGTCCCCTCGACGGACACCCACTCGTGCTCGGGGGTGTAGCGCAGATCGGCTGGAACGCTCATGGTTATTGTCTCCTCCGGTAAAACGGCAGGTCAGTCAGCTGTGCGGGCACCTCGTTACCCCTGATGCCCACGGAAAGCACGCGATCGCCCGCGTCGGCCCCCGGTTCCAGGTACGCCATCGCGATCGGCACGCCGAGGGTAGGAGAGGGCGCCCCGCTCGTGACGGTCCCGCAGGCCTTCCCGTCGGCGAGGACAGGGTAGCCGTGCCTGGCGATCCGGCGGGACTGGATGGTGAGCCCGGCCAGCCGTCTGGCTGGTCCGGAGGAAGCGCGGGCGGCCAGAGCCTCGCGGCCGACGAACTCGCCCGGTTTGTCGAACTTCACCACCCGCCCTAGGCCCGCCTCGAAAGGTGTCACGTCCGGGCCGAGCTCGTTGCCGTACAGCGGCATGCCGGCCTCAAGCCGCAGCGTATCGCGGGCGGCCAGGCCGGCCGGGACCAGGCCGGCCCCTGCGCCGCCCGAAGCCAGCGCGTCCCAGATCGGGACCGCGTCCTCCGGACGGCAGAACAGTTCGAAGCCGTCCTCGCCGGTGTACCCGGTGCGCGCCACCCAGGCCCTGCGCCCGGCCACCTCGCCGAACGCCCCCGCGTAATACCTGATCGCGCCGAGGTCCAGGTCCGCGGCCAGCGGGGCGAGGATCCCGGCCGCCTCCGGGCCCTGGATGGCGATCAGCGCGTAGTCGCCGGTCGCGTCGGTGACCCCTGCATCGTGCCCGGCCGCGCGGTCGCGGAGCGCCCCGAACACCACGGCCGTGTTCGAGGCGTTGGCGATGACCAGGAACTCATCGTCGCCCAGCCGGTACACGACCAGGTCGTCGAGCACGCCGCCGTCTTCCGCGCAGATCATCGTGTACCTGGCCCGCCCGGGCCGCAGCGCGGACAGGTTGCCGACGAGCGCGTAGTCCAGGGCCGCCCCCGCCTCCGGGCCGGCCACCGCGATCTCGCCCATGTGCGAGAGGTCGAACAGGCCGGCCGCGCGGCGCACGGCCAGGTGCTCGGCGGTCTCGCTGGCATAGCGCAGCGGCATCTGCCAGCCGGCGAAGGAGGTCATGGTCGCCCCGAGGCGTTCGTGCACCGTGTGCAGCGGCGTCTGCCTCGGGCGTTCGGCTGATGATGTCACCTGGGAATGGTATGCCGTAAGCATGAGCCTGCTTACCGAGACCCAGATCAGCGAGGAACTCGCCACGGTTCCCCGGTGGACCCGTGACGGAGCCTCGATCACCACGGTCACCGAGCGTGCCGACTTCCGCGACGCCCTGCTTTACCTCGGAGCCGTCGCCTACCTGGCCGAGACGGCCAACCACCATCCCGACATCACCATCAACTGGAACAAGGTGACGCTGACCCTCAGCACCCACTCGGCCGGCGGCCTCACCGCGAACGACTTCGCCCTGGCCCGCCAGATCTCCGCCCTGTCCTGAGGCAGCGCCCTTACGACGTGGATGTCCCAGCCATGTCGCTCATACGACCTGGATGTGGCATCCACGCCTTACGCCGCCCGGGGACGGCGGGGACGGCGGCTCCCCTGTTTTGGAGGTTCAAACCAACGAGGGGCCATAGTTTCACCAGATTTACACAAATAGACACCGCGAAGCCTCTTCTGAGCGTGATCAAAGCGTGGCATCGTGGGCTCTCGCGTGTGCCCGGTTTGTCGGGCGCGCTTTACGCGTGAGACGTGAGAGGAATAGCTGATGAGGAGAGGACGGGACGCGCGTGGACGCGCAGGCCGCAAGGCGGCCTGGTTCCGCGTCACCGCGGTCGCCGGCTCGGCGGCGCTGCTCGGCACGCTGAGCCTGGCGGGAACCTCGATGGCCGCTACCGGCGCCACGGCCAGCACCGCGAAACCCGCGGCGGCGGCCGACACGTCGTCGTCGTGTCACCTGGGCCACGGCATCAAGCACGTGGTGACGCTCATGTTCGACAACGTGCACTACTTCCGGGACAACCCGAACGTCCCGTCCGACCTGGAGCAAATGCCGAACCTGCTGAACTTCTTCAAGGACAACGGCACGTTCCTGTCCAACAACCACACGCCGCTCATCGCGCACACCGCCGATGACATCCTGACCACGTTCACCGGCCTGTACGGCGACCGGCACGGCATGCCGATCTCCAACAGCTACCAGGCCTACAACGCCGACGGCCCGGGCGGCAGCTTCAACACCACCGACCCGGCGGGCTCGTTCGCCTACTGGACGGATCCGGTCTTCGACACCAAGAACCCGCCGAGCGCCGGCCACGACACCAACCCCACCATGGTCTACGCGCCGGTTCCGCCGGCCACCTCGCCGCATGCCGTGGCGCCGGACACGGTCACCCCCGCGCCCTGGGTGCCGTTCACCCGGGCCGGCTGTGACGTGGGTCAGGTTGCCTCCGCGAACACGGTCCTGGAGAACACCGCTCTTGACATCCCGAAGGTCTTCGGGCCCGACTCGCCGGAAGCCCAGCAGCTCGCCGCCGACCCGGACCCGTTCAAGGACGCCGAGGTCGCGGACTACGTCGGCATCGGCGTGCACTGCGCGAAGGGCAGCGCGTTCTGCGCCGACGCCACGGGGAACCGGGGCAACCAGACCACCCCGTCGCCGACCGCAGTGGCCGACGTGCTGCCGCAGGAGCCGGGTGGGTATAGCGGATTCCAGGCGCTGTTCGGTCACCGGTACGTAGCCCCGCAGCTCGGCGCGGGCACGCCGAACCTGTCCAGCCACGGCGTCCCGGTCACCAACGCCGCCGGGAACCTGACCGATCAGAACGGCAACCAGATCAACGGCCAGTTCCCTCCCCATCCGCCCGGCTTCCCCGGGTTCGGCCCGATCAACGCGTCGCAGTCGCTCGCCTACATGGCCGACATGCTGGAGGCCGGCGTCCCGGTCGTGAACGGCTACATGGCCGACGTCCACGGCAACGAGAGCATCCCCGGCCTGGCCGCGTGCCAGGGCGTGCTCGCGAACGCCGCCCTCGGCAGCGGCAGCGCCTGCTACATCGCGCAGGCGCAGTACTACAACGCCGCGTTCGGCACGTTCTTCCAGCGGCTGGCCGCCGACGGCATCAACACCTCCAACACGCTGTTCGAGCTCAGCTCGGACGAGGGCGACCACGAGGCCGGCGCCAACGTGGGCCGGGCCATCGAGCCGACCCCGGCCAACTGCGACGGCGTGACCGTGTCCGGCACCACCGTGACCCCGGACGTGCTCTGCACCTACCCGGCCGGCACGTTCGGCGAGCTGGGCGGCAACATCAAAGGCCTGCTCGCCACCCAGACGGGCAACACCACGCGGTTCACCCTGGAGAACGACAGCGCGCCGGAGTTCTATGTGACCGGCAATCCCGGGCCGAACGACCCGGTCGTGCGCCAACTGGAACACGACGTGGCCGGCCTGACCGCGGACAACCCGTACGCGGGGGTGACGAAACAGACTATCGCCAACTACCTCGCGAGCCCGGCCGAGCAGGCGATCCTGCACATGGTGAACGCCGATCCGGCCAGGACGCCGACGTTCGCGCTGTTCGCCAAGCCGGACTACTTCCTGCAGACCACCGGCCCGAACCTGGCCATCAACACCAGCTTCGCTTACAACCACGGCGACTACGCCGCGGAGATCAACACGAACTACACCGCCTGGGCCGGCCCCGGCGTCAAGCACGGCGGCGTGGACGGCCAGGCGCCCGATACCGGCCCGAACTCCGCCGGGCCGAACAGCGGCCAGGTGACCGTTCCCGGCAGCCGCACCACCGGCACCTGGGTCGACGAGACCGACATTCGCCCGACCCTGATCTACCTGACCGGGCTCAAGGATGACTACGAGCACGACGGCCGGGTCATCAGCGAGATCCTGGCCAGCCCGAACAGCGCGCTGTCCGCGCCGGGCGTGGCCGCCCTGGGGGCCTGCTATAAGCAGCTCAACTCCAGCGTCGGCCAGTTCGGCACCTTCACCCTGCAGGCCTCGACGGCCGCCGTCGAGTCGAGCACATCGGGTGACGCCAAGTACCAGGCGGTCAACGCCGCCCTCACCGGGCTCGACCGGACCCGTGACGTGCACGCCCAGCACATCAAGGACCTGCTCGAGGCGGCCGCGTTCGATAATGCGCCGGTCAACGGCGTACACGGCCAGACGGTCTCCTGCCAGTCGCTCATCGACGAAGCGGGGGCGCTAGCCAAGAACCCGTAGAGCAGAACCGCGACCGCGCCGCCGCCCCGACACTGATGTCAGGGCGGCGGCGTGTCCATGCGGCCAGGTGTCGGACAATGGTCCGGTGGAATCCCAGCCTCGCGAGGTCGTGATCCTCGGCTCGACCGGCTCGATCGGCACCCAGGCGCTCGACATCGTCCGGCGCAACCCCGGCCGGTTCCGGGTGGTGGCGCTGGCCGCGGGCGGCGGCCAGCCCGAGGTCCTGGCCAGGCAGGCGGCCGAGTTCGGGGTGGCGGCCGTGGCCGTGGCCACCCCGGCCGCCGCGGCCGACGTCCGCGGATTCATATCCCGAACGGGCCGGGCTCTCGCCTCTCCGCCGCCCCAGGTGCTCTCCGGTCCGGACGCGGTCAGCGAGGTCGCCGCCTGGCCCTGCGACGTGGTGCTCAACGGCGTGACCGGCGCGGCCGGATTGGCGGCCACGCTGGCCGCGCTGGACGCAGGCCGGGTGCTCGCCCTGGCCAACAAGGAGTCGCTGATCGTCGGCGGCCCGCTGGTCACCAGCCGGGCCAAGCCGGGGCCGATCGTCCCGGTCGACTCCGAACACTCCACGATCGCGCAGTGCCTGCGCGCCGGGCGCGACACCGAGGTTCTCCGCCTGGTGCTCACCGCGAGCGGCGGCCCGTTCCGCGGCTGGAGCCGTGACCGGCTGGCGGACGTCACCCCGGAGCAGGCGCTCGCCCACCCCACCTGGAACATGGGCCCACTGGTCACGATCAACTCCGCCACGCTGGTGAACAAGGGCCTCGAGGTGATCGAGGCCCACCTGCTGTTCGGCTTCGGACTCGACCGGATCGACGTGGTGGTGCACCCCCAGTCGATCGTGCACTCGATGGTGGAGTTCTCCGACGGGGCGACGATCATCCAGGCGTCACCGCCGGACATGCGGCTGCCGATCTCGCTGGGCCTGGCCTGGCCCGACCGGGTGCCGGGGGCCGCGCCGGGCCTGGACTGGTCGACTGCGGCGACCTGGACCTTCGAGCCGCTCGACGACGCGGCCTTCCCCGCGGTCGCGCTGGCCAGGGAGGCGGCCGCGGCCGGCGGCACCGCGCCCGCGGTGTACAACGCGGCGAACGAGGCGTGCGTGGCGGACTTCCAGGCGGGAAGGATCGGCTTCCCGCGGATTGTTGACACCGTGGCCCGGATAGTCTCAGAGCATGACGCGGCGCGCACGGCCGTCACCACAGTGACGGACGTGCTGGCGGTCGACGACTGGGCCCGGCGGCGGGCACGCGAACTTAACGCCTGAGGAAAGGACGGCCGGATGGACCTGATCGGCTGGGTCATCTTCCTTGTCGCCCTGCTCTTCTCCGTGATGCTGCACGAGACCGGCCACTTCGTGATGGCCAAGAAGTTCGGCATGAAGGCCACCCGCTACTTCGTGGGCTTCGGGCCGACGATCTGGTCGACCAAGCGCGGCGAGACCGAGTACGGCATCAAGGCGCTGCCCCTCGGCGGCTTCGTCAAGATCGTCGGGATGCACTCGCTCGACGACGTGGACGACCCGGCCGACGAGCCCAGGTCGTTCCGCCGCCATCCCGCCTGGCAGCGGATCGTGGTGCTCTGCGCGGGCTCGTTCATGCACTTCGTGCTGGCCTTCCTGCTGATCTTCGGCCTGGCGCTCGGCATCGGCATCTCCAACGACAACACCACCCAGCTGGGCACGGTCAGCACGTGCGTGGCCGCGAACACCACCCAGCTGAACAACGGCACCTGCACCGCCTCGGACCAGGCGTCCCCGGCCAAGCTGGCCGGCCTGCGCGTCGGCGACGAGGTGACCGCGTTCAACGGCAAGCCGGTGAGCAACTGGACCCAGCTCGGCGACGCGATCCGCAAGGCCCCGGCCGGATCGGCCGCCACCATCACGGTGAAGCGCGACGGAAAGACGCTGACCCTGCACGCCACGCTGGCCACGGTCAGCGGCCGCAACGGCTCCTATCTGGGCATCGCGCCGACCGTGGTGTTCCAGACAGCCAACCCGATCCGCGCCGCCCAGTACGCCGGGTCGGCGTTCGGGCAGGTCACGGTGGGCTCGGTCAAGGCGGTCGGAGCGCTTCCCAGCGCACTGCCCAAGCTGTTCAGCAAGGACCGCGGCAGCACCGCCGCCGGGCAGGTGAGCAGCGTGGTCGGCGCGGCCGAGGCCACCGGCGCCGCGGTGGCCGCCAACGTCGGCTGGCAGTACAAGGTCAGCTTCGTGCTGCTGCTGATCGCCTCGCTGAACATCTTCGTCGGCCTCTTCAACATGCTCCCGCTGCTGCCCCTGGACGGCGGGCACGTCGCGGTGATCGTCTGGGAGCGGATCCGGGCCTGG
>Ga0306923_10003450_pt1 | contig 14879 bp, 15 predicted proteins | sample sta12Can44000108_FD_203841 | JGI IMG/M metagenome (GOLD analysis project Ga0306923, IMG submission 203841) | Lab enrichment of tropical soil microbial communities from Luquillo Experimental Forest, Puerto Rico - statanox.12C.anox.44.000.108 (v2)... | ecosystem: Environmental > Terrestrial >... | reverse complement strand
TTCGCGAAGCCCCGGACCCTGCCCCGGCCGCCCGCCCCTCCCGGATGGCGCCTACTTCTTGGGGGCGGCGGGAGCGGCGATCGTCAGCTGCTTGACGATCTTGTTGTTGCCCCACTTCCCGGGATCGTCGCTGGCGACCTGCAGAACGAAGTAGAGGGCCTTCTTGCGATCGCCCTTGCCGTCGAACTCGATGTCGCCGGTGATGCCGTTGGGCAGCTTCGTCTTGCGGACCGCCGTCGCCACGTCCTCGCGGCTGGGCAGCTTGCCGCCCTTCGCTGCGGCCTCGATGCCCTTGAGCGCCATGGTAGCGGCGTCGTAGGCCTCGGCCGCGTACGGCTCGGGGTTCTTGCCGAACTTCTTCTTGAACTCCTCGACGAACGCCTTCGCCCGCGGGAGCTCGGAGGCGGGGCCGGCCGCCGAGGTGTAATACATGCCGACCACGGCCTTGCCGGCGATCTTCGTGAGGTCCGACGAGTCCATGCCGTCCGGTCCGAAGAACTTGCCCTTGACGCCCTTCTCGCGAGACTGCTTGAAGAACGGCGCCGCCTGATCGTAGATGCCACCGAAGTAGATCACGTCCGGGTTCTTCGCCTTCATCGGCGTCACGATCGGATCGAAGTTCGACTTCTCTTCCGTGCCCTCGAAGCCGAGCACCTTGATGCCCTTCTTCTCGGCGTCGGCCTTGAAGAACTCGGCGACGCCCTGACCGTAAGGCGTCTTGTCGTGGATGATGTAGACCGACTTCGCCTTCATGGTCGCGGCGGCGAACTCGGAGCCGACGACGCCCTGGACGTCGTCACGCCCGCAGACCCGGTTGACGTTCGGATAGCCGCGATCCGTGACGACCGGGTTCGTGTTCGCGGGCGAGATCATCGCGAGCGAGACTTCCTTGTAGACCTCGGAGGACGGAATGGCCACGCCCGAGTTCAGGTGGCCGATGATCGCGAGGATGTCCTTGTCGGCGATGATGTTCTTCGCGTTCGCGACACCGACGTCGGGCTTGGCCTGGTCGTCGAAGGGAACGAGCTCGACCTTGAAGCCCTGCTTCTCGAGCGGGCCCTTGAACTTCTCGACAGCCAGCTGCGCGCCAAGCTTGATGCCCTCGCCGAGCGCCGCCTGACCGCCGCTGAGAGGGCTCTGCGTGGCGATCTTGATGGTGCCTTTGCCTTGCCCTGTCACCTCGGCAGCCGGCAGAAACGCCACGGCCAAGATGGCGACGAGTGCAAGAACGAGGTAGCCCCTGTGACGGATCATCAGTGCCCTCCTTGGAGTACGCGCGTCGCGGCCGACGGGGCCCCAGCCCCGCGACGGCCTGCGGCGCGCAACCGCGGAATTAGGCGCGCCACGGCGGACGGGGCCCCGGCCCCGCGACGGCGTGCAGCGCGCACCAGCAGAATGTAGTCACGTTCGTCACGTGATGAGTGCGGTCGGCGCGGCGACATTATAGCGATCCACGCCGGGTCAAGTCACGTTCCGCGCGGATCGCCGCGAGGAATTCGCGGGTCGCGGCAGCCGGATCGGCCGCGCCGCAGACGGCGGAAATCACCGCGACGCCGTCGGCCCCGGCGCGGATCACCTGGGCGACGTTCTCGCGGGTGATGCCACCGATCCCGACGAGCGGGGCCCGGGTCTCCGGCCGGACGGCGCGAACCAGCTCCGGGCCCACCAGTTCGAAGTCGGGCTTGGTCTGCGTCGGGAACATCGAGCCGACCGCGATGTAGTCGGCGCCGTCCGCCTGGGCCTGGCGGGCCTGGGCGACGCTGTGGGTGGAGCGGCCCAGCACCATGCCAGGCCGCAGGAGCGGGCGGGCTGCGCGGGGGGGCAGGTCGTCCTGGCCGAGGTGAACGCCGTCGGCGCCGACGGCGACCGCCAGATCGACGCGGTCGTTCACGATGAACGTGACGCCGGCGCGCCGGCAGCGGTCGCGCAGCCGCTCGGCGAGCGGCAGCAGGCGCCCGGTCGGCCATTCCTTCTCGCGAAGCTGGACCAGCCGGCAGCCGCCGGCGATCGTCGCGTCCAGGATCTCCTCGAGGTGGCGGCCGCGCGCGGCCGTTCGATCGAGAATGACGTAGAGCGAGGGGTCCATCAGCCCCGGCGTCGGACCAGCTCCACCTTGCTCACGTGGCCTTCCTGGAAGGCTGCATCGTCCAGCACCCGCAGATGGAACGGGATGGAAGTCTTGACACCTTCCAGCACCGTCTCGCGGAGCGCCCGGCGCATCCGGTCGATCGCCTCCTCGCGGCTGGCGCCGCGCACGATGATCTTGGCGAGCAACGAGTCGTAGAACGGCGGTACCGCGTAGGGCGCCATCATGTGGCTGTCGACGCGGACGTTGAAGCCGCCGGGCGGCACCCACATCGTCACCCGTCCGGCGCTCGGCGCGAACGTCTCGGGGTCCTCCGCGTTGACCCGGCACTCCATCGCGTGGCCCTCGAAGCGGACGGCGTCCTGCCGGTAGCCGAGAGGCTCGCCGGAGGCGATCCGGATCTGCTCGCGGATGAGGTCGATCCCGGTGACCAGCTCCGTGACCGGGTGCTCGACCTGGATGCGCGTGTTCATCTCGATGAAATAGAAGTCACCCTCTTCGTCGACCAGGAACTCGACCGTGCCGGCGCTGACGTAGTTGACGGCGGCCGCGACGGTGAGGGCCGCCTTTCGCAGGCCGTCGCGCGTGCGGTCGCTCAAGAGCGGCGCGGGGGATTCCTCGATGAGCTTCTGGTGGCGCCGCTGGATCGAGCAGTCGCGTTCGCCGAGGTGGACACGGATGCCGTTGCGATCGCCCAGCACCTGGACCTCGACGTGCCGCGCGTGCTGGATGTACTTCTCGCAGTAAACCTCCGATGACCCGAAGGCCGCGCCGGCCTCCGACTGGCAGGCGTCGAAGGCCTGCACGACCTCGCCCCGCTCCCGTACGATGCGCATCCCGCGGCCGCCCCCACCGGCGGCGGCCTTGAACATGATCGGGTAGCCGATCCGATCGGCGACTTCCACCGCCTCGGCCGAGCCCTTCAGCGCGACCTCGCTGCCGGGGATCACCGGGACGCCCGCCTGCATCGCGATCTGTCGCGCCTGGGCCTTGTCGCCCATGAGCCGGATCGCCTCGGGCGAGGGGCCGATGAACGTGATCGAGCACGCCCGGCAGACCTCGGCGAAGGCCGGGTTCTCGGCGAGGAATCCGTAGCCCGGATGGATCGCCTCGCTGTCGGTGACCGCGGCGGCGGAGATGATCGCGGGGATGTTGAGATAGCTCTCCCGGGCCGAGTCGGGCCCGACGCAGATCGTCTCGTCGGCGAGCCGCATGGGCAGGGAGTGAGCGTCGGCCTTCGAGTGGGCGAGCACCGAGCGGATGCCGAGCTCGCGGCACGTGCGGATGATGCGCAGCGCGATCTCGCCCCGGTTCGCGATGAGGACCTTATGGAACACGGGTCAGCCGCCCAGGACCCGGCGCCACTGGGATTCGAGCTCGCTCAGGCGCAGACCGTAGACGCGCGGCATCGCCTCGACGATAGTCTCGCCGGCGCCGAGCCGCGCCAGCAATTCGCGGAGCGGCTCGATGCCGCCGCGGTCGAGGAGGTCGCGGACGATCCAGAGGGCGACATCGTAGCCCGCCCGGGCCCGCAGCGGGTCGGAGTCGCCGGCCAGCGCCTCCACGCCGGCGAGCGTGAGGCCGGATGGGGCCCGGAGGAGCGGATCCGAGGCCGCGCCCTCGAGAACCTGGGCCAGGCCTTCGTGGAGCCAGCGCGGCGCACGCCCGCGCGTCAGATCGTGGATGACGGCATGCGCGTACTCGTGGGCGGTCAGGCGCTCGAGCTCGTGGGCCGGCGGCCGGGCGCGGACGACCGGCAAGCGGATCTTGCCGTCGAAGAGCCCGGTCGCCCACGCGTGAACGCGCGTCACGTCGCGGAACTCGTGCTGCTCGTAGAGCACCACCGTCGTGCGCTCCTGCGGGGTGTAGGCGAGCATTCGGCCGATACGCGCCGCCGCGGCCTCGAGATGCGCGACGATCGCCCGTCGCGCCTCGGCGTCGAGGGTGTCGCGGTACTTCACCACGAAACGTGGGGTCACCTCGCGGCGGAAGCCAGCCTCGGCGCGCGCCTCGCGCTCGACCTTGTCGAGGAGCCGGCGCGCGGTCTCGTTGGTCGGCTCGCGTTCGAGCACGGCCCTCAGATTTGCGAGCGCCTGCGCCGGATCGTCGCGGCGGTCGTGGAGATGGGCGAGCAGGAGCCGGACCTCCGGATCGTACTCCACCCGCGCGGCCTGCTCGAGCGGCCCGAACGCGTCGTCCGGCCGCCCCGCGTGGACCGCGGCGACTCCCAGACCTTTGAGGAGCGCCGGATCGTCCGGTGTCTGAGTCAGCCCCTGCCGGAACAGCAGCGCCGCCTCGTCCGGCCGGCCCTCGCGGAGCGCGTGCCAGCCCCAGCCTTCGAAGCAGCGGATCACGTCCTGACGCCGCGTCGAGCTCGACGGATCGTCCGCAGCGGCGAGGCCGAACTTCTCGCACGCCCGTGGGAATTGTCCAGTGGCGTAGAGCCGGATGGCTTCCTCGCTCAGCGCCTGCGCGTCGCGCGCGCGCAGCGACGCGAACACGACCGCTCCCTCGCCGCCGGCACGCTCGTAGCGGCGGCCTTCACGCCAGCCGAGCGCCAGCGCCGCGGCGCCGAGCAGCAGCGCGGCGAGGACGAGCAGGCGGACGTTGCGGATGGGGGGCACGCCCGGGCTCAGCGGGCGGGATCGATCAGGAACAGGGGTTGGCCGAATTCGACGGGGTGCGCGTTCTCGACGAAGATCTTGACGACCCGGCCGGCCACCTTGGACTCGATCTCGTTCATGAGCTTCATCGCTTCGATGATGCAGAGGATCTGGCCTTCCTTCACCACATCGCCTTCGCTCACGTACGGGTCCGCCGTCGGCGAGGACGCCCGATAGAAGGTCCCGACCATCGGCGCCTCGATCGTCACTCCCGACGCCGACTCGATCTCGGCGGCGTGCGCGGCGGCCGGGCGCTCGACCTGAACCACGGCCGGCGCCAGGCCGGGCGCCGCCGGCGCGGGGCCGCCGCGCTGCAGACGCACGCGGACCTCGCCCGCCGTCACCTCGAGCTCGGTCAGGCCGAGCTCGGTCAGCAGGGTCCCGAGGCGCCGCACGAGGTCGACCGTCGCGTGCTCGCTGTCGGCCGCCTCACTCGCGGCGGGCTGTCGACGTCGCCGCGCCATCAGGCCCCCGCCGCGGCGACGCGCCCGAGGTACTCTCCGGTCCGCGTATCGACCTTGACCACGTCGCCCTCGCTCAGGAACAGCGGAACCTGGACGACCGCGCCGGTCTCGAGCGTCGCGGGCTTCGTTCCGCCCTGGGCGGTGTCGCCGCGGACGCCCGGGTCGGTGCGGGCAATGGCGAGCTCGACGAAGTTGGGGAGCTCCACCGCCGCCGGCGAACCCTCGATGTAGAGGACGTCCACCTCGGTGTTCTCCTTCAGGTACTCGCGCGCGTCGCCGACATCGTCGGCCGAGAGCGAGACCTGCTCGTACGTCTCGGTGTCCATGAAGTTGTAGCGGTCGTCTCGATAGAGGAACTGCATGTGCTTCTCTTCGAAGTCGACCAGCTCGACCTTTTCGCCGGACCGGAACGTGTTGTCGATCACCTTGCCGAGTCTCATGTGCTTGAGCTTCGTGCGGACGAACGCGCCGCCCTTGCCCGGCTTCACGTGCTGGAAGTCGACGATCGTGTAGGGATTGCCATCGAACACGATGCGCAATCCCTTCTTGAACTCGGCCGTTGAGACCTGCATCGAACCTAGCCTTTCCGTCGCTGACGCGCGCGGAGGGCTCCCTCGAGCTGCTCGCGCGCCTGTCGATGATCCGGATTCTTGCGAAGGATCCGGGTGAAGATCTGCGCGGCTTCTTCGACGCATCCCTGCTCGAGGCAGAGCGCGCCGAAGCTCACAGTTGCGAATGTCTCGTCACTCAGCACGCGGGCGAGCCCGGTGGCCTCGCTGGACGCCGGGCCGGCCGTTCTCAGAATGGAGAGAAGGCCCTGCGACTCGCGGTCGCTCGGATCGAGCGCGACCGCCGCTTCCAGATGCCTCACGGCCTCGTCGATGTGACCCAGCCGCCGCTGGATCTCCGCGGCCAGACGATGGCACTGGACGTCCTTCGGAGTCGTCTCGAGAATCGCCTCGAGCTCCGCCTGGGCCGGCGCCAGCTGGCCGTCGGCCACCAGCGCCTTGGCCAGGATGAGCCGGGCCGTTGTGTAATTGGGGTACCGCGTGAGCCCGTTGCGGCACAGCGCCACCGCGTCGCGCGTCCGACCGGCCTTGCGATAGAGATCGGCGAGCTGCGCGAAGGCCAGGGAGGCGGGATCCCGCGCCAGCCGCTCCTCCTGCCGGCGGATGGCGCCGACGATTGTCTGGTCGTCCCCGAGCATCCCAAGCCGGTTATACGGAGCGCCAGTTTCCGTTGTCAACCCTGCCTCGATCGTCACGATGCCAGAGACGTGATGGCCGCGCGAACGTCAGACGGAGGAACGTCGTAGACCAGACGGAACTCGCCGATCCGGGGCGCCAGCACGAAGGGGATGCGCCCATCCTTCCCCTTCTTGTCGCGGCTCATCGCCGTCACCACGGGCTCGACGTCGATCGACGGCGCCCGCACCGGCAATCCGAGCGTCTCCAGCATGCGCTGTTGCCTGGCGATCGTCTCGTCGTCGGCGATGCCGAGCCGCTGGGCCAGCCACGCCTCGGCGACGATCCCGAGGGACACCGCCTCGCCGTGGGTGTACTGCGCGTAGCCGGTCGAGGCTTCGATGGCGTGGCCGATGGTGTGGCCGTAGTTCAGGACGTGACGCAGCTCGGCCTCGCGCTCGTCGCGCTCGATCACCGACGCCTTGAGCCGGCACGAGCCCCCGATGATCCGCTCGAGCACCGCGAGATCGCGCGCCGCGAGCGGCGCCAGGTCGCGCTCGAGCTCCGCGAAATAGCCGGCGTCCAGCACAATGCCGTGCTTGACGATCTCGGCGAGGCCGGAGCGGTACTCACGCTCGGGCAGGGTGCGGGCGACCGCGGGATCGACGATCACGAGCCGGGGCTGGTGGAAGGCGCCGATCATGTTCTTGCCCAGCGGGTGGTCGATCGCGGTCTTGCCTCCGATGGAGGCGTCGACCTGAGCCAGCACGGTCGTGGGGAGCTGCACGAAGTTGATCCCACGCATGTAGGTGGCGGCCGCGAAGCCGGCCACGTCACCCACGGCGCCTCCGCCCAGCGCGAGGACCGTGGAGGTCCGATCCAGTCCCGCCGTCAGGAGCCGATCCCAGCAGCGCTGGGCGACCGCCAGGGTCTTGGCGGCCTCGCCCTCCGGCACCTCGATCGTCGTGACGCTGAAGCCGGACGTCTCGAGGCTGGCGACGACCGTCTTGCCGTACAGGCGCATGACGGCGGCGTCACTGACTAGCGCCGCGCGCGCTCCGAGGCGCAGGTCGCGCAGGCGCTGACCGACGCTCTGGAGCTCGCCGGAGGCCACGACGACGCGATACGATCGGCTCCCGAGATTGATGTCGACGATCATCTGGGTTTTTCCCGGCGATCCGCCCCGGAGGGGCGAACGGCCGCCCAATCAGGCTATCAGGTTTTCAGCGTGGCGAGATAGGCGTCGTTCGGGCCCTCACCGTGGGGCGCACCCGCGATGAGGGCCCGGATCTCACGCATCTCGACTACTTCTTCGGGGCCGCCTGCGCCGTCTCGACCTTCAAGACCGAGGGCGTGATGAAGACGACCAGCTCCCGGCCCACGGTCTGCTGAGCGTTCTGCTTGAAGAGCCATCCCAGGACCGGAATGTCCCCGAAGAGCGGGATCTTCCGCGTCTCGTCCTGGTCGAGATTCGTCGTCACGCCGCCGATGACCAGCCGCTCGCCTTCCTTGATCAGGACTTCGGTCTGCGCCCGCCGCTTGTTGATGACCGGCGGAGCGCCGGCAGTCGTGCCGAGGTTCACGGTCGTATTGCTGCGCGAGTTGTTCTCGATCGTGACCTTCATCTTGATCTTGGTGATGTCGCCTTCGCGGATGACGGTCGGGATGACGTCGAGGCGCAGCACCGCTTCCTTGAACTGGATCTGCGTTCCGGCCGAGCTCACCGTCGCGTACGGGATTTCTTCACCCAGCGAGATCGAGGCCGTCCCGTTTTCGACCGTAACGACCTCGGGACGCGCGAGCGTACGCGTCTTGCTGAGCAGGCGCAGCGCCTCGAGCGCGAGGTTGACGTTGTAGCGGCTGCTGGTGAAGCCGAACGCGATACCGCCGGCGCCGGCCGGTACCACGCCGCCGCCGAGCACGGAGCCGATGGGAAGGTTCACGAGATTGCCGCCCAGCGGAAGGCCAGTCGTGCCGCTGACGGGAAGCGTGTTGGGAAAGCCCAGCGGCACGTTCGGTGGACCGAACGTGTTCGCCATTGGCACGCCGCCCTGCACCCCCAGATTGTTCGACGAGTCGCTGGTGAAGCCGCGCCCCACAAGGATGGAGTTCTGGCTGGCCTGGACCGCGCCGCCGCCGCCCCACTGGACGCCGATGGCGAAGAGGTCATCGCGATCGAGGATCTCCATGCGTGCCTCGATCTTCACCTGCGGCAGCGGCACGTCGAGCTTCTCGCGGATCAGAGTCTTGATGCGCTCCAGGTCCGCCTCGTAGTGGCGGATGAAGATGGAATTCGTGGGCTTGTACGGGCGAATCGTGATGCCCTTCGCCAGCACCTCGGAGGTCGGCGACGGCGGCGGCGGCTGCGGAATCTGGGGCGCCGTCCCGTAGAGCGCCGAGAACGGCGGCGCCGCGATCGGCGGCATGCCCTCGGCGGCCGGCGCGATCTGCGCCTGGACTCCGAGCGGGGGGATACCCAAGATCCCCTGCAGGGCCTTGGCGACCTCTTCGGGATCGGCGTACGACAAGCGGATCGTCTCCTCGCGCAGCGGCCCGCGCGCTCTCAGCTCCGCGGCCGCCGCCTCGGCGAGGCGCTTCTTGTCGATCGCCTCCTGCTCCTTGAGCTGCGCCTCCGCCATCTTCACGCGGACGTCGCTCTCGGCCTTCATCCGCGCCTCCTCGACCCGCGCCGCCGCCTCACGCTCCTTGATGAGCTGATCGTTGGAGACGATCCGGAGCACTCCGTCCTTCTCGACCTTGCGGAGCTGGCGGGTCTCGAGGATGGTGTCGAGCGCCAGATCCCAGGGGACGTTCTTCAGGGTGATCGACATCTTGCCCTTGACGTCGTCACCGATGACGACGTTCTTGTTGCTCTCGGCGGCCAGGATGCGGAGCAGGTTCACGACGTCCGCGTCCTTGAAGTCGAACGAGATGAGGCGCTGGCCGTTGGTCGGGGCCGGCGCGGGGGCCGGCGCCGCCTGCGCCAGCTGCATCGGCGGCGCCGCCGTGCGCGGCGTCGCGTCTTGCGGGACGGGCTCCGCGGGCGCCGCCGCGACGTTGGTGCGCGCCGCGGCTGTCGGCGCAGCAGTGGGAGGCGCGGCAGTGGGAATCACGATCGCGAGGCCGTCGGACTCTTCGCGGATCGCGTAGCCGACGGCGCGGCTCAGGTCCAGCACGACGCGGGCCACGCCCTGGCGATACTGGCTGCCGCGAACCTGCTTGACCGGATCCTTGCCGACGTTCAGCGGGGTCTTGCGCCACGCATAGACCGTGTTCTCGAGGTCGATCACAAGGCGATTCGGCGAGTCGACCAGGTCGGCCTTGTACTGCGCCTCGCGCGACGTCTTCACGAACACGGTGACGGAGTCCGGATGCGGCGTCACCGTCACATCGCTGAGTCGCGCCGGGTCGTTCTGGGCCCATGGACTCGTCGGGACCAGGAGCGCCAGCGCGAGGCTCACCACGACCAGCACGATGGGGATCCGTCTTTCAGCGTTCATTTAGTTTGTCGCCAGTCTGAGAACCACGCGGTTTGACGGGGCGCCGGTCTTGGGCGCCACCACGAACACCACGCTGTCGGAGCCGATCTCCAACAGGCGGCCATCCCCGAGCGTGTCACCGGGTTTGAGGATGTACCCGATTCCATCCGGCGCCTCGACCAGCGCGAGCGCCACTCGATTGCTGCGAACGATGCCCGTGAGCCGGGTCGCTGCCACCGTGAGACCCCCAGAGCCCTCGCGGACCTCGAGGGTCTCGAACGGGTCGCGGCGACCCCTGGGGTCGTACTTCGGCAGTGCAACGACGACTTCGGCCGGTGGCGTCTCCGGGGCGGCCGCGGGCTGGGTGGATGCGGCGGGCGGCTTCGGCGGAGCGGACGGCGGGGTGCTCCCGCACGCTCCGAGCGTCACGGCCAAGCCGACCGACATCAGCATCCCCCGGTGTGCATGCATGTGTCTGGTCCTTATCTGGGCTTCGGCGGCGGCGCCGAGCCGACGGGACGGTACATGTACGTCGCCAGCACCAGCTCGGCGCGGATCGGGTTGCGCGGGCGGTTGAGGCCGCTCAGCTTGATCTCGCTGACGTTCACGACGCGCGCGAGCTTGGCGACCCGCTCGAAGAACTCGCCCAGCTGGTGATACCCAGCCTCGGCGTTCAGCGCGATCGGTATTTCGCTGTAGTAGTCCCGCACGACAGGCGGCCGCGGCTGGAAGAGCGACACGCCCAGCCCCGAGGCGGTCGCGGCATCTGAAACCGACCGGTAGATGGTTGGGATCTCTTTCTCACCGGGCAGCCGGTCCTTGAGCGCGTTCAGACGCGCCTCGAGCTCGACGACCTCGCGGCGATACTTGAGCAGATCGGCCACGATCGCCTTGCTCCGCGTGATCTCGGTCTCGAGCGAGCTCAGCTGCGCGCGGAGCTGCGCAACCTCGGCCTCAACGGGCGCCAGCAGCAGGAAGTACGCGGCCGCGACGATGACGATGGCGCCCATGACGCCGACGACGAGCTTCTGCGATCGGGGGGCGTTGACGATCGGATCGAAGATCGGTGGAAGGGCCATGTCAGCCCTCGTACCGGCAGGTGACCTCGAAGGTCACCAGCGGAGAAGGCCGAGCGAGGTCCCGGCGAGTCACGACCAGGTCGACGTCCTTGAATTTTCCCGACGATCTCAGATTTGACATGAAGTCGGCGATCGCCGTGGGGGAGAACGCGGACCCGGAGATCTTGACCTGTCCGCTGCGCTCCTCGAATGCGGTTACCCAGAGATCGTTGGGGATGACGCTGGCGAAGGCCTCGACCAGCTGGATCTTCTGTCCCGGCGCCTTGGTGATCGCCTCGATCACGTCGACGCGCTTGCGCAGCTCGAGAGCCAGGTCGCGCACCTTGCTCTCCTGACCGATCTGCGCCTTCAGCGCAGTCAGCTCCCGGTTCGCGTTGTCGATCTTCGCGGTCAAGCTCGCCTTGGTACTGATCAGGAACCACCAGTACATGCCGATGCCGAGCACCAGGGCGAGATAGACGACGCCGAAGAGCATGCCGAGATTGAAGGCCGGCAGGCCCAGCTTGATGCCCTTGAAGCCGACCTTGCGCCGGCGCCCCCGCTCGGGGGCAAGGTTGATCCTGATCATTAGGGTTTGTCCCCTGGCCGTCGCAGCGCCAGCCCCACGGCAACCGCCAGAGCCGGCCCGGCGGCGCGGACCTCGTCCGCGTACGCCGAGTCGATCTGGATGCGCTGGAACGGCTTGGTGAGCTCGACCGGGATGCCCCAGTTCGACGACAGGTAGTCGCTGAGACCGGGTAGCTGGGCGCACCCTCCGGCGAGAACGATCTTTCCGATTCGCTCGGATTCGGCCGTCGACGCGAAGTAGTCGAAGGTCCGCTGAACTTCGAGCGACAACTCGCGAGACACGGCCTCGAGGGCCGGCACGACGGTCTCCCAGCGGACGCCGACGTCGCGCCCGAGCTTGGCCGCCTCCGCCTGCTCGAAGGGAATCTTGAGCTGCTGCGCGATCGCCTGCGTGTAGTTGTTGCCGCCGAACGGGATGTCGCGGGCGAAGATCGTCGAGCCGCTGCGCACGACGTTGGTCTTCATGATGGACGCGCCGATGTCGATGAGCGCGACCGTCTCGCCGCGATCGCCCGGGTAGTTGAGCTCGAACTGATTGCCGAGCGCGAAGCTGTCGACGTCGACGATCGACGGCACCAGGCCGGCCTCCTCGACGACGGCCGCGTACTCGAGCACCTTGGATTTCTTGACGGCGACCAGGATCAAGTCCAGGACACCGTTGTGCTGTCCGATGCTCTGGTAGTCGAGGAACACCTCGTCGATCGCGAATGGAACGTGGTGCTCGGCTTCAAGCTGCACGACGTCACCCACTTCCTTCGCCGGCACTTCCGGAATTTGCACTTTCTTGATGATCAGCTCGCGACCGCAGACGGCGATCGCGCAGCTCGAGCCCTTGAGCCCCGCCCGGGCCACCGCGCTCTTGATCGCCTCCACGACGGTGGTAGGGTCTTTGATGTTGCCGTCCGTGATGGCATCCGGGGGAAGGGGTGCGACCCCCAGAGAGGTCAGCGTGTGGGACCCGCCCGACTCCTTGACGTGGACGGCCTTCACACCGCTCGACCCGATGTCGAGGCCGAAGATATCCGGAGACTTGCGGAAGAACGCCATATTAAACGCCTTTCTCCCTGTTGGCTATGTAGTATAGGGCGGGCCCCGTCGGGGGGGCCAGTATTTTCCCATGTACTACATTCAGGGGGTTACGAACCCCCGTCCCCAAGACTGTGGAACGCTTTGAGCCACGTCCAGGGCAGCCTTCCGAGGAGCCCGGAACCGGCCGAGAGGTCGTCCAGGCGAAAATTGGCGACTGCGGGCTCGTCCGGGCGCGTTTTCCGGAGTTCCGGCTCCCCGTGTCCACATCGCTCACTGGTCGGTCCAATTCTGGGTGGTCACTAGCCGACGCTTCAGCGCGTTCTGAACCAGGCCAAGAGCCTCGCTGCTGTATAAAATGAATGGTTTGCCCACGGCCTCGCCCTCCAGGTTCGCGGCCGCGAGCGGGTTGAGCTCGTTCAAGATCACCGCGCCGTACACGACCTGGCTTCCGTCGCCGCGGAAGCGGACGCCGACGTTTCTTCCGGTCGCGATGATCGGCCCGTTCCAGCGGAAGCTCCCGCCGATCTCGACGATGCCGTTCTCGACGATGAGAACGCCCGTGCCCGAGCTCGCGCCCGCGAGACTGAGCGACGTGTAGCGGGTGCCGACGTCGGGAAGGGCGCCGCGGACGTGGACGATCTTTGGCCGCGCGCTCGTGCCCCAGCAGGTGGAGCTCTCGCGGTCGGCAGCGCACGTCGAGCCGACGTTGGCGAGGAAGGATCCGTGGCCCGGACTGGTATTGATCGTCACGTCGGCCGCCGATTTCGCGGCTTCGACGAAATCGGCGATCGCCTGCGACGTGAGCGCGCCGTCGGCTTGGATCGTGTTGGCGCCGCGCGCCGTCGCGTCCGGGTCCGTCCGATCCTTCCCGCGCACGTCGACCTGAGCGGCGGCGGCCAGCGTGGTCTCGAGCCTGGCCGCGAGCGTCGCAGCGGAGCCGTTGACGGCGATGCCGTAGACGGCCGCCCCAGCGCCCGTCGGTGCGCCCGGCCGATCGGCGATCCGCGCGTCGCGCCCGTCGATCACGAAGCTCGCCGTGCCGACGCTCACATCCGCCTGCGCGCCCGGAAACGCGAGCGCGCCGTTGATCGCGAGATCGGCGGTCTTCGAGACGACCACGCTGATCGTCCGGCTCGTGGTGCCGATCGTGCCCGTGGAAGTGACGACGACCTTGCAATTGCTGTCGTGGGTGGCGTCGCCCGGAGCGGCCGGATCGCAGCCGCCGGCGACCGTATCGACGGCCACGCCGGTGAGCTTGTCGTCGCCGGCGCGGCAGTCGTTGCGGATCCTGACCGTGAACGTGCCGTGCGCGCGGCCGAGCCCGGGAAGCGTCGAGTCGGGCGCACCGAGCACCGCGCCCTGGGCACAGGTGGCCCCGGCGAGATAGCGGTCCCAGGAGCCGACGTTCGAGGCGAGCGTATCGTACGCGTACTCCACGCCGGCCTCGGCGACGTAGCGCGCGCGGACCGTCTCGCTGTGGTTGCGCGAGATCTGCGGCTCGAAGGCGCTCGCCGAGAGGAACGCCAGGACGAGCCCGGTGAGGGTCAGCAGGATCATCAGGGCCAGGACCAGCGCGACGCCGTGTTCGTTGTCGATGAGCCGACTGATTCTCCGCATGACGGGCGCCTCGCTCTCGCGCATGAGCGCGTCAGCTTCGCGTCACGAGCATGGTGACCACGTCCAGGCGACGCTCCTGGTCGAGCTGGCCCTGCCCCGTAACGGGTCGGTAGAAGACGGTCACCTGCACGAGCTTGCAGTTCGCCGCGCACGCGCCGCCGGGGCTGTCGATGATCGTCGTCACGCGCCGGTAGAAGGGCGCATCGGCGATCGAGCCGTATCCTTCCGTCGCGGTGCCGGCCTCCAGGGTCGCGCTGGTCCAGTTGGTCAACGCGAGCGCCTTCAGCCATTCGAGCCGCTGCTCGGCCAGGAAGGCGGCCGTGGTCTCACCCTTGCCGAGCTCCACGCCGCTCGTGGCGTACTGGAATCCGGTCGCGATCCCCACCAGGCCGATCGCGAGGACCAATGTCGCCACGAGGACCTCACCCAGGCTGAAGCCTCGTTCGCTGCGCGTCGGGCGGCCGCCTGTGAAGCGTCTCATCGCACGCTGACGCGTCCCGTGGCGGCGACGACGACGGTCCGGGTCGCGTTGTCCGCGGCATGCGTCAGGGTGTAGCTGCCGGCCGGCGTTGCCGCGCCATGGCCCGTGAAGACGACAGGCGCCGCCGCGCTCAGTCGCAGCGCGCCGGAATCCGCGATCTTGATCGCGCCGGTGCCGTCGGTCCCGGGGCCGGTCCACGCCGGGCCGCCGCAGCCGCCGGTTCTGAGTCG
>Ga0306923_10003442_pt1 | contig 14894 bp, 10 predicted proteins | sample sta12Can44000108_FD_203841 | JGI IMG/M metagenome (GOLD analysis project Ga0306923, IMG submission 203841) | Lab enrichment of tropical soil microbial communities from Luquillo Experimental Forest, Puerto Rico - statanox.12C.anox.44.000.108 (v2)... | ecosystem: Environmental > Terrestrial >... | reverse complement strand
CTCTACAACGTTTACGGCTCGAGCGAGGCGGCCATGGCCACCGTCGCTGGGCCTCGCGACCTTCGGCGAGCGCCCGGTACGACCGGACGTCCGGTACTAGGCGTCGTCGTCCGCATCGCGGACCAGCGCGGCAGGCCCTTGCCGGCCGGCGTGACCGGCCGGGTGTTGGTCGGAAGCGGCATGCGGATGGACCAGTACTCCGGCGGCGGCGGCAAGGACGTCGTGAACGGGCTTGTCGTCACGGGAGACCTCGGCCACTTCGACCGTTGGGGTCGGCTCTACATCGACGGCCGCGAGGACGACATGATCGTCTCCGGCGGCGAGAACGTCTTCCCGGGCGAAGTCGAGGAGGTGTTGACCACGCATCCCGGCGTCGAGGAGGCGGCCGTCGTCGGCGTCCAAGACGTCGAATTCGGACAGCGCCTGAAGGCCTTCGTGGTCCGGGCGCACGGCTCGGCGGTCACCGAGGACGAGCTCAAGTCGTACGCGCACGACCGGCTCGCGCGCTTCAAGACGCCGCGGGAGGTCGTGTTCGTCGCGGCGCTTCCGCGCACCGGCACGGGGAAGGTTCTGAAACGGGAGCTCGGAACACGATGAGCGGCGCCAAAGCGAACAAGCCCGGACGGCCCTGGTGGCGTCCGCTCGTGGACGGGATCGACCGCCGGATCATGCCGCCGTCGAACGCCTTCGTGCGGACGAACGTATTCGTCGACGCGATCGCCATGGCGACGCGCCTAGAGGCGCGGCTGCGGCGACGCATCGAGCGCCAGAGCACATGGCTGCTGCATGGGTACAACCTGCCGACGGCGGGAGACGTACGGAGCATGCGGGCGCAGATCTCGGCGGTGGAAGCGCGCCTGCGCGACCTCGCCGAACTCGTCAAAGATATGCAGCTGACGAAGACACCACCGGAGCAGGAGTGACAGGGAGAGCTCGAGGCCGGGGCGCGGGCGTTGGTCTGCCAGTTGACGTGGGGTATTCCGTCGTGGGGGCGCTGGCTGGTTGTCCGGTCTCAGTTGAGCTGGCAGGTGCCGGTTCTGCCTTGAGGGGTATGCCGGCTCGGCTGAGACCCGGGTTCTTCGCATATCTCCGTTGGCCTGGCATTTTCCTGGCCCGCGCGTGGATGCCTTGTCGTCACTGGGTCGCGGGTCGTCGTTCTCGCCCGCTTGCTGCTGCAGGCGGGCGTAGGCCGGGTGTTCCCGGAGGCGGCTCAGGGCCCAGCGCAGGCCCTCGGCCCGGCTGTTCACGATGCCCGCGGTGATCAGGGTGTCTACGGTCGCCAGGTCGGCGGCCCCGAGCCGGACCATGACAGGAGTGCGCTCTTCTGACGCTGCATCGCGTGCGGCGGCCGGCCGTCCGCGGCCGGCGATCCGGTAGGACAGGCCACCGGCGCGGGCCGGCCGGGCCTCGCCTTCCGGGCGGAACTCGGCCCATCCGATGACGCGGGGCAGCTGGTCGCGCAGCACGCTGAGCGCCGCGGCGTTGGCAGTCACGAACCGGTGTACGGTCTTCGGATCGGCCCGGCCGGATCGGCCTGGCCGCCTTCGGCCCGGCCCGGCCAGTCGAAGAAGGCCCGCACCGCGGCCTGCCCGGGCTCGACCTCCGGGTCGTCGCCGTACTGCAGCACCTGGACCCGCGTGATCGCGCCGTCGGGGAAGGCCAGCCTGACCTGCTGCTCGATGCGATCGGTCACTGCCTTGTCCATGCCATCCTCCGCCAGCTGGCCGGTCATCCCCTTGGCCTGCCTGACACCGGTAATGCGCGCATCCGGCGACGGCGATTGACTTTCCCGCCGCGCAACCGCACGAACCTCACGATCGACCCAGATGACTCGGTGCCTCAACTTAGTGACAGCGCTCCGCCAAATGCCTTAGGCGCGCTGGCAATGCCTCGACTTCTCTGGCACAGGACACTTCGTTTCTGATCTTGGTCACCCGTTTTGTCACTCTTGTCTTATGACTCCTGGCTGCGTCACACCCATGCACCACCCGACGACTGTGGTCAATTCCGTCGCGCCTGCGGCGCAGAGGTAGCCCTTGGCCGTCGTCGCTACCCTGACCAAGGGCTACGACCTGGACTACGTCTGGAAACAAGTCGACCAATCCGCCGTGAAGACCGCGGCGAGCTACTACATGCAGGCCGCGGAGGTGGGTGGTGAGCCTGCCGGCCGCTGGTGGGGACCGGGCGCGGAGGCGCTCGGCTTCGCCGACGGCCAGACGATCGAGCGGAAACCGTACAATCTTCTCTTCGGTGAGCGGAAGGCCCCTGACGGCACCCAGCTGGGCCGCCCGCCCGGCTGCGGCCGCAAGGCGGCCGACCTGTACGAGCAGCTCCTGGCGGCTGAGCCGCACGCGACGGCGGAGCGCAAGCGCGAGCTGCGCCTGGAGGCCACCCGGATGGCGCGGCAGTCGCCGCTGTTCTTCGACCTGACCCTGTCTCTGTGCAAGTCGGTCTCGATCTTCCACGCGTCCTTGGGCGAGAACGCACGCCTGGCCCGCGAGGCCGGGGACCTGGCGGGAGAGGAGTACTGGTCGGGCCTGGTCGCCGAGATGGACGAGATGATCTACGCCGCCGTCCACGCCGGCTTCGCCTACCTGCAGAAGGAGGCGGGTTACACCCGCACCGGCTCCCACAACACACGAGTCAACGGCCGCGAGTCTGGTCAGTGGCACGAGGCCGATCTCGCGGTCGCGCACTGGCTGCAGCACACGTCCAGGGACGGGGACATGCAGCTGCACGTCCACTCCCAGATCGCCCACGTCGCCCGGACAGCGAAGGACGGGAAGTGGCGTGCCCCGGACTCCCTTGGCTACAACGAGCACGTTGGCGCGGTCGGCGCGGTCACCGCGCAGCATCTCGAGGAAGCCCTCACCCGGAGGTTCGGGCTTGAGTGGACCGCCCGCGACGACGGCCACGGCTTCGAGATCAAGGGCATCAGCGGCGAGATGATGCGCGTGTTCTCCTCGCGCCGCGAGTCGATCACCGCAGACGTGCGCGACCGCGCCGCGCGGTTCGAGCAGCGTTACGGGCGCGCCCCGTCGCAGCGGGAACTGGCGCAACTCGGACAGGCGTCGAACTTCGCCACGCGCAGGAGCAAGGAAGGCGCACTCCACACCGATCAGCTGCACGCGGGCTGGGCTGACAAGCTCGCGCGCACGATCGGCGTCCCGCTCGCCTCGGTCGCCCCCTCGGTCTGGCACGCGGCCACCGGCGACGCGCAGCACGACGAGGCGCAGGCGCCGGGAGCTGTCCCGGAAGCACTGGTGTTGAGCCGCGCCGCACAGCAGGCGCTCGCCCTGGCACAGCAAGAAAAGAGCACCTGGACGCGTGCGGACCTGGTCAAGTACCTCGGCCGGATCCTGCCCCGGACCGGCCGCGATCCCGCCCGCGCCGCCGCACTGCTGGAAGACCTGGCGGAGCGGGCGCTGCGCTCGGAGTTCGACCCGGTGGTCTGCCTGGAAGCGCCGGAGCTGACCAGCGTTCCGCGCGACCTGGTGCGCGCAGATGGGCGCAGCGTCTACCGGCGTCACGGCGGGACGCGTTACGCGACCCGCGCGCAGCTGCTGATGGAAGACCGCATGACCGCGCAGGCCGCCGTTGAGGGCGCGCCGCGCTTGACCCGCGGGCAAGCCGCGCACGCGCTCGGCGCCGACCCCGCGTGCCTCGGCCGCGCGTTGGCCGGTGACACGGTCGGCGCGTCAGGAGAGCAGCGAACCAGATCGGGACTACGCGAGGATCAGGCAGCAGCAGCGTTCTCGGCGCTGACCGACGGTCGGCGGGTGTCGGTGATCAACGCGCCCGCCGGGTCGGGCAAGACCCGTACCCTCGCCGAGATCGCGCGCGCCTGGACCGGAGCCGGCCTCGGCATGGTCATGGGAATCACCCCGTCCCAGTCCGCCCGCAACACCCTCGCCGCCGGGGGAATCGAGTCATTCAACAGCGCGCAGTTCCTCGGGCACCTGCCCGGGCAGCGCGGCGCGCTCGGCCACCTGCCCATCACAAAAGGCACCCTGCTGGTGGTCGACGAGGCCTCCATGATGAGCAGCCTGGACCTGGCCGACATCATCGCCCTCGCCGCAGAACACGACGCGAAGGTGATCGTGGCCGGGGACACCGGGCAACTGCAGGCCGTACAGAACGGGGGCGGCATGACCCTGCTCGCCGCCCGCCTCGGTTTCGCCCGGCTCGCCGAGCCGGTCCGGTTCCGCGAGCCCTGGGAGCAGGCCGCCACCCTCCGCCTGCGCGACGACGACACCACCGTCCTGACCGAGTACGACCAGCACGCCCGCATCACCGGCGGCATCCCCGAGCAGGTAACCGACACCGCCGCCGCCGACTACGTCGCGCTCACGCTGCAGGGCACCGATGCGCTGCTGATGGCGGCCGGCCACAGCCAGCGCCGGGAGCTGTCGCGGCGCATCCGCGACGACCTGATGCGCCTCGGCCGCGTTAGCCCCGGACCGGCGGTGCGCATCGCCGACGGCGCCCGGGCGAGTGAGGGCGACCTCATCGTCTGCACTCGTAACGACCACGCCGTCGAGGCGGGCGAGCCGGGTCGGATGCTCGCCAACGGCGACCTTCTCCGCATCGACCAAATCCTTCCCGGGGGCCTGCTGGTGCGCCGCGCCCTGGACGCAAATCCAGAAACCGGGCAGCGGCGCTGGACCGACCGACAGTTCCTGTTCGCCAATTTCCGCGACGCCGAACTCGGCTACGCGGTCACCGACCACACCGCCCAGGGCCGCACCGTCCACACCGGCCTAGCGCTGATCACCGGGACTGAGGACCGCCAGCACGCGTACGTCGCCCTGTCCCGCGGCACCCACCACAACCATGCCTATGTCTACACCGCATCACCTGAGCAGGCCGACATCGCTCCCGGCCCGCGGCCCGCCCCGGAACTGGAGCGCTATGACCGGCTCACCCACGCCAGCCGTGCGAAAGGCCACGGCAGCCGCGGACACGAGCAGGCCGAGGCGCTCGGCGTCCTGGCCGGCGTGCTCGCCCGCGACGGGCATGAGCTGTCCGCTTCACAGACCTGGCGGCAGGCCTTGTCCGACGCCGACCACCTCGCCCTTTTGCACGCCATCTGGACGGCGGAGACCGCGCCCGCCCGCGAAGCCCGCTACCGGGACATGCTGGCCGACATCCTCCCGCCTCAGAACCAGGCCGAACCCAGCCACCAAACCAGGTGGCTGTGGCGGACGCTCCGCACCGCCGAGCTGGCCGGCCTGGACGCCCGCGCGGTCCTGCTCGAGGCGGTGGGGGAAAGGGACCTGACCGGCGCCCGCGACATAGCTGCCGTGATCGACGCGCGCGTCCGTCGCCGGATCGGCTCGCCCGTGCCCCTTCCCGCGCCCGCGTGGTCGGAGCAAGTGCCAGCCATCACGGACCCCGCGCGCCGCGCCTACGCCGTGCAGATTGCGGCGCTGATGGACCAGCGCAAGGGGCGGATCGGCGAGCACATCGCCAACATCATCCCGCCTTGGGCAGCTGGCGCACTCGGGTCCGTCCCCGCCGATCCCACGGCCCGGCTGGAGTGGCAGCGGCGGGCAGCCTCTGTCGGCGCCTACCGGGAGCTGTCCGGGTACGCCAGCCCGACCGACCCGGTCGGGCCGGAGCCGGTGACCGGGTCACCGGAACTGCGCGCGGCGTGGCACGAGGCCGCGGCCGCCCTCGGCCGGACTGGCAGCGCGGACGTCCGGAGCATGACCGACGGGCAGCTGATCCACTTGCGCGAGACCTACCCCCTCGAGACCGCCTGGGCGCCGCAGTGGACCGGTGACGAGCTCCGCCGGTCCCGGGCTGGGGCCCGCTGCGCTTCACTCGCCAGCATCCGCCTGGCTGCCGAGGCAATCGTCGCGCGCTGGGCCGAAGACCACGGCCAGGCCGCCCGCCACGACGCTCTGGCCGCCAGTTATCAGGCCTTGGCCGAGGCCTACCGCGAACGCGAGACAGCCTTCGCCGTCAACATGGCCGACCGCGACGACTGGGAACGCGTCACCCGCCAGCAGCGGCAGCTGGCCGTCGCCGCCGACGCGGAGCTGCGCCGGCGCCATCCCGAGCAGCCCTGGCCCCCGCTTCGCTCCGCCGAACCCGAACCGGCCGCGCCGGCCAGCAGCGAGGACCAGCCGGGGTTGTCCCAAGCCGACCTCGACATCCTCACCAAGCGGTCCACCGGTCTCGCGGCCCGGCACCGCGAGCTGTCCGACAAGCTCGCCCGGCGCCAAAGCCAGATCCCCGACCTGACGACGGCCGAATCCTTCTTCCCCAGCTGGCTGCAGCCACACCAGAGCGCGATCCTCCAGCCGCCCAAGCCCGAGATCCCCCCGGCGTGGCAGTTCCGGGAGAAGGCCGCCGAGTACGACCTGGACTGGGAAGCCGGCGGATAGCACACTACGAGCGACGCGCCCGCAACAATCCGGGGACGAGGCCCTAACGCCACCGGTTCACTTGCGCCTGACCACGTAGTAGCCCCGTCTCGGGACTGAGTAGATCAACCCCTCGTCAATCAGGACGCGCAGCGCGTGGGATACGGCAAACTCTCCGATCCCGTACTCCTGGCGGAGCGTGCGGTTACTCGGCAGTGGCCCGGTAGCAAACTCGCCCGCGCTGATCCGTGCCCGAAGGATGGCGGCTAGCTGAAGGTAAGCCGGCTCTGGCGCGCCAAGATCCACTTCGGTCACCCAAGCAACCTAAGCCAGGACAGGACAGGCTCCTAACCTGGGTATCTGTATCCTGTCTTGCCTTGTCTTGGTCTGTCATGGTTACGATGAACCCTCAGCCAGTCACTCATGGAGGAGAAATCATGCCGGACACAAGATGCCTGCTGCTCGCTACTGAAGTACTGCTGTCCGCTGGCGAGGAACTGCGCAACGATCCGCTGGAGGTCGAATTGTGGGCCTACCGGGACCGCCTAAGGGCCGAGCTGGCGAGCGGTGATCAGTCATAAGCACGAGCTGGCGGGAACCTGATCAAGACCAGGTAGTCCAAAATTTCTGGCGATTATCTCACTGTGATATCGCATTGTGATATTGGCCTGCCCACCTGCCCGACCTACCGTCCCAGTTACTAATCCACTACGACCAGCAGGTGACACGCCATGATACAGACCATCCTCAACGATCCCATCAGCAGCGACCAGTCCCCGGGCACCGCGCCAAGGCGGGAGTGCGGCCCTTGAAGTCAACTGACCCCATCCCTGCGAGCCTCGCCGACCTGCCGCCGGTCATCCCGCTCCAGGTGGCCAGCCGAATCCTTGGCATCGGCAAGAACTACGGCTACGAGCTCGTCCGGTCGGGCGACTACCCCGTCCGAGTGATCGACTCGCACGGCCGGTTCAAGGTCAGCAAGTTTGACTTGCTCCGCTATCTCGGCGCGCTCACCAGGGAGTCCTGACCACAGGGCCGGCAGTAACCGGCAGATGTCAGACGGCGGTGCCAAGCTCCATGACAGGAAGAACAGGAGGAATCAGCATGACCTGGAAGTACAGCGATCACGTCCGGTGCGGCTGCCGTGGGCCGGACAAGAAGCAGCTCGGGCAGTCGTGCCCGCAACTCTGGCGCAGGGACGGCTCGTGGAACGTCCGTCACGGGACGGCCGGCTTCATCGGCCGGATCCCAACCAGCGCCGGGACCAAGCCGCTCCAGCGGTTCGGCTACCCGAGCAGAAAGGCCGCCCAGGCTGCCGCGCAGCACGTGGGTGAGCTGCTCGCCCTGGCGAAGACCGACGCCGACCGTCGGCGCATCGGCGACATGCTGAAGGCGACCAGAAACGGCGCTCCGTTGCCATCAATCGAGGACGCACAGCGGCGGCTCGGCCTCGGCCTGGACCCGGCCCGGGAAGGCGTCACCGTCGGGCAGTGGCTGGACACCTGGCTCGCGGCCAAGCGCCGGAACAAGCGGGAGAGCACCTGCCGCGGATACGAGATGCACATCCGCACCTGGCTCAAGCCGCAGCTTGGCCACCTGCCGCTGGAACGGCTGAGCGCCGGTCACATCGAGGAGTTGTTCGCCACCATCAGCCGGTACAACGCCGAGCTGGCCCGGCAGCGCGCCGCCGGGGTCGCGCCGATGGACGTGAAGATCGACGGAGACGTCCGGGACCAGTCCCGCGAGTGCGGGCCGACGACCCAGCTCCGCGTCTTCGCGACGCTACGGGCGGCGCTCAACGCGGCAGTGCGCCAGCGCAAGATCAGCTGGAACCCGTGCAGCGGGGTGGAGCTGGAGACACCTGAGACGGCCGAGCGGCAGCGCTGGACTCCGGCCGAGGCCGCTCAGTTCATCACCGCGACGGCCGATGACGAGATGGGCCTGATGTTCCGGGTCGGGGTGCTCCGGGGCTGCCGCCGGGCCGAGCTGTGCGGCTTCCGCTGGGCCGACGCCGAACTCGACAAGCCGTACCGGGACCCGGTGACCGGCGAGCAGCGCTCCGGCGCGGTGCTTGTGGTCCGGCGGCCGATCATTCAGATCGGCGGCAAGCTCCGTGAGTCCAGGGCCAAGACAAGAGCCGGGGAGCGGAAAGTGTTCATCGACCACGACACGGCGGCCCTCCTGCGCGGGCACCGCAAGACCCAGCTCAGGCAGCGGCTGACCGCGGGCGAGGCCTGGGAGGACAACGACCTGGTGTTCTGCCAGGGCGACGGGCGCCCGTGGAACCCAGATCACGTGTCGAAGCGGTTCAAGCGGCTCGCAGCCGCCTCCGGCGTCCCGGTAGTCACTCTGCACGAGGGCGCCCGGCACACCGGCAACTCGCTGATGCAGGACGCGGGCGTGGACCAGGAACTGCGGATGCGCGAGGTCGGTCACGCCGACAGGGCGGTCAACGACCGCTACACGCATCCCCTGGAGCAGGCGCACCTGGCCGCCTCAGAACAGACCGCGGCGCTGGTCCGAAAGGCGGCCGAGGCGTCATGATCCGGACGGATGTTCTCACATTGTTCTCACATGATGGCGGAGCAACGAAGTCACAGTCTTCCGGAAGGGTCTCGCCGCAGCTCAGATGTGGTGGGGCGGGTGGGGCTCGAACCCACGACCGGCGGATTATGAGTCCGCTGCTCTGACCGGCTGAGCTACCGCCCCATACCAGCCGCAAGAGTACCGTACTATGGCCCGCTGCATGGCACGATAGCGTCGCTGGCGCTAGCCGCGGTAGCGGACCTGGCGGAGCGTCTTGAGAATCTCGCCCGCGACGTCTTCCGGGTGTCTCGATCCGCTCGATGACTTTGGCGCGTGTCCTCCACCCGGGCTGGTCGCTGTCGCCCGTCGGCGGCAAGCACCGCCATGACGCCCCTGTCGATTGGCAGCCAGGCGCCGGCGTGAACCAGCGACCGAGCGATCCGCGTCCGCCGCGACTGCGCGCCGGGTGGACGTCCGCGAATGTTTTCCGCCCTTTGAAGAGCCGCGTGAGAGTGGATATTCAAACACCCGGCGGCGGCCGCGGCACCGCCGCCGGGAGGCAAGGGGGTACCAAATCCAGAAATATCCGGATTTAGGAATCAACCGCCACGCCGGTACCAGCGTTATGGCGAAGAATTTTCCTTATGGCGAAGACTTTTCACCGTATGACGAGCACAAATGTTACGGGATCATGAAAACCGGCCCGCAAGATACCCGGAGGGGTATTCCAGGCGAAGTGGGCGACGCGGCGGGACCCTGATCCGCCCGGGCCCAGCGGACCGGGGGGGAATCCGGGCGGGATGGCGCGGCCGACGGGGGTGGCGCGGCCGGCGAAATGGCGCGGCCGGCGGGATGGCGCGGCCGACGGGGGTGGCGCGGCCGGCGGGGTGGCGCGGCCGGCGGGGGGTGGCGCAGCCGGCGGGGTGGGTCGCCCGGGGCCGGCCGGAATCGCGGCGCGCCGTGGCGGTGGCCCCGTTAGGGAGTGGGGGGTTGGACCGGGGGGAGGTGGGCGGCTACTACGGCGGAGCGGCCCGCGTGGACGGCAGCGAGGGCCTCTTTCAGGACCGCGGGCAGGTCGGCGGGGTCGGAGACCGTCGCGGCGTAGGCGCCGCCGGACACGGCGGCTATCCCGGGCAGGTTCGCCTCGGGCTCGAACGAGACGGGGAAGTCGTCGGCCATCGCGGCTGCCCCGGCCGGATGGACGCCCAGGGTGGACTGCTTGGGTGCCTTCCAGCCGCGGTTGTCGTAGATCACCGTCAGGGTTGGCGTGCCGTAGCGGCGAGCCACCCACTGTGCGGCGGACGGGACGCTGAACAGGAAGGTTCCGTCGCCGACGAGAGCAACCACGGTACGTTCGGGAGACGCTAGCTTGGCCCCTACGGCGCCGCCGCCGGACCATCCCAGGGAAGCGCCGCCGGACCCGATCAGGGATCCCGGCTCGGACAGTCGCATGTGCTCCGCGACGACCTGGAAGTTCGTGACCGCCTCGGTGAGGATCAGCGCGTCCTCGCCGGCCAGCACGTCACGAACGCAGGCGGTCAGGTACTCCGGGGTGATCACGCCGCCATCGGGGCGCTCAAGCGACTCCCAGGCGGCGCGCTGCGCGTCGTGCGCGGCGGTGACTTCGGCCCGCCGTGACTCCACGAGCTGGCGGTCAAGGTCAAGCTTCCGAACGGACGCGGCGATCTGTTCCAGCGCCACCCGGCTGTTCGCGGCGGCGCTGCGCCGGGCGGGGACATGCCACAGGGGCATGCCGTACTTGACCGGGTCCACGTCGACAACGTAGATCGCGGCGTCCGGCGAGGGCCGGTTGGTCGTGAAGATGTACGGCACGTCGCTGTCCAGCACGAGGAGCACGTCCGCCTCGGCGAGCAGCGGGTTCTGCCCGGTGGTGGTGAATTGCCAGCCGCGGTGCATCGGGTGGCCGGCCGGGAAGTTCAGCCGGAAGGCGCCCGACTCGATGACGGGGATGGCGAGGAGGTCGGCCAGCGCCACGAGAGCCGGCACCGCTTCCGGGTCGCGGCCCAGGTGACCGGTGATGATCAGCGGGTGCCGCGCCCCGGCGAGGGCCGCGGCGATCTCGTCGGCGACCGGCTGGGTGAGCGCGGCCGGCTCGACCGGCCGGTAGAGGCGCGGGTCGAGGGCGTGCGGCTCGAGCGGCTCCTCCATGACCTCGCGCGCGCCGACCAGGTAGACCGGGCCGGCCGGCTCGCTCGCCGCGATCTGCAGCGCGCGATGCACGAGCTGCTTGACGTTCTTGCCGGTGCGGATCTCATTGTCGTACTTGACGTAGCCGCGGACGATACCGCGCTGGTCGCGCACGTCCTGGATCCAGTGGATGAACTCGTTCCTGCTGCCGGGGAGCTCGCCCTGCATCGTGTACGGAGCGGCGCCGGCGAAGATCAGCACCGGAACCCGGCCACGCATTGCGTTGCTGATGGCACCACCCATGTTCTGGGTACCGGAGTCGACGTGCACGATGACCGCCTGCGGCGTCCGGGTGACGGCGGCGTAAGCATGGGCGGCGCTGAGCGCTACCGTCTCATGCGGGCAGACGACGAGCTGTGGCAGTTCATCCGCACGGCCCTCAGCCTTGGCATGCGCGAGCGCTTCGATGAGGCCGGGATGGTCGCTGCCGAGGTTGGCGAAGACATGCCTGATTCCAGCCTCGGCGAGCGCCTCGAGGAACGCGGTGCTCGTCGTGTAATAGCGCTCGGTCACTGCGGGGCCTCCTGATCCGGTTCCCCATCATTGTGCCGATCGCTTGCTTGGTGTGGCCAGGGACGGCTTAGCTGGCTGTGGCTAACCCCAACCCGTAGGGCTGGGGTTTTGCGTCCGTCAGTAGCGGCCGGCCGTCTGCATCGACATCGCGTGCTCGACCAGCGTCACCAGCGTGGCCTTCGTCGACTCGCGGTTGCGCGCGTCGCACGGGATCACCGGAACGGTCGACGGGATCGCGAGCGCCTCCCGGACGTCGTTCGAGCGGTGCGGGAACTGCCCGTGGAAGCCGTTGATGCCGATCACGAACGGAAGCCCGCTTGCCTCGAAGTAGTCCACCGCCGGGAACGAGTCGGCAAGACGGCGGGTGTCCACCAAGACCACCGCGCCGATAGCGCCCTGGATCAAGTCGTCCCACATGAACCAGAACCGGTGCTGTCCGGGCGTGCCGAACATGTAAAGCACCAGGTCCTTCTCCAAGGTGATACGGCCGAAGTCCATGGCGACCGTCGTGGTGTTCTTGTCCGGAACGTGCGACAGGTCGTCGACGTCGGTACTCGCGACGGTCATTACCGCCTCGGTGGTCAGCGGCGTGATCTCAGACACTGAGCCCACGAAGGTCGTCTTGCCCACACCAAAGCCCCCCGCGACGACGATCTTCACTGACGTCATCGCCGATGCGTCACCGCCGCCATGCGGTCGGGCGACGCTAGATCTTACGGAGTCCACTAAGCACCCTTTCGAGCAAGTTAAGGTCAGGGCGACCTTCGGAGTCGTCACGCTGGTGGATGCGCACGAGACCGTCCGCGCTCATATCCGCGACGAGGATGCGCGCCACCCCGAGAGGCAGCCGGAGCACCGCCGAGATCTCGGCGACGGACCGCCAGTCAAGGCAGAACTGCAAGATTGCCTGACACTCAGGGGCCAGCACGGATAGGTCGCGCGGCTCATATACAGTCGCGGTGACCAGGGCCTCGAGCGCAAGCTTGTAGCGCGGCTGGGTCCGGCCACCGGTTACGGTGTACGGCCGGACTAGCCGCGTTGAGCTGTTCTCTTCCTCGGCCGAATACTGCCCTGCCGGGGGGAACGGCTGTCGTTGCGGCGGCGCGTCCTCCCACGGCCCGGCCCGGCCGGGTCCCTGCCAAGCGGGCGGGGCGCCGCGGTCGTCACCGCGACCTAGACCCGCCACCATGTCCTCCCGCGCTTGTCATCGTCTTCCATCTCCCGGCATTGCACCTTGCATCACGCCGCCGCGCGCGGCGGGCGTGAGTACTCGGCCCGCCCGCTCGACGAGCAGGGTCATCTCGTAGGCGACGAGCCCGAGATCGCAGGTGGAGGCCGCGAGCACGGCCAGGCTGGCGCCGTTGCTGATCGCCATGATGACCAGCACGCCGCGCTGCATCTCCACCACGGTCTGCACGACCGCGCCGCCTTCGAAGACCCGGGACGCGCCCTGGGTAAGGCTGGTGAGCCCCGAAGTGACCGCCGCAAGCTGGTCAGCGCGCTCCTGCGGGAAACCCGCGGAGAACGCGAGCGGCAGCCCGTCCGAGGACACGACGACCGCATGTGCCACGTCCGGGACCCGCTCCACGAAATTCGTGATCAGCCAGCTGAGGTCCTGGACCGGGCGTCCTGGCGTGCTCACGCGCGCTCCTTTCCTCGCCCGCTCATACAGGCACCTCCTCGTGTTCTGAGATCTCTATTCGTGGGTCTCATCCGTCTATGGCTCCTCGTTCTGGGGTGCGGCCGCACGCGCCTCGCGCACGCCACGCTGGAAGCTCGCCATCCGGTTGCGAATCGTATCCGCCGACCGGGCTGGCGGCGCGACTTCGGTGTCCTCGCCACCACCGACCGAACCGGGCACGAGGTTAGCCCGCGGCACGCGCTTTGGCAGCCCGGCCGTCGTGGTCTCCCCTGCCTCGGGCGCCGCGGCCACCCGGGCGGCGGCCCACCCTTCGTCCGCTGGCGAGTTCCAGGCCGGCTCGGCGGCGGCCTCGGTGCCCGAGCTTACCGACTTGCCGCTGCGCCGGAACCAGTCCGACTCCAGCGAGTCGAAGATCGGCAGCCGCTGGTCCTGGGCCGGACCGACGGTGGGCGGCACCGTCACCTGGCTGCCGTCCGAACCGCTGACGCCGTTGGTCGTGCTGCTCGGGCCGGTGCCGCCGGGCCCGCCCAGGGTCGGCAGCGGCCCGGTGCTGGTACCCGCCGACCCGCCGTCGCCGCCGAACGAGGGCATCCGCGCGGCGCCGAAATCGTTCCCGCCGATGTCGGATCCGCTGAACGCGGAACCGCCGCCGTTGGCCGCGCCGCCGGGCCCGCGCTGCGGGCCGGTGTTGCCACCGGGCTGCCTGACGGGCAGCGGATTGCCGGGCGTGTCGGTGCCGGTGCCGGTGGCGCCGGTGCCGCCGGTGGCGGCGCCCGGGGGGGTCGGGCCGCCGAAGCCGCCGTTACCTATGCCGCTCGAGCCGCTCGCGCCGCCGTTGCCGAAGGCGCCGCTGCCGCCGCCATTGTCGCTGCCCGGGCCCGGGCCGGAGAACCTCGGGATGCGGGCCGCGGCGGCGGCCTGGGAAGAGGCCGTGCCGAACGGGCTGCCGCCGCCATTTCCGCCCGGTCCGCCCGGTCCGCCGTTGCCGCCGGGTCCGCCGGATCCGGGACCGCCGCCAGGCAAGCCGAACGGGCCGGTAAAGCCGCCGCCTGCCGGCGTCGGCGCCGACAGCGACGGCGCGGGCCCGTAGTCGTCGGCCTCGAACCTGCGCAGGCGGCCAAGCGGTTGCGCCGACTCAGGAGCGGCGACCGACTCGGGCAGCCAGATCAGCGCGGTGAGACCGCCGGACTGCGCATGCCGCAGCCGCACCCGGACGCCGTGCCTGGCAGCCAGGCGGCCGACCACGAACAGGCCCATGCGGCGGGATACCGCGACGTCCACGACCGGCGGGTTGTCGAGCCGCCAGTTCGCGTGCGCCATCTCCTGCTCGGAGATGCCCACGCCGTTGTCGGTGATGTCGAGCAGCACGCCGCCGCTGGTGAGCGGCTGGCCGGTCACGTACACCTGGGTGTCTTCCGGCGAGAACGTGGTGGCGTTCTCCACGATCTCGGCGACGAGGTGCACCACGTCGTTGACCGCCTGGCCGACGACCTGGATGCCGGGCTGTACGTTCAGCACCACGCGCTCGTACTGCTCGATCTCGGAGATCGCGGCGCGCAGCACGTCGACGAGCGGTACCGGCTGGCTCCACCGCCGGCTCGCCTCGTGCCCGGCGAGGACCAGCAGGTTCTCGG
>Ga0306923_10003437_pt1 | contig 14899 bp, 13 predicted proteins | sample sta12Can44000108_FD_203841 | JGI IMG/M metagenome (GOLD analysis project Ga0306923, IMG submission 203841) | Lab enrichment of tropical soil microbial communities from Luquillo Experimental Forest, Puerto Rico - statanox.12C.anox.44.000.108 (v2)... | ecosystem: Environmental > Terrestrial >... | reverse complement strand
GCGTTGCCTGCAACGCCCCTCCAGAATTTGGCGACGCGCCGGCGTTTTCAGGAAGGAGAGCGCGCAGAGCTGACATTCTCCTGAAAAGCCGTTTCCTTGGCTAGTTAGTTAGCCAGCCAAGGATGGATTGGGTGACCTGCTCGGTAGTGGCCGTGCCCCCGAGATCACGAGTGCGCACTTTATCCTCGTTCAAGGTCCGGTCGATCGCTTCGCGCATGCGGCGCGCAAGGTCCTGCCGTCCCACGTGGTCGAGCATCATCGCGGAGGCGAGCAGCAGCGCCAGCGGATTAGCAACCCCCTTGCCCGCCAGATCTGGAGCTGAACCGTGAACGGCTTCAAAAATCGCGGCGTCGACGCCGATGTTGGCGGCGGGGGCCATGCCCAGCCCACCCACTAGCCCTGCCATTTCGTCCGAGAGGATATCGCCGAACATGTTCGTCGTGACGACAACGTCGAACTGCCAGGGGTCGAGCACGAGTTGCATGGCGCAGGCATCGACGATGCGCTCGTCAACCTGAACACGGCCTTCGTAACGCTTCCCCACCTCTCGCGCGGTCTCCAGAAAGAGGCCGGTAAGCGCTTTGAGGATGTTGGCCTTGTGCACAATAGTCACCTTCTTGCGCCCATTGTTGACAGCATACTCAAAAGCATATTCGGCGATGCGCTGGCAGCCTCCTCGGGTGTTGACCCCAGAGCCGATGGCCACTGCGTGCGGATCATCGCCTACCGGGATATAGTGCTCGAAGCCGACGTAGAGACCCTCGGTGTTCTCGCGCACGAGCACCACATCGATGTTTTCATACCTTCCTCCCGGAATCAGCGTGCGAGCCGGCCGGATGTTTGCGTACAGGTGGAATGCCTCACGCAATCGCACGTTGGAGGAGCGGTAACCACCGCCAACCGGCGTGGTCAGCGGCCCTTTGAGCGCCAACCGGGTACGGCGGATGCTGTCCAGCGTGGGTTGCGGGAGCGGGTCGCCGAATTCGTCCACCCCTGCCATCCCCGCCTTGTGCACTTCCCATGCGAACGGAGTGTCTAAGGCCTCGAGCACCCTAATGGTGGATCCGACAATTTCAGGACCAATGCCGTCTCCAGGAATTAATGTGGCCGGGATAACCTTTTCTGCGCTGGGTTGCACTTTAGGTGCTCCTTACAATAATTCTTTGACCGCACCCTTGTAACGGCTGGTTGTATTGCAAAAGCGAGACCGTACCCTGACTCGATGCACTAAAGTCACTTCTTGAACGTCACCACGTCGTCCGCTTCAAGATAGTCGAAAAGCGTCGAATTCTCGGGCTTGAGGCCAAGCTTGGCGCATGCCTCGGCAAACCATTCTTTCGACTCGGGGTATTCAGACGGGAGATAGGCCTCGACGGCGGCGCCCCACTCCTTGATTTCGTCAGCTGTCTTCTGCGTACCGTGGCTGTTGAGCCAATCGACCAACTGCTCATCCGTGGCACCGGAGGCCAGCACCGACTTAACGTCGTCTGCCTGCACGCCCTTAAAGTCGAACAGCCTCTGATCGAGTGGACAGGCGAAGTGGTATTCACCGGCTACCCCGTGCAAAGTGGCTCGGCCTTTGTCCGCCATCCGTGCAACCAATGCGTAACCCCCCAGGCGAGTGCGAGGGCTGCGTGGAGGTTCTTCAGTCAAATTTTTCCAAGTGTTCACTTTTGAAGGATCCTTTGATTTTAACCGTCATCGGTGGAAAAATCCACAACTGTTGCCAATACAACAGTGGACGTTTTGTTTGTCAAATAATAGATTCAGGCAATGACACTGGAGGCCCAAAAGCTCGACCCGCGCGTCCGCCGCACCCGGCAAATGCTGTTCCAGGCGTTCCAGAGTCTGCTCGCCGAAAAGACGTTCGACCTAATCACGGTATTGGACATCTCCGAACGGTCGACCTTGAATCGGGCCACATTTTACGATCACTTTCCGGATAAGTTTGCCCTGCTGGAGTCGATGATGGGCGAGAGATTCGGGACTCTGATGACGGCCCGGATGGCCCAGAGTGACGGGACGTGCGAAACCGCTTTGAGGCTGCTGATCCTCGGGGCATGCGACTTCCTGGCGGAAGTCTCTTCAGGCTGCCAGAAGAATCAACGCCAGTTTGAGCCTGTGGTCGAATCCCAAGTGAAGGAGGTCATACGGGAGGCCGTGCTATTAGCGTTGCACAACCAAGGGACCGAAAATCCGGAGCTGAAGGCAACCATGGTGAGCTGGGCGATTACAGGAGCGGCCTGGCAATGGAGCCGTGAGAGGAAAACTTCCGCCGACGAACTCGCCGACGCGGTCCTCCGGACGGCACTCAGAGTCGTCCATCCTTAGCCCAAGTTAACGCCCGCGGGGTCGAAAGCGTCGATCCGGCCTTTGCTAGAGCGGCTTGCGGAGTTTGGAGATTTAAGGAGCAATTTCGGGCACGCGGGCGGGGACGCCCGCGCCACATTGTGGGACGGGCGTCCTCGCCCGTCATCGCCTCTTTGGTATTTGTTAGTTTGGGAATAAGTCGGGCGATCGACGAGTTTGAACCATTAAGCCCGAGTTTGCCAGGGCAAAAAAACGGCTCACCGAACGATAAACTCTTACTGTAGGACAAGCAGGATTCGCATATGGCAGTCTTAAAACGTCGAACGCGGCCCCAGCCTTGGCCCCGCCAGCAGGGACAAGCGAAGCACGGATGGTTAATCCCCTTCTTCGCACTCGAGTGGGGATGGCGTTGGCTAGCCTATCTCTTAAGCGGATGGGCGTTTTTAGAAGTTCTCGAATATTTCGGAACCCTATCCCTGTTGGTCGCGGCGGTATCATATTTTGGAGAGAGCAAGGACCGGATGAAACAAAAACACTATCAAGCCTGGCAGGTAATTAACTCGGCTCAAGGAAAGGGAGGGAGCGGAGGGCGCATCGACGCGCTTGAGGAACTTCATCGCGACGGCGTTCCGTTGGTAGGCGTGGATGTGAGCGACGCGTTTCTTCGGGCAGTCGATTTAAATGGAGCAAACTTACTTCGTGCGAATTTCCGCTCCACGGATATCCGAGACGGGAGCTTTGTCGGATCCCAGTTGGTGTCCGCGGACCTGACATCGGCGAATATGAGGCATGCCGATTTGCACAAGGCCGATTTGCACAACGCCAATCTGGAAGACGCCGATTTGTTCGGCGCAGATCTACGCCAAGCCGACCTGACCGGCGCCCATCTCGCCAAAGCGGACCTGCGCAACACGGATCTGCACGACACCAAATGGCAAGAAATTGCGGAAATAAAACTGGCCAACGTATTTGGCGTTAGGAACGCTCCGGCGGGGTTTTTGGAGTGGGCCGCCAAAATGGGCGCGGTTTCCATCGAATCCGACGCCGGGTGGCTCGCCCGGTTTAACCTAGACTGATCCTGGGCAGCGGGTGGGGACGCCCACTCCACATCTTAAAAATCGTCCGAACTTGATTGAGGAAGTGCTGCTCCTCGGAAGCCTTGACAAGACCCTTGCGATGCTGGAAGGCGACTCGTTTTAACTGTCAATCCGTCTCAGCCGGTTACGATGACAACAAGTACCGCAAGCACCAGACCAAGAAGAGCCACTCGTGCGATGTGATTCAAGAAAGCGCCAGAACAACGGTCAGTCAGAAAAATACCGTTGCTGGAATGGCGGGCCGTTCCAACTGCATGCTGATTGATTTTCATTCGCTGGCTCCAAAGGCTTAGGTTGCGAGTTGCAAAAGCGGCTTCCGGTTCCGTGAGGCAGATCGCAACGTCTTCATCCGGTTACAAATGGATTGCGATCTCGAAGTTTCACGATTTCTGCGAAATTTTAACCCGCATTTTTTAAGAAATTTGGGCCCGCTGATGAACTATCGCGTTTCGCGTGATTGACATGGAGGCCTGCATTCCCTTGCAGGGCGGGAACCGATCAGCACCTCCCGCATGGTTTGCGGCCTGGGAAACTTTTTACGCTTATTGCGTAAACACTTCAAAATTTTGGGCCGCGCCCCGCTTCGAATTTCTCGAATGCGCTTTAGCGTCGGCTACAAGTTCTTGATACATTCCGACAGCTCTTTTCTCTGATACGTCGATAAATGAATTGCAAATACTTTGGGCGCACGCCCGCTCATCGTGGCTGCCGGCCAGGTTTTGGAGTTTGGCCAAACAGATCGTTGCCTGGGTCCACATTCGTGGATCTTTTTGATTCTTTGCGATGAAGTATACTTCCCAGCTTTCCCAAAATTCCGTTCGGTCTAGTTGATGTTCTGACATCTCAAGGACGTATTGCTCACGCCGACCTCCAGGAGTTACCCATTAACCATTTTTTAAAAGTTATCCAGTCACATCTTTTGGGAGTCGCGCAAAAAGACGATCGTGTTCGTTACGCATAAGGTTCGCGAAGCTGCTGCTTCCCAGGTTTGTCAGCAATGCCGGTTCGAACTCGAAGCACTGTGCAAGCCGTCAACTGTGACGCTCACTCACCGAAGGGCCAGATAGGCTTTGGAAGCCAATCGAGCGCCGGTCAAGCTCCGTCTTCAGACGGTCGGACAGCTTACCGTTTGTCCAGATTTTAGCGCTTTTAATATTTTGATCGCTACGAACGAGGCTGGCGAGCGCGTCGGCCCGTTGCGCAACCGTTTGGGTCCAGATCGCATAGTCGAACGGTACGGGCGCAACCAACACCCCATTGCGATCGAGGGCGCAAAGAATTCCATCCTCAAGACGCAGCGATTGCAACGGTGCGACCTTTTCTGAGTACACGGCCAGCAATTGGGCAACGTGCTGGAAGTACCTTCCATCCTCCTCGGTCAACGCCTTATTCGCAGTCTCCAAGAAGAGGTTTGGATCAACGCCGGCATTTTTTAGGGCGGCAGTGATGATCGTTTCCTGCCGAGGAGAATACCAGGGATGATTGAGGAACTGGGTAATGACATCTGGCTTCGCACCTAATTTTGTCAGGTTCTGCTCGTTCCATCTGCGGAGGTCATCCGGGGATGACTCATTAATTAAACTGTCGACAGTCTTTTCGATGCCGATCGCTGTCAGGCCAAACCCGACGGCGCCACCGATGGGCATGGTACCGATATTGAACGCCAGACCGCCGCCGGCCATTGCCGAGGCCACCCGATCGAGTTCCTTCTGCAGAGTCTCGTTGCGAGAATAAACATCCACTCCCAGCCGGGTTGCCAGCTTTCTCTTCTGTTCATCGATACCGAGAACCCCTTTAATGGTCTCGTCTACCGAGGTCTTCTGGCCCGTATCTTCTTGTTCCTGAGAAAAAAAACCTTGGACTTTCCCAAAGAACCTGGAGACTCCCTGTGGGACCTTCTTCACCGCCTCGATGGGATCTCGGACGATTTGTCTCCCTGTTTGATAGGTCGCCTCCGCCGATTGGCTCAGGCCCCGCGTGACCGCTTTCGCCGTGCTTATCTGACGCAACTGGTTAATCGCTCGAAGCTCCTGCAAGAATTGCAAAGCGGCTTCGCTGCCCGTGATCTCGTATTCTTCAGCACCCGCCCTGATTCGATAGATATTCTGCAAGCCATTGTTCCGAGCGGTTTTTTGTACGAATAGCCTTTTGCCGGCGAAGGCCGATTTCGGGAGAAAATCTTCGGCATTCACCGGCCCGGGGGTTTCGTAATCTCCGGTTGCGCCCACCGCGTCTTGCGCAAAAGCCGGGCGGAGCAAAAAGACCAGCATCGTTGCGGCCAAAAGACTAAGCTGAAATCGCTCGACTCTCCTCATGGGACCCAAGCCCTTTCCACTGTTTGCAGAAGGAACCTCATTAGAAATGACAAGGCACGCAGGTGACAAAAACACTCTATAATGCTAAACAACTATGATTTGAAAGTCCATGCTATCGACAAGAATGCCGTTCATTCGGCAAGTCGCAACATGGCGTCAGCCAGATTTTCGCAAACTGTGACCCGCACCTTCGAGCCATAGTGAAAATAGGACATAATATTTAAACCGATGTCCTTACGCGGATCGGGAATGACTCTGACAACGTGTTCAACCTGCTTGGCGACACAGAGATCCATAACTGAGCCTATATAAGGAGCGCCGGCATAATCCATCGAATGGAGGTCAGTCATATCAGCCAGGAGGCGAAACCCGGGCCGCATCTTTGAGACCGTAACGCCGATTTCTTCCGCGCATCTGCGCATCTCGTCCGAATCCACATTTCCCGACCAAATGATCTTGATAAGGCGTTCGGCATCGCTGGCTTCAATTGAGAACATGATCGAATGGAGAGAATAGCGCGAAAATCTCACGAGCAAAGCGCTCATGAAATTTTTGACCAATTCTGCGATCAACTGATCAACTCCCGCAGTTTTTCGCTATACCAGCATCCGGGCAGCGTTGCAAGCAACGCCATGGACGGGCGTCCTCGCCCGTCAGATTGCCAAAAAGCGGCTTGGAAATTGGTCAAACTCCAGAGCGCCTCGGTGAGGCGCTTTGAAAATAGGCCGGCGCTTCAGCGCCGGTTGACGGTATTCCAATACCAGCAAGGATCCCCGTCCCGGAGGGCCCGGGTGAAAGCGTAGCAAACACACAAAACATATTTGCATATTGTTCTTTTCCTGACTCTCTACGTTTCGCGATGCCCGACACCTTTTGTTCGGTTTGGATCCATTACATCTCCGGCCAGGAAGAACATCACCGTACAAAGAGCTTCCAAGAGGAATACCTCGGTTTTCTCGGGAAACACGGCTACTCAGATCATCTTTTGACCGCATCGTTCACCCGACCTCTCGGGACGGGGCCGATTTAAAATCGTAAGAAACCGGCGCTGAAGCGCCGGCCTATTTTCTGAGCGCCCTCCGGGGCGCTGGTGTGTAACGGACGTGCGATGCTCACAAGCGCGCTACGATGTAGGCGAACCGTCTCGGTTTGCGTGGTTTTCCAAACGTGCAAAGTTCGAGCCGGGTTGTGTCTCCAGCGTCAAGTCCGGCGCTCCTTTAGAGCACCTCACTTCGCTTGCGCCGCCTGTTGAGGGAAAGTAACTTAAGGTTCTCCCTAAAAATGAGCGCTGGCTACGAGCGTGTCTGGAGGGGCGTTGCTGGCAACGCCCCTCCAGCTCCCGCGCTTAAGCACCTCCATCGTCACTGAAATAGACGGAATTTGCTAGCTCTAACTACCAATTTTGTCGGCGATTGTGACGAGCGCTTCGTGCGCACGATCGACGCCCTCAATTTGATGAGCCAGTGAGTCAAGCGCGGCATGGACAAACTCTATTTCCTGCGGTGTTGTCCAACCCGGCTTGTGAATAATAACAAGTAGCTGTTCTGTCCTCTTATCTAACGCTATTTTATTAAGTCCTGCCTGAAGGGCGCGAATCTTTGGTTCGAGTGTCTCAACATGGTCGTTCATTTGAAGTTCTCCTCCAGCCCACGGGCTTGTGCCTTAATCCGGATAGTAGGGCTCTGAACGCTCTCGGTCCCAAGGCGCTCATCGGGTTGAAATCCGGCAAAGCTGCCATCGTTGGCTGGCTAACTCGAAAAGGCTACGCTTCTTTCTAAGAATGTCACTACTCCGAAAGAGTTATATTCTGAAGATGACAAATCGCGGGCTGTCCAAAATAATCCGGGCGCATGCTATATCCTGGTTAAGCGTTCCATTGCGTCCCGAAGTACATTGACTTTGTTAATGACCTGATCCAGCTCAATCGAAAGAAATGTATTTTCCCGAACAGCGCTCGACATCGGTGTGAGGCTGATCGGGTCAGTCGCGCGTTCCTGCATTCGCGCAAGATGAAGTCTATCGACCTCGGCACGCAATCGAGTGAACTTCTTGTCCAATTGAAACGGCGTCGATAATTGCTGACCCTTTTCTATCATCTTCGCCAAATCTTCCAATGCCAGAGCAATTGCCGCCGCTATCTCGCCCAGACCCGGAAGCGCTCTATCTCCGCTGATCTCGCGAGCATGCTCCGCTAACGTCGTCGTTGAGTTTGTGAGTCCTCTAATGTAAACGACCAACGTTATCCAAGACTCACTGTCTCCACGCTGGTGCAGCGGTTCGGAGAGCAGACGTTGCGTTGCGGCAGAAGCGTTGGCGTTCTCTAATTCTGCGGCCCGGTGTGCTCGATCGATAGCGGCCGAAATTTCGGATCGCTGAATATACAGATCCATTACCTGCTGGAAATAAAACAAGTTAGCCCGAATCGCTTTGGCGATCTGTCCGGGGAGCCGCGTCCTTTCCCAGTCTGGCAATAAAACATAACCTCCGGCGAGGCAGATGATTCCTCCCAGCACCGTGTAGCCAATTCGCAAAAGGCTGACCTGCCAATCCCCTTCATCAAGGAGGTTTACGATTACCATGAAGAGGGGGGTGAGAACGACCGTAAAAACCCCATAATTCAGCGGTCTGACCGCAAAGGCAAAAAACGCCAGCACCGCAATGATAACCCCTTGCAGTTCTACATATTGCACTAGGGCGGCGAGGCCGGCCGCAATCAAACCACCCAGCGTTGTGCCGATCACCCGTTGGATCGCACGCGAGATCGTGCCCCCGTAATCTGCCTTCAGAATGATCAGAACCGTGATCGGCACCCAATAAGCGCGTGGCCAGGAGAGCAGTAATCCTAACGCTTGCGTAACAAGGGCGAGAAGCGTGACCCTGCAGGCGTGCCGCAAAGCTAGCGAACGCGTGTTCAGGTTGGCCAGGAGGACCTTTCTGAAGTTCGGACGACTCGTAAGCTCCGCGGTCGCTTGTGAAATTGCTGTCGAAGCTTTTAGCGGAATCCGTTCGGCTTGCCCCAAAACCTCGGTGAGCCTCCGAAATTGCCCCGCCACAACCGATGCGTGCCGGAGAAACTTCCCTAAACTCACCAATGCGCGATACTGCGCCGGCTCCACGAAATTTTTGGCACGTTGTTCGTTGAAAACGGTGTCCAAAGCCGCGAGTCCTTCTTCCATGGCCGTTGGCGACCGGGGTCGCTGCCGTCTCAGAATTGACGTAGCCAGATTTTGGGCCGTCTCGGCGAACGCGGCCGTAAGTCGGAGAACCACGCTCTCCAATTCAGGGATGTCACCCGCCAAGACTTCAAGAGCTTCGAGATAGGCGATCACGGAGCGAACGCTTTGCTGGGCATTTTCTTGCGCGACCAAGAGTTGCCTTTCAGACTCGCTCAGCCCGTTACTTTTCGTCCGTACCGCCGCCCACACGCTTCGGGCTGTCTCAAGATCCTGGGTAAAGCCGCTGAGTGATTGTGTTCCCCACCTTGACTCATCTTTCGGTTGCGCGACCGCTGCAACGCCGTCCTGCAAAAGGGTGGAAAGGGTGAAATATAATTTGCTTACCGCTTCGCGCACCGGACGATTGGGGTGGATAGACCAAACACCTAACGATAGAGCCGTAGCCCAGGCGCCACCCAGCAGGCACCACCCGGATTGCGACAACGCGTTTACTCGACCCGTCGTCCCGACTGCAATCAGGAGCATTACCGAGGAGAGCAAGCTAACCTGCGCGGCAACCGATCCGAATAACGGGACTAATCCTGCGACGAAAATCCAGGTAGCGGTTACCAGCAAGGCGAGCTCAGGAATGTGACCGACCGAGCCGCCTACAAGAATAGCCAAGGCACCCGCCAGGTTCGCGGCCAGCATCGATCTGGCTTTCTGTCCGTAGGTGCCTCCGATATCGGCTAACAGCGTAAACCAGCAGCCAAAGGAAGCCATGATTCCGACGGCTGCCTGTCCTACAGCGATCCCCAGAAAGATCGGCGCAGACATCCCAATTCCGGCTCGAAGACCGGCCTCAATCGCCGGCGCCCGACGCGTCAAACGAAATTCCTTCCTCAGATCAAAACCGGCCAAGCGCAAGGCGTCCATCTTTTGTCCCGAACCTTAATTGGGATTGAACAAAAAGAACACGCGAGAAGTCGGGGGTTCGATCAACGTCGGAGGGACGAACGATTGTGTCCCAAACCTCGAACCCCAAACCCGAACTCCGAGCGTTTTGATCCTGAACATTTCCGGGTGCGCGAGAGTCCATTAGAGCCATTCGAGCACGAGCACGACGACGAAAACGAGGACGATTAGTGGCAAAAGAAGCTCTTCTCGGTAAAATCCTCGCAGGAAAACAAAATTTTCATCGATTGTAGCGCAGAGAACGCAAAGTTCAGAATGGATTTGAGTTTTACGAACGGCGAAAGGCTATCAAAGCTTTTATTGGGCACTGGAGGGCATCCGGTCCCTCGGCGCCGCGCTAAACGACGAGAGCTTTGTCTGTTTCAAACTCTATCCCGATGGGCACGAAGACCGATCCCCCCGGAGACGGTACGCTAGTTAGTTTTCTGAAATGAAATTCCGAATCGAGAACAATAATCGTTAAACTGGTTCATGCCAGCCGTACCAACAAGTCCGAGATCTGCCAGTGGTGAGCTGTCACGACGGCCTTTTTTATACCGTGAGCGAGCTGAAATCAAACGCCGCATCCGTTCGGTCGCTACCTCGGTCAGCCGAATGCCGAGTCGCTCGTAGATCCGCCGCACGACCGCCAAAGGGTCAGACACTAATTCGCGGTACGTAACATCGATAAACTGTCCGGCCACATTTGGGTAGGCATCTCGGAAGCGGGTGATGTGCCCCAGCATCTGCTCGATCTTTTGCGCTTCGCTGATTGCGAGTTGCGCGTGTTCGCGTGGTCGAGCAAACACCGCCTCCAGTACCTTCGTCAATCGAATCTGAGAGTTCACCACCTCTATCGGATTTCGATGGGTCTGAATGACTGCTGCGTCAGGAAACACTGTCAGCAGCTTATCCAGGCCGTATATGTGATCGGGGGATTTAAGGACCCAGCGTTTGTTTGAACGCCCCATTTGCAGATACTGGAGAAACCGCCTCTGCCAGCGGTATGCAGGACCAAGGTCGGCTGCGTGTAAAAACGCCTCATAGGTCGGAACATGACAGGTCGAGACGAATTCTTCGGACAGCAACGTATAACTATGGATCGCTACGCACTCGTGCGGCGTCCGTGCGCGTATTGGGTAAACCGAATCTGCCCCCGGAGCGAGCCTGCGAAACCACCACAAACAGGCATCGGCCTTCTGCACACGTGGATCGACTTTTTTGGGAAGCCTCCTTCCAATTGGAACCGGGAACATCACTTCCCACACGCGGGGTGCTCGGTTTTCAGGGTCCTCTGCCAGTAATTCGTGCAGAAAAGTGGAGCCGCTTCGTGGTATCCCGGTTATGAAAACGGGGCGTTCGATGGCCGAGGTTTCCGAAATCTCCGAACATCCGTTCCAGGCCTGGGTCAGTCGCAAACGGGCCTCGAGCAAATCTTGCAAATGAACCCGCATTAGAAACCGTCCGTGAGGGTGAAGGTCAGCCTCAGTCTCAAGGCTGTTCACGAGAACCGTCAGCGCCGGTTCGATTGGCGGTTCACCGAAATCCTCCAATCGGGTCTGGCGCCTCGCTTCGGCGCAAAGTGAGTTACTTTCCAGCAACCATAGCCGCCGGCTGATGTCGTGACCTACTGTTTTCCAGCCTGCCGCCCACGAAAGAAGACTTCCCGCTTCGGGTATTTTTACCTGCCTCACTTTCGGCATTCGTTTCAGTCCATATAGTCGACTCAGAGTTCGCGCGATGGCGGGAATTGCACACCCACATTACGATGACGGGGTGCCCCGAAGCAATTGTACTAAAGGACAATAGACGTCTGCATTCGAAGCTTGTAAGAATTCGTGCCTATGAAAAGATCAATCGTCTTAACCGTAGTTGCGGCCCTATCGCAAACGATAGCCGTATTTGCCGGACCAGAACCTAAGCAGGTTGTTGCTCCGCCACCCCCGCCACCGCCAGAATTCTTCAGACCCAACGAATTCGATATCGGAGCATTTGCAACCTGGGTCGACTTCCCTAATTCAAGGAACCAGGGCGGTTCGGTCCACGGCTGGGGTGGAGGTATGGATTTCACCTATTGGTTTCCCTGGAAATATGCAGGGGTAAGGTTCCAGGGCACCGGATTGTCTATTCACTCAGGTATCGGCCACACCTCAAGAACGGTCAATATTCTCGGTCAGGAGGAAAAGGTATCGTTTGGGGGAGGCAGCGTGGCGGCGGGATTGATCAACGCGGACGTGTTGTTGAGGTTGCCGTTGGATGATTTCTGGCCAGGCGTTCACTTGGCGCCCTACGCGTTCGGTGGGTTCGGCGGAATTTTGGTTGGAAGCGGGGGAGAGGGGCGTACGATCAACCAAACCTTTATTGTAACTGGTCCAATCAATAATCCGAACTTTTCTCCTACGACCCGTGAGGTGACACTCAGGGGTCGCGTCAGAAACAGCATACGCAACAATATTGGTACGGATCGCGTGCTCGGCCGCATTGGCGGCGGACTTGAGTATCGGTTTACTCCCAATATCGGGATATTCACCGAGGCCTCCTATGTCATTCCCAATGGAGCCTCGAACAACTTCGTGGACTGGAACTTTATCGGCCTGAGATACGCTTTCTAAGCAATAATTGCCCCGGTAAATCTCGCACGCTGTCCTGCGTGGATTTCAGATCCGATCTTCTCCCGAGCCGCGTCCTGAGCGGCTCGGGAGCTTGAATGATTCCTATGAACCAAGAACAGAAATCATCCGCATACATTTTGGCGGCGGTGTTTCTCCTGGCTGGAGTAGCGGGCACGGTTCGAGCGGACAGCGGCTCGGAGGCTGCCCGCCCGGCTCAGTCCAGTGGTAAGCAAATAGAGTCAAAGCTTGTTGAACAACCGCCGGCGAAGACGGCCGAACCTTGGAAAATTACGGTCGGCGCTCCCGGTTGGCTGGCCGGCGTCAGCGGTCACACCGGATTTCACGGCGTCAACCCCTACGTCAACGTCGGAGTCGGACAGATTCTCAAGCATATCAACGCGATTTTTTCGTTCGCCGGCGAAGCTCGAACAGGGCGATTTGGTCTCCTGGGTGACCTTCTATACTTGAACGCTCAAGCTAGTAGCGGTACGTCGGGTCTGGTGTCCAAGGTAGATCTCGGCCTGCAAGAATTCCTGGGAGAATTCTTTGCTTCCTACCGAGTCATCGAGGGACCCCGCGGGTGGCTGGATCTGCTGGCGGGCTTTAGATATACATATCTCGGCGAACAGGTGGGTTTACAGGCCAACGACGTGGCAATCAATGCGGCAAGCACCGGGTTGGTGGACGACTTCGCTCAACAGTTAGCCACGGATGGCTCGGACTCGCGAGCTCTGATCCAGCGCGTTATCGTAAGCCAATTAGGCGCGCTGGATGGGCATGATCCAAAGTTGCCGGTGGGGCCGATTGCCGCCGACCAAAAGGATAAAATAGCGAATTTGGTTCAACAGGTGATCCAAAGCCATGCAGAGGAGCTCGCAGTGGCGATTCGAGCGGGTGCTCAAGCCAAGGTTAATCAGTTAGAGGCCCAAGTGTCAGCCGAGGTCGCCAATCGCCTTACGAACCAGCTGAATCGAAGCTTTTCTTTTTACGATAACTGGACGGATCCGCTGATCGGTTTGCGAGGGCGCTTTAATCTGAACAAGGCGTTCTATCTCATCGCGGAAAGCGATGTTGGGGGGTTCGGTATCGGATCCGACGTCGCTGTGCAGGCTTACGCCGCATTAGGTTGCCAAATCACCCGCAACATCTTTTCCGAGGTTGGTTACCGTTATCTTTATGATGACTTCCGCGACGGCAACTTCCTTTATCAACTCTCATTGCACGGTGCACAGGTCACAGTCGGAGTCACCTTTTAAAGCTCCGCGAAGATTTTCCGGAGAGATCGGGTAAAACTCATGAGGATCATCGTTCCCGTGAAAATTTCTCTTGGGACTTTTGAAGTGAGGTCGTAAGGTCGTGCTGCGTCCGGGATATCCGGCGCGAAAGTACGCAGGAGCCCGTTGATGTCCAAGTCAGGTGTCCGCGCATTTCTAATCAAAGAGTTCAAGGAAGTCTGGCCGCCCACACTGTTCTTTGCGGCTGGCTTCAATCTGCTCGTGCTGACCATTAATCTCATTCTGGCTGATTACGTCGCCAGCTTCGCGAACTTTCTGGTCGCAACGACTTCGGCGCTGGTGGTGGGAAAAGCGGTGCTGGTGGCGAATGCAATACCATTGCTGCGCCGTTTCGATACGGCCCCCATGATTAGACCCATCCTGTTCAAAACCACCTTCTATTGGGCGATCGTTTTTCTGGTGCGATTCCTGGAGAAGCTCGTCGAATACTTATTCGCCGGAGGAACCTTCGGTGGGATCCCGAAGTATATGACGACTCATTTCACCTGGCACCGCTTTGCGGCTATACAGATCTGGATCTTCGTTCTGTTTTTGATTTACACTTCGGTTAGCGAACTGAATGCACGGCTAGGCGATGGAGAGCTCCGGAAGATATTCTTCAGCAGGCGTTCGTCGAAAACGAAGCTAGCACCGCCGGTAGCAGATTCGCGCTCGTCAAGCTCAGCTGTCTAAACGTTACAGACACGCTCGCTAGCCCGCAAAAATCACGCGGAAGCCAAGTCGACGCCATCGTTGCGGGCTAGAGAGCTCTTAAACAGCCGCTTCGCGTCCGTTTAAGAGCGTGTTTTCAAGATCAAGCAATGGATACGCACTGTCGAAATTTTGAGGCCAAAATTGCGGCACAATCGGGACGGCCAGGTGGCCGATTCTGCTGCTGGAGCCTGCATCGATCAGATAGTCTTTTAAAGCAAAATTTTCTGAAATTCGTAGGCTAGCCTAGTTGCGAAATTGGTTACTAATGCCTGCTCGCTAAGGGTCATCGACCAAAGCCGGCGTCCAGACCGCGAAGCGGTCAATGACGGGCGAGGACGCCCGTCCCTGCAGTTTGGACATTTGCAGGGGCGTTACGGCATTGCAGTTGGACAATATGGCGCTTCAGGCAGCGGCGGTTTGAACCATGGATGGGTAGCCGACAATGTTGGTCGGGGGGCCTTGGGAGAA
>Ga0306923_10003436_pt1 | contig 14900 bp, 16 predicted proteins | sample sta12Can44000108_FD_203841 | JGI IMG/M metagenome (GOLD analysis project Ga0306923, IMG submission 203841) | Lab enrichment of tropical soil microbial communities from Luquillo Experimental Forest, Puerto Rico - statanox.12C.anox.44.000.108 (v2)... | ecosystem: Environmental > Terrestrial >... | reverse complement strand
CGCAAACGAGAGCTATTTTCAGGGGCACTTCCCGGGCAAGCCGGTCATGCCCGGCGTTCTCATCATCGAAGCCATGGCGCAAACCGGGGGCGTGTTGTTGCTGAATGAAGTGCCGGACCGCGACAAAAAACTCATCTATTTCGTAGCCATCGATAACGCTCGCTTTCGCCGGCCGGTGTTGCCCGGCGATCAGTTGCGCCTCGAGCTGGTCGTGCATTCCTGCCGGGGAACCTTCTGCAAACTCGAGGGGCGCGCATCGGTCAATGGCGAACTAGCGGCTGAAGCAACCATGATGTGCAAGATGGTGGACATGGAAGCCGAACCAGTGCCCATCGCGGAACCCGCCGAGAAGGCACGATGAAACAGATTGACGCTGAGATTGACGCGCGGGCTGTCATTTCGCCCTCTGCCAGGTTGGGTTCCGACGTTCGCATCGGACCATACGCCATCGTCGGCGAGGAAGTCGAGCTCGGGGACGGCTGTGTGCTCGAACCACATGCGGTGGTGAAAGGGCCTGCGAAGTTCGGGCAGAACAATCACATTCATTCGTTCGCCATCGTCGGCGGCGATCCCCAGGACTTGACCTACAGCGGTCAGCGGGTCTGGCTCGAAGTCGGCGACTTTAATGAGTTCCGTGAATATTGCACGGTCCACCGCGGCACAATTAAGGGTGGTGGTTTCACGCGTATCGGCAATCACAATTTGATCATGGCCTACGCCCATATCGGTCATGACTGTTTGATCGGCGATCGCACGATCCTAATCAATGGGGCCCAACTCGCCGGGCACATCCAAATCGAGGACTATGCCACGATCAGCTCCTTCTGCCTCTTGCACCAGTTCGTGCGCATCGGCGCTCATTCCTATACCGGCGCGGGCACAGTGATCACCCAGGACGTCCCGCCCTTCTCGCTGATCGTGGGCCCCCGAGAGACGCGCTGCTATGGCATCAACAAGGTCGGACTCGAACGCCGCGGGTTCTCCCCTGAGCGCATTCAATCGATCGAGCAGGCCTTCCGTTATCTCCTGCGCTCCAAGCTCAACACCACCCAAGCGGTCGAGAAAATGCGCGGAACCCTGGCCGACTCCGAAGACGTCCAAACACTTATCCGCTTCATCGAGTCGACCACTGATCGAGGCTTGACGAAATAGGCAGAGCCGTGGCTTCTACAGCGCAAAAAACGTCGGGACAATGGGGGCTGATTGCCGGAAACGGCGATTTCCCCTTTCTTGTTCTAGAAGGAGCGCGCCACCGGGGTATCGAAATGGCCGTGATCGCCATTCGCGAAGAGGCTTCACCTGCACTCGCGCGAGAGGCCAAACGCCTCTATTGGATCAGCCTTGGCGAACTCGGCCGCGGAATCGAGCTGCTTCACCGCGAGGGCGTGAAGCAGGCAGTGATGGCCGGCCAGGTGAAGCACAATAAAATCTTTAGCTCGATTCGGCCAGACTGGCGCCTTGCGAAACTGCTGCTCTCGTTGCCCACCAAGAGCACGGATTCCCTCATCGGCGCGATTGCCCGCGTGCTGCATGACGAAGGTATCGAGCTGGTCGATTCCACGAAATTCCTGGGCCCGCTGTTGCCCTCGGCCGGTGTGCTCACGCGACGCGCGCCCGACCGATCCGAGGCAGCCGATATTGAATACGGACGCAAAATCGCCCGCCAAATCGCCGAGCTCGATCTCGGCCAAACCGTCGTGATCCGCGATCGGGCCTGCGTGGCCATCGAGGCCATGGAGGGCACCGACGAAACCATTGAGCGAGCCGCGCGCATCGCCGGCGGGGAACGCTTGGTGGTCGTAAAGGTCAGTAAACCGCGCCAGGACATGCGATTTGATGTGCCGGTTATCGGAGGGAGAACGATCGAGGTGATGCGCCGGGCAAACGCCACTGCCCTGGCGATCGATGCCCGGCGCACGCTGCTGTTCGATCGTGAGGAGCTGATCGGCGCAGCGGATGAGGCTGGCATCTCGATTCAGGCGTTCACCACAGACGAGCGAGTAGTGGCATGAAGGAAAAGCCCATTCGCGTGGCCGTTGTTGGCGCAGGTGAATTCGGCAAGAACCACGCGCGTGTGTGGCGCGAGCTTCCCGGCGTCGAATTGGTCGGCATCTTGGACACCAATCCCCAGCGCGCGCAGCAAGTCGCGTGCGAACATGGAACAGACGTCATCGCCGACTTCGAGGCCCTGGGGCGCTGCCGCGTCGATGCCGTCAGTCTGGCGGTGCCCACGAAAGATCACGCACGAATCGGTTGCCGGCTGTTCGAAACCGGCTTCGATGTGCTCGTCGAGAAACCAATGGCCACTTCGCTAGAGGAAGCCGACCAGCTGATCGCGGCAGCCAACCGCTTCGGGCGGATCCTGCAGGTGGGACACGTCGAGCGCTTCAATCCTTGTGTCGTCGCGGCCGAACCAATCATCTCTGGTCCGCTCTTTTTCGAGGTCCACCGCTTGGGAATCTTCACTCCGCGGAGCCTCGATATCGATGTGGTTTACGACGTGATGATTCACGATTTGGACATTCTGCTTTCGCTCGTAAACTCCCCGGTCACGGACCTGAAAGCCGTGGGCATTCCAGTCATCACGGACAAAATCGACATTGCGCAGGCACGCCTTGAATTTGCCACCGGCGCGGTAGCCAACCTGACGGCCAGTCGGGTCTCGACTGAACGCGTGCGCAAGATGCGCTTCTTCCAAGCGCACGAATATATTTCGCTCGATTTCACCCGCCAGGATCTGTTGCGCATCCGTGTCAAAGGGGGCCAAGTCGAGCGCGGCCAGCCGGAAATTGCGTTTGAAAAAGTCCCGACCACGCCCGAAGAGCCTTTGCGCGCAGAGCTGCGCGCCTTTGCCGGGTCGGTGCGCACGCGCAAGCCGCCCGCGGTCGATGGGGCCGCCGGTCGCCGTGCTCTTGCGCTGGCTGACTCGGTCATGGCAGGCATCCTCGAACATGCGCGGCGCGTCCAAGCGGGTACGTTTGCGCCGCAGGAAGTACGATGATTCCACGCACTCTAGTTCCTGTCGACGTGCGGCCCGTGAAAGACGGCGAGCCCCAAACCCCTGCCCGCCGTCTTGAGACATACATGGACGAGCGCACCCTCGTCCCCGCTGGCCTTCCCGATGCGAACTTGCCGCCGCTCGATGGGCGCACCTCCATTCCTGCGCATATGCCGCTCGACTCGCTCGTGGCACGCACGCTAGTCCCCCGGGGGTTGCCTGCCAAACCGATCGAGAGATTTGAGCCGATCACCGAGCATGTCCCGATCGCCATTCTCGATGAACGGGTCGTCGTTCCGGCCTACGTCGAGCCGCTCGCGCCCGAGGCCTGGAAAGAATTCGAGCGAGCGCCGGAAATGACGCCGGATCTTCGGGAGGTCGTCGAGCCCGATATTTTCATCACCGGCGATCCCAACCTGCTGATCCAGCCGGAAGCGAAAAAGAATCCTAAATGGGACGCGCTCATGCGCGTCCTCTCGGTTGCGGCTCACCTCACGCTCCTGGCCTTCGTGCTGCTGTGGCCGAAAATTTTTCCGTATCATGCGCCCTCGGAAGAAGACATCAAGAACGCGCAGCAAGAATTGAGTTTTGTCTACATGCCGCCGGAGAAACCGGTCCCTGCCGCGCCAACTCCAAGGCTAAACATGAATCGCGACATGCTTAAGCGTGTCGTGCCGGAAATTAAGCCGGAAATTCCTGCCCCTCCGCCTGTGCCAACCCCCAAGCCCGAGCGCCCACCCTCCGATTTGCCCGAAGCGCCCAAGCCCCGCAGTCAAGTGGCACCCACGCAGCCCGCCCCGAATCAGGTACCGACGCAGCCTGCACCTTCGCACCTCGAGCCGGTTCTGCCAGCGCAGCCACAGAACAATCGCCTCAATCTCGGCCTTTCTCAATCTTCTGCAGGCAAAGCCCTGGATAACCAGCTGAGCGACGCCATCAGCCGTGCCCGCACGCAACCCGGGTATAGTGGCGGAGCCGTTGCTCCCGGCGGGGGTGGCGGTACCGGTCTCGGCCAGGGCGTTCAAATTCTGACCGACACCGAGGGCGTGGACTTCAATCCCTACATCACCAGGCTCCTCGCCACACTCAAACGAAATTGGTTGTACGTCATGCCCGAATCGGCCCGCTGGGATAAAGGCGTCGTGTTCACCACATTCCAGGTCAGTCGCGACGGAAGCGTGCCGCCTCCGGACCCCATCCTGGAACGCACCTCGGGCAAACAGCCCCTCGATAATGCCGCCATGTCGGCGATCCACGCCTCGAATCCTTTCGAGCCGCTGCCGGCTCAGTTCAAGGGGCCCTACATTCGCTTGCGGATCGCCTTCATCTACAATATCCCCTTGGACCAAATTAACCTTCACTGAAGCTCAACCGAACGCCTGTTTCTGCCACTCGGCCAGTGACAGATTCGGCGGACGAACTCGGGCTTGCGCGTTCGTGCGATCCCGTCCGCGAGCAGAGTACTGGTCGGCAGGTTCTTGTGAATCTCTCAAATCGAGTTGGATCGCCGCTGATTGTCGTGCTCGGGCCGACCGCGTCTGGCAAGTCGGCGCTGGGGATCAGACTTGCCGGCGAGCTGGACGGCGAGATCCTGGTGTGCGATTCCACCCAGGTTTATCGTGCTTTCAATATCGGCACGGCGAAAGTTCCACGCGCCGAACAACAGGCCATAGCGCATCACTTGGTCGATCTTGTGGAACCCCACGAGGTATTCACCGCCGGCCAGTATCGCCAGCGTGCGCTGGAAGTTCTCGAAGATCTTCGGCAACGAAAAAAGACGCCAATCCTCACGGCCGGCACTGGCCTCTATCTTCGCGCCTTGCTGGAGGGCCTCGCCGAGGCCCCCACCCGCTCGGACCAACTGCGTGAGCGTCTTGGTGGCCGCCTCAAGCAGCATGGGACGAGCTACCTTTATCGGCTACTCGCACGCCTGGATCCAGAATCGGCGCGCCGGATCGCCCCGCGCGACGCGCAGAAGATCATCCGCGCCCTCGAAATTCGAGTGCTGGCGGGCAAGCCGGTTGGAGAAATCCATCGTGCGGGTCGCCAGCCCCTGGAAGGCTATCAAATAGCGAAAATCGGACTCCTCCCACCGCGGGCTGCGCTCTACGCCCGAATCAACGCTCGCGTCGAATCCATGATCAAGGCCGGCTGGCCCGGCGAAGTCGCCGAGCTGATCAAGCGTGACATTCCGGCCGGCGCCAAGCCGTTCCAATTCATCGGCTATGCGGAATTGCGTCGCCAAATCGAGGGCGGGCGCAACCCAGAAGAAGCGGTGGCGGCCATTCAGCAGGCCACCCGGCGCTTCGCCAAGCGCCAGATCACTTGGTTCCGCAAGGAACCGGGCGTTGAATGGCTCACGGGTTTTGGCGATGATCTGACCGTGGCCTCCGCCGCTCTGGGGCTGGCCCGAGCGCGAGGGTGAGATCTCCTTCCCATCGAGTTTTTTCGGCGCTTCGTCTCACCGGCGCCCATCACCCAGACCCCTTCAAGCGCTGTCATCCGCCTCATCCGCCGCTTCTGATTGACGCCAGCCTGTGCCGATGCGATAATTCCCCTCCTTTATTGGTACGTTGAAGACAGGCACCCGGCCCCCGCAAACCGCGAGCCGGGAATCGGCGGAAAAACTAACCAGGGAGCGCGTCCCTAGCACACATCTCTGCGATGGATATCCTTCACAGCCTTGGGCAGTTATTCCTTGGATCTGTGCCCACAATCATCTTCGTCCTGCTGTTTTATTTCTTTCTGCGCTGGGCCTTCTTTAGGCCCATAGAGAGGGCTATGGCCGAGCGCGATGCGCAGATCGAAGGCGCTCGCCAAGAAGCTGCCAGCGTGGAAGCTGCCGCCCAGCAAGAAAGGGAGGCCTATCAACAGGCTTTGCGCAAGGCACGAGGCGAAATCTACGCCGAACAAGAGGCTGCGCGCCGCGAAGCGCTCGCGAGCCGTGCGAAGCTGCTCAAAGCGATGCGCGCCCGTGCGCAAGAGGAAGTTCTGGCAGCCAAGAAGCGCATCAACGCGGAGGTCGAGGGCGCCCGGGCCCAGGTGGAACGCGAGGCCCCTCTGCTGGCAGGTGAAATCGTTCGCCTGATTCTAGAAAGACCTGCGTCCGCACGCGGAGGCGCAACCTAATGACGTACTTCGCCCGGTTTCTGCGGATGGCCGGATTCGCCCTCGCGTCGTTTTTCCTGGTCGCCCTGCCTGCGCTCGCCACGGAGAGCGAACCCTCCGCCGCCGATTCTTCGACTGGTTGGATCTTCCGCTGGGTAAATTTCTCCATCATCCTGGCCCTGATCATTTATGCCTTTCGCAGGGCGATGCCGAGTTTCCGCGCTCGGACCCAAGAAATCTCCGCAAGGATCGCCGAAGGCACTCGGGCCCGCGAAGCGGCGGAAAAGCAGCGCGCGGAAGCGCAGGCCAGGCTGGCCGGGATCGAACAGGAAGTCGCTGCCCTGCGCGTGGAAGCCAAGCGCGGCGCCGAAGCGGAAACCGAACGTCTCCGAGAACTTGCTCGCACGGAAGCTGAGATGATCGAGAAAGCCGCGCAGGCGGAAATTGCCGCCGCCGAACGGGCCGCGCGCCTGGAATTGAAGCATTTGGCGGCGCGTCTGGCCATCGAGCGCGCCGAAGCCACCCTGCGTGCGGAAATAACGCCGCAGTCAGAAGCGCTGCTGTTCGGCGCATTTGTTGCGGAACTGGAAGGTAGGCTCAATTGAACGAGGCCGTGGCATCCCGTTACGCCGCAGCGCTGGCCGACGTGGCGCTCGAACAGAAAGACGCCGAAGGGGTGAAGCGCGACCTCACCTCTGTCGTCGAGGTGTTTGTTGAGTCCGCCGACTTGCGCGCCTTCATGGAAAGTCCGGGCGTCAGTCAGGAGCTCAAGCACAAAGTGATCGGCGAGCTCGCCTCGCGCATGGACCTAGCGCCGGCGGTGCGCAATTTCGTCTTTCTTCTGGTGGATCGTCACCGTACGGAAATGCTGGGCGAGATTCGAGGAGCCTTCGAGGCCGAATTGAATGCGCGCCTTGGCATAGCCGAAGTGGAAGTGATTTCCGCCCGTGCCTTGAGCGAGGAGGAACGAGGAAAATTGACTGCCGCGCTCGAAAAAAACACCGGCAAAAAGATTGCAGCACGCTTTCACCGGGATGAGTCGCTCGTGGGAGGGACGGTCGTGCGCGTCGGCTCGATGATTTACGACGGTTCTATACGCGAGCAACTGGCCCGGTTGCGCGAGCAGCTGGAAACGGAATAGGAGCCGGAATGGCGAATATCAAAGCGGATGAAATCACCAAGATCCTGCGCGAGCAGATCGAGAATTATCAGCAAGCCGTCATGGTCGAAGAAGTCGGCTCGGTCATTTCTGTGGGCGACGGCATCGCGCGCATCCACGGTCTAGAGCGCTGCATGGCCGGCGAGATGCTGGCCTTCCCACACGAGGTGTTCGGCATCGCCCTGAATCTCGAGGAAGACCAGGTCGGCACCGTGCTGCTCGGTGACTACACGGAGATCCGCGAAGGTGACACCGTCAAGCGCACCAATAAAATCATGTCCGTGCCGGTGGGGGAAGCGATCGTTGGCCGCGTCGTTGACCCGCTCGGCCAGCCGCTTGATGGCAAGGGCCCCATTCAAACCGAAAATCGTAACCCGCTCGAGCGCTTGGCGCCCGGGGTTGTCGATCGCCAACCGGTACGTGAACCGCTGCAGACGGGTATCAAAGCGATCGACTCGATGATACCGATTGGCCGCGGTCAACGCGAGTTGATCATTGGAGATCGCCAGACCGGCAAAACGGCCCTCATTCTGGACACCATCATCAATCAACGCGGCGGCGACATGATCTGCATCTACTGTGCCGTCGGCCAGAAACGCTCCACGATCGCGCAGGTCATCAAGACGCTTACCGACCATGGCGCAATGGACTACAGCATTGTCGTAGTGGCCTCGGCGACCGAACCAGCCACGATGCAGTACATTGCCCCGTTCGCCGCAGCTGCCATGGGTGAGTATTTCCGGGATAACAAGAAGCACGCGGTGTGCTTCTATGACGATCTCTCTAAACACGCGCAGTCATATCGCGAAATCTCCTTGCTCTTGCGCCGCCCGCCCGGCCGCGAGGCATTCCCCGGAGACGTTTTCTTTCTCCACTCGCGCTTGCTCGAACGCGCCGCGAAATTGAACGACGCGCTTGGAGCAGGCTCACTCACCGCGCTACCCGTCATTGAGACGCAAGCCGGCGACGTTTCCGCCTACATTCCGACCAACGTCATCTCCATCACCGACGGCCAGATTTACCTCGAAGGGGACCTGTTCAATGCGGGCATTCGCCCTGCCATCAACGCGGGGATCTCGGTAAGCCGCGTCGGCGGCAATGCCCAGATCAAGGCCATGCGTCAGGTCGCAGGCACGCTGCGTCTGGAAATGGCGCAGTACCGCGACCTGGCCGCTTTCGCGCAGTTCGGCACCGAGCAGCTTGACAAAACCACCCAGGCACAGCTCGCTCGCGGCCAACGGCTGGTCGAAGTTCTCAAGCAGGATCAATTCCAGCCGCTTACGGTCGAGAAGCAGGTACTGATCATTTTCGCCGGCGGAAACAAGTATCTGGACGATCTCGAAGTCCCCGACGTCGGCCGCTTCGAGCGCGAACTGTTCCCCTATGTCGAAACCAACTATCCCGGCTTGCTCAAAATGCTCCGGGAGAAGAAGCAAATTGACGACGCCATCCGCGCCGAAATCGTCAAGGCGCTCGACGCGTTCAGGGAGACCTTCCGAGCCACGGCCAAAGCCGCTGCCGCCGCCAGCTGAGCTCGATTGCTCGATGCCTACACTTCTTGATTATCGACGCCGCATTCGCTCCGTGAAGAGCACGCAGCAGATCACCCGCGCGATGAAGTTTGTCGCAGCGGCAAAGCTGAGGCGCGCACAAGCAGGCGTCTTCGCCGCGCGCCCGTACGCCAAGGAAATTCTTCGCGTTCTGCATTCCGCCGCCGCACGTGTCGAATCAACGGTGCATCCTCTTTTCGAGCGCCGTCTTGAGAATCGCATTCTTGTGGTGGTGATTACGGGTGACCGCTCGCTGTGCGGAGCATTCAACTCGAATGTCATCCGACGCGCCTCGCATTTCATGCGCGAAAACCGCTCGAAGAGCCCGCAGGTCCTGGCCATTGGCAAAAAGGGACGCACTACGCTCAAGCGCGAGGGTTGGCCCCTGGCTGGCGACCATGTGAATGTTTCCGGCAACGTGCATTTCGATATCGCCAAGCAAATTGCCTTCGAGATCGCCGAGCGGTACGAAAAACGGGAGGTTGACGCGGTCTACGCCGTTTACAACGAATTCAAGAACGTGCTCGTGCAGCGTCTTCTGATCGAAAAATTGCTGCCCATTGACCCGGGGATCCTAAGCGAACCGGAAAGCGCGCCCGACAAGCCGGCGCCGCCGACAAAAGCGAAAGACGACCTCCCCCGCGACCTTTCGCCCAGCGGACAATCGCTCCTGGTCGAATACCTCTGCGAAGAACCGATCTCCGAAATCTTCAGCCACCTGGTTCCGCGCTATTTGCAGTCGGAGGTGTTCCGCATTCTGCTGGAATCCGAGGCGGCGGAATGGGCCGCCCGCATGACCGCTATGGATTCGGCCACGCGCAATGCAGCCGAACTCATCGAAAAAGTGACTCTGGAAATGAACAAGACTCGCCAGGCCGCGATCACCAAAGAGCTGATCGAGATTGTCAGCGGCGCCGCCTCGGCCACGTCCTAGCGAGTGGTAGATGTCGAGCGTGTAGATTAAGCGGGCGGTTGGGTCGTGATGAGTCGGGCGATGTCGAGTGACGATTAAAGGGAGTGGGGGATCCAGGAGCTTTTCATGGCAAACCAAAATGTGAAGGTTGGGCACATCACCGAGGTGATTGGACCAGTAGTCGACGTCCAGTTCGAAGAAGGCCACCTGCCGTTGATTCACAACGCAGTGCACATCACCAGTGAAGGATTCGATGTCCCGGAGCAAATGGACGTCGTTGCCGAAGTCGAGCAGCACCTGGGCGAAGGACGGGTCCGCTGCGTGGCCATGAAGCCCACCGAAGGCCTCGTCCGCGGCATGAAAGCCGTTGACCTCGGCCAGTCAATTTCGGTGCCCGTAGGCCGCGGCACGCTGGGCCGCGTGCTGAACGTGCTGGGCGAGCCGGTGGACAAGCTTGGCCCCGTACATGCCGAGAAGCGCTATCCCATTCACCGCGCCGCACCGTCGCTGGCAGAGCAGTCGACCACACTGGAAATGTTCGAAACCGGCATCAAGGTGGTGGACCTGATTGAGCCGTACCTGAAGGGCGGCAAGATCGGTTTATTTGGCGGCGCTGGCGTGGGCAAGACCGTTCTGATTTCCGAGCTCATCCATAATGTCGCTATGGAGCACGGCGGAGTCTCCGTGTTCGCCGGTGTCGGCGAGCGCACACGCGAAGGAAACGACCTCTGGCTCGACTTCCAGGAGTCGCATGTCATCGAAGCAGGCAACCCTGAAAAATCACGTTGCGCGCTCATCTATGGACAAATGACCGAGCCCCCCGGCGCGCGTCTGCGCGTAGGCCTTACCGGCCTCACTGTCGCCGAATACTTCCGCGACCAAGAGAACCTCGACGTGCTGCTCTTTATCGACAACATTTTCAGATTCGTCCAGGCCGGCTCGGAAGTATCCGCCCTGCTCGGGCGCATGCCTTCCGCCGTGGGTTATCAGCCAAACCTGAACACCGAGATCGGCGAGTTGCAAGAACGCATCACCTCAACGAAAACGGGATCGATCACCTCCGTGCAGGCCATCTACGTGCCTGCCGACGATTACACCGATCCCGCCCCTGCAGCCACCTTCACACACCTGGACGCGACCACCAATCTGAGCCGGCAGATCGTCGAACGCGGCATCTATCCTGCCGTTGACCCGCTCGCCAGCTACTCGCGCATTCTCGATCCGCGCATCGTCGGCCAGGAGCACTACACCGTCGCCCGCGCCGTGAAATCCGTTCTGCAGCGCTACAAGGAGCTCCAGGACATCATCGCCATCCTAGGAATCGAGGAGCTCTCGGACGAGGACAAGCAAACCGTTGCGCGCGCGCGCAAAATCGAAAAGTTCCTTTCGCAGCCGTTCTTCGTCGCTCAGCAGTTTAGCGGTCTGGAAGGCAAGTACGTGAAAATCGAAGACACCATCAAAGGCTTCAGGGAGATTGTCGAAGGCAAGCACGACGAGCTGCCTGAGCAGGCCTTCTATATGGTGGGCACGATCGAAGAAGCGCACCAGAAAGCAGAGAAACTGGCGGCCACCGCTTAAGGCGCCACGGCCGTCGCCGGTCGCTAAACAAAAATGCTCCCCGAATCAATCGAGCTTCAAGTCGTCACGCCCGAGCGCCACGTGCTGCAGGAAACAGTGCTGGCGATCGAGATTCCTGGCAAGGAAGGCTATCTCGGCATCCTTCCCGGACATGCTCCGCTGATCACAGAACTCGGTATCGGTATTCTGGCCTACCGAACCGCGTCGGGAACGCGCTATCTCACCATCATCGAAGGCTACGCCGAGGTCCTGCCCGATCGCGTGATTGTGCTTGCGGAAATTTCCGAGAAGGCCGAGGAAATCGACGTCGAGCGCAGCCGCGCGGCGCACGATCGTGCTCAGAAAGCGCTCGAGCAACAGGGGGTCGGGACCCCCCAATGGCAGGCCGAACGCCAGGCGGTAGAGCGCGCCATTGTGCGCATGGGCGCCGCAGCCAAGGCCGGTGTTCGCACTGCCTCGACTCGCGAGCACTAATCGTGCGGCGCCGGCCCCATACCCCTGGCCTTACCCTTCTCGCATCATGCTGAGTCTCAGAGCCTTCCTGCCGCATCCAAACAGTGAGAAGATAGTTCGAGGCCTCCTTAAGACCTCCGCTTCGGCGAAAATGAAAGAGGTAACTATTTACGGTACTCACTGGTGCTGCGACTGCCGCCGCGCCAAAAATTTCCTGCGTGAACGCGGTGTGAAAGTTCGGGAAATTAATATCGACGATAAACCTGAAGCCGAAGAAATCGTCCTGCGCGTGAACAACGGCCGCCGCAAAGTGCCCACGATCGAAATCGAAGGCCGCTATTTTTCCTGCAGCCCATTTGATCCGCATCGCCTCTCATCAGAACTGAACATTCCTCTGAACAAGTAGCCATTAAGCGAGTCCCGCTCCTCGCGTCATCACCCCCGCGACGCGCATATCTGGCGTCAACACGACCAGATCCGCATCCGCCCCCTCGGCAATCAGACCCTTCTTGCCTGCCAGCCCGATGCGCCTGGCTGGCAAAATCGTTGCCATCCTCACTGCGTCCTTGAGACAGACGCCCAGCGCCATCACATTGCGCAAGGCACGGTCAAGCGTCAGGGTGCTGCCCGCGAGTTTTCCCTCCGAGTTTTGCGCTATGCCGTGTTTTACCGTCACTTCAAAGTTCCCCAGTCGATAGCGCCCATCCGCCATTCCCGTCGCCGCGATCCCGTCGCTGGCCAGCAACACCGTATCAAATCCCTTGGCTCCCAGCAGCACTTGAATCGCCGGACCGGCCACGTGCACCAAGTCGGCAATCACTTCGGTAGTCACTTCGGGATCAGTGAGTATGGCCCCTACGATGCCCGGGTCGCGGTGCGAGAACGGCCGCATCGCGTTGTAGAAGTGCACCGAATGCCGGGCGCCCGCTTCGATCGCCGCCCGCGCTTGATCGTAATCTGCATCCGTGTGTCCCAGCGCAACCACGATTTTCCGGGCTGCCGCGTGCGCGATCATCTTCATTGCGTCGGGTAGTTCTGGCGCAACCGTCAGGATACGCACAAGCCCATCGGCCGCCTCGACGAATTTGTCGAGCGTTTCAATCGAAGGTCTGGCAAGCGCTTCGGGAGGGTGCACCCCGCGCCGCGCCTTGCTGAGGAATGGTCCCTCCAGATGGATGCCCACGATTTCGGCTTGCGGCCTGCTTTCCGGCCTCACTTCGTCCGCGTTCTCATGAGCGCGAATGTAGCGCGCGATTCCCTCCAGACTGCGGCGCGTTTCCTCGACAGGCGCGGTGACCGTCGTGGCCACCAGGGAAGTCGTGCCGTGCCGCGCGAGGAGGGAGGTAATGCGATCCAGGGCCCGGGTACTTCCTTCCATCACATCGTGTCCGCCTGCGCCATGAATGTGCACATCGACGAAGCCAGGAACGACGGTCATGCCCGCGGCCACATAATCGATCGCTCCCGTAGGCACACTGATCGTGTCGCGGTGACCCAGTCCCGTTATGCGGCTCCCTTCGACGACGATAATCCCGTCACTGATCTCCTCTTCAGGAGTCAAGATCCGGCTGGCGTGGATAACGGTAGTCTGCATGACCCCTCGGGTCGACGCCTAGATTGAAATACAGCGCCGCGGCCTTCGGCATCTGCTATTGCCGCGCTAGCCAACATGCTAGAGGAATTTCGGCTCAAATTTGAGCCGGATCTTGCATCCGTTGCTTTGTCCGCTACAATCGTCTGTCCTGGTTTCCAGCAGAGAATTCGGAGGGAATGGATGGCTCACGACAAGCGTTACGTAGCTCAGAAGCGCCAGCGCCGCCGCCGCAAGGCCGCCAAGGCGAAGGTAAAACTCTACGAACAGGGCAAAATCCCCTACGGCAAGCTTCCCGCGCTGGCCAAGAGATTCCACGCCCGCAAGATGCGCGCCCTGAGCAAAGCCCAGTAGCGGAAACAGCACAAAAAAAGGGCGCCCGCCTCTGCGGACGCCCTTTGCTCTCTCTTCTGCCAGCTACCGGCCAAGGAGCAAGGGGGCTGGCAGCCCTACTTGTTTAGTTGCCCGCTGCCTGAGTGCGGGGAGTCTGCACCTTCGGCACGCTCAGGTAACCCGCGATCTTATCCTTTCCGACCTGGTTCACCGTGAATTCAAGCGGAGCACGAGCACCGTGCGTGAAGAAGTAAATCGGTTCGTTGACCGACCGGTTCCTCTTCTCGTAGCGGTTATCGTCGACAAAGATGGCCACCGTATACATGTTCTTCTTGGTGTTGACTCCGCGGAGCTCGACCATCAGATCCCCCACCTTTTCGCGGGTATTCTTCTTATCGATGGTGAACTCATAGTAATCGCGCTCACCAAGACGGCGCAGTTCTTCCACTTCGTCATGATTCTTGGCGATCAGCGTGCCAAACTCACCGCGGGTCATGTTCAGGTTGTTCTTCGTCGCATCCAGATCCGTCTTCACGTTGGTCACGTCGGTGCCGAGTTTGTTCACGTCATCGACGGTGGCCTTGGTTGCCAGCTGTCCGTTCACGTTGTTTTGAAGATCGGTGAGCTGCTTGGCTTGGTCTTCCTTGATCTGGGCGGCCTGCTTCCGCGCGCGGCTCAATTCGGTCTGCGTCAGCTTCATTTTGTCGGTCACAACGCTCAACTCACCCTGCAGCTGCGCGTTGAGATCCTCAGCCTTGGCGAGACGCTGGGCCAGCACATCGTCGCTCTGCCGGAATTGCTGCCCTTGCGCTCCGATGGTTTGCTGAAGAGCTGCCGCATGGTTCGATGCTGACCAGGCCACTCCGAGGCCGGCCAGCGAAATCACAGCGAGCGCCACAATGACGATCCCGACCCATCGAGGTGCCGGCGCTTCCTGAATCACTTGTGTTCTTTCTTCAACCATTTTGTCAATTCCTCCGTGGGAAACCCCTTGCGGATATCTTAGCGAAGCACGCCCTGAACCAAATCGCCCAAACGGCTTACCCCGTCCGTAACACCCTGAGATACAGTAAATTAGCTAGCTCCTAAGGTGAACATAGGTCCACGTGCTAGGGTCGTTACCCTGCAATTTTTACTTGATCTTAATGATTTCTGCGCTGCGCCAAATTGCGTCTGCACCCGGTTCTAGAACCGGGCCAGATGGGAGAGGTGCTCAA
>Ga0306923_10003434_pt1 | contig 14902 bp, 14 predicted proteins | sample sta12Can44000108_FD_203841 | JGI IMG/M metagenome (GOLD analysis project Ga0306923, IMG submission 203841) | Lab enrichment of tropical soil microbial communities from Luquillo Experimental Forest, Puerto Rico - statanox.12C.anox.44.000.108 (v2)... | ecosystem: Environmental > Terrestrial >... | reverse complement strand
CTCAACAAGGAGATCAATGCGGCCCTTGCCGATCCCAAGATGAAGGCGAGGCTTGCCGACCTAGGAGGCACACCGTTTTTAGGGTCGCCTGCCGATTTCGGGAAACTCATTGCCGATGACACCGAGAGGTGGGGCAAGGTGGTCGAGTTCTCGGGGGCCAAGGTGGATTGATGCAGCCGAACGTTCCATAAAGCATGACCTCGCGAATTAAGCCGTCAAAAAATTATAGGCGCTGCAAGAAAGTTCTCATTGTGCACGCAGCCGATGATCGAGGGCCGGACCGAGAGGCAAGCATCAGGGCTTGCGCAGCAACAATAATTGAAGGGGACCGCCATAAAAAAGAACCCCAAGCAGGGTCGGGGTTGGTCGTAGTTGCCATAAGCCGGGTAACCGTAGCCGTAACCATAGTATGACCGCGCAGCGAGCGCGGTACCGACTGCAGCTGCGCCGAGCGCCGCCCCGGGCCAGCCCCATCCGCCGCCGCGCCAACCGCGCCAAGCCTGAGCATCACTAGTGAGTAACGGAATGGCAGCGGTCATCAGCGCCGCCGTTAGAGCTGTAGTGCGTAGTAGTTTCATGATGCCCTCCAACAAACGAACACACCCGCGTCCGCCTTCTGTTGACGGGCACTCTCCCTCAATAGGAAAGCACAGCAGCGCAGCGAGCGCATCGACGAACTGACCGGCAAGCTCGAACAATCACGAGACCAGATCCGTCGACTGGATGAAGAGTGCGAGCACCTGGCCGACATGGTCCGCCTCATGCCGCAGCTTGCTGGTCTGTGACGCGATGCTAGCGCCGAAGTAGGGATGCTGGTTCGACTGCTGAACCAGTAAAGGAGTACCTCAGGACGGGGTTGCCTTGCACGGGGCAGCCAGTACCCGATCACCGGCTCTCTATCATCACGACCCAATTCAAAGTTCAGCCAGCGATTGGAGAAGCGCCCCACCCACTACGACAAGAATGATGACCTTAGCAATGTTCTCCGCTATCGCAGCCAGTGTTAGCCTCGCAAGAGGGACATCCCAAATCTCCGGCGGGTGCCAATAGAAAAGGATCGCCCCAATGATGCAGGCATAAATGACGATGGTCCAAAAGGCCCGTCCAGTCCTCTCCAACGACCAGCCGAGCTTGCCCCACAACCACACGATGCCCACGAGACCGAGCACTATACCAGCTAGGATGCCCACCCCAGTGGCACCCCACATGGCCCAGGGTATTACCGAAGGTACCAGATATTCCTCTTGTCACAGGCGGTCAGTGGCCCGGGTGCACTGCATCGTTCAGATAGATACAAGTGAGAATGGCAAACACATACGCCTGCAGGAAGGCCACCAGAAGATCCAGCGCGTATAACAGGACAACCATGATGAATGGCAGCGTGGCGCCGAACACGCCAAGTATTCCAGCGCTCCCCAGCATGATGACGAAGCCGGCAAAGACCTGCACCGTAATGTGGCCGGCGAGCATGTTGCCGAACAATCGCACACTATGCGAGACCGGCCGCGACAGGAACGACAACACCTCCATCGCCACGATTGCCGGAAGAAGTATTTTCGGCACGCCCTTCGGCACAAAAACATTGAGAAAGCGCCAGCCGTTTTTCCAAAACCCGTAACCGACCACAAGAAAGAATACGAGCAGCGCAAAGCTCACCGTGATGATCAATTGGCTCGTGACGCTGAATGTATACGGGATCAGCCCGATCAAGTTAGCGGCCAAAATGAACATGAACAGCGTAAAGACGAAGGGAAAGAACCTCATCCCTTCGGTCCCGGCCGAATCGCGCACGGTCTTGGCGACAAATTCGTAGGAAACCTCCGCCATCGATTGCAGCCGTCCGGGCACGATGGCGCGGCGTGTGGTGGTGCCGATCATGAACAGGGAAATCAACCCGACGATAATGAACATATACAGGGCTGAATTGGTGAAACTGATCTGATAGCCCGCGATATGGAACACGGGGAAGTAATCCTTGATCTCGAACTGATGGATCGGATCGACCTGCATGATCCCACCGCCTTGTGTGCGCTGCGCGACCTACTCCGGATCTTGCCGCCGCTTTCAGCACAGTACCTTTTTCCTAATGCCGTTAGGAAGGGTGCAGAAGACGGTACTTGGGGCCCCTGACAAAGCCCTATTAGGCAAAAGCAGCAACCAGTACACATTCAGCACGGAACAGGAGTTGTACAATGTACAAGAGCAGTTCCATGCCCCTACCGGCAATTCAATCGATGGAACAGGAGTTGTACAATATACAAAACCTCCACAAAGCCCCGCATTAGCGCGGCCTAGTGTACCTCCAGAACGCACCGCCTACCGGGCAGGGCCATTAGGCAAGACCGAGTTTGGGTGTAGCTCACAAATTTGCGCGGGGGGTCGCCGGTCGTTCGATCATCCCTGATTTTTGGCAGGTGGGTGTTGTGTTAAAGCCTGAAGGATTATTGCTACAAACGTCACACCGTGCGTGGCCCCCAGAAGGGCGGTGCATATAGCGAGAAACTTCGCCTGTGCAGTTGACGGGATTATGTCGCCGTAGCCGACGGTCGTGAAAGTGATAATCTCATAGTAGAAGTAGTCAATCAGAGGTCGGCCCTGCGTAATTGATGGCTCTGGCGTTTAGGGAAGAAGATCGTATTCGATAGCGAAGACTGACAGAATACCGCAAATAAAAACGGACCACGCCAGATACCCAATCCAAACGTAAACCGGCTCTCGTCTTGCGCGCTGCAAGAAAGAGAAAATGGCGCGGATGGAGAACCCACTGGTAGCGCTCGAAAGGTCAACTGACGATCTCACTTGCCTTCCTTTCGCCGAATCTCGTAAGAGCCGCCATTGAAGCCCGTACCTCATGGTATAGGAACCACTCGATTGGCCGACCTGCCCGCCGAGTGGTCGCGGCAGCACCGGATGCTCGGTCTTTCGAACCAGTCTCCAAAAGAACTGCTCTCTGGTTCCGGGAAACGGAATTTTGCCGGCAGAGACAAACGTGCCGGAATGGCCCCTAAGACAAACTTCGCATTTGAAGGAGACAAATCACGCGCATGAAACGCGGCTATTTCGGGTCATCCCGCCACAAATGGGGAAATCTCTGTTTGCACCAGACTGCGTGGTGGGGCTGGGAGGACTCGAACTTCCAACCAAACGATTATCAGTCGCTAGCTCTGAATATTGAGCAAGGGGCCCGCTTGTGGCTAGCGAAGTGCCCAAGGTTACGTGTACGACCGCTTTGAAGAACTTCTCCCCAAGCTGTGAGACGATTCTCGCAGCCAACGGATAGCGAAAAGCAAAGGCTCGCGCGGCCCCTGGGTGGCATATTCGTCGAACTTTGCAGAATGTTGCCAGGAATGTTGCCAAATTGGCTTTGCCTCTCATTGGAGAAGCACATCTTTGGTCCTAAATGATTGATTTTATTGGTGGGCGCACAAGGACTCGAACCTTGGACCCGCTGATTAAGAGTAAGCTGCTCCTGGCGGCGGACCTATGACCCTCCCGTGCTGACCGTCAACGCGGCGAGTCATGCTCGGAAGGACATGCACAAAAGGAAAGGCCTTGTTTTGCCAAGAATCGGGGCTATGGCTGTATGTCAGACGACGTTATTGAACAAATGCATATTTAACCGATCGCTGAATACGTGATGCAATCTCATGCCCAACATTGGAAGAAATCAGACTTGCCCGTGCGGGAGCGGCAAAAAATATAAAAGATGTCACGGCGCCTACCCGATGCACGAATCGCGCTTGCACGTCCCCGATTCGCGGGCGGCCTTCGCTCAGGGGATGAGAGAAGCCGAGGCGCTGCGCGTCCGGCGCGAAAAGCAACAGGGATTGGGACGTCCAATCATCGCCGCCAAGCTGCGCGATCACCAGATGGTGGCCGTCGGGAAGCGCGTTCACTTTTCGGATAAATGGCACACGTTCCACGACTTCCTCCGCGACCACTTATTTGGCCTTCTCGGCAAGGAATGGGGCGCAGTCGAACTGGCAAAACCGCCGGAAAAGCGTCACCGCATACTCCGCTGGTTCGACCAGGCGACCGAGGATGCGCGGCGGACGGGCACGAAGATCGGCGATGTGTACACGGCGCCGATGAGCGGCGCCACGCGCGCCTTCGTCAACCTCGCCTACAACATCTATCTCATCGCCCATCACACGGAGAAGGCCAGCGACGCGATCCTGAAGGGCTATGTCGATCGCCTCAAGAGTCCGCGTCCCGACGACTTCGCCGGAGCCCTGTTCGAGACCTACGCGGCCGCCGCGTTTCTCAAGGCGGGATTCACGCTCGCATTCGAGAACGAGAGGGACGGGTCGGTGTCTCACGTCGAATTCGTCGCGCTCTATCCAAAGACCGGCAAGAGTTTCTCCGTCGAGGTGAAAGCCCGGGAGCGCGGAACTGGCATGGCCGGCGCCGCAGATGTCGATGACGTGAAGCGGCTGCGGGTCGCGAACAAGCTCAACAAGGCGCTGGGCAAAAAGGCCGCGCACACGCGCGTGGTGATGATCGAGATCGACGTGCCGGAGGTGGTCACGACGCTCGAGGGCTGGCCGGCAGCGGCGATGGAGCAGATACGCCGCAACGAGCAAACCGACTTTCCTGGCGGCGAGAAGAAGCCTAGCGCTTACGTGTTCGTCACCAATCACGCATTTCACAGCAATCTCTCTGCGCCGGATGTCGGCATGCAGGTGCTGGCGACGGGATTTCACATTCCCGGCTTTGGACCCGACGCGCCGCATTCGAGTTACAAGGGCGTTCTCGAAACGCGCGTCCGCCATAGCGAGATGTTCGCTCTCATGAAGTCGATGCAAACGCACTACGAAATACCATCGACCTTCGATGGCGAGATGCCGCAGTTCGCGTTTCAGGATTCCGACGGGGTGCCGCGGCTGCAATTCGGCCGCACATATCTCGTTCCCACCGAGGACGGACGGGCAGTTCCCGGACGGCTCTACGATGCCGTCGTGCAGGAAGAGCAAAAGCAGGTGGTCGGCTGCTACCAGCTAGCGACAGGCGTGACCGTCCTTGCAAGATGCCCAATCTCTGATGCGGAACTGGCGGCTTATCGAGCCTATCCGGACACGTTCTTCGGTGAATTGCGCCAGCCAACCCGGCATGCCAAGACGCTGGTCGATTGGTGCGACTTCTTCTACGAGACGTACAAAGATACGCCGCGCGACAAGCTGCTCGAATGGATGGCCGGGGCATCCGACATCGAGCGACTGCAGACGCTGTCGCAGGAAGAACTCGCCATCATCATCTGCGAGCGCTGGGCTCTTAACGCGTTTCAGACAGGGAATGTGAAGCGCGCATCATGACGACGCCGAATTGAATATACTAGTGATGAACATGTTGGATCGTAATCATCGGCGGCGTGGCTAGCTGATCGTCTTTAGGATCTTTGCCATGCAGATGCCATGCAGATTATCCATTTCTGCATGGCATACTTCTGGATACACGAAAAGTTATTGTAAAGTTTAGACTTCTGGCGCGCCCGAAGAGATTCGAACTCCTGACCCCCAGATTCGTAATTTGGTGCTTCCCCACACATCATCAACAACCATCTGATTCTATTTGCATGTTCGAGGGCACCGGGGGAATCGATGCCCTCCATCACAAACCAGCTTAAACTCGAATCTGTGGCACGCGCGCAAGAGCATTCTCGGCGCGTCTCGGCTCCAATCTCAGATATGATCCTGCACCGCCAGCCTCGCCCCAAGCAAACGGATGTGACTACCGTTCTGAGGCATCTCGTGATGCGGTTTCGGGCCGTGTTATCGACGGCCGAGGCGCTTGAGCCGTTGCTCGCTTATCCCGCTGCAAGCGCGCGAAAGCTCGGTCGGTCGACATGAACCGTACGAGCATCGGTGCCACGAGTTTGGCCGGTTCAAGCTTTTGTCCCGTCTGGCGGCCGAGAGCTTCAGCGTACGCGACAAGATCGCGATGAACCGTAGCCGGCAGTTCAAGGGTGAGCCTCACAGGTTTATCGTCGGAGATCGCGGATAACTTCAGCTTCATCATCTGATTTCCTCTCAAGGTCGATACGGTGCCAGCACGAGGTCGCGATTGACGATGACACGTACCGGGAATCCTGGGCGAATCGTGATCGTCGGTTGAATATTGAGATTGCGGCGCACCACCTGCTGGCCGGTTTGGTTGAGGCTGTTGCTGCTGCCTTCTCGCAGCGCCTGTATGATAGCGTTATCGTTGTTGATCGCGCCGAGCTCGGAACTAACTCCCAGCACAGTCGATAAAGCGGCGGCCGCAAACAGCCGTAGCCAATGGTAGTCAACCTGGTCCTCGAGCCCTGCAAAGCCTTGGGTGTCCGCACCGGATTGGCGCTCAAGAACTATCGAGCGGCCGTTCGGCATGATCAGCCTGGTCCAGACCAGGAGTACGCGATCCTGGCCGAATGAGATCTGGCTGTCGTAGGTGCCGATGAGCTTCGATCCTTGTGGGATCAGGAGGTACCTTCCGGTGGGACTGTCGTAGACGTTCTCAGTGACCTGAGCGGTGACCTGTCCGGGAAGGTCGGAACGGATGCCGGTGATGAGCGCTGCCGGAATGACCGCGCCGGCTTGCACGACATAGGGTGACGGTGGGTTCGTAAGCCGGTCCGGACTTACCGTCCTGCGGTCAACTGGCGCGGTCAGGAAGGCAAGCTTCCGGTCCTGCATGTTCAGGAGCGCGTCGGGATCGAGCGGTGGCACCTCGGCACGGCTGTTTTGTGTCGTTACTCCCTGGTCAGGTTGTGACGCCGTGGGCAATGAGACCGGCGTCACGGGACGCTCTGTTGCATTGGTCGTGGCGAACAGACGGCTCGTGCGGGCGGCCTCTGTCTCTTGTGCGACGCGCTGCTGCTCAGCGTCGATACTCGCCGGCCCCAACTGTGCATTCGGAACCGGATGGCCGATATCGCCCAAGAGCGGCGGGCCGAGAGCAGGAACGTTGGGGGCAAGACCTGTGTAATCACGTGGGAGCGCAGAGAGGCCGTCCGGCGTCGGCTTGTTCTCCGTACTGTAGAGCTCAGTCGCGCCGGTGGACTTTCTCTGTCCTTGGGAGAGCGCCCAGATTAGCGCGCCGGACACAGAAACTGTTGCGAGTGCGACGAGCGCCATCAGCACCCTGCGCGAGAGGCGCATCACCGGCGGCCGCTCGGGCCGCAGGCGCAACTCCGCCGCAAGATCGCTGGGAAGGTCGGCCCCGTGTTCGCTCACCAGAACAGCCCTCCACTGCTGCGCACGATGCGCACGCGCTGTTCCGAGGCGCCATCGCCGAGCCGAAGTTCGGCGGCGGCAAAGAGCCGATCGACGATCATATGGTTGCCGCGGACGCGGTAATTGACGAGCTCTGAGGTCTTGCCCTCTGGGCCGACGATAAAGAGCGGCGGCATTTCGCCCTGGCCGATGCCGGCAGGAAACTCGATGTACACTTTGCTCCCGTCATCAAAGGCACGAACGGGTCGCCACGGCGGATTGTCGCCTTCAATCGCGTAACGAAAGTGCAGGCTGTTGAGGTCGAGCGCGGTTGCGACGGGCGTCGCAGCGTCGGCCTGGGCGTTCTGCCGATGCAGCGCAATGAGCTCGTCCTCCGGATAGATCCAGGAGACCGATGCCATGTAGGTCCTTTCGGTGGAGCGAAGCTCGAGATGGTAGGTGTGTCGGTCGGTGTTGATGACGAGGTTGGTGACAAGATCTGGCCGGGTCGGCTTGACGAGGATATGGATTTTCTTAGCGCTCCCCGCCCCGCTCTCAGTATCGCCGATGATCCAGCGCACCGTGTCGCCGGCGGCGACCGGACCGGAACCGACGAGCTGCTCGCCGTTCTCCAGAGCGATATCAGTGACGTCTCCGGGCGCGGCATAGACCTGATAGAGTGCGCCCTCGGCAAACGGATAGACCTGCACCGCATTGATGTACCCGGCCCGGATCGGCTGCACACGGGCCGCCGCATTGGCGAGGTTAACGCGCTGCTTGGGATCGCGCGGCTCGGGTGCCGGGCGCCGGCCGGCGAGCGGCTTCAGCTGGCCTGGTAGTGGCAGAAGCTTGGGGACCTCGACGACGTGGACCAGCTTCGGCGGTTCTGCCTCCAGCACAGCCGGCTCGGCACGGGCGTCGTCATAGCTGATCTGGGGCGGCTTGAAGGTGCTGCAGCCGGCCACGGTGATCGATAACAGCAGGCCTAATAATAATGTATGGCGGCGCATCATCCGAGCTCCTTCGACCAGTTGATGGCGTTGACGAAGATTCCGAGCGGGTTCTTGCGCAGGTGCTCGGCATTGTGCGGGGTGTTGATCACGATGGTGAGGATCGCGGTCCAGTGCTCGGTCGCGGCGAGACTTGCGTTTTCATAGCGGCGTTCGATCCAGGCGACACGGAAGCTGTCGCTGGAGGCGCGGATCACGCTGGAAATCTCGACCGCCACCTCGATCTTGCCGATCTTGCTGAAGGGATCATTGGCGCGGGCGTAGTCGTTGAGCGCCACCGCACCTTTGTCGGTGACGAAGTCGTAGGCAGCGAGCCAGTTCTGGCGCACGATCACCGGATCGGCCGACATCGAGCGGACGTTCGCGATGAAGCGCGCGAGATGCCAGGCGATCTGCGGATCGGTGGGCTGGTATTCGCCGATTGCCGGCGCCACCGCCTGCGCCTGGCCGAGCTTGTCGATTTCGACGACCCACGGAGTGACTGTGCCGCGGGCGGCCTGCCAGAGGAGGCCGCAGGCGAGGCCAGCCGCCAGAAACAAGCTGCTGAAAGCAATGAGCCGCCAGTTGCGCGCCTGGACGCGGGCCGAACCGATGCGCTCGTCCCACACTTGCGCGGCCTTCTGAAACGGCGTTTCGGGCTCGAGCGTGCGGCCGTAACGGACCGACGGACGTCGGAACAGCATCAACGTTCCTCCTTAAGGTCAACAGATGTCGAGCCGCCGCCGTGATCGCCGGAGCGCACCGCGTGAGCGGCTGCGGACACCCCGTGCGAGATCGCCTGCTCGCGGCGCATGCGGCGAGCCCAGTCGGGCGGGCCGCTCGGGCTCTGGGTCGCTGCGGCCGCGAACGCGCCAACGGACCGCGCCGGCGCGATCGCTCCGGCGGCGCGGCCAACGGCGGCAGCGCCGGCGCGTACGCCCATCGCTCCGGCGACGCCAAGCCCTCCCGCCGCCAGCGCCGTGCCGACAGCGGCGCCCGCGCCAAGCTGCGGCGCGCCTGCCGTCAAGCCGGTGGCGATGCCCGGTCCGAATATGCCGAGGCCGAGTAGCGACATCGCGGCCAGCACTAGCGAGAGCGCATCTTCAAGTGACGGCTGATTGCCGCCGAATCCTTGATTGAACTGGCCAAACAGCGTGGTGCCGATGCCGACGATGACGGCAAGCACCAGCACTTTGACGCCCGATGCGATGACGTTGCCGAGCACGCGCTCAGCGAGAAATGCCGTCTTGCCGAAGAGGCCGAACGGCACGAGCACGAAGCCTGCGAGCGTCGTCAGCTTGAACTCGATCAGGGTGACGAAGAGCTGCACCGCCAGGATGAAGAAGGCGACCACCACCACGAGCCAGGCGACGAGCAGCACGAAGATCTGGATGAAGTTCTCGAAGAAGGAGACAAAGCCCATCAGCTGGCCTGCGGCCTGCAGGATCGGCTTGCCGGCATCGATGCCGACCTGTGCGATTCGCCCGGGCTGCAGGAATTGATCCGGCGACAGGCCTGATCCAGCCGCCTTGAGGCCGAGGCCGGCAAAGGAATTGAAGATGATCTTGGCAAGACCATTGAAGTTGCCGATCAGGAAAGCGAAGAACCCGACGTACAGCGTCTTTTTGATAAGATGCGCGAGGACATCCTCATCGGCGGCCCAGGCCCAGAACAGGCCTGCCAGCGTGACGTCGATCACAATCAGGGTCGAAGCCAGAAACGCGACCTCGCCACCGAGAAGGCCGAAGCCCGAGTCGATGTAACTCGTGAAGACCTCGGTGAAACGGTCGATGATGCCGGTGTTCATTGCGGCTGCACTGTCCTGTCGCTCGGCGAGGAAAGGCGTCCGCCCGCTGGTTCATTGGCGTTGGGTGCCGGTGGAAGAGCATCAGGCGCGCGGTCCTGGTACAGCTTCTTGGAGTTGAGAGAACGCTCGCGACTGGCCCGCCAGACCGCCTTGCACCGAGCGTCCTCGGCGGCTTGCGTGCGGAGCGCCTTGCAGCGCGCAAGCTCGCCATCAAGGTCGTCTTCCGCAGACGCAGGCTCGGCCTGCAAAGAGCCTGCCGGCTTATATTGACGATTATTCAACGCGATTGCGGTTGCCAGGAGCGCAACGGCCAACACGACATAAGCGACGCCGCGGATGACAATCTTGAAGCTCATCGTCGCGCTCCTTAATGGAACATCTGCACGGTCTGCGGCTGGTAGCTTTGACCGTTGCTTAGGAATTGGTTGAACTGCGCTTGCGCCTGTGCGTCGCTGGCCGTGGTGCGGGCGCCGGCGAGACTCTGTGCGCGGGACTGCGCGGCGATGAGCGCTGTCAGGTCGAGGAGCTGGCGGGTCTGCAAAGCCACGAGCTGGTTGCCGGCCTGGGTGGCCTGCAGCATTCCCGTGGCCGATTGGCTCGATGAAACGAGCGCGTCGGTCTGCGCCCGCGTGACGTCGAGCGCCTGCACCACGCCGGCCTGGACCCGCAGCGCATCCTGGTATCCAGCGAGCGCGTTCTGCCAGCGGGTCTGCGCATCGCTGAACAGCTGCTGCGATGAGGTCGAGCCGGCGTAGCTCTGCGGATAAGTTTGTGTAAAAGCCCTGTCGATCTGATTGATGTCGTAGGCGATACGCTGGGCTTGGCTCAGCAGCTGCTCGGTGCGCGCGATGGACTGGTCAATGGCCTGGAGCGAGGAATACGGCAGGCTCGCCAGGTTCCTCGCCTGATTGAGCAGCATCAAGGCTTGGTTCTGCAGGCTGGTGATCTGATTGTTGATCTGCTGCAGGGCGCGAGCCGCCTGGAGGACGTTTTGCGCGTAGTTCGAGGGGTCATAGACGAGCATCTGCGCGCTGGCTGACGGTGCTCCGAACGCCACCATCCCGGATGCAAGGCCGACCAACACCGCGCGACGCAGAAAGCGCATCATGGCGTCATCTCCAAGTCTGATTGGATCAAGTCCTGCTGTTGGTCACGTTTCGGAGTGAGGAGATTCGCGGCCCAATCGAGGCCCTTGTGGCGCAGCCAGCCGGCAGCAAAGCCATCGTGGCCGTGCTCGGCCAGGATTCGGGCGATCGCGGTCTGGTCGGACTTGGATGAGGCGGCGGTGAAGGCGAGCGCGACGTCGCCGAGTCCCAGTTCGAACAAGCGATTGCCGCGGCGCGACTGGCAGTAATAGTCGCGCTTGGGGGTGGCGCGAGCGATGATCTCGATCTGACGATCGTTGAGGCCGAAGCGCCGATAGATTGATGTGATCTGCGGCTCGATGGCGCGCTCGTTCGGCAGGAACAAACGCGTCGGGCAGCTCTCGACAATGGCGGGGGCGATCGCACTGCTCTCGATGTCCGCGAGCGACTGGGTTGCGAACACAACGCTGGCGTTCTTCTTGCGTAGGGTCTTGAGCCACTCGCGCAACTGCGCACCAAACGTCGGATCATCGAGCGCGAGCCAGCCCTCATCGACGATCAGCAATGTCGGCCGGCCGTCGAGGCGTCTCTCGACGCGATGGAACAGATAGGCGAGCACGGCGGGAGCCGCGGCGGTGCCGATCAGTCCCTCGGTTTCGAAGACTTGAACATCAGCCTCGCCGAGGCCCTCGGTCTCGCCATCAAGCAACCGGCCCCACGGCCCGCCGACGCAATAAGACTGCAGCGCGCGCTTGAGCGTGCCGGACTGAAGCAGAACGGAGAGGCCCGTCAGCGTGCGCTCAATCGCCGGCGCGCTGGCGAGCGATGTCAGCGAAGACCACAGGTGTTCTTTGGCCTCGGGCGTGACCGCCACCCCTTCCCGGGCCAGGATTCCCGCAACCCATTCGGCCGCCCAGGCTTGCTCTGCCGGATCGAGAATCGCGGCCAGCGGCTGCAAAGCGACGGGCTCGACCGCATCGTCGGAGAGCGCGCCGCCGAGGTCGTGCCAGTCGCCGCCCATGGCGAGCGCCGCCGCACGAATTGATCCACCGAAATCAAACGCGAAGATCTGGGACCCAGGATAGCGTCGGAACTGCAACGCGATCAGCGCCAACAGTACGCTCTTGCCGGCGCCGGTCGGTCCGACGACGAGGGTGTGGCCGACATCGCCGACATGGAGTGAGAGACGGAATGGCGTCGCGCCTTCGGTCTTGGCAAACAGCAGCGGCGGGCCGTCGAGATGGTCGTTGCGCTCGGGTCCGGCCCACACGGCCGAGAGCGGAATCATGTGGGCGAGATTGAGCGTCGAGACCGGCGGTTGGCGGACATTGGCGTAAGCATGGCCCGGCAGGCTTCCGAGGAAGGCCTCGACGGCGTTGACGCTCTCGGCGATGCAGGTGAAGTCGCGGCCTTGGATCACCTTCTCGACGAGGCGCAGCTTTTCGTCAGCGGCCCGGACGTCGTCATCCCAGACCGTGACGGTCGTGGTGATGTAGGCCTGCCCGATCAGGTCAGAACCGAGCTCCTGCAGCGCCACGTCGGCATCGAGCGCCTTGTTGTGGGCGTCACTGTCGAGCAGAGCCGATGTTTCGTTGGTCATCACCTCCTTGAGGATCGCCATGACGGATTTGCGCTTGGCAAACCACTGGCGCCGAATGCGGGTGAGGATCTTGGTGGCGTCGGTCTTGTCGAGCGCGATCGCCCGGGTCGACCACCGGTAGGGGAAAGCGAGCCGATTGAGATCGTCGAGGATCCCCGGATAGGTCGCTGACGGAAATCCCAGCACTGTCAACGTGCGCAGATGCGCATTGCCGAGCCGCGGGTCGAGCCCGCCGGTGAGTGCCTCGTCGACCAGGATGGCGTCGAGATACATAGGCACTTCGGGGACGCGGACGCGATGGCGTCTGGTCGAAATGCAGGAATGCAGGTAGGTCAGCGTCTCCTCGTCCGAGAGCCAAACGGCTTCCGGCACGAATCCCTCGACGAGTTGCTGCACCCGATCGGTCCGATCAATGAAGCCCTTGAGAACCTCGTGGGCATCGACACCCCCATCCCGGCTACGGCCTTCGTAGAGCCAAGCCTCGGCGCGCGCGACCTCCTCAGCCGGTGGGAGGTAGAGGAATGTCAGGTAGTAGGCGCTTTCGAAGTGAGCGCCCGCCTCCTCGAACTGGGCTTTGCGCTCGGCATCGACCAGCGCCGAGACTGGATCGGGAAACACGCTTTGCGGATAGGACTTCGCAGCATTGCGGCTTGCCTCGACAAAGATGGCCCAGCCGGTGCCGAGGCGGCGTAACGCATTGTTGAGCCGTGCCGTCGTGCCGACCAGCTCAGCGGGCGTTGCCGAGTCGAGGTCGGGCCCGCGGAAGCGCGCGGTGCGCTGAAAGCTGCCGTCCTTGTTCAGGACCACGCCTTCGGCCACAAGCGCCGCCCAGGGCAGGAAGTCGGCGAGGCTTTGCGGTTTGTTGCGATATTCGGCGAGGTTCAGCATGGCTTGACCTCACGCTCCGAGATGCTGCGGGTAGCGCACGTGCCGACGCACCACCTCGACGAAGGACGGATCGCGCTTGGCGGCCCAGACGGCCGCCACATGGCCGATGCCCCACAGGACGAGACCGGCGATCCAGAGGCGCAAGCCAAGGCCGATCGCGGCCGACAACGTGCCGTTGAGGATGGCGACAGCGCGCGGTGCGCCCGCAAGCAGGATCGGCTCGGTCAGCGAGCGGTGCAGTGGCGCTTCGAAGCCGGGAAAGATTTCGTGCGAAGCGACTTCGGCCATCACACCAGCGCTCCGCCGCCGAATGAAAAGAACGACAGAAAGAAGGACGATGCCGCGAACGCGATTGACAGACCGAACACGATCTGAATGAGGCGGCGGAAGCCGCCCGCGGTGTCGCCAAAGGCGAGCGACAGGCCGGTGACGATGATGATGATCACCGCGATGATCTTGGAGACCGGGCCCTCGATCGATTGCAGGATCTGTTGGAGCGGCTGCTCCCACGGCATGTTGGAGCCCGCGGCAAACGCAGGCGCGGCCAGAGCAGTCGTCGCGACGAATGTCGCAATTGCTGCTATGGCCCTATTGATGCGGGCGGGCTGATCGGTCATGTGCGGGCTCCAGCGGGTGCAAGATCGACGGCAGGCACGAGGACGTAATCGCCGCTAGGTCTCAAACCTTCGATGCAGGCAAGTTCGGCCAGGCGGCGTTGCGAACCGCGACCCGAGAGCACGGCAATGACGTTGATGGTCTCGGCGATCAGGGCGCGCGGCACAGTGACCACGGCTTCCTGAATGAGCTGCTCGAGCCGCCGCAGTGCGCCGAGCGCGGAGCCGGCGTGGATGGTGCCGATGCCGCCGGGATGACCGGTGCCCCACGCTTTCAAAAGGTCGAGCGCCTCGGCACCGCGGACTTCACCGATCGGGATGCGGTCCGGGCGGAGCCGCAGCGACGAGCGCACCAGATCGGAGAGCGAAATAACGCCGTCCTTGGTGCGCAGCGGGACGAGGTTTTGTGCTTTGCATTGCAGCTCGCGAGTATCCTCGATCAAGACAACCCGATCGCCTGTCTTTGCCACTTCGGCAAGCAGCGCGTTGACCAGCGTGGTCTTGCCCGTCGAGGTGCCGCCGGCAACGAGAATGTTGCGCCGTTGTGCAACTGAGCTGCGAAGAATCTCGGCCTGACTCGTCCTGATGATCTTTGCAGCCACGTAGTCATCGAGCGTGAACACCGCGACAGCCGGCTTGCGGATGGCGAAGGCCGGCGCGGCCACGACCGGTGGAACGAGTCCCTCGAAGCGTTCGCCAGTCTCCGGCAGCTCTGCGGACACGCGCGGA
>Ga0306923_10003432_pt1 | contig 14905 bp, 12 predicted proteins | sample sta12Can44000108_FD_203841 | JGI IMG/M metagenome (GOLD analysis project Ga0306923, IMG submission 203841) | Lab enrichment of tropical soil microbial communities from Luquillo Experimental Forest, Puerto Rico - statanox.12C.anox.44.000.108 (v2)... | ecosystem: Environmental > Terrestrial >... | reverse complement strand
AAAGACCGCTATCATGGCTTTGATCCACACACCCAAGGGAGCCGTCAGGGTCAAGGCCTGGGTGGGGTTCACCGCCATGAGCATCGGCATGTTCATGGCGATTCTCGATATCCAGATTGTCGCGAGCTCGCTGCCTGAAATTCAAGCCGGCCTCGGGATTGCACTCAATCAATTGAGCTGGGTGCAAACGGCCTACCTCATAGCAGAGGTTGTGGCGATCCCGCTGACCGGGTGGCTGACCCGCCTCATGTCGACGCGCGGCGCCTTTCTCGCCTGCATTTGTGGCTTTACCGGAGCGAGTCTGGCCTGCGCCGCGTCCGACAGTTTCTGGTCGCTGATCCCGGCGCGGGTGTTGCAGGGCTTCTGTGGCGGCGCGCTGATCCCGCTCGTTTTCTCGGCCATTTTCACGATGTTCGACGGGCTGGGGCGGAGCCGGGCGACGCTAGTCGCGGGCTTGTTTGCAATGCTGGCGCCAACCCTCGGACCGGCGGTCGGCGGCTTTATTACAGACCGCTTTTCGTGGCATTGGCTGTTCCTCATCAATCTGCCACCGGGGATCATCGTAGCTCTGATGGTTGCATGGGCCGTCGATATCGATCGTGCGGATCGGCGCTGCTTCCGCTCTGTCGATCTGCTCGCGCTACCACTGCTGGCGATTTTTCTGGCTACTTTACAAGTGGTACTCAAAGAGGCCCCTCACCGAGGTTGGGCCAGCCCCGCAGCATTGCTGCTGGCGGGGGTCTGCGTTCTCTGCGGAATCAGCTTCGTCCGACGCTCTTTGCGCCACCCCGCACCACTTATCGCCCTCCGCGCATTCGGCAATCCCAATTTCGCGATCGGGTGCTGCTTCAGCTTCGCACTCGGGATTGGTCTCTATGGGGCAGTCTATTTGTTGCCAGTCTACCTTGGTTTAGTGCGCGATTATGGGGCATTGGCAATCGGCGAGATCATGATGGTCACCGGCGCCGCGCAGCTCATCATGGCGCCGGTCGCTACCTTCCTCGAGCGGCGCGTCGACGTCCGCTTGCTGATCGCCACGGGTTATGCACTGCTAGCGGTCGGCCTGATCGGCAATGGTTTTATGACCTTCGAGACCGATTTCTGGGGGTTGTTCTGGCAGCAGCTGGTGCGTGGCGCTGCGGTGATGTTGTGTCTGTTGCCGAGCACCGCACTGGCATTGAGCAGCTTCGATCCCGACCATGTTCCAGACGCGAGCGGTCTATTCAACCTGATGCGCAATCTGGGTGGGGCCATCGGCCTGGCGCTCATCGACACCGTGCTCGAACAGCGCACGCCCACCCACATTGCGTCAATTGTTGCTCGCTTGCAGGCGGGCGATGCATCGGCAGCTCGTCTGGTCGGCCTTCCGACGGAGCGTTTCACCGGCGCGCCGATCGGCGAAGTCGACGAGGCGACGCGCGCCCTCGTCGCACCATTGGTCGAGCGCGCCGGGCTCGTCGCTGCCATCAATGATGCCTGGCTGCTGATCGGCACGTTGGTGGCATTTTCGCTGCTCGCACTTCTGGTGCGGGCGCCGGCGCGGTCGGGCAGCTCTACTTAAGGACGATACTGAATGCCAGCGGCGCCAAACCGCCAAGAATGCGATGTTCTCGTTGTCGGCGGCGGCCCTGCTGGGTCGACCATCGCCGCGCTGCTCGCGCAGAAGGGCAGAGGGGTCGTCGTTCTTGAAAAGGATCGCTTCCCCCGCTTCCACATCGGAGAATCTCTGCTCCCCCTCAATCTGCCGCTCTTTGAACGCCTCGGCGTTGCCAAAGAGGTTGCAGCCATCGGTGTGTACAAGCCGGGCGCCGAAGTTATCTCGGAGGAACACGCCGCGGCGACGACGTTCCGATTTGATCGCAATCCGTATTTGAGTGTGGACTACAGCTACCACGTCAAGCGGGCTGAGTTTGACAAGCTGCTGCTCGACAACAGCCGCCGCCTGGGGGTAACCGTTTTCGAAGGGGTGCGCGTGACCGAAATCGAGTGCGGTGCCGAGGGCCGTTCCAGAGTAATAGCGGTGGGCCCCGATGGGACGCCTTCGGCCTGGTTCCCTCGCTTTCTCGTCGATGCCTCGGGACGAGACACTTTGCTCCTCAAGCGGCTCAAGCTCAAAAGGGTGGACAAGCGCAACAACACGGCCGCCGTGTTCGGACATTTTCGCAACGTCCCCCGCCTGCACGGCAGCGCGGAGGGCATGATCACCATGCATCTGTTCCAGCACGGCTGGTTTTGGACGATCCCATTGCCCGATGATGTCATGAGCGTCGGTTTGGTTGGCACTCGATCCTTCTTTAAGACGAGAACGGACGATCTCGACGCCTTTTTTGTGCGCGCTGTCGCGGCGAGTCCGAGCGTCGCGGAGCGTATGGCCAATGCCGAGCCGATCGGGCCGCTCGTCGCAACCGGAAACTACTCCTACGACTCGCGGCACTACGGCGGCGACGGTTACATCATGATCGGAGATGCCGCTGCCTTCATCGATCCTTTGTTTTCAAGCGGCGTGATGATGGCAATGAGCAGTGCCGCCTGCGGCGCTGAAGTGGTCCATGCTTGGCTTGATGACAGGAAATTGGGCGCAAAGCTGATGCGCAGCTATGAACGCCGCGTGCGGCGCGGTCTCAATTCCCTGTCCTGGCTGATTTACCGGATCAACAGGCCGGTCCTTCGCGACATCTTCATGTCTTCATTCGACGTGTTCAATACGCGCAATGGGCTGTTGGCGATTTTGGCAGGCGACTTTTACGCCAAGCCAAGGTTGTTATCGCCGCTGCGCCGCCTGCAACTCGCTTATGGCTGCCTTCATTTTCTTTCCCAGATAGGCCTGCGCCTGCGAAGGGAGGGACTGACATGGAGCGCACCCCCTCGCGCCGAGCCGACCGCGGGTAAGGGCTACGGCAGCCGATTAAAGCATCCCGAGTTCTAGCCGGGCTTCCTCGCTCATCTTTTCCGGTCCCCAGGGCGGGGTCCAGACGAGCTTGACGCGCACATCGCAGACCCCGGGCACGCCGCGGATAGCGGTCTCGACCTCGCCCGGCATGCTGGCGGCGACCGGGCAGGCCGGCGTCGTCAGGGTCATCTCGACATAGACAAGCCCGCCCTTCTTGACGATCAGCTCGTAGATCAGGCCCAGTTCTACGAGATCCATCGGGATTTCCGGATCTCGCACCGTTTTGAGCGCGTCCAGAACAGGGCCCATCAGCGCCGGGTCGTCCTCGCCGCCCTCCGGGCGCTCGACGTCGTCGTCGGCTGTAGGCGGGTTCGCATCGAATTCGAACGGATCGCGGTCCATCTTTGTTACTCCGTCTTGACCGTCTCTCCCGAGCCCTTCAGTGCCGCTTCGAGCGCGTGCCACGACAAGGTCGCGCATTTGACGCGGGCCGGGTAGGCCTTGACCCCGGTCAGCGGCTCGAGCCGGTCCATCTCCTCGGCCAAAGGCTCGGGCAAATCAGGCACCGGCTCACCGCCGGTCGCCCTCGCGTGAAATTGCGCGAAGAGGGCGCGGGCCTCGGCGGTGGTCTTGCCCTTCAGAACTTCAGTCATCAATGAGGCGGCGGCGGTCGAGATGGCGCAGCCGCGCCCCTTAAAGCTGACATCGGCGATGCGGTCGCCTTCGAGCGTCAGGTAGACCGTTACCCGGTCGCCGCACAGCGGGTTGTAGCCCTGCGCGGAATGCGTCGGATGTTCGATCTCGCGGAAGTTCCGCGGGTGGCGGCCATGGTCGAGAATGATGTCCTGGTAGAGCTCGCGCAGATCGATCATCGTGCGAACATCTCCCGAACGGCCTCGAGCGCGGCGACCAAGCGATCGATATCGCTCTCGTCATTGTAGACGCCGAGCGAGGCGCGCGTCGTCCCAGGAAGACCAAAGCGGTCCATCAAAGGCTGCGCGCAGTGATCTCCCGCGCGCACCGCCACGCAATGCTGGTCGAGCACTTGGGACACATCGTGCGGATGCACACCATCGATATCGAAGGACAGGATGCCGAGCCTACGCTGGCCAGCACCGAGCAGCCGCAGACCGGGAATGTGTGACAATCGATCGACGCCATAGCCAGTCAGCATTTCCTCGTGTTCAAGAATATTCTCGCGCCCCAGTCCCTCGATGAAGTCGAGCGCGAGGCCGAGGCCGATCGCCCCAGCGATGTCAGGGGTGCCGGCTTCGAACCGATGCGGCGGCTCCTGATATTCGGTTTTGTCGAATGTCACTCGCAAAATCATCTCGCCGCCACCTTGGTAAGGCGGCATCGCGGATAGCAGTTCGAAGCGACCGTAGAGCACGCCGATGCCCGTCGGCCCATACACCTTGTGACCGGTGAAGGCATAAAAATCACAGCCCAGTGCCTGCACATCGATCGGCAGCCTCGGTGCCGCCTGACTACCGTCGATCAGCACTTTGGCACCTTGCCGATGCGCCAGCGCAACAACCCGCTCGACCGGCACGAGGGTGCCGGTCGCGTTGGCGATATGGGTCAAGGCGACGAGCCGAGTTCGCGGGGACAGATACGCCTCGAACGCAGCTAGGTCGAGACCGCCGGTCGCATCGATCGGTGCGACGACCAGCCGAATGCCGACCCGGTCGCGCAGTAACTGCCACGGCACGATATTCGAGTGGTGCTCAAGTTCGCTGATAAGCACTTCGTCGCCCTCGTGCAGAAAGGCCGAGCCCCAGCTCTGCGCGACGAGATTGATCGCTTCGGTCGTGTTGCGCACAAAGACGATCTCACGGCGATCCGTAGCGTTCAGAAAACGCCGAACCTTGTCCCGCGCCTCCTCATAAAGCTCGGTCGAACGCGCGCTCAGCCGGTAAACGCCACGATGCACATTGGCGTAGTCGGTTCGATAGTAATCGGCAGTCCCGTCGATGACCGCGCGCGGCTTTTGCGCGCTGGCGGCAGAATCGAGAAAAATGAGATCGGGGTTGTTAGTGAAAATCGGGAACTCCCGCTTCACCTCTTTCGGGTCGAAACCGCCCGGCCCGGGATAAACACTCCGCAAACTCGCCGGCCTCATTCCTACTCCTCCAATGTCGCCAGGCGTCGGGTCAGCCGCGATCGCAGGTGCTCACGAAAAGGCGCCTGCTCGACGAGCTCGACCGCTTCCATGGCGAAAGCTTCGATCAGCATGCGGCGCGCCTCGTCATTCGGGATACCGCGCGCTCGCAGGTAAAAAAGCGCCGCTTCGTCGAGATCGCCGATAGCCGCGCCGTGGCTGCATTGCACGTCGTCGGCATAGATTTCGAGCTCGGGCTTGGTGTCGATCGCCGCACGCGGGCTCAGTACCAGATTGCGGCTGAGCTGGTGTGCATCGACCTTCTGCGCCCCGGGGCGCACGGTTATCCGGCCTTGAAACGCGCCATGCGCGCGCCCAGTGGCGACCCCCTTAAAGACTTCGCGCGTTTCGCCGCCTGGCGCCCGATGATCGACCGAGGTCAGAATGTTCGCCTCTTGCCGCCCTGATAACAGGAAGGCGCCGTTCAGGTCGCAATGGCTCCTCTCGCCTTCGTTCCGCACCGTGGCTTCGTGCCGGACCGTCCGGCCTCCCAATAGCAAGACGAAGCTGGACAGCCGTGAGCCTGCATCAAGGGTCGCCTGCGCTTCGCCAAAATGCACCGCATCGCCGCTTTCCTCGACGAGCGTGACCCGTGCTAGCTCGGATCCGGTGCCGAGCCTCAGCTCGACCACATCATTGCGCCAGTAGTTGCCGGAACCGGCAAAACTCTCGATAATTGTGGCGCGGCTGTCTTGACCCGCCAGAATGAGGCTGCGCGTGTGCAGCGAGCCGGCGGCATCGCCCGCCGCCAAATGAACAATCTCGACGGGACGCTCCAGCGCGACACCCGGAGCGATGTCGAGCACAAAGCCGTCAGCGAAAAACGCCGTATTGAGCGATGTGAACGCCCGGTCCAGCGATTGCGCTTCCAGCCCGGCGCGCACCAGCTCCGGCCGCTCGGCCATCGCCGCCGTTATCGATCCGAACCACACGCCCGGGGGAAGTTGATCGAGACGAGACAGCTCGGGCGCGAATTTACCACCGACGAGCACGAGCCGATATGACTGCGCGGCTAGGCCAATCTCCGCGAGTTGCGCGCGCATCGTGGAGGTGACAGCGGTCGTCTGCTGTGCTGCTGGCAGCATCGGCCGCTGCTCGAGCTGTCGCAAATCGATGTAGCGCCAGGCTTCGCCGCGCCGCGACGGAAACCCCAGCTCGGCGAAGCGGGCGAGGCTTCGGCGGCGATATCCCGTGAGCCAGTCGGGATCACCCTTGTGGCGGTCGCCCCCGAACGCCTCGAGGTAAGGCCGCGCCTCGGGCTTTACCGGGAAATCGACGACCGCGTTCATTGGACACCGGCCGCAAGAAAAGCCCCTCTCCGCCCTTCAGGGCGGCGGAGAGGGAGGGGCCCGCGAAGCGGGAAGGTGAGGTGGGCGGCGCCGCAAACCGGCAGGTCGGCCCCCCTCACCCTGCCCTCTCCCTCCGGCCGGCGGGGGGAGAGGGTGCAAATTGGCACTGATAACGCGGAAATCATTGGGATCGTAAGTCAGGCTGCGTCTTCGACCGGGCCGTAACCGCGAAGTTCGAGCTCGAGGGCCAGGCTCTTGTCGCCGGATTGAACGATCCGGCCGCCCTGCAGCACGTGGACCCGGTCCGGTTCGACGTATTCGAGCAGGCGCTGGTAGTGGGTGATCATGACGATCGCGCGGTCGGTCGCGCGCTGTTGGTTGACGCCGCGCGCCACCAGCTTCAGCGCGTCGATGTCGAGGCCGCTGTCGGTCTCATCGAGAATGGCGAGGCGGGGTTCGAGCATCGCCATTTGAAAGACTTCATTGCGCTTTTTCTCGCCGCCGGAGAACCCGACATTGACGGCGCGCTGCAGCAGATCCTCGCCAATGTCCAATAACTTCAGCTTGGCGCGCACGATCCGCAGAAACTGTCCGGCATCGAGCTCGGGCTCGCCGCGGTGGCGGCGCTGTGCATTGATCGCAGTGCGCAGGAAATACATGTTGTTCACACCCGGAATTTCGACCGGGTACTGGAAGGCGAGGAAGAAGCCCTCGCGCGCGCGCTCGTCGGCCGGCATTGCGAGTAGGTCGCGGCCGAGATAGGTCACTTTGCCTTGGCTGACCTCATAACCTTCGCGGCCGGCGAGCACCGCGGCGAGCGTGCTCTTACCCGAGCCGTTTGGCCCCATGATCGCGTGCACCTCACCGGCATTCACCGAGAGATCGATGCCGCGCAGGATCTCGCGGCCATCGGTCAGGCGCGCATGCAGGTCGTTGATTTCGAGCATCATCACATTACTTCGTCAGATCTATCCGCGTCACCGCGTCACCCGCGCCCTCCTGCTTTTGCAGGAGAAATACAGGGCCTCTCATCCGACGCTGCCTTCGAGGCTCACGGCCAGGAGCTTTTGCGCCTCGACCGCAAACTCCATCGGCAGCTCCTTCAATACCTCCTTGCAGAAGCCATTGACGATCAGGGACACCGCGTCCTCGGCATTGAGACCGCGCTGCTGGCAATAGAACAGCTGGTCCTCGCTGATCTTTGAGGTCGTCGCCTCGTGCTCGACCCGGGCCGAAGGGTTGCGCACCTCGATATAGGGCACGGTGTGTGCGCCGCAGCGGTCGCCGATCAGCAATGAGTCGCATTGCGTGTGGTTGCGCGCCCCTTGCGCCCGCGGCTGCACACGAACGAGACCCCGGTAGGTATTCTGCCCGCGTCCGGCCGAAATACCCTTTGAGAGGATCGTTGACCGTGTGTCCTTGCCGATATGGATCATCTTCGTTCCGGTGTCGGCCTGCTGGCGATTGTTGGTGATCGCCACCGAATAGAACTCGCCGACGGAGTGATCGCCTTCCAACACACAACTGGGGTATTTCCAGGTAATCGCCGAGCCGGTCTCGACCTGGGTCCACGAGATCTTCGAGCGCGCACCGCGGCACGCGCCGCGCTTGGTCACAAAATTGTAGATGCCGCCGCGGCCCTCGGCGTCGCCGGGGTACCAGTTCTGCACAGTCGAGTATTTGATTTGCGCATCCTCATGCGCGATCAATTCGACGACCGCCGCGTGGAGCTGGTTCTCGTCGCGCTGCGGCGCGGTGCAGCCCTCAAGATAACTGACATAGCTGCCCTTGTCGGCAATCAGCAATGTGCGCTCGAACTGACCGGTCTTCGCTGCGTTGATCCGGAAATAGGTGCTCAGCTCCATCGGGCACCGCACGCCCGGCGGGATGTAGGCGAAGGAGCCGTCGCTGAACACCGCGGAGTTGAGGGCCGCAAAGAAATTGTCGTTCTGCGGCACGACCGTGCCGAGATATTTGCGAACGAGCTCGGGATGTTCGCGGACCGCCTCGCCCATCGAGCAGAAGATAATCCCGAGCTTGGAGAGCTCCTCCTTGAACGTCGTCGCGACCGAGATGCTGTCGAACACTGCATCGACCGCAACGCCGGCAAGCGCCTCACGCTCACGCAGCGGGATGCCGAGCTTCTCGTAAGTGCGCAGCAGCTCAGGATCGACCTCGTCGAGCGATTTCGGCCCGGCGTTCTGCTTCGGCGCGGAATAATAGGTGGCCGCCTGGTAATCGATCGGCGCAAGGTTGAGCTTGGCCCAATCCGGCTGGGTCATCCCGCACCATGCGCGGAACGCCGCAAGCCGCCATTCGAGCAGCCATCCCGGCTCTTCCTTTTTTGCCGAAATGAACCGGACAATGTCTTCGTTGAGGCCCGGCGGCGCCGTTTCGACTTCGATGTCGGTGACAAAGCCGTATTTGTAGCCCTCCTGCGAGAGCGAACGGACGGTATGCAGGGTTTCGGTGGAAGCACTCATGCGGAGAATCTGGGCTCGTCAGTTTGTGACGCAGCAGGCGAAGCCATTCGTGGGACGAAAGCGGCTGGGGTCAGCATCGCGTCGAGCGAAATCGCCGACAGCGCTTCTCCCACCGCGCGATTGATCGCCGCCCAATGTGGCCGGGTGGGGCAATAGCTCGTGCGCGCGCATTCGTCGACATGGACCGAGCATTGGGTGAGCCCGATATCGCCGTCGATCGCGGCGACGACCTCGGCTACCGAAATCTCGGTCGCTCTGCGCGCCAGCCGGTACCCCCCGCCGGCGCCGCGCGCCGCCGTGACCAGGCCGGAATGTGCCAACGCCTTCAGGACCTTCGCAACGGTAGCCTGCGGCAAACGGGTCTCGATCGCCACCGCGCCGGCAGTGACCTGGCGGGCCGGATAGGCAGCCAGGTGAGTGGCGACGATGACGCCGTAGTCGGCAAGCTTGCTCAGGATGATCATCGCTTCCGCGACCTTAAATCGGACCGATTTGGTCCGTTAACAGATCGTGGCTTAACCCGGCTCGGTCAAGTCCAAAAGGTGATGATCCTCAGGCAGCGAGCAACGCCGGGCGTCGGTCGCGGAATGGGGTCGCCTTCTCGAAGGCGTGGGCGATGCGCAACAGGGTCGGCTCCCGGAACGGCTGCCCGGCCAGCTGGATAGCCACCGGCAGCCCGCCTTCGCCAAAACCGGAGCACACCGAGATCGCCGGGTACCCGGCGACATTGAACGGCATCGTGAAATTGGGCGGCCCGAACAAATCCCATTTCGGCACGGCGTCGATCTTGGCCGCTTCGGCCGGCTGCGTCGCGGTCAGCACCGCGTCGAGCCCCTTCATCGCGGTCTGCAATTCGGCGCGCAATTCGCGCCGGCGGCGCACCGCCTGGAGGTAATCGACACCGGTAACAAAGGCGCCGAGCATCAGCCGGCTGCGCAGCCGGTCGCTGAAATCGCCGAGCCGGGTGCGCACCCATTCCTCGTAGGCCGCCGCACGCTCGGTGATGGAGATCAAGGACCCGCAGGCCAGCCAATCCTGCAGCGGCGACACCTGGACTTCGCGGATCTCCGCGCCGAGGTCGCGGAACGTCGCAATCGCAGCAGTGATACCGCGCTGGGTCCCGTCGCTGACTTTGTGATCGGTCTCGTGAAAATGGTGGATGACGCCGATCTTGAGCCCCTTGATGCCGCTGCCGAGCTGCGCGGTGTAGTTTGGGATCGGCCGAGAGGCGCTGGCCGGATCGCGCGGGTCGTGCCCGGCGAGAGCCTGCAGCATCAATGCGCAATCCTCGGCGGTCCACGCCATCGGGCCGATATGGTCGAGGCTGAACGCGGCGGGCGCAACGCCGGCGCGGCTGACGAGGCCATAGGTCGGCTTGATGCCGGCAATGCCGCAGAGCGCCGCGGGGCCGCGGATCGACCCGCCGGTATCGGTGCCGATGCCGCCAAGGATCAGCCCCGCCGCCACGCCTGCGCCGGTCCCGCTGCTGCTGCCGGCAGTGAAATGCTCCGTGTTCCACGGATTGCGCGCCGGGGGCTTGGGCAGATCGAAGGACGGCCCGCCATCGGCGAATTCATGCGTCGTCGTTTTGCCGATCAATACAGTGCCCGCGGCGGCGAGCTTCTCGGCGCAGGCGGCGTCGGTGACCGGAATGTTGTCCTGTAGGAATTTCGACTGGCAGGTCGTCGGTATTCCCTTGGTGTCGACGATATCTTTCAGGCCAATGGGGATACCGTGCAGCGGCCCCTTTGGGCCATGCGCGGTGATTGCCGCCTCGGCGGCGCGAGCCTCGGCCAACGCTCGCTCCTCTGTCAAATGGACAAACGCATGCAATTCGCCGTCGAGTTTGTGCACGCGATCGAGGCAGGTGCGGGTCAGCTCGACCGGCGAGAGCTGCTTCGCGGCGATCAGGCGGGCCGCTTCGGCAATCGTCGGGATCGCGCCGCTCATGCGAGATCCTCCTCGGTGAAGTCGTAGACATGCGCCGGCTCGGCCATGTACCCGCGCGGTTTGCGCACGCGTTCCGCCATCGCGGTAATGCCAGCATAGACCCCCTTTAGCTCGGCCTTCTGTTCATCGGTGAGATCGAGCCCGGCGCGGGAGAGCAGAAATTCAAAAGCCTCGGTGGGAATTTCGGCTGGCATGGGCGCATTCTCCTATCTGGGCGCGGGCTCGGCGAGCCTAGCAGAGCGCGGACCGCTGGGTAAATCCTAGATGCACCTCGTTTAATCCACGCCCTGGGCCCTCAGGCCGCCGTGCCGCGAGCGCAGAAGCAGGACACTGCGACAGGCAGATCGGCGCGCGCCGCGGCGAAGTCTACGCGTTGGCGGATCAGCGCGGCCTCCGCCGTCTCGCTGCGCCGCTCGAGGCACTCGAGCAGCCCGCGCAGGGCCCACAAATTGTCCGGGTGGATCTGGGCGCGAGGCAGTGCGCCGCCGAGGCCGAGATCCTCGCGATAGACCGCTTCGGCTTCCGCCGTGCGATCCTGCTCCAATAGCAGAGCGCCAAGCGCGTGGCGGACCGGCTGCATCCATCCCCAAGGCTCGTCATAGGGCAGGTCGTCCTCCAGCGCGACGGCAGCGCGCAGACGGGCGAAGGCCGCGTCGTGATCGCCGCGACGGTAAGCGATCTCACCCTCCACCATCTCCTCGGCCACCGCCAGCAACTGCACGCAGGGCACGTTGTGCAGATAGCGGGACTTGGGCACCCGTTTTGCAGCCTCTCGGAACAGCGTCTGTTCGGTTGCTGCCGCCGGCACGTCGCCCAGTGCGGCATGGGCGACGCCCTTGGCGTAGTGCATCATCGCCGCGGTATTGCAGTAGAGGTCACGGTCGGTTGGCGGATCCTGCGCAATGATCTCGGGCCATTTGCCAAAGCGGATCAGGACGTGCTGTCGGATGGAAATATAGCTCTCGAAGAAATCGGCCATCGGCGGCGACGGGACGCGCAATGCTTCCTCGGGCATCGTCTCGATCAGCTCGTCAGCGGCGGCGATGGCAGGCGCGTACTGGCCAAGAAACATGGCGCCATAGGCAGCGAAATGGTAGTCGTGCACCCGGTATCCCGAATAGAAATTCATCGGTCCGGCGCGGTCGTAGAACTTGCGATCTGCAATGATCGCCTTCTGATTCCAGTGCATCGAGTCGCGGTAGTGGCCGCATTGCACGTCGATATGAGTGGGCATGTGCACCAGGTGGCCCATATCCGGGGTCAGCTCACGCAGGCGGTCGCCGGAAACCAATGCGACTTCCGGATGCGGCGACATTTCCATCAGATGAACGTGAAGGTGCAAAAGGCCGGGATGGCTCATTGCGCCGGGCAAATCTCGGAACGCGGATTCGAGCAACTCGCGCGCCTCGATGGTGCCGGCGCCGGGCGCCGGCTCGCCAGTCCGCAGGTCCCACATGCGCCAGGGCGTGCGGTTGAGGATCGCCTCCGCGAAGATAAACCGTAGATCGAGGTCGTCAGGATGCGCCTGGTGTACGAGCCGCATGGCGTCGGCGAAGGCGTCGTTCCAGGGTCGTTGGTCGTCGATCGGATCGCGCTGTGGATAGCGGGCTGGCAGCGCCTCGATCAGCGCGCGTTCCGGCGCGCTGACGCCACCGGTGAGCGCGAGGGCGGCGCGGGTCGAATCATAGGCGCGAGCGAGCGCTGCGGCCTTGCCGGCCGGGTCCTGCAGTTCCCAAGGGAAATTGTAGTTGGGCCCGGCCGCGTACGCGATGCCCCAATGAGCCATCGCGCAGTTAGCGTCCGTCTCCAGCGCCTTTTCGAAGCAGCGGACCGCTTCCTCATGGTGGTAGCCAAAGCACCAGTTGAGACCACGATCGAACCAACGCTGGGCATCCGCCGAGGCGGTAGTCACGTTTCGGGTGTACGACCCGAGATCATAGGGGTAGTCCATGTTTTCTCCCTGTCATCACCCGCCAAGTCCGGCCGCCACCGTCTGTGGTGAGTGGCAACCGCCCATTTTTTCATAACGCAGCAGGGTCTCGCGGCAAGCGAGCCGATGCGGTCGCTAACCGCTCACCCCGCTCGGCAGCCGCCCGCCGCGGCCACGAGGCAGCGTGTGAAGTTTCAGCTCGACCGGGTTGCCAATCCAGATTGCGTAGCTGCTGTGGTCCTCGACAGCATCCGTAGTCAGCGGGTGGACCAGCACGTCGAGCCCGTCGCGGTTGAGCATCAAATAAGGTACGACATGCTCGAACTGATCGGGCTTGAAAATGACCAGGGCATTGCTGATCGGGTGCGGTCCGCGCGGCGTATCACGGAATTCTTCGATCTCGACATCGAACTTTTTGCCGACCGCGAAGCATACCCGCTCGGCGGCCGCACGCGTCTGGGGGTCGTAATAGATGTGGGCGTGGTAACCGAGGTTCGCGACGGATTGCTGGGTCTTCTCGATCATTGGGCTGCGCTCCCTCGCTGCTTGCTACGGCATGCGGTATTTTTGCACGACGATACCCATAAGTCGATGTACCCGATAAAACTACCATCGAAAAATCTGGCGCTCGGCACGTACCCCGGGTCGGCTTGGGGTGTGCAGCAATTAACAGCTACGCGCCCGCACAGCGTGTCGGCAGAAGATGTCCGCAAGGGGTCGAAATCGGGCATTCGCACCAGACTTCTGCGGGACTACCCGTCCGGCTAGTCCCGGAGGCGCCTTCGTCGGATCGCAACGCCTCATGCCGCCGATCTGTTCTCGGCCCTAAGTTTGAGAAGGGATAATAACCCGCCCCTGCACCGTGAGGCGGGCGCTGGAGCTAAGACGTTATTGTTCAGCGCTGTTCCACGCGAGAATTTGATAGAGAATGATGGCGCCGAAGGTTGCGGTGCCAATCCCTCCCATCGTGAAGGCGCCGAATTTGAGGGTGAGATCGCCGGCCCCTGCCGTAAGGGCGGCGGCGACGGTGAACAAATTTTGCGGGTTGGAGAAATCGACCTTATTCTCGACCCAGATCCGGCCTGCCATCGCGGCGATCAGGCCAAACAGCACGATCGACAGGCCACCGATGACTGGACCTGGGATCGAGAGAATAAGAGCGCCGAATTTTGGCGAGAAGCCGAGCAGGATCGCGCCGATGCCAGCAACGACAAACAGAAGCGTCGAATAGACCTTCGTAGCCGCCATCACGCCGATGTTCTCGGCGTAAGTCGTCACACCGGTGCCGCCGCCCAAGGCCGAAACAATCGTCGCCAGACTGTCGCCCAAAAACGCGCGGCCCAAGAAGCGATCGAGGCTTCTGCCGGTCATCGCGCCGACGGCTTTGATGTGGCCAAGGTTCTCGGCGACAAGAATGATTGCAACGGGCGCAATCAGGAACATCGCATCTGCATGGAAGCTCGGGGCGGTAAATTTCGGCCAACCGATCCACGGCGCGGCGGTCAGCGCCGTAAAATCGATGGGCTTTCCCGACCCGAAACCGTTGGCGAGTAAAAGATACAGTAGGTATCCGCCGATCGCTCCGAAGATGATCGGCAATCGGCGCCACAGCCCCGGTGCTGCGACGGCGATCAGGCCGATGAGTAGGACCGTAACCAGCCCAATCCAGGTATCCAATGGGCCGGCGCTCACGGATTTAACCGCCACCGGCGCGAGATTGAGACCGATCGCTGCAACGACCGCGCCGGTCACAACGGGCGGCATCAATCGTTCGATCCAGCCGACGCCCGATTGCATGACAATCAAAGCGATAATGCCGTACAGCACCCCCGCTGCAATGATGCCGCCCAGCGCGACATCGAGGTTTGGGTTTGCCCCATGGCCGGAATAACCGGTTGCCGCAATGACGACGGCAATGAACGAGAAGCTCGAGCCCAAGTAGCTCGGTACCCGCCCGGCAACAACCACAAAGAAGATCAGAGTGCCGACGCCCGAAAAGAGCAGCGCCAAATTGGGATCAAAACCCATGAGGAGCGGCGCGATGATCGTGGCGCCCGCCATCGCGACCCCGTGCTGCAGACCCGAGACGATCGTCTGGCCCCAGAGCAGGCGCTCCTCGGGCATGATCACGCCAGTTGTCTTGAGCCTCCAGCGGGGAAAATAGCTCTCTCGCATTTCAGGAAGCGTGACCGTTTCTATGCG
>Ga0306923_10003430_pt1 | contig 14909 bp, 10 predicted proteins | sample sta12Can44000108_FD_203841 | JGI IMG/M metagenome (GOLD analysis project Ga0306923, IMG submission 203841) | Lab enrichment of tropical soil microbial communities from Luquillo Experimental Forest, Puerto Rico - statanox.12C.anox.44.000.108 (v2)... | ecosystem: Environmental > Terrestrial >... | reverse complement strand
CACCCCAACCCTCCCCCGCAAGCAGGGGAGGGAGAGTGTTGCTGTCCACGCTGCTGTCGTCGATCGCTCGAAGCGAGGTCCCAGCCACGATGCAAGAAATCCTCATCTCGCCTGCGCCTCTGCCGCCGGCCGAGAGGCCTGTGCCAGCCTCATCCTTGCCTCCCGCAGCTGCAAAAGCTGCGCCGCCACGGCAATTGCAATCGACTGCGGCTGCTTGCTTTCGATGCCATTGACGCCGATCGGACAGGTGAGCTCCTCCAGTCGCTCCGCAGGCACACCGCGTTCGATGAGCCGATGCTCGAAGCGCGCGCGTTTGCTCGCCGAACCGATCATGCCGAAGTACACGAAGTCGTCGCGGCGATAGATCGCGAGGCACAGCTCGAAGTCCTGCGCGTGGTCATGGGTGAGCACGATGAACGAGGTGCCGGGCGGGGCGTCGTGCACGTACGCACGCGGGCAGGTCTGGGGGGAAGATGTTCTCGCGCGAGTCGACCCAGTCGATCTGCGTGCCGAGCGGGGCGAGCACGCGCACGATCGCTTCGCCGACGTGGCCGGCGCCGAAGATGCGGATCGGGAAGGGCGGTTCGCCGACCTGCTGGTCGAGACGCCACGCGCCGTCGCCGTTGCGTTCGAAGCCGGCGCGCGAATAGCCGCCCGGCAGCAGCGACCATTCAGACTGCAGATCGCTGCTCGCCACCGAACGCGAGAGGCCCGCGCCGCGCGCCACTTCACCCGCGCGGTGACGCCACATCAGCGCGCTGTCGGCCTCGATGCGCTCGAAGAGCAGCCACACGGCACCGCCGCAGCACTGGCCCAGGCTTGCGCCGAGCGAGAAGCGCACGGTGCGCAGCTTCGTGCCGTCGCGCAGCAGGGCGCGTGCGATCGCGATGGCCTCCCATTCGAGATGGCCGCCGCCGATCGTGTCGGCCGTCTGCGTGGTGCCGACGATCATGGAAGCGCCGGCTTCGCGCGGCGTGGAGCCGAGTGTCTGCGCGACGGTGACGAGCACGAGCGGGCCGTCGGCGCCGAGCATTGGAGCGAGCTTTTCCAGCCATTCGTTCATTGGACTGCCCTCCGGCCGCCTGCGCGGCCACTGGCCAATCGAGTGGGCGCGGCGCTGCTACGTCGCCGCGCACCGGTTTTCATTCCATGCCGCCGATCGCGCGCAGCAGGGCTTCCGGCGTGGCGGGCGCCGGCAGCGGTACCTGCCTGCCCGTCGCGGCCACGCACGCGTCGCGCAGGGCGAAGAACACCGATAGCCCGAGCATCAGCGGTGGCTCGCCGACGGCCTTGGACTTGTGGATCGTGTCTTCGACGTTTTCGCCGTCGAAGAGCTTCACGTTGAAGACGGACGGGCAGTCGGACGCGGCCGGGATCTTGTAGGTCGAGGGTGCATGCGTCATGAGGCGGCCGGCCTGCGGGCCATCGGGGCGCCACCAGAGTTCCTCGCTGGTGAGCCAGCCCATGCCCTGGATGAAGCCGCCTTCGATCTGGCCGATGTCGATCGCCGGATTCAGGCTGCGGCCGACGTCGTGCAGGATGTCGACGCGCAGCACGCGCGATTCGCCGGTCAGCGTGTCGAGCGCGACTTCCGCGCAGGCGGCGCCGTAGGCGAAATAGTAGAACGGCCGGCCCATCATCGTGTGCGGGTCGTAGTGGATCTTGGGCGTCGAGTAGAAGCCGGCGTCCCAGAGCTGGACGCGCGCGCGATAGGCCTGCGCGGTGAGCGCGGCGAAGGCGATGTCCTCGCTGCCGGCGACGACGCGCCCGCCGGCGAAGACCACGCTGTCCGGATCGATCTTGTTGCGAGTGGCGATGAAGGCGGCGAGCCGCGCGCGGATCGCGCGGGCGGCCGCCTGCGCGGCCTTGCCGTTGAGGTCCGTGCCGCTCGATGCGGCGGTGGCCGAGGTGTTCGGCACGCGGCTGGTGTCGGTCGGCGACAGGCGCACGTCCTCGACGGGCAGGCCGAACTCGTGCGCAACGACCTGGCGCACCTTCGTGTAGAGCCCCTGGCCCATCTCGGTGCCGCCGTGCGTGAGCAGCACCGTGCCGTCGGAATAGACGGCGACCTGCGCGCCGGCCTGGTTGTAGTGCGTGGCGGTGAAGGAGATGCCGAACTTCACCGGCGTGAGCGCGAGCCCACGCTTGATGACCGGGCTCATGGCGTTGAACTGCGCGATCTCGGCGCGGCGGTCCGCGTATTCGCAGTCCTCCGCGAGTTCTTCGACGAGTGCGGGCGCGACGTTGTCCTCGACCTTCATGCCGTAGTGGGTGACGTTGCGCACGTCGCCTACGCTGCTGCCGTAGAAGTTCACGCGCCGCACGTCGAGCGGATCGCGGCCGAGGTGGCGTGCGATGTCGTCGACGATGGTCTCGATCGCGAACATGCCCTGCGGACCGCCGAAACCGCGGAACGCGGTGTTCGAGACGGTGTTCGTCTTGCAGCGCAGGCTCTGCACTGCGACGGCGTCGAGGTAGTAGCAGTTGTCGGCGTGGAAAACTGCACGGTCGTTGATCGGCCCCGACAGATCCGCCGAGAAGCCGCAGCGCGAAGCGAGCGTCAGCGCGAGGCCAATGATGCGGCCGTCGTCGCCGAAGCCCACGTCCCATTCGATGTGGAAGTCGTGGCGCTTGCCGGTGATTGTCATGTCGTCGTCGCGGTCCAGCCGCAGCTTGACCGGGCGCTTCGTGTGCCATGCAGCCACTGCGGCCGCGCAGCTCAACTGCGCGGACTGCGATTCCTTGCCGCCGAATCCGCCACCCATGCGACGGCATTCGACGCTGACCTGGTGCGCGCGCCAGCCGAGCGCATGCGCGACCATGTGCTGCATCTCGGTCGGATGCTGCGTCGATACGCGCAGGCGGATCGAGTCGTCGTCGCCGAGCTGCGCGACCGCGATCTGGCCTTCGAGGTAGAAGTGCTCCTGGCCACCGAGATCGGTCTTGCCGCGCAGTCGATGCTTCGCGGTGGCGAGCGCGGTATCCGCGTCGCCGCGTTTCACGTTCACCGGCGGCAAGACCCAGGCTTCGGCGGCCATCGCGGCCTCGGCCGTCAGCAGTGCGGGCAGGACCTCGAAGTCGAGCTTCGCGAGCCGAGCCGCGCGGCGCGCCGCGTCGTGGCTTTCGGCGACGACGAGGAACAGCGGCTGGCCCCAGAACTGGACCACGCCGTCGGCGAGGATGGGGTCGTCGTGCAGCACCGGGCCGCAGTCGTTGACGCCGGGAATGTCGGCGGCCGTCAGGACGGCGACCACGCCGGGAGCGGCGCGCACCGCATCGAGGTCGAGCGACTTGATGCGGCCATGCGCGATGGGCGCGTTGCCAAACGCCGCATGCAGCGTGCCCGCGGGCAGCGGCTGGTCGTCGGTGTAATGCGCACGGCCGCTGACGTGCAGGTGCGCGCTTTCGTGCGGAAGCGGTGCGCCGATGACGGAGCGCGACCTGGGCTGCGTCGAGGCGCGCGATTGTTGCTGGGGCCGGGGGAGTACGTTGGACGCGTTCATGCTTTCACCTCCGCGATCCGGGTCGGCGAGGCCTTTGAGCCGCCGGTTTCGAGCCAGAACCGCCACAGCAGGTTGCGCGCGGCGGCCTGACGGTAGGCGGCGCTCGCGCGCATGTCGGTCAGCGGCGTGAAGTCGATGTCGAGCGCGTTCATCGCGTCGCGCACGCTGTCGGCCGACCAGGGCTTGCCCGCCAGCGCAGCCTCGCATCGGCGCGCGCGCGAAGGCGTCGCGGCCATGCCGCCGAAGGCGATGCGCACGGCGTCTACCACGCCTTCGGTGAGCTTGACGGCAATGCCGGCGCACACGGCCGAGATGTCCTGGTCCGTGCGCTTGCTGACTTTCCAGGTGCAGAAGTGTGTGGGCAAGGCTTTGCCGAGCGGCACGCGCACCGCACGCACGAACTCGCCGGCCTGCAAGGCATTGCGCTGATAGGCCAGGTAGAAGTCGTCGAGCGGCAGTTCGCGCGTGGTCGCGCCTTGTTGCAGGACCACCGAGGCGTCGAGCGCGATGAGGCCCGGCATCGAATCGCCGATCGGCGAGCCGTTCGCCACGTTGCCGCCCAGCGTGCCGGCGTTGCGGATCGGCATCGAGGCGAAGCGCTCGGCCACTTCCTGCCATTCGGGCATCGCTTCGACGAGCGCGGCGAAGGCTTCGGTGAGCGTGGCACCGGCGCCGATCGAAAGCCGCTCCGGCGTGCGCTCGATCGCGCGCAATTCCTTCACCGCACCGAGATGGATGAGTTCAGGCAGCGCGCGCAATTGCTTGGTCACCCAAAGCCCGACGTCGGTCGAGCCGGCGAGCAGTCGCGCTTGCGGGTGCGCGGCGTAGCAGGCGGCCAGTTCGGCGATGCTGCGCGGCGCGAAGAAACGCGTGCCGCTGGCTTCGTATTCGAGCGGAGGCAGGGCGGCGAGCGCATCGAGCGATGCGCGTACGGCGGCGCGGTCGAGGGCCACGCGTGGCAGCGCGCGCGCAGCGTCGGCGGCGTCGATGATCGGCCGATAGCCGGTGCAGCGGCAGAGGTTGCCCGAGAGCACGCGTTGCGTGTGCTCGCGGCTTTGCATCGCCGGGCGGTTTTCGTAGTCGGCCCACAGGCTCATCACGATGCCCGGCGTGCAGAAGCCGCACTGCGATCCGTGGCAGTCGACCATGGCCTGCTGTACGGGATGCAGGGTGTCTTCCTGCGCGAGGTCCTCGACGGTGAACAGCGCCTTGCCGTCGAGCGTCGGCAGGAACTGGATGCAGGCGTTGACGGCGGCGAGCTTCACGCCGCCGGGTGCGGCGTCGTCGCGTTCGCCGATCGCCACGGTGCAGGCGCCGCAGTCGCCTTCGGCACAGCCTTCTTTCGTGCCGGTCTGATGGACGTCCTCACGCAGCCACTGGAGCACCGTGCGCGTAGCGGGGAACCCTTCGAGGCGGTGGATCGTGCCGCGGAAATGAAATTGGATTGGTCTCGTAGTCATTGCTTCTCTGACGCGCAAACCGGAATGCGCGAGCTTGAAAGCAAGCTATCACGCAGCTTTTCTCTGCGAATCGGGGTGTCGCCGATAGGGGTTATCCGCGCTCGCTTATGAAGGTCCGCGCGCCTGGACGTGGGGGAAACGAATACCGTTCATAAGCGCCGCGGGATGGGTTGCGGGGCGGCGAGTCGCTAGAGTCGGCATCAGTCCGCAACCAGGCTCCATGACCCAGTCCAGCGGCAATTCACAGGAGAGCGTTCAATGTCCCGATTCAAGCACCTCATGGCCGGTACCGCGCTGGCCCTGAGCCTGACCCAGGTTGCACATGCGGCCGACCCGCTGCAAGCGGGTTTCGTCTACATCGGCCCGACCGGTGACCACGGCTGGACCTACTCGCACGACGTCGGCCGCAAGGGCCTGGAAGCGAAGTTCGGCGACAAGGTGAAGACGCAGGGCGTCGAGAACGTGCCGGAGACCGCCGACTCCGAGCGCGTGTTCCGCGACCTCGCGAGCAAGGGCTACAAGGTGATCTTCGGTACGTCCTTCGGCTACATGAACCAGATGGAGAAGGTGTCGAAGGCCTTCCCGAACACCGTGTTCATGCACGCGACGGGCTACAAGAGCGGCAAGAACTTCGGCACCTACGATGTGCGCACGTATGAAGGCGCCTACATGCTCGGCGTCGTGGCCGGCAAGATGACCAAGAGCGGCAAGCTCGGTGTCGTCGGCTCCTTCCCGATTCCGGAAGTCATCCGCAACATCAACGCCTTCACGATCGGCGCGCGCAGTGTGAATCCGAACGCATCGACGCGCGTGGTCTGGGTGAACACGTGGTTCGATCCGGGCAAGGAACGCGAGGCCGCGCTGACGCTGATCTCGCAGGGAGCGGACGTGCTGATGCAGAACACCGACTCGCCGGCCATCGTGCAGGCCGCGAAGGAAAAGGGCGTCTACGCCTTCGGCTGGGATTCGGACATGACCAAGTTCGGCGACAAGGCGCAACTGGCGGCCTCGGTGCTGCACTGGGATACGGTCTATGACGAGGTCATCCAGAACGTCATGGCCGGCACCTGGAAGCCGACGCCGATCTGGTACGGCGTGAGCAAGGGCGCGGTAAACATCGAAGCCTTCAGCCCGGTCGTTCCGGCCGACGTGAAGAAGCTCGCCGAGGACCGTCGCGACGCGCTCAAGGCCGGCACGTTGCATCCGTTCGCGGGCCCGCTGAAGGACCAGTCGGGCAAGGAGTTCGTCGCGTCCGGCAAGACCTTCTCGGATGCCGATCTGCAGAAGATGAACTTCTACGTTGCCGGCGTGGAAGGCACGGTGCCGAAGTAATCCTTCTTCCGTCGCATCGCATGGGAACGCCCGGTGAGCCGGGCGTTTTCGTTTCGGGATCAGCTTTCAGGAGTTGTCATGGACTTTCCCGCACAAGGCCTCGACCCGACGCATGAACAGATCCTGCGTCACCTGCGGCGTTCGAACGTCGTGGCCGAACGCGCGGTCGCGCTCGGTCACCATCCCTTTGGCGCGATCCTCGTCGGGCCGGACCAGGAAACCGTGCTGCTCGAACAATGCAACATCGACACGGTGAATCACGCGGAATCGGCACTCGCGCGCATCGCCGCGACGAACTTCAGTGCGGAATTCCTGTGGGGCTGCACGCTCTACACGGCGGTCGAACCCTGCTGCATGTGTGCGGGCACCGCTTACTGGGCCAACATCGGCCGCGTGGTGTTCGGCATGACGGAAACCGAACTGCTGAGCGCGACCGGCGATCACTCGGAGAACCCGACGATGAGCGTGTCCTCCGAATACGTGTTCGCGCATTGCCAGAAGCCGGTGAAGCTCATCGGCCCCTTGACGGAGATCGCGGCGGAGACGATCGCAATGCAGCGGCGGTTCTGGGCGGGGCGCTGATAGAACGAGGCTTCCGCTTCTCGACAGCGCTTCCACTCGCGCGAGACGCATATCAGGCGCCCGAGGTCATGCAACTTCGGGCGCTTTCTTTTTGTATTGCAGTTTTCTACTGGAGGAGAGGCATAAACGTTTCTGAATTACCCATAAATACAAATACTTGGCTTTTACAACTTCTGCAAAAAATTGATTAAGGGCAAGAGTCGTTTGGCCGTTGAAGCGAGCATGGCAATGAGGAAAGTCTCAGAAGCGCGTCGACTAACGAGATTTAACGGGAGTGGAAAATGAAACATTCGCTCAGAGGGAAGCTGACGCTTTTCATCATCGTCCTCTCCAGTCTGATCACCATTGCGCTGACGCTGGGCGGCTATGTGCAGATGCGCAGCCAGCTCATTCACACGGCGATCCGCAATGAGATCTCCGCCACCGCGTCCGGCACGAGCCAGCTGATCAAGGAATGGGTCTCCACGCGCAAGGCCATCGTGAGCGCGGGCGTCGAAGCGCTGTCGAAGGCCGAGAAGCCCGAGGCGGTGATCGTGCAGACCGCGAAGTCCGGCAACTTCGATGCCGCCTATCTCGGCACGCCGGACAAGCAGATGATCACCGATCACGACCCGACCGGACGGCCCTGGTACAAGGACTACGTCAACGCGCCGGGCACGTCGATCACCGCGCCGTACGTCGACATGTCGACGAAGAAGCTCGTCATTTCGATCGTCGCGCCGGTGAAGAAGAACGGCGAATTCATCGGCGTGCTCGGGACCGACGTGCTGCTCGACTCGCTCGTCTCCAGCGTGCTCGGCATCAAGCTTGTCGGCGACGGCTACGCGATGCTCATCGACAAGAGCGGGCAGGTGCTCGTGCATCGTTCGCCCGAGCGGGTGACCAAGCCGGCGACTGAACTCGCACCCGAGCTCACACCCGCGTTCCTCGCCGATGCGGCGCAACGCGGCGAGATGCAGGAGCTTTCGATCGATGGCGCGACGAAGTACTTCTACGTGCAGCCGATCGATGGCACCGACCTCGTGCTGGCGATCGCGGTCGACAAGGACATCGCGCTCGCGCCGCTCAATCGCCTGATCTGGCAGTCGGTGCTGGCACTCGTCGTCGTGGTGCTGCTGATCGTTCCGATGTCCGGCTTTCTCGTCAATCGCATGCTCAAGAACATGCGCAAGGTTCACGACATGATGGAAGAGATCGCGCAGGGCGGCGGCGATCTCACTCGCAAGATCGAGATCGACGGCCACGATGAAGTGGCGGAGACCGCGCATGCGTTCAATCGCTTCATCGACCAGTTGCGCGTGATGTTCCGCAGGATCCAGTCGGAGTCGGGGGAGCTGACGCAGGGCGTCACCCAGATCAACCGGATCGTCGGAGAGCTGTCGGTCGATTCGCAGCGCCTTGCGGAACTGACGGCCGAGAACGCCGCCGCGATCGAAGAGATCACCGTCAGCATCTCGCACATCGCCGACAACTCGCATGAAGCGGACCGGCTCGTGAAGAACACGGGCCAGCTCTCGCTCGAATCGGCCGACACGGTACGCAGCGTGGCCACCGAGGTCGGGCAGTCCGAGCGCGAGGTGCAGGGATTGTCGGCGCTGCTCGATCGCCTGAGTCACCGCACGCAGGAGATCAGCGGGATCATCCAGGTCATCAAGGAAATCGCAGACCAGACGAACCTGCTCGCATTGAACGCGGCGATCGAAGCGGCACGCGCGGGAGAGCAGGGGCGCGGATTCGCGGTCGTCGCGGACGAGGTTCGCAAGCTTGCCGAGCGCTCGGCGCAGGCCACGGTGCAGATCACGAACCTGATCCAGGGCGTGCATACCGAAACCGCAAACGCAATGACGAACATGCAGAGCACGCTGCAGGCAGTCCGCAGCGGCGCCGTGCATTCGACCGAGGCGGCGGACAAGATCGAAGCCATCCGCCACAACATGAACACCGTCGTCGAGCAGATGGAAGAGATCGCGCTGTCGACCCGGGAACAGTTGTCGGCGACGACTGCAATGGCGCAGGCGGCCGAACGCATCACCAACCAGACGCATTCGTCCGACGCCGCCCTGCAGCACGCGGCGGACGAAGTGCGCGGCCTCAATCAGCGGGCAGAGACCCTTCGAAGCCTGTTCGACAACTTCAAGGTGTAGCGGCGCGCGTCCGCGGCCCTTCGCGAGCGGGAGCCGACGGCTCCGGTTCCGCGCGGGGTGTCAGGCTGTGCCGTTGTCTTGAGGCGCCTGTCCACGCGACAGGCGCTGGCGTGCCCGGGAAACGTGGATGCACGCATCCCCATGAGAGAGCGAACGACCGCGCTGCGGTCGCGCGAAAGAAAGCGCCGGCGCTTCGAAACCGAAGGCCGCGTGCAGAGACGGCGAATCGGCCCGGATCGGTGCGCCTCATCCACATCACATATCAACCAGGCTCCGGCCTCGGGGTCTGGAAGGAAATGAATCTGTCATGAGCCTCAAACAACGGCTTCTTGCTTTTGTCGTCACGCTCGTCGTCGCGGTCATCGCGCTGCTGTCCGCACTGGCCTACCAGCGGATGCGGGCGGAGATCCTGGTCGGCGCCCAGCATGAGATCGGATCGGCCGTCCAGGGCAATTCCGAAGCGCTCGGGCGCTGGATCGCGCAGCACCGCGATGCCGTCGAAGCGGTCGCGACGCAGGTGGCGGGCGCGCAGGACCCGGTGCCTTTCCTGATTACCGGCAAGGACGCGGGCCGCTTCGACCAGGTCTTCGTCGGCTATTCCGACAAGCGCATGATCTACAACCTGCGCGACAAGAAACCGGCGGATGGCTACGACCCGACGGCGCGCCCGTGGTATCAAAAGGCGGCCGACGAACGCAAGGCGATCCTGACCGCGCCCTACATCTCCGCATCCACCAAGAAGCTCGGCATCACGTTCGCGAGCCCGGTGATCGAGAACGGTACGCTCACGGCGACGGTCGGCGGCGACATCTCGCTCGAAGAGGTGGTCCACGTCGTGCAGGACATCAAGCTGCGCGGCGACGGCTATGCCTTCGTGGCCACGCGCGACGGCAAGATCGTGGCCCATCCGAAACCGGAATCGGCGCTGAAGCCGGCCGCCGAAATCATGCCGGGCTTCGATGCGGGGCTGCTCGGCAAGGGCAGCGGCAGCGACATCGTCGATGCCGTCATCGACGGACGGCAGAAGTTCGTCAGCACTACGCCGATCGCCGGCACCGACTGGGTGCTCGGCATCGTGATCGACCGCGACCAGATGCTGGCGCCGCTGAACGCGCTGATCGCGACCCTGCTCGTCGCCGGTGCGCTGATTGGCGCGGTGGCGATCGTGCTGGCCAGCGTGACGCTCGCACGCCTGCTGTCGGGGCTCGTCCGCCTGCGCGATGCGCTGCGCGAGATCTCGAGCGGCGAGGGTGATCTGACGCGGACCATCCCGGTGCGCAGCCGCGACGAGATCGGCCTGACGGCCGAGGCGTTCAACCGCTTCGTGGCCACGCTGCGCACGATGTTCGCCGAGGTGCGCGACCGGGCGCATACGCTTTCCACCGACATCGCGATGCTCAACGAGGCCACCGGCCGCGTGTCGGCCCAGTCGGCGCATCTGTCCGACGTGTCGAGCACGACGGCGGCCACGATCGAGGAGATCACGGTCAGCATCAACCATATCGCCGACAACGCCAACGAATCCGAGGCCGTCGCGCGCTCGGCCGGCGGCGTGGCGCAGCGTTCGGCGCAAGCCGTGGAAACGCTCGCCTCCGACATCGACGGCATCTCGCGCTCGGTGCAGACGCTGGCCTCGACGCTCGATTCCCTCGGCGCCAGCTCGGGACAGATCGGTGCGATCGTCGGCGTGATCAAGGAGATCGCCGACCAGACCAACCTGCTGGCGCTCAACGCGGCGATCGAAGCCGCGCGTGCCGGCGAACAGGGCCGCGGTTTTGCGGTGGTCGCGGACGAGGTGCGCAAGCTCGCCGAGCGGACGACCAAGGCGACGGTCGAGATCGGCGATCTGATCACCACGACGGAGCGCGAGATCCAGTCGGCATTGACCGGCATGGCGGCCACGCAGCGTTCCGTCGGGGGTGGCGTGAAGACCTCGCATGCCGTCGCCGCCGAGATGGAAGGCATTCAGGCGGAGATGGGCGCGGTCGTCACGAGCATCCGCGACATCGCCGATTCGACGCGCGAGCAGTCCGTCGCCACCAACGAGATGGCCAGGGTGGCCGAGGACATGAGCCGCATGTCGCTGGAGTCGGACGCCGCCGTGCAGGACGCGTCGAAGACCGTCAGTGAATTGGCCGTCGTGGCGCAGGGGCTGCGCGCGCTCGTCGAGCGATTCAGGCTGTGAGGTGTTGCGGCGGCCTCGGCCGCCGCATTTCGTCGGCTAGGGGTTCAGACTCGCAGCCTGACTCGGCTTTGTGGCGTGGACGCCGGGGGGCGACGCTTAACGGGCGCGGGCGGCGATTACGTCCGCAGCTTCGATCCGCGGCGCTTCGGAAAGCGCGACCTCATCGCAGTTGGCGCCTGGGCCGCTGCGATCGATCACCAGAAAATCGCTGACCGCATCGAGCGCCAGCAGCGGGTGGTGCCACACACCCGCCGAGTAGTTCACGCCCTGATCGCCGCGGGCGAGAAAGCAGCGGAGTGCACCGTGTTCCGGTGCGCTCGCAACGACGACGAGATAGTCGCGGCCATCGAGCGGCATGAAAGCCTGCGAGCCGCGCGGGTGGCGCTCGACCATCTTCACTTCGAACGGCAATTCGCGCGGTTGGCCGCGGAAGATGCTGACGATGATGCGGCCGTCCGCGCCTGCATCGAGCCGGACGAGATCGTGGTAGCGCTCGGTGTTGCCGCCGTTGATCGGGAAGTGCCGCACCGCGTCGCTCGCTTCGATCACGTCGCCGAAAGGCGCGAACGCTTCCCGCGTCAGCAGCTCGACGCGCAGCGGCTTCATGCGCCGGCGACCTTGCCGAAGAGCCGCAACCGGCTCACGCCGCCGTCCGGGAAGATGTTGAAGCGCACATGCGTGACGACACCGAGTGCGGCCAGATCGCTGAAGTCGTGCACCGCATCGGCCTGCAACTTCTTCGAGGCCAGCAGTTCCGGCCAGAACATGCTCTGCGTGACGAGCGACTGTTCGGTGCCGCCGGACATGCGTGCGGCCTGCAGCGAGCAGGCGTCCGGGTAGTTGCCCTTGAAGTGCGCGGTGTCGACTTCGACGCGTTCGATGATGCCGGGCGCGGCGAGAGCGACGATGCACCAGTCGTTGCCGGGTTCGCGGCGCCGCCGTGTCTCCCAGCCATCGCCCATGTTCACGCCACGGCCTGGCAATAGCAGCGTCGAGGCCAGGCCGAAGTGTTCGTTGTTCGTCGCCACCGCGTAGGCGCCGTTGATCGCTGCGGCAAGATCGATCTGTGCACCCGCGACGGCCCAATCGCCGCTCGGCCGGCCATAGACGCGCAGGCGCGCGACGCCGCCGTCCGGATAGATCGACACGCGCACGTGCGTCCAGGTCTCGGCGCTCGCGACCGCATGGTAGTGATGCGAGTTGCCGCGCAGGGCGACGGCGGGCAGCAGCGGTGTCCAGCGTGCGTCGGGTGCGGGGTCGCCATTGGCGCAATGGCAGGCTTCGAGCGAGGCGGCGGGCGGATAGTTGCCGGTGAAGTGACGCGTGTCGACATCGACGCCGACGATGCGCCCCGGGCGCGCGAGCCGCACGACGCACCAGTCGTTGCCGGGTCCGCGCTTGCGGCGCGATTCCCAGCCGTCCATCCACTTGCCGTGGTCGTCGTATTTGCCCGGGATGAAAACGGGGTCCTCGGGTGCGAGCATGCGCGACTTCGGTGCGAAGAACTCGTCGCTCGCGGCGATCGCCTCGGCGCCGAGGCGCGGGTCGGCGAGGTTCGTGTAGCGGCGGACGAAGTCCGGCGCGTCCGGATCGATGGTGACGACGGCCATGTCAGTCCTTCGGAGTGAATGGGTGCGTGGCGTGCCAGTGTCGCGCGATGTCGACGCGGCGACAGACCCAGACACGATCATGCGCCTCGATATGGTCGAGGAAGCGTTGCAGCGCGCGCATGCGCCCCGGGCGGCCGAGCAGGCGGCAGTGCATGCCCACGGACAGCATCTTCGGCGCTTCTTCGCCCTCGGCGTAGAGCACGTCGAAGGCGTCGCGCAGGTAGGTGAAGAAGTCGTCGCCCTGCGAGAAGCCCTGAGGCAGCGAGAAGCGCATGTCGTTGGTGTCGAGCGTGTAGGGCACGACGAGGTGCGGGACCGCGGTGCCGTCGCTGCGCGTCACCTGCGTCCAGAACGGCAGGTCGTCGCCGTAGTAGTCGCTGTCGTAGAGGAAACCGCCGTAGTCGGCGACGAGGCGCCGCGTGTTCGGGCTGTCGCGGCCGGTGTACCAGCCGAGTGCGCGCTCGCCCGTCAGGCGCTCGATGATCTCCATGCCGATGCGCATGTGCTCGCGCTCGGTGGCTTCGTCGGTGTTCTGGTAGTGGATCCAGCGCCAGCCGTGGCAGGCGATCTCGTGGCCGAGTTCGCGGAATGCGGCGGTGAGTTCCGGATGGCGTTCGAGCGCCATCGAGACGCCGAACACCGTCAGCGGCAGGCCGCGCTTTTCGAACTCGCGCAGGATGCGCCACACGCCGACGCGCGAGCCGTATTCGTAGATCGACTCCATCGACAGATGGCGGTCCGGATAGCTCGCCGGGTTGAAGAGTTCGGAGAGGAACTGCTCGCTGCCTGCGTCGCCGTGCAATACACAGTTCTCGCCACCTTCCTCATAGTTGAGGACGAACTGCACTGCGACCTTCGCCCTGTCCGGCCACTGCGCATGCGGCGGCGTGCGGCCGTATCCGACGAGGTCGCGCGGATAGGATGTCGATGTCATGATCATTCTCTGCCGGAATGGGCGTGGCTCGCCTTGAGCGGAAGCGAGCGCGGATCAGGAACGACGAGCGCGCCGCGCTTCATCAACGCGTCCCCCCGAGGTACCAAGCGCCGAGCAGCTTGCGCTCGTCGTCCGTGATACCGGTGATGTTGCCGAGCGGCATGTCGCGGGTCTGCACGGCACGCGCGAAGATGCGCTGGGCGTGCTGGCGGATGCGCGCGTCGGTGTCGAGCATCATGCCGGCGGGTGCTGCGGGCATCAGCGTCGAGTGTTCGGCGTGGCAGCCGGTGCAGCGCGTCTGCACGATCGGTGCGATCTGCGCGAGCGTCGGCGCATTGGCGGACGCTTCGACCTTGACCGGCGTCGGCGCGATCCAGAACAGCACCGCGCCGAGGATCGCGCCGCCTGCAATCGGGAATTCCCAGCGCAACTGGCCCTTGTGCCTGAGGTTGAAGAAGTGCCGGATGAGGGCTGCGCCGATCATGATCAGCACGAGCACGAGCCACGCGTGCGGATGGCCGTAGGTGAAGGCGTAGTGGTTGCTGATCATCGCGAACAGCACCGGCAGCGTCAGGTAGTTGTTGTGCACGCTGCGCTGCTTGGCCTTCTTGCCGATGACCGGATCGGCCGGCTCGCCGCGCTTCATCGCGGCCACGAGCTTGCGCTGGCCCGGGATGATGATGAAGAACACGTTGGCGCTCATCGCCGTGGCGATCATCGCGCCGACATGGATGTACGCCGCGCGGCCGGCGAGCAGGTGCGTCAGCGCCCAGGCCATCGCGCCGACGAAGAGCGTGTAGACGAGCGCGAACAGCAGCTGGCTGCGCTCGATGAGGAAACGCGCGAGCAGGTCGTAGACGATCCAGCCGGCCGCGAGCGTGCCGAGGCCGATCATCACCGCCTGCGTCGCGGAGACGTTCGCGACGGCCGGGTCGACCATCCAGGTCGCCGCCTGCAGGTAGTAGAGCGTCGAGATCAGCAGGAAGCCGGTGATCCACGTCGAGTACGAGGGCCAGAAGAAGAAGTGCAGCTCCTTCGGCAGTTCCTTCGGCGCGACGAGGTATTTCTGCGGGTTGTAGAAGCCGCCCGCGTGCATCGCCCAGAGTTCGCCGCCGACGCCGGCTTCCTTGAGTTTCGGATCCGCTGGCGGCTTGATCGT
>Ga0306923_10003429_pt1 | contig 14910 bp, 25 predicted proteins | sample sta12Can44000108_FD_203841 | JGI IMG/M metagenome (GOLD analysis project Ga0306923, IMG submission 203841) | Lab enrichment of tropical soil microbial communities from Luquillo Experimental Forest, Puerto Rico - statanox.12C.anox.44.000.108 (v2)... | ecosystem: Environmental > Terrestrial >... | reverse complement strand
TGATTTTCACTTTAATTCTTTTTATGATTAGGGATTTTTTAGCGAGGAAGTTAACTAATACTCCTTTTTCTTTTATTTCTGATTCCTTGTTCAATTTGATTTCTGGATTTGAAGGCTTTAGCGCTGTTGCTTTTTGGGACTATAAAGCATATTCAATTGGTTATGGAAGTCAGTATAATTGGGATGAAAGCAGGCCTGTTCAGAAATCAGATGTTATTGATAAGGATACTGCTAAAAAGTGGCTTTTATTAGAAGCGGATAAAGACAGGCAAGCTGTTTTGAATATGTTGGATGTTGAAATTAATGATAATCAGTTAGTTGCCCTTTCTTCTTTTGCTTATAATGAAGGCATATCCGCTTTGGCGGGTTCTACGTTAATGAGTTTGTTAAATTCAGGTGCAGATAAATATTCGGTTGCTTCTGAATTTGATAAATGGATTTACGCAGGTGGTGTAGTTAATAAAGGTTTGAAAAACAGAAGGGCTGCGGAAAAGGCTCTTTTTCTTTCTTAATATTTAAAAAAACAATTATGAAAAATTGGAGAACTACTTTAGGTGGTTTTTTATCTGCCGTTGGTTTGAGTTTGTCAGCTTCTGCGAATACAACTCAACATTTAGTTGGTATTGGTTTAGCGGCTCTTGGCACTTTGATCATGGGTGTTAAGGGAGCGGATGCCAATAACCTTAATTAGTTTGTTTGGTGTTTTTTTTGGTGTAGGGTTGCCGTAAGGCAGCCCTTTTTTTTTGATTAAAATTCAGATTATGATTACAGGTGAAGAAAAGGAATTAATTAAGAAGCGTATGTTAGACATGCCTGTTGATGTTTATATATACGCTCATCGTCCTCGTGGTTTAAAAGAGGATGGTACTGAATGGGATTTTCAATTTGGTAATCCTGTTTGGGAAGATTTTAAAAGATTCAAAATTATTAATCGTATGGCTAATAATGATTATGAATTTGTAGAGTATAAATTTCAGGTTTTGAAAAAGCATTTACCACATTTAAAAAAATAAATATGTTTAAAATTTTAAAAGTTTTAAGAGGTCATTATACTGTTATTGTTTTTGCTTTATTGGATGATGAAGGTTCTGTTTTTATAGATAGTAGTTGTTTTGATGGTTTTATATCTGTTTTAAAGTTTTTTTTACGTGAATGGAAAAGTAATAGTGAGCATCGGTTATTGTTTCAATGGTATTTAAATCACGAACCTTTGTTTTCTTTTATTACAGAACCTTTTGTTTATGTTAAAAAGATTGTTAACAAAAAAAATGTTTTATGAAAAGTCAATATATTTTAATTTGTTTGGATGGGAAATTATCTAATATAATTTCTCAATTTGATGCGGTTGATTTAAAGGAAGCTTTTGAAAAGGTTTCCTTTTTTATTGGCCAGAATAATTTTTGTTTTATTTCATTAACCCAACTTTAGTTGAGTTGTAAAATTCAATTTATGATCGATACTATTGTATTAAGAATACATAATATTAAAGATTATCCACAATTAAAATCTCAATTTTATGCGCCTAAACAAAGGTCTAATGCTTTCGTTAAAGCAAGTGTTGATGAAACTACTGGTGAAGTTCTTGAAACTGCTTTCAATACTCAATACGTTTTTATGGATACTGGCAGGTTTATTAATCCTGTTATTCGTTCTACTGTCTATATTCCTTCCAGTCATTATGAGTTATCTTATAGGTATGATGAAGAAAGGAATTACCTCGAGTTTAATTTCTCAATCCCGAAATACAAGTTTGGTACAAACATTATTCAGTTCATTAACCAGTATGACCAATCGGCTTTAGCCTGTTATAATGAATTTATATTGTTTATTCATAATTTTTTAAGAACACAATTATTGCAAACTCCTAAATTGTATGATGTTGAAATTAATAGGATTGATTTGTGTTATAATCAGATGTTTAATTCGAAGTCTGACGCTTTGCTTTATTTGGATGAACAAAAAAAACTTTTGGCTAAGTATGCTCGAAGTAGTGGTAACAATAAGCATAGTTATGATACTTCTTGGGTATATGTTACCCGTCGTTATAGTTTTAAGTGTTATCATAAGGGTACTGAATTTCAAAAGAACGATTTGAAAAAGTTGATGAAACGTAATCCTTTAAATTATGATTTGCCTTATTTAATAGAGCATTCCGATAGGATGTTGCGTTATGAGATGACCGTAAGAAGTTCTTTTTTAAATTATTTATTTAGGCAGGCTTTTTTTGAATCGCAAATTCATGGTGAATCTTTGATTTATAAGAATCATCTTGTAAGTAAGTATTGGAAACGGTTAGCATCCCTCTCTCCTTTCGAGTTGGATGGTGAGAAAAGAAAGCAGGTTGAAATCTATAATAATTATAGCAGGACTTCAAAGTTTTTTTGTTTGTCTTCTGTTTATAAGGAATTTGATTTTACCGAATTTGCGTTGGCAATGCGTGGGCATAATTCTGCGCTTTCATTAAGGCAACATCAGAAGGTTTTTAATTTTAATGATACGGTTACTTTTGATTTTGAGATTTTTAATTTGATATTTCAGCAGTTTTGGCAATTATTACATAAGTATCAATTCGATCAAGTAGTTGATTTGTCTGTTATAAAATCTAAGATTGATAAATTGGAGATGGATAAAATTGAAAGAAAGAAGTTGGGTATAAAAGGGAATTATAAGTATAATTCAAATTTTGATGATGCAAAGATGTTGTTATGTAGTATGGTAATAAATTCAGGTGGAAAAATTTCTGATTTAAAAAAATTTCTTCCTCGTGCTACTTTTTTTAAGTTACAAGGTCAGTTGAAAATTTTGGGTATTACTGACCAAAATACTTCTTTAACAATACCGAAGCCCCGTACTGATTATTTAGATTATTTGATTTATTTTAAGCAGTTTCATAAGTACGGTTGTTAGGTATACGCTTAGATACGTTTGCTTCGGTAAGGGGGTCGAGGGGGCAAAGCCCCCCGAAAATTTCCAGTCTTTTTGTCATGTTATTTTGTCTACCTATTGTATACATATCGTGTATATGATATGTGCATAACTTGTGTATTATTATTTTACCTATTATGTACATGTTGTGTATATAATATGTATATTTGCGTATGCAATTGAGGAGGGGTGTTGTTCTTCTGATTTTGCTACAGCTAAAGGCAGATTATCTGTAAGACCTGACGAACTGGAACTCTTTGAAATTGCGGAATTGCTGAACGGTCTTTTTTTAAGACTGGCAATTTATTATAAATTTTTATTCATTAATTAAAAAATAAATAGTATGCAAAGTTTAAATGTTTTAACAAGAGACTATACACGAAAGTCTGTTGTTGTTGTGAAATCTCATACAGGAAATCAGTTAGTACTTCCATTTAATAGAATTTATCTGTTATGTTCCGATTGTTTGCTTCTTGTTCGTTTAAAAAAGTTTAAATCTGAATAAAGAACAATGCAAAGTTTTCCATTTAACTCACCTGTTTTTTATCAGGCGCAAAAAGATTGCAAGCGGTTGTTGGCAATTATCGGTGTTCAAGATTACATATTGTGTAGTCAGTTGATAAATGGTAATGAGTGTTGTGAAAAATTCTTAGATAAAGAAGGGTTTTTCTTTTTCGCTTATTACCATTATATCGAAACTCGCAGCCGATTTACGTTAATTATTTCAAAACAAATAAAATTTGAATAAATGAAAAAAACGAAACCTGATTTTTTTATTGAGCTTTATCGAACTCCTTATCATCGTGTTTTTACACCTGTTTTAGATTATAAGTTTGTTCGTAGGGAGCTTAATGAAACGGTAGGTAAGGGTTTTAAAACAATTGCAATTTTTAAAATTTATTTAAAATAAAAAAACAAAAATTATGAACAAATATTTAGTAGATTTTAATTTAATTTATCCTCATTTTGCAAAATTTCAACTTGAAATTTTTGCCCGTTCTTTTACACAGGCATATAATAGCCATTATCATAAGTGCAGGATGTTTGTTGAGGAAAATCTAAGCAACTTAGGTAAGGCTTATATATTAGATACAGTTTCTATTAGTGAAGTAAATCAGTCTTCTAATGAAAAGTTCTAATCTTCAATTTTTCAAAAATAGGCAAAATCAAATCTTAAATTATGGTGGTTTGGATTTTGTTTTTAATTTAAATTCATTAGCCTTTTTTTTGAAAATTAATAAGCTGAAACTTCGCTTTATTAAGGAAAGTAAGAGTTATAAAAAGTATTATTTAGTAAAAACAGAATTTGACTAATTTAAAAAAAATAAAATTATGAAAAAGACAAATGTTGTTTCTAAGAAAAAAGTAAATCAAGGTGTTGCTTCTATTGTTGACCCTGTTGTTGAGGTTCAGCAAATTGTTGACGAAGGTTTTAAAACAATTGGTGATTTAGGTGTTTTTAATATGAATCGTGGTTTTCTGAAATCAGATGCTTTTAATATTAAGGTAAAGCCTGATTTGATTCTGAAATCTTGCGAAGGTGGTGTGTTGGATGCTCGTAAAATTAACTATACTGGCAAGCAGATTTTGAATACTGTTATGTCAAAATTCAAGCCTTTATCTTCTTCCGAGTGTTTCGTTTATCCGGATGCAGTTAGCTTTCCTGGCATGGTTATAGAGAAAAGATTTGATGACGAAGTGAAAGCTGACTTAGGCACTTTGTTATCTTCAACTGTTTTTAACAGATTCATTGCCCGTATTGATATTGCTACGATGGCAGAAGGTACTTTGAGTTTTTGCATGAAGTTCGATCAGTATGCAAAAGTGTTGGAAGCAAGTATTGGTTATAATCATAGAATCTGTAGCAACTTCACAATTTTTTCGAAAGATAATATTAAGAAGTTGGGTCGGGAATTTGATTATAATGATTTTCGTGAGTTCATCAATTCTTTGGTCTCCGGTTCTTCTTACTTGATTGACCAGTTTGGTAAAAGAATTGAGGATTTAGATTCAAAGAAGTTTGACAAAGTTAAATATTATGAGTTGTTAGGTAAGGCATACACGCATGCGGCTAAGTATGAGCATTCTTTGCAATACACTTCTTTGAACGAGGTTGCCCGTAAGAATGTAGGTACGGAAATTAATACAGGTTGGGACATTCTAAATGCCTTTACTTTGGGAACTCGTATTGATACTGGCAGAGGTTTAGATAATCTTCAACAGCTTGCAAATACTTGCGAGTTTGTTTTGGAAAATTTAAAATAAGATTATGGAAATTATATGTTTAACTTACGATAGGGAGGAAGATAATTACTTTCTTCTTATCGTTTCTAAGAATCCAAAACGGGTTAAAAGATTTGTAATGAAAAAGGAACTTGGTGAGATTTTAATTTGTGACTTTGAATTAAATCAAGGTTTTCCAGATTTGCAAAACTATTATCCGAAAGATTCTAAGAAGTTTCAACCCCTAAAAAATGAAAAGCAAAAAAATAAATTTGACCCAAAAGAAGTTTTTGAAAAAGGAAACTTGGATTGATGTTTTTGATAAAAAAATTAATGATTTTTTGCGTGAAAATTATCAGTCTTGGCAGTTAGATACACAAGATGTTACGCATCTTAGATTGTATAAAACTTTTTGGGTTAATTCAAAAGGCGGGAAGGTTGGGAAAATTACTTTTATGTGCTATAAAGTTTTTCCTAAATTTGACGTATTGGAACATAAAAAAGTTTGATTATGGCTAAAGCAAGCAAAAAGGTTGATAAGTCTGCTTCTGAAAAACAAAGGGTAAATATTGATTTGCCTTTGTTTGTAATTTCGGAATTGCAAAATTTAGCAGACTTGGAAAATCGGGATAGGAAAAATTATATAGAAACAATTTTAATTAATCATGTAAAACTTAAAAAATGAGTTGTTTTACTTAAAGAGATTGTTCATATTTTGATTGTTAACTATAAAAATAAAATTATGTATAACATTAGAAAATGTTATGAAGGTAAGCCTTCTCAAATTGAAAAAAAAGGGTTAACGTTGCAGGAAGCCACCACGGAACTTGATATTAATGAAATGTTATGGGTTAGGCATGGTGGTTTTGTTTTTTCACGAACTGAATTTGAATTGATTTGCGAAGAAAGCGATGGTAGTGAAGTGATTCGATGGCTTATTGACGAGGTGGATGAATGAAACTAATGGAAAAAATAGTTTTGGTATTGATGATAGTGTTTTTGGATTTGTGGAAGATTTGTAGGTTTAAAAAGTTTAAAGCCGCCTTTTGGTGGCTTTTTTTATTTATATTAGTGTAAAATTCTTTATGTTTTATAAATTAAAAAAGGTTTTTGAGGCTGCGGTAGTAGCAATTACGACCCCTGAATCTTTTCAGAAGGGTGAAGATTTTGAAGTTTTAGTAAAGTCTTTTTTTTCTTCTGATGTTTTTAAATTGATTAGTCAGACTAATGGATTTAATCAAAATAAAGATGTGTATGCAGAAGATACTTTAAAGCCTGATTTTTTATACTCTGTTAAAGGAAAAAATTTTTATGTTGAAGCAAAATACAGAAGTAGTTTAACTGATGATGGTTTTTTGTTAAAATTACCAGATTATCAGTTTAAGCGATATATGATTTATTCAAAGGAATATCCTTTGTTTTTAATTATTTCGTTAGGCGGTAATCCGTCGAATCCTGAAAGGATTTTTTTAGTTCCTTTTAAATATCAGAATATCTTTCCTGCAAAAAAGTATGAGTTGTTTGATGATTTTGTTTTTGATGAATCTATTTTAAATAGAAAGTATTAATTGTTTTTTTTCTTCTCTCCTGTTCGGACTGTGATTTATTTTCCGTCGTCTCTTAAACAGTTTCTAAATAGCCTTGTGAACAAGCCCCAAAAGCAGAGGCAACATAAATGAAGGCTTTTGTGTGTAGGCTTTGTGTTTATGGTTGCTGTCTTTTGGGCGGCTTTGTGTGTTGGCATAAGGCGTATTTAACTTTGTTGTAGAGACGGACGAAAATATTATCTTGTCTCTTTGAGCGTAGCGGAAAAGTGGCAAGTCCTTTCTTTTTTAACCCTTTGAGCGAAGCTTTAAGGGTTGTTGATGCTATGAAAAGGGAACTATGAACGGAGCGTCGCAACGATGCTATATTTTTTGGAAAATGTTTGCTAAAAACAAGTTTTTTTTGTTTTTTTTCTTGGAATTTCTTACATTTATGAAATAATTGCTCTTTGAACGTTTTCTATTGCCTGTAATTAATTGAATTTTAGTATTTTAACTAATTTAGAATCTCCACTTTTTATATTTTTTGTCTATACATAACTCGCTCATTTTCATAATATAAATTATAGGATATATTATATAACTTTGTAAATCAATCATCTATCATGGCTAAATTAGATAAATACATTAATGATGTCGTTTTTGTACAAATTCTTGTACAGAAAACACAATCTATTCAACGTGTAAATGAATTTATGGAATTAAGAAATGAAATAAGGAAGCAAACTATTTTCACTAAAGCTATCCGAAAAAATAAACGAGGATTAAAAGCGATTGAAGCATTACTACGGCAATATCCGGAATCATTTAAACAAACTCAAACTCCTAAGCAGCATTTTTAGTTACAATCTTAATTTTTGGAGCATACCAGTACAATATTATTCCTGCAATTACTAATAAAGAAGAAATTATTTCGGCCTGTGTTGGATGAAACCCGAAAATGCTGTATTTAGAATTAACTCTTATTTTTTCAATCAGGAAACGTTCCAACCCATTAAAAATAAGATATATGGCAAACATTCTGCCTGCAACATTTATTTTATTTCTGAACGACCACAAGCCAAAGAAAATAATGGTAGCCATTACAGTTTCGTAAAACGGAGTTGGAAAAACAGATACAGGTAAATAGTTGCAGTAATTGCCTGTACAACCTGCAAATGTAATACCTTCGCTCACTACATTGTGTGGGTAATTATAACCAAATAACCATTTAGGTAAGCCCCAAAAAGGTTCAATATGTAAAGATTGTATTGTATCGAAAGTTGCAAATTGACTGGCGTAAAAGGATTTATTAACGTTTAAAAGGTTATTAAATTCTTCAACTTTAGCTGTAATTAAATGCCCTTCTGAATTGCTAATCAACGCACTATTTAAAATTCCCCAGTCACCATCGCCGGCAACCTGGCACCCAATTCGCCCAACTGCATACGCAAGCATCAACGCCGGCGCAGCCGCATCGCATAAATGTACAAACGGAATTTTATTTTTTCTGGCATAAAAATATAAAGCCAATGCTGCGCAAATTAACCCACCATAAAAAGTTAATCCGCTAAAAGATATTAAACTACCAATCGGATCTTTGATAAAACTATCCCAATGTTCCAGGTTATCAAATACTTTAGCCCCCGCAAAACCAAATACGGCTGCATAAATAACCATATCGCCCACTCTGTCGTGTGGCCAAATCCTGATAATTCTTTCTTCGGGCCTCTTTAATTTTTGCTTGTTTTTTTCCCACCATTTTAATCCTGCAAAAAACAATCCTATTAATAAACCAAACCCGGTACTACCTTTAGACGATAAGATAAAGCCTTGCGGATCGTTTAATGCATCGGGTGTTACAATGGCACCTATTATTTTAAATCCTAAAAGAAAGCCTAATATAAAATTGACAAGTAGTTCAGACAAAGAAGCCGGTGACCCTACGGTAATTTTTTGTTCGGTATGTACAAGTAATCCTAAACCTTGTTTACGTTTTAATTCAAGCGTTAAAATCCAGGCTGCAGCTATAAATGCAAGTGCAACAAAAAAACCGAATGAATTAAAAATTTTAAGCCATGTCCATTCTACTCCGAAAAAATCATGAAATGCAAAATATAAATTGGGATACATCTTTTATTAGCTTTAATTGGGCCTGCAATGTTAATTATAAATTTTGATAGCCATTAGAGATTATGAATAAAAAATAAGTCCTGCAGAAGCAGGACCTATATTACTAACTAACCCATCTAAAACTAAGTTACAAAAAAATTAGTTACAATATTTATTGAACTCATTAATTAAATGTTGCGCAATTACCTGAGCCGGTCTTCCTTCTATTTGATGACGCTCTACAATGCTTACCAATTCTCCGTCTTTAAATAATGCAATAGACGGTGACGAAGGCGGATAAGGTAATAAATGTTCCCGTACTTTTTTTACTGCATCCACATCAAATCCGGCAAAACTGGTAGTTAATCTGTCTGGCTTAATCCCTGCATTATGAACTGCCATTAAAACGCCCGGCCTGCAAGCGCCTGCTGCACAGCCACATACAGAATTAATAACCACCAAAGTAGTTCCTGTCTGTTTTAGTGTATTATCTACATCATCTGCCGTTAATAATTCGTCAAAACCATTATCTGTTAATTCTGCCTTCATAGGCAATACTATTTCTGCTGGGTACATTTTTCCTTCTTTTTAAATTGTTTTAGCAAAAGTAATTTATTTAAAAAGGCAAAAAAATATAAAAAACAAGACAGCTTGACTTTTTTCTACAATCGAAAATGACATTATGTCATTTTCGATTGCCAATTTAACTGCAAATCCATTAAATTTTCACATGGTACAGCATTTGAACATCTATCTGCAGAAAACAATCTAAAACAATAAAATTAAATTATTATGACAATTATTAAACACAATCCAAAGGTAATCAACAGTTTATTTGATGAATTTTTTAACAATTTTCCTTCTAATTGGGGAAAAGATTTTCAAACAGAGTTCTATACTGTTCCGGTAAATATTCATGAAACTGCAAATGCTTTTCATCTTGAATTAAATGCCCCGGGTAGAAAAAAAGAAGATTTTAAAATAAATGTTGAAAACGGTATCCTTAGCATCAGTTTCGAAAAGAAAGAAGAAAAAGAGCAGAACGATTATAAAACAGTTCGCAGAGAATTCAGTTTCCAATCTTTCAAACGCAATTTTTCTTTGGACGAAAAAGTAAATGCAGATGCAATTGCGGCTAAATACGAAGATGGTGTTTTAAAATTATTGATACCCAAAAAAGAAGATGTGCAAGTTGCTCCAAAGCAAATCACTATTCAATAATAATTTTTTATAGCAGTTGGTTTTGGTTAGTGCCCTGTATTTTCATACGGGGCTTTTTGTGTATCAGCTTCAAACAAAATGGCATCACCTGTTGTGTCACTCACTTGTACTTTCTGTTCACTCATCAGGCTAATATAATTTCTTACAACAAATGAATTGCTTTGTAAGATGTAATATTTTTAGGTATCCGTCTACTTATAAATAAAACACCGGCATGAAAAAATCTTTTCTATGTTGTATATACACACTCCTCTCCTTTTTAATTGTGCAAGCCCAGCCGCCAAAAGCAACCAAATCTTTGCTTTGGAGAATAACCGGCAATGGAATAAAAACACCCTCATATATTTTCGGAACATTTCATTTATGCTGTAGCAACGATGTGAAATTCCCCGACATATTAAAGGCCATTATACATCAATCCAAACAAATTTTCTTCGAAATAAAAATGGACGATCCTGAAATGACCCAGAAAATAATGTCAGGCATCGCGATGAAAGATGGTCATCAATTAAAAGAATTTTATTCAGGCGCAGATTTCGATTCTATAAGCAATATATTCAGAAATAAAACCAATATCCCGATCAGTTTTTTTGCCAGTTACAAACCTTATCTGCTTATTCCGTTAATATATCCTTCCATGCTCGGCTGTAATCCGATTGGAATGGAAAAAGAACTACAAAAAATTTCTGATATGGATTTTACTCCTGTAAAAGGTTTGGAAACAATAGAATTTCAAATGCAATTGTTTGATAGCATTCCTTATGCCACACAGGCGAAAATGCTTAAATCTAATTTGTTTGAATATGATAAATACAAAAAAGAATTATTGCAGATGATGAAGATTTATCAGCAAAAAGATATTGATAAAATGCAAAAAAGCATAGAAACAGATATGGAAATAAATAAATACGAGGATATGCTTTTGCTGAAACGAAATAAAACATGGATTCCGGTTATTAGCAGCGAAATAAAACAACTGCCAACATTTATTGCAGTTGGTGCCGGTCATTTAGGTGGCAGTGAAGGCCTTTTAAGTTTATTGAGAAAACAAGGTTTTATTGTTACTCCTGTTCTGTACAAATAAACAATTGCTGTTAGATGATTAACCATGAACAAGAATTTGTTGCACTCATTAATCAACACCAAAAATTAATACATAAGGTTTGTTATTTGTATTTAAACGATATGAATGACCGTGAAGATCTGTTTCAGGAAATTACATTACAAGTATGGAAATCAATGAGCAGTTTTAAAGGTGAATCTAAATTCTCTACCTGGTTATACAGGATTGCTTTAAACACAGCTATTACGTTTTATAGAAAAGAAAGAAAGAGCATAATTGTTTTAACAGAGGTATTACCGGATAAAGCCGAAGAAACAAATATTGCAGAAGAACAATTAAAAGAATTGCACTATGCCATTGGGCAACTGTCAAAAATTGAAAAAGCTTTGGTAATGCTGTATCTCGAAAACTGTAGCTATAATGAAATAGCAGAAGTATTAGGTATTACCGCAAATAATGTAGCTGTTAAGATGAGTAGAATTAAAACGAAACTAAAAGAGCTTTCTAAACAGAATGCCGGTTCTAAAATATAAGTCTATGGAATTAGATGAACTGAAAATACAATTAAACACAAGTATAGAAAATGCTGCAGAGAAGTCTACTGCGGAAATCTCTGAGTTGCTATCAACTAAAACAATATCGATTGTTACGAAAATTAAAAAAAGTATTTGGTTCGAAATAATTATTACGGCAATTGTTTTAGTGATATTTCTGTATGAAGGTTTTTATAGCAAATATTGGTCGTTACGAATTTACTTTTCCGTATTCTTCGTAATCTGTATACCTTTTTTATTATTTCTTTTTATTCTATTGCAAAAAATAAAACAGCTAAGCAATGCTATAATGCCCATAAAAAAGAATTTAGAAAAGATGTACTGCATTTTAAAAGAATATATTAAAAGAGGTTATCAGGCAACGATGGCATTACTATTTATTTGCATGCTATTTTCTGTTATATTAGGCTATATGGAAACCAGGCGAAACACAAGCGGAAACAATTATTTTCATTTTACAGCACCTTCTTTTATTATGCTTATTTCTTTAACTATATATAGCATTCTGTTATGTATAGGTATGCATTATTTTGCTAAATGGTATTTTAAAAAACTATACGGCAATTATCTGCACGAACTGAAAGAAAGCCTGAATGAGTTGGAGGAATAAAGAAGGGAAATGATATTTTCATTCCCCTGTATCCGTTCTTCATTTTTTATACCTAAACAAGTTTTAATTTACTTTAAGAATATTTTTTGATCCGATGATAGCACCTTTGTCGTTTATTATTTGCAGTAAATAAGAACCTCTTGATAAATCTTTCACATCTAATCCGGTTCCGTAATTTTGATTATTCGAATCAACATTTTGATTCTTAATCAATACAACTCTTCCGTAACTATCTACAATCCTTATTTGGACTTTACTTGTATTTAGTGCAAGAAAACTTAATTGAATAGTATTTACAAATGGATTAGGAAAAGTAGTTACACTTAGATTACCACCATTACCGGCCGCATCTGCAGCAACTTGAACATTATTTGCATTTGATGAAGTATTGATAACACCGGAAGATATGCCTGAAGCCACTTCCACTGTTTTTGTAGCTGTATCGGCACATGCTGTTTGCGCCGATATAACAATCAATTTAACTTGAACGTTAGAAGGGGTTAATGTATAAGAATGTGTTGGATGGGGATCTCCTGTAGTTGAGCCATCACCTAAATTCCAAGAATAATGTATTTGACCTTCACTAATCGAAGATGTATTGGTAAAATTAATTACAGAATTGCTTGCAGAACCACTTGCTTTAACCGAATAAAAAGAAGCTACGGGATTAGGATTGATGGTAATTGATTTTGTGATTGAATCAATACAACCTGTAGTAGTTTCAATGGCTTTTAATTGTATTTGATAAGAACCGGAAGATGCATAACTTCTTTCAGGATTAATAGCATTGCTTATTGAACCATCACCTAAATTCCACGAATAAGTTACATCATTTGTAGCAGAAGTTTCATTGGTAAATATAAAATGATTTCCTTTAAAACATTGTACGGAAACAGGATCTGCAACAAATGCGGCTTTTAATGTACCAACAGTTATAGTTTTATTATAAGTTGCAATACATCCGCCGTTACCATTATTTATTGCTTGTAATGCTACTGTATATGTTCCTGCTTTTGTATATTTTTTAGTACTGTTCAAATCACTTCCCGTTGTACCGTCACCAAAGCTCCACACATAATAAATATTATTGCCTCTCGTATTTGTTGTATTAAGAAAAGTAACCTCATCACCTGCTTTGCAAACAGATAATTTATTTGTAGTAAAGCTTGCATCAGCCTGTGATAAAACAGTTACGCTATGTGTTATAGTATCCGTACAAGATGTGTTTTTTGCTTTAGCAATTAAAGTAATGGTATACTCACCTGCATTTGCATACACTTTTGAAGGGTTAATTTCCGTACTGGTTGTTCCATCTCCTAAACTCCAGACATAATTTAGTCCGCTTGTTGTAGAAGACGATTCGTTGGTGAATGTAAATTTGTTGCTATTGAAACATTGCACTGAAACAGGGTCTGCAACAAATGCTGCATTTGTGCCCACAACTGAAACATTTTTTGTTGTAGCAGCAGTACATCCGCCTACAGTATTAGTTACAGTAAGTGTAACAGGATAATCGCCTGTAGTTGAATAAGATTTTAACGCATTGGCGCTAACTGCATTTGTACCGTCACCAAAATCCCATGAATAAGTTAAGTTACCTGCAATAACAGATGATTGATTGGTAAACGAAAATTGATTGTGGCTTTTACATTGAGTATTTGCATCAACACTAAACGCAGCAGTAGGAATAACGCAATTCGTATTAAAACTAACGGCTTTATTAATACTATCCTTACAGCCAAAATCGCTTGTAACAATCAGTTTAACATTATAATTACCCGAAGTATTATATTGTTTGGTTGGATTGATTAATGTTGATGTACTTCCATCACCCAAATTCCAAAAATAATACATAGACCCACTCTGTATAGTTGATGAACTGATGAACGTAAATTCGGTTCCGGTACCTGTTCCGCTTAAAACATTAAAATCAACATGCGGTGTTGGCATTACATCAATAAACTTATCTAAGAAAGCAAAATCATTGCCGCTTTTAACTTCGAGATGAACCCTGAAATTACCGGCGGTAGTATACACTTTTACAGGGTTGATTTCTGTTGAATAGGTTCCATCGCCGAAATCCCACGAATAACTAACAGTATTGCCTGATGTGGAATTATTCGTAAAAGCAAAGTTATTACCAACTAAGCATTGTTTTTCTGCATTTACAGAAAAAGATGCAGAAATGTTTTGTTTTTTATTGATAGAATAAAACGCTGTACGGCTTAATGCTCCATAAGATTGAAGCATTAAAAGCAGTACAGCAAAGGTTTTTACAAAGGAGTAGCGTTTCTTCATGGATTTTCAACGGGGAATTAATGCTTTAGGAATTGGATAGCTATAAAAAAGCCCGTTAACAATGTTTGTTTCAATAACATCATTAATCGAGCTGTTTGATATAAGAAATTGGTACCTACCGCTCAGCACATTTAATATCCGAATATTAGATAATTTAATACTGCATAATTGTGCTGTTAAATATATCGCACTACTATATAGTAAATATTGGATAACGCTGTTATTGGGAGTGTACATTGGCTTTTATTGGGATGATTGAATTCTAACTGATTAGAATTAGATTTCAAGCCCAAATTACATTACGCCAATATAGTTACCATTGCAGCAATGCTATTTCAATTACATTTTAATAAATAGCATTAACAGTTTAAGCCTTATTTA
>Ga0306923_10003428_pt1 | contig 14913 bp, 14 predicted proteins | sample sta12Can44000108_FD_203841 | JGI IMG/M metagenome (GOLD analysis project Ga0306923, IMG submission 203841) | Lab enrichment of tropical soil microbial communities from Luquillo Experimental Forest, Puerto Rico - statanox.12C.anox.44.000.108 (v2)... | ecosystem: Environmental > Terrestrial >... | reverse complement strand
GAAGCCGAGGCAGCGCTCGCCGTCCAGCTTCCGCTCGAAGACCCATGCCGGATCGGAGAACCGCTCGCGGGTGAGCGTGGCCAGTTCCGGCTCCAGCCACGACGGGAGGCCGGCGGCCGCGTGCTGGCGCGTCATCTCGGGGGCTCGGCCGGGGCCGGGTCGTGGGAGCAGCTCGCCACGTGGCCCTCGCTGAGCACCGCTCCGCATTCCTGGCAGACGATGCCCGCCCAGCAGGCCGGGTCGCCGCCTTCCCACGACTCGTCGGGCTCGGCACGCCGAGGCGCGCTATCACTGGTCATGCGACGCTCCCTTCAACAGCAAACCACCAAAGAACACATCACCAGCCTTACCCGGCCCTGGCCCAGGCAAGCGGACACTTCAAGCGGCCATGTCGCTCAGCCGGCCAGCAGGATGCCGAGGAACAGCGCCGCCAGGGCGCTGACCCCCGTCAGCGCGCCGAAGACGGCCAGCCCCGCGGCGCCGCGGGCGCGGGCATGCAGGGCCGCCGTGACCCCGGAGACGGCGACGACGACGAGCTTCACCACGAGCGTGGTCTCGTAACTTCCGCTGATCTTCGAGCGTTCGGCGATCATGTTCCAGACGCCGGTCAGGAGCAGGACAGCGAACGCCGGCCAGGCGACCTGGTTGAAGCGCCTGGCCGCCGCCCGCGGAATCTCCGTCCCGAGGCGGCGCAGCACCGGGACGAGCGCGGCCAGCGTCAGCTGCCCGCCCACCCACACGGTCGCCGCGAGGACGTGCAGGAACAGCCGGATGGTGTCCCAGCTGACAGGCAGCATCTCAGCCCCGATTCGCTCTCGTCGCGTGGAACGCGTCCAGTGCCTCGCGGGCAGTCTCATAACAGGCGTCCGGGTCCAGTTTCTTGCTGATGCCGTAGGCGTCCAGCTCGCGCCGCACCGGGGGCAGCACGCTGCTCAAGACGAAGCGCACGTGGTGCTGCTGGGCGAGTTCCACGACCCGCGTCAGGATTTCGGACGCGGTGTAGTCGATGTCCTCGATGGCCGCGCAGTCCAAGACCAGCCAGTCCAGCGGGTCGCCCTGGGTGGCCAGCGCCTGGAGATCGGCGAGCAGCCGCCCCGAGTTGGCGTAGTACAGGCTCGTGCCGAACCGGTAGACCACGATCCCGTCCTCGGTCCGGGCGCCCGGCGTGACCGGGACCGGCTGCCAGTACCCGGCAGGTGATTTCAGCAGCACGCTATTGAGCGGGCTGTAGCTGTGCCGCAGGTGGTCGACGACCGACGCGGCGATGGCGAGCACGATGCCGAACTCTACGCCAAGCACCACCACCGCCACCGTCGTGAGCACGGCGACAATGAACTCCTCCTTCCGCATGTCGAATATGTCCCGCAGCTCCTTGACCTTGATCAGCTCGGCCGCGATCAGGAAGACGATGGCGGCTAGGGCGGCCTTGGGCAGGTAAGCGAGGGGCCCGGTGAGCAGCAGGACGGTGACCAGGACCACCGCGGCGGCGGCGAGCTGGGACAGCTGACTCCGGCCGCCGGCGCTGTCGACTATCTGCGCCTTGGTAGGGCTGCCGTTGACCACGAACGTGCCGGTGAACGCGGCCGCGACGTTGGCCGCGCCCAGCCCGGACAGGTCGTCGGCGCCGCCCAGCGGCTCGCGGTACTTCAGGGCGTAGGCCCGCGCGGTCGCCGCGCTCTGCGCCATGATCACCACGAACATGGACGCGGCGGGCGCGAGCAGCGCGGCGGCGTCCGCCCGGCCGTGGGCCGGCAGCACGAGGGCGGGCAGGCCGCGGGGGACCGGGCCCACGATGACCACCGCGATCAGCGCCCCCGGGATCCGGCGGGCGAACCGCCTGAAGGCGAGCACGATCACGATGACGCCGGCCGACACCGCCACGTCCGCCCAGTGGACGCCGGAGAGCGCCTGGACCGTGCGCGCGAGCCGGGGCAGCGTGTCCTGCCCGGGCGCGGTGACGCCGAGCATGTCTGGGAGCTGCCCGGCCGCCACCTGGATCCCGACGCCTGTGAGGAACCCGGCCAGCACGGTGCGGGACAGGAAATTCGCCAGGAAACTGAGCCTGATCACCCGGGCGAGCACCAGCATCAACCCGGTCAGCAAGGCAGCGAGCCCGGCCAGCCGCACGTAGCGTTCCGAGCCGGCCACGGCCATTCCCGTCAGCGCCGCGGCGAGGAGGGCCGCGGTGGCCGAGTCCGCGGCGACGACGAGGTGACGCGACGAGCCGAGGACGGCGAAGACCGCCATCGGGAGCAGCATCGTGTACAGGCCGGTGACCAGCGGCATCCCGGCGATCTTGGCGTAGCCCAGGACCTCGGGCACGCCGAGCGCGGCCAGCGTCACCCCGGCGAGCGCATCCGGCCAGATCCGGGACCGGTCAAGCGGCAGTATCCCCCGCAGCACCGGCAGGTCCCGCATCGCGGGCACCCACCGCCTCGCGGGCGCGCTCCACTGCGCGGGCACGCTCCGCGGCCACCCCCGCCGGCGTCCGCCGCGGGAATCCGGCATCGTCTCACCCCCTCTGGAGTCAGCCGCGTCCGTTCGGAATAATTGATTTTCGCAGCAGTACTGGTGTGAGGCGTGAGGTCCTTAGATGAGTCCTGACATCCGGGTCAGGCGTGTCTACGACGCCGCGGAGCCGCGGGATGGGACGCGCGTGCTCGTGGACCGCGTGTGGCCGCGGGGCCTGCGCAAGGACGCCGCGCGGCTGGATGACTGGGCGAAGGACGTTGCGCCGTCCACGGACCTGCGGAAGTGGTACGGGCACGACCCGGCGAAGTTCGGTGAGTTCCGCCGGCGGTACACCGCGGAGCTGGCGCGTCCCGAGGCCGCCGGCGCACTCGGCCGCCTCCGCGACCTGGCGAGGCAAGGGCCGGTGACGCTGCTGACCGCGACCCGCGACGTGGACATCAGCCAGGCCGCCGTCCTGGCCGAGCTGCTGCGCGAGGCGCCGGCCGGCAGCCGTAGTTAGGCAACCGGGACCGCGATCTCGTCCTCCGGCAGCAGCCCGTGCTGCACGGCGAACATCGCCGCCGCCGCCCGGCTCGAGGCGCCGATCTTGGCGTAGATGTGCTCCACGTGGTTGCCCGCCGTCTTCGGCGTGATCACCAGCTGGCTCGCGATCTGCTTGTTCGACATGCCGCGCGCGAGCAGGATGAGCACCTCCATTTCGCGGGCGGTGAGCCCGGCCAGCGCTGTCCTGCGGCGCGGCGTGCGGTGCCCGGCCGCCGCGAGCACGGCCTCGACGGCGTCGCCGTCGAGGCGGCCCGCCCGGACCTCGGCGCGCAGCTCGGCCGTCGCGTCCTCGGCCGGCCGGGCGGGCCGGTGCGGCCTGGGCTCGCGCATCGACTGATACACGTCCGCGGCCCCGAGCACCCGGGCCAGCCTGGAGATGGCGGCACCGGAAAGCCCCCGGGGATACCCGCTGCCGTCGAGGCGCTCACGGTGCTGCATGGCGATCTCGCCGAGCGGCGCCAGCGCCGCCGACTGACGGAGCATGCGCTCGGTCAGGTAGGGGGACATCCGGACGCGTTCCCATTCGCCCGCGCTCAGCGGCCCGGGACGGTCCCAGATCGAATTCGACACGCCCAGCTTCCCGAAGCCGTGCACCAGCGCGGCGCGGCGCAGCAGCTCCGCCTTCTCGCCCGCCAGCCCGAGCCGCCGGCCGGCTTCCGCCGCCAGCTCCGCGACGGCGACCGAATGCCCGAGCGTGAACGGCGACTTCAGGTCGACGAAGTTCGCGATGGCCGTCAGCGCGCCGTCCAGCTGCCCGGCGGACAGCTCGACGGCCAGCGTCGGCTCGGCGGCGATCACCGCCTGCCACGCCGGCACCGTCTCGAGGCCGGCGAGGATATCCTCCGCCTTCGCCAGCAGCAGCGCCGCCAGCCCCGGGTCGAACTGCCTGCCCGACCGGGCACGGGCGAGCGCCCGCGCGCCCGCTACGCCCTGCACCCGGTACGCCACCTCCGTGAACTCGGCGAACTGCGCGATCCGCGCCGCTATCGGTATCGCGTCGGCCTTCAGGACTCCCGGCCAGCCGCGCCCGTCCCACTGCTCGTACGCGGCGCCGACCGCCTCGCGGACCTGTTCCGACAGGCCCAGTTGCTCGGCCAGCGTCCGTGCCAGCCGCGCGTGCTGGGAGATCATCCCGTCGACCTCGCGGTGCCCGGAGACGGCGAATTCGAGTCCGACCCGGAACCGGAGCAGCAGCGGATTGCCGGCGCCGATCATCCGCATTCCCGCCAGCATCCCGCGCACGCTGCGCAGCTCATGGGCGTACTTGCCGGATTTCATCGCGATGTCGTCGCCGAACCACTTCGCCTGCTCGTGCGCGTCGGCGTGACACCCGACGTTGACCAGCAGCGCGGTGTAATAAACCCCTGCCCGCTCCTGCTCGGCTAGCCCGGCCCGCTCCGCCAGCCGCAGCGCGATCAGGCACTGGCGCAGGACATGCTCCATCGGCTGGCCGAAGCCGAGGTCGATGCCGAGGGACAGCGCCGCGACGAGTTCCGCGAGGCGGACGCGCGGCTGGCCGGGGCCACCGGACTGGCCGGGACCACCGGCACCATCTCCCATCAGCAAAGTGTAGAAGATGAGGCATTCGCCTCATGTGCGCAGGCCAGCCGCGTCGTTACGGTCAGTCCACCAAGCAGCTTCCGGCCCGACGGAACGCGCGAACAGCATCGAAATGAGGCGACGACCATGTCCCTGCGAGCGAGTTTCTTCGCCATGACATACGACCGTTTTATGGCCAAGGCCGAAAAGTCCGGGCTCGGTGCCCTCCGGCAGCGGGTGCTCGCCGGAGCGGCGGGTCAGGTGATCGAGATCGGCGGCGGCACCGGGGCGAACCTGTCCCTTTACGGTCCCGCCGTCGAGTCGCTGACGGTGACCGAACCGATGGTGCCGATGCTCCGCCGCCTGGAGCGCCACGTGCAGGAGCAGGGCTCCGCCGCGAAGGTCCTGCGCGCGCCGGCCGAGGACCTCCCGTTCGACGACGGCACCTTCGACGTGGCCGTCTCCACGCTCGTCCTGTGCGGAGTCGACGACCAGCCCCGGGCGCTGCGGGAAATCCGCCGGGTGCTGCGGCCCGGCGGCCGGCTCCTGTTCTTCGAGCACGTGCGCTCCGACGACCCCGAAGTGGCGCGCCTGCAGGACAGGCTGAACTGGCTCAACCGGCTCATCGTCTGCTGCGACTGCAACCGCGCCACGCTCGGCACCATCGAGCAGGCGGGCTTCACCGTCACTCAGCTCGAGCACACGGCCATGCCGGAGTCGCCGAAGTTCGTGCGCCCGGCGATCATGGGCGTCGCTACAACGCCGGCGTGACAGGAGGTTCCGCCCGCGAACACCCCCGTGTGATAATCACACATGTCCGAGGGGGTGGGCATGAGCCACGACCTGACGGCCGAAGAGCGGCGGCTGCAGGAGGCGCGCGCGGGTGTTCCGTGGCGCGCGTGGGGACCGTACCTGAGCGAGCGCCAGTGGGGCACGGTCCGCGAGGATTACAGCGACAGCGGAGACGCCTGGTCTTACTTCAGCCATGACCAGGCCCGGTCCCGCGCGTACCGGTGGGGCGAGGACGGCATCGCCGGGATCAGCGACGACAAGCAGCAGTTGTGCCTGTCCATCGCGCTGTGGAACGGGCGGGACCCGATCTTGAAGGAGCGCCTGTTCGGCCTGACGAACGCCGAGGGCAACCACGGCGAGGACGTCAAGGAGTACTACTTCTACGTCGACAACGTCCCGACGCACAGCTACCAGCGCTACCTGTACAAGTACCCGCAGGCCGAGTTCCCGTACAACGCCCTCGTCCTCACCAACCGGAGCCGTTCCCGGCATGACCTCGAGTACGAGCTTGTCGACACGGGCGTCTTCGGCGCCGGGAACTACTTCGACGTCGAGGTGGAGTACGCGAAGGGGGGGCCGGAGGACATCGTCTGCCGCGTCACCGCGCACAACCGCTCGGCACACGACGCCGCCCTGCACGTGCTGCCGACGCTGTGGTTCCGCAACACCTGGTCGTGGGAGAACGGGACCGGGAACGGGAACGGGAACGAAGCGGAGAACGAAGCCGGCGGGCCCAAGCCCTGGCTGGCCCGCGTCGAAGCGCACGGGGATTACCAGCAAGTCCGCGCCGGACATCCGCACCTCGGCGACTTCCGCTTCTACGCCGGGCCGGAAGCCACCCTGCTCTTCTGCGAGAACGAGACCAACACGCCCCGGGTGTTCGGCACCGCGCCGGCCACGCCCTACCCGAAGGACGGCATCGCCGACCACGTCCTGCACGGCGCCGCCACCGTGAACCCCGCCGGCGAGGGAACCAAGGCGGCCGCGCACGTCACCCTCCAGGTGCCCGGCGGCGGCCAGGCCACGGTGCTGGTCCGGCTCAGCAGAGCGGAGACGGCGAACCCGTTCGACGGCGCCGGCGACCTGATCGCCAACCGCCGCGCCGAGGCGGACGAGTTCTACGCGGCCATCACCCCGCCGTCGGTGAGCGACGACGCCAGGCAGGTCATGCGGCAGGCGCTGGCCGGGATGCTCTGGTCCAAGCAGTGCTACTACTTCGACGTGGACCAGTGGCTGCGCGAGCGCCGCGTGCACCCGCTGCGGACGCCGGCCCGGCGGGGCACCCGCAACGAGTCGTGGTTCCACATGTTCAACCACGACGTGGTCTCCATGCCCGACAAGTGGGAGTACCCGTGGTACGCCGCCTGGGACCTGGCGTTCCACTGCATTCCGCTCGGAATGGTCGATCCGGACTTCGCGAAAACGCAGATCGACCTGATGATCTCCCAGGATTACCTGCACCCGACCGGGCAGATGCCGGCCTACGAGTGGAACTTCGGTGACGTCAACCCGCCGGTGCACGCCTTCGCGGCGATCTTCCTGCAGAACCTCACGGCCGACCTCGACGAGCTGGACTTTCCGTTCCTGCAAAAGAGCTTCGCCAGGCTGCTGCTGAACTTCACGTGGTGGGTGAACCGCAAGGATCCCACGGGGCGCAACGCGTTCGAGGGCGGGTTCCTCGGCCTGGACAACATCGGCGTTTTCGACCGCAGCGCCGCGCTGCCCACCGGCGGCCGGCTCGAGCAGGCGGACGGCACCGCCTGGATGGCGATGTTCAGCCAGAACATGCTCGAGATGGCCCTGACCCTGCTGTCGCGTGACGAGAACTATCACGACTTCGTGCTCAAGTTCGTCGAGCACTTCTTCTGGATCGCCGCCGCCATGGACCCGATCGGCGAGCACCCCGACGAGATGTGGGACGAGGAAGACGGCTTCTTCTACGACGTCCTGCGCCTCCCCGACGGCACCGGCACCCGGCTGAAGGTGCGTTCGCTGGTGGGCCTGCTGCCGATCTGCGCCACGACGATCATCGAACCGGAGCTCCTCGAGCGCTATCCGCAGATCGCCGCGCAGGTGGCCACCTTCCTGACGCGCAACGAAGACCTGCTGGTCAACATCGCGGATCCGTTCGTGCCCGGCGTGCGCGGCCGTCGCCTGCTGTCCCTGGTGAACAAGGACAAGCTGCGGCGCATCCTGGCCCGCATGCTGGACGAGGACCGCTTCCTCGGCCCGCACGGGATCCGGTCGATCTCGCGCTGGCACCTCGAGCATCCCTACGTCTTCGAGGCGGGCGGCGTCGAGCACCGGGTGCAGTACGAGCCCGCGGAGTCGACCAGCGGGATGTTCGGCGGCAACTCGAACTGGCGCGGGCCGGTCTGGTTCCCCATCAACCTGCTGCTGATCCGGGCCCTCATCCAGCACTACCGCTTCTACGGCAACGACCTGAAGGTCGAGTGCCCGACCGGCTCCGGGACCATGATGAACCTGTACGAGGTGGCCCAGGAGCTATCCCGCCGCCTCGTGAGCACGTTCCTGCGCGACGAAGACGGCCACCGCCCCGTCTACGGCGGGACGAAGATCTTCGATGAGGACCCGCACTGGCGGGACCTCATCCTCTTCTACGAGTACTTCCACGGGGACAACGGGGCCGGGCTCGGCGCGTCGCACCAGACCGGCTGGACCGGCCTGGTGGCCCGGCTGATCCAGGTCCTCGGCCAGTTCGACGCCGACACCGTGCTCAACTCCGGCCCGTGGCCGATGGCCCGCCCATACCGCCGTGAGGAGTGACGAAGGCTTTCCCGCCGCCCCGCTTCATCCCGTTTATCCCGAACGGAAGCGGGCGACTCTCCCCGCGCCACCTCCTCCCGCCCGCCGGGGTTAGCCGAGGCGGGCACCGGCGCCCACGACGCCCTGGCGGCGCGTCCTAGTGGTGCCGGGTACTTAACGCACCTCACCTTGCGACGCACCTCGCCTTGCGCGGACAAATCACCCATATCGGGAGCGGCCGCTGGCCGGCGGTCACTTATGGCGCAACTCCGGCATTTTCGCGCCCGTTTTGTCCCAGTATGCGGTAGGGACTTGCGCCATAAGTTGTCGAGAGTGTCCACTATGTGGACGCATGCCCGGGCGGCGACGTCCACGGGCGGCCCCACCCGTGCTAGCCCGCCACACCATTCGCACCGTTACCGCCTTCACCGGTCCGGGATCTTCCCGGCCGGCCGCAAGCCGGACTGGTAGGCGAAGATCACCGCGTGTACCCGGTCGCGCAGCTCCAGCTTGGCGAGCAGGCGTGCGACGTGCGTCTTCACCGTGTTGCCCGAGACGTGCAGCGCGGCGCCGATTTCCGCGTTGGACATCCCCTGCGCCAGCAGGCCGAACACCTCTCGTTCCCGCTCCGTCAGCACGTCCAGGCGCCCGTCGCGGCGGGCCGGCAGGGCAGGCGTGCCGGTGACGAACAAGCCGATGAGCCGCCGGGTGACCGCGGGCGCGAGCAGCGCGTCGCCCGCGGCGACCACCCGCACGCCGTCGATCAGCTCTTCCGGCCTGGCGTCCTTGAGCAGGAAGCCGCTGGCGCCGGCGGCCAGCGCGTCGTACACGTACTCGTCAGTGTCATAGGTGGTGAGCACCAGGACGCGCGGCGCGGCCGGCTGGCGGACTACCCGCGCGGTGGCCTGGATGCCGTCCATGCCGGGCATCCTGATGTCCATCAGCACGACATCCGGCGCGAGCCGCGCGGACTCCGCGACCGCCGCGTCGCCGGTCGCGGCCTCGCCGACTACCTCGATGCTCTCCTGGGTGCCGAGCAGGGTCCGCAGCCCGGCCCGGACCAGCGCCTGGTCATCGGCGACCAGTACTCTGCTTACCCCGCTCACTCTGTTTTCCCCGCTCACCTCCGGCCGCCTTCACGTGCCGTCTTCCCTTGTCGCTCAGTCGCTTCGCTCCTTCGCTCCTCAGTCCAGACGGCACGGCGGCCTTCGACTCGCGGGGAGTCCGGGACGGGCAAACTCGCCGACACCTCGAAGCCTGTCCTGGCGCCTTCGGCGCCGTTATCGCGCGGGCCGGCGCGGAACGTGCCGCCGTGTGCCACGACCCGCTCACGAAGGCCGCGCAGCCCGCTTCCGCCGTTGTCGCCGTTGTTTCCGCCGGGCCGTCCGGCGCGCGGCGGACCCTCGTCCGTGACGGTCACGTCCAGCGCGCCGTCCCGCCGCCGCAGCGTTACCCGGGCAGCCCGCGTGGCCGAATGCCGCAGCACATTGGTCAGGCTCTCCTGGACGAGGCGGTACGCGGTCAGCTCGACAGCGGCGGGCAGCGGGCCCGGCGTTCCGTCGACGGTGACCGCCAGCCCGGACCCGGCGGTGAGCTCGCCGAGCCTCACGAGGCCGGGCGGCGGCTCCGCGCCGCCAGGGGCATGCCTGATCACCCCCAGTGCCTGCCTGAGCTCGCTCATCGCCTGGCGGCTAGCGGTCTCGATGCCGGCCAGCAGCCCGGCATCCGGCGGCGCTCCCGACTCGGCGAGCAGCCGGGCGGTGCCCGCCTGCAGGCTGATGACGCTGACGTGATGCGCGACGATGTCGTGCAGGTCCCGCGCGATCCGGGCGCGCTCGTCGGCGGCGGCCCGCAGTTCTCGCGCCGCCCGTTCGGCCTCCAGCGCCCGGGTCCTGGCCGCGCTGCTCTCGCCTGCCGCCCATGCGGCCACCGTCAGCGCGGCTACCGTCGCGACCGCTTCCGGCCGGGTGGAATGCGAGAGCAGGCCCACCTCGAGCGCGATCCCGGTGACCGCCGCGGCGATCAGGCTGGCGCGCCGCGGCGACTGGCTGGCGAGGGTGTAAAGCCCCACGAGCGCGGCGGGGACCAGGACCAGCGGGCTCAGCCCGCCCCAGTCCGGGCCGTGCCGCGTGAGCAGCAGCCAGGTGGCCGTGGCCGTGGTGATCAGCCATACGGCTCGCGGCCCGGCACGGCGCCACGCGACCGCGGCCGCGCCGAGCACCCCGGCCGCCGCCCAGGCGGTCCCGCCGTAGTGGTGATACGGATCGAAGCCCGGCTCGGAGAACGCGATCACCAGGGCGGCGGCAAGCAAGGCATCCCAGGCTCGCGGAGACCAGGCTCGCGGAGACCGGGTGATGTCCATGACCTGACGATATTCGGCGCCGCGCGCGAGGTCATCATCCGCGGGACGTAGCCGTTGTCACCCCTCCGGGTGACGCGAAGACCGGCTTATGGAGTGACGCGCTGGCGGGGTGCCGCTGGCTAGCGTCAAACTGTGCGGATTCCACGGCTTTCCCTGACCTACGCCTACGCCGCGTTCGGCGTCTTCGGCCTGGCCGTCTTCCTCGTCAGTGACCAGTCGCCGCACCGGCTGTGGGGCGCGTGCGCCGCGGCCGCCTACGGCTGCGCCGCGCTGGTCAGCCTGACGCGGCTGCGCTGGCGCCGGGAACTCGCGCTCACCGTCGCCGTGGCCGGCGCCCTGGCGGTGCCGTTGTGCTGGCTGGCGGCCGCGGGTCAGGGCATGCCCGAGGTCGGGGTGGTAGCGCGTTCGGCCGGACTGCTCGTCAGCCATTTCAGGCCCTACAGGTCGGCGGCACAGCTGGGCGCCGACGTGTACGGCTATAACCCCTACCTGCCGGGCATGACGCTGTTCGGGCTGCCGCGCGCCCTGTTCGGCGGCGGTGCCGCGACCGATCCGCGCGTGTGGGACGGCCTGGCCTTCGCCGCGGCTTTCGCCGCCGCGCTCCGGATCGCGGGGCGCACCTGGAGCGCGTCCGTCTGGCGTACCGCCCTGCTGACGGCCTCCCCGCTGATCGCGTTCCCGCTCGTGGTCAGCGGCAACGACCTCCCGGTCCTCGGCCTGCTCTGCCTCGGACTCGCCCTGGCCGCCCGCCCGTGGGCCGCCCGCCCGTGGGCCGCTCGCCCCTGGGCCGGCTCGCTCGGGGCCGTGCACCCGGCGTGGGCCGGCGTGGCGCTCGGCGCCGCGGCCGCGCTGAAGTCCACCGCCTGGCCGGCGCTGCTCATCGTGGGCGTGCTGTTCCTCGTCCGCGACGGCCGTGGCGCCGCGGCGCGGTTCGCGGGCGCCGCCGCGGCGGTGCTCGCCGCGATCGTCGGCCCGGTCCTCGTCATCCAGCCACGCGACCTCATCACGAACACGATCGCCTACCCGCTCGGCTTGACCAGCGCGCACTCGCCGGCGGCGAGCCCGCTGCCCGGCCACCTCATCGCGGCCACCGGTCCGGCCGGCCACCTGACGGTCATCGCGCTGATGGTGGCGGGAGCGGCCGCCGTGGGCGTCCTGCTGGTCACGCGCCCGCCGCGGACCGCCGCCGCGGCAGGCACCTACCTCGCGCTCGCCCTGACCATGCTGTTCACGCTCGCCCCCGCCACCCGGTGGGGGTATTTCGGCTACCCGGCCGGCATCGGCTGCTGGCTTTGGCTATCCAGCCGCACCCCGGGCCGGCCGTCCAGTCCGAGCCGCGTCGAAAAGGTGCCCCTGCCGTGCGGTCTGCCATAGATTCATGCGCGCGGGCTGGTGAATCCCGGCTTCCCCTCGTCTACCGCTGACTTTTCGCCTCATCCGGAGTCTGTACTTCCGGAGGGGAGGTGTGCGGGATGCGCGACCGGTGGTTGCGGCGGCTCATGCCTGCCCGCTGGCAGCGGGCGCGGCGGCCGGCCGACGGCGCCGCGTGGGCGTGGCTGGAGCCCTACCCGGGCCCGCCGCCGGGACCGGAGGCGGCATCCATGTCCCTCGCCTTCATCACCGCGCTCCAGCAGCTGCCGCCGCGAGAAAGAGCCGCCCTCGTGCTGAGCGATGTGCTCGACTTCGACCCCGCCGACATGGCCGAGATCCTGGAGTGCGAGGATGCCGAGCTCGATGAGCTGCTGCAGCGGGCCAGAGCGGCGATGGGCGGCGTCCTGCCGCGGCCGGAACTGGACGAGGAAACGGTGCTGTCCCGCTTCACCAGCGCGTTCGACCGCGGCGACGTGTCAGGAATGACCGCGCTGCTGGCCAAGGACGCGCGGCTGCGGATGCGTCCCATCCCGGTGGAGTGCCAGGGCAGGAGGGCCGCCAGGCACTTCCTCGCGGCTGTCGCGTTCCCTGGCGGGACGACCAGCTACCGCCTCGTCGCGACGAGAGCGAACGGTCAGCCGGCCTTCGGCTGCTACCTGCGGGACCCGGCCACCGGAATCGACCACGCGTGCGGGCTCGTCGTGCTGACCCTCGAACGCGGCCGCATCACCGCGATCGACCGTTTCAGTGACAACAGTGTGCTCCCCAGGTTCGGCCTGCCCCGGACCCTCCCCGAAGACCTGCCCCGTAGCGTCCCTGAAGAACCGTAGCCACCCCGATCACGGCGCGGGCCGCGTCTGGTACCGCTCCAAGAGCTGGCGTGCCGTCAAGACCAGACTCTCCCGCACTGTCTCCGGTGACAGCACCTCCGCCTGCCCGCCGAATCCGGCCAGCCGCTGCACGGCCGCGGCCTCGTGCTCGAAGGTCAGCGTGACCTCGCGGCAGCCGCTCTCATCAGGCACCGTCATGGCCACCACATGCCTGCCCATGTCGCCGAATACTTCCGGGAACGCCGCGATGGCCGCCGCCGACGCCCGTATCCGCACCGCGACCTTCGGCCGGCTGACCACGAACGATGCCGACCAGCGCTCCCAGAAAGTCGCGAGGTCGAAACCCGCGGGCCGATCGAACGACTCGGCCAGCAGGCAAGCGGAGGTAACCCGTCCGGCGCGGAACACCGCAGGATCATCTCCGGCCCCGCGGTCCGTTCCTGACGCCACCAGATACCAGACCCCGGCCTTGTTCACCAGGCCGAGCGGGCGGGTCACGCGCGTCATCTCGCTGTCCCCGTCTCCGCGCCGGTACCCAAGCCGCAGGTGACGCGAGCGCCGCACCGCCTCGGCGAGCGTCCGCAGGTGCGGGACGTCTTCCTGGCCGTGGAACCAGCGTGGCAGGTCGAGATGGACCAGCGCGGGCTCGGCCCGGCCGCCGCCGCCCGCGACCCGGATCTTGCGCTGGGCGGCGGCGAGCGCGTCCGCGAGCCCGAGTTCGGCCACCGCCGCGGGCACCCCGAGCATGAGCAGTGCCTCGGTCTCGGCCACCGAAAGCCCGCGAAGCGGGAACCGGTAACCCTCGAGCAGCCGGCACCCGCCACCAGGACCCGGCTCGGCGATGACCGGCACTCCCGCGGCGCCGAGGGCCGCCAGGTCCCGGTACACGGTCCGGACGGACACCTCGAGTTCCGAAGCCAGGTCGCGCGCGGACGTCCGGCCCCGTGACTGCAGCAGCAGGGCCAGGGACACCAGGCGATCGGCGCGCACTGACCAAGCGTAATGAAAAACGCTGACAACAGATGTCAGCGATACCTCCGTAAGATCGGCGCCATGATCACCTGGACAGAGTTCGAGCAGCGGGAGCCCGTCCTGGCCGAGGTCGGCCACGCGCAGTTCTACCAGCACAACATCGGCCTGGGGTTCCTCGCCACGGTGCGCCGCGACGGCGGCCCCCGGGTGCACCCGGTATGCCCGGTCATCAGCCCCGCGGGGCTGCACGTGCTCATCCTCCCCGGCCCGAAGCGCGGGGACTTGCGCCGCGACGGCCGCTACTCGCTGCACACCGAGATGTTCCCGCCGCCTCGCGAGGACGACGGCTTCGCGGTGACCGGCCGCGCCCGGGAAGAAACCGATCGCGCCACCTGGACCGTCGTCCGTGACCAGGTGCTCAAGGACTTCGGGGAACTATGGCCGAACTATGACGACCTGACGCTCTTCGAACTGTCCGTGGCGAGCTGCCTGCTGACGCTCACCCAGCCAGCCGGCCTGTTCCCCAAGGGCCCCACGATCTGGAAGACCCCCGCTTAGCGGGAGTCCGTCAGCCGAACGACTTGTGAAGGCCGAACACTCGCCGTTCCCGGCCGATGGCCGCGTCCACGATCCGCTTCTGCCACGGCGTGCTGACCGCCGCCCGGTAACCCGGCTCGTCGAACACCGCTGGTGAAGCCAGTGAGTGCAGCGACAGGTAGGCGGGCGCCGTGCCGGCGGTGAGCCGGTACCGGCGGATCCGCTGCCAGCCGGGCACGGCCAGCAGCATCGGGATGTGCTCATCGGCGTACCAGGCCGCCAGGTCGTCCTCCATCGTGGGCGGCACCGACAGCGACACCGCGAGCACCACCGCCGGTGCCGCCGAAGAATCCGGGGAACCCGAGTCGCTGATCAGCTCGTACACCCGCCGGTCGAGGGTCCCCAGTGACGACATGATCGTCTTCTCCCGCGCGCTCGCCGCGGCCCAGAGCGCCTTGTACTCCGGGCTGTCGAGCACGCCGCACTTCATCTCGTAATAGGCGAGCCACGGCGGCGCCTGCCCGTCCAGGGCCCGGAACCTGTATCCGGCCGAGATGCCGGGCACGGTGAGCCGGGCCGGGCCGTGCTCGTTGTCGTACCAGTCGTTGAATTCGGGCACCGGGATGGTGCCGGGGTCGGAGTACACGAACAGCAGACCGTCTGAGGAACCCATGAAAGCGATGGTAAACCAAGCAAAAGTGGCCGGTTACGGGTGTCAAACACCCGTAA
>Ga0306923_10003418_pt1 | contig 14925 bp, 19 predicted proteins | sample sta12Can44000108_FD_203841 | JGI IMG/M metagenome (GOLD analysis project Ga0306923, IMG submission 203841) | Lab enrichment of tropical soil microbial communities from Luquillo Experimental Forest, Puerto Rico - statanox.12C.anox.44.000.108 (v2)... | ecosystem: Environmental > Terrestrial >... | reverse complement strand
AGGTATTTGTCCCTGCCTTCGCCGCGTGGCCGGCTGCGCTACGCCAACCGGCTCCGCCGGCCACGCTAGCGCAACGGCCAGCCTTAAACTAACATTCCACCTGGACCACTCAGTGGGGGCCAATCACCGCCTCGATTGAGATGCCAAGCCGTTCCAGCGTGCGCACGATGAAGGCGCGGCATGCAAGCTCGTCCTTGACGGCGGGATGCGTGCGCGGAACGCCGGTGCGGGAATAGATCACATCGCCGTCGCGGGTGATCGCTGCGGCAAGGTTCTCGGCGCGATCCTCGGCGCTGCATGCCTGCACGAGTAACTCGACGCCGCCGCAGTCCGTGATCCGGTACTCGCCCTGCACGCGATCCCATAGCTGCCGACCATGGGCGCCGAGCGGGCGGGGCGGATCGGGAAGCTCAACCGGGAGGGCGGTAACCAAGGAAAACGGGGGTTTTTCGGGGGTTTTTGCCATGGGAACCTCGAAAAAGGCCCGAAAACAGGGCATTTCCCTAATGTTTTACACCCAAATGTTTTGCCAGCCCAATGTTGGATTAGTTCCGGCGGGAAAAAATCGCCGCCGCGCCCGCCAGCGGGCCGAAAGAAAATTTCAAAACCATCCCCCCCCGGGTCGGAGAATTCACGCGTCCCTCCATAAGTTTGAAGGCCAAGATCAGAGCGGACCGTATGCGAGGCCGATGATCGTGACCAAAAGAGCCGCGACTGCGAGCGCGGCAGCAACCGAATAGCGCGCGATCTTGGCCAGCGCGCTCGGCTTCGGCTCAAATTGCTCCAAGATATCGTCAATGCGACGGCCTTGGCTTATCGAGAGCATGCGCAGGAAGTTTCGGTATTCAACAACTGCATCCATCATTTGGCCTCCGGCCATCCTTTGATTGCGAGCAACCATTGTCCTTGCGCTGGCGTCGGCGCCTGTGCCTTCGCCGGTTTGTGCAGCGCCATAAAGACGATGAAGACGATGACGCAGATCAAGGTCATCAGGATTAGATTGCCGAAGGATTTCATGCCACTTGCTCAGTCGCTCAGATCGAACATTCGGTCGGATTTGGCGCCGACCAATCGGGGCCACATCTCGGCGAAAAGTGCTTGCGGGAACTGGCCGCCGTTAAGGAAGGATGCGTAGCGGGCAGCCTTCCATTCGGCGTCGAAGTCGGCGATTGCATGCCATTCGTTCGGCAGACAAAACCCGACCGTCCACAGCACTTCGTCGTCATGTTCTGTTTTCCTGTACGTGTGCATTTGCCTTTTCTTTCAAGGCGTTCGTCAGCATCTTGGTGATCAGCGCGTCAATGCTCTGGTCGGTGAAAAACGCTTCCAGGGCGAGTTCGCCAAGCAAGCTTTGCGGCAGTTGAAGATTGAGTACGCGACCGCGATGTTGCACTGCGAGCGCGATGCCTAGGTTTGCGCCGTTTTGATGTTGGCGCGGAGCGCTCGGCGCACGCAGAGGCGTGCGGCTAGTATCCGGCAGCCGCGGGCGCCGCAGGCTGATGCCCATCCTGGAGCACGTGACTTGCAGCGAGCCGAGCGTGACGCCGATGGTCTCGGCGATCTCTTCGCGGCTCATTCCGCGCTCGACCAGATTCTTGATTTGCTCCATCCGCTCTGGCGTGAACTTTATCGGGCGACCGCCTTGAAGCGCCGTGAGCGGCGTCGCGTCAGTGATGGGAATGACTGTTCCGTTGCTTTCCTCTGTCATGGCTGACTCCTCTGGGGTTTTTTTTCGACGTTCCTCCGAAGAGTGCCGACACTATTCTTGGCATTTTCCGAGTACGTTCGCTGTGACAATTATCATCTGCCCTTGAAATTAAATGCGCCGTCGAAGGACGTGGGCGGCATGGTCGTGACCGAGCTAGTATCGCTATGCACTCCCCCTATCCGGCCTTTTCGGAGGCTGTCCTCGGGGTTCTTCCGCGTCCAGGAAGGCTCAAACTGACTTTAGTTTTTAATTAATTGCACAGCACCAACTTGCGCAGGATCATCCAAAGACAGGCTTTCGAGGAGGACATGCCGGTAGAAAACATGCGCAAAGTAACAAGTCCCCGGACGGTAACCTGGGATAAAAATCACTCGTGCGTCTCAAAAGCCAACAGAGCCGCTATCAAGGCTCGTTTTATTCGGCAAGGAACGTCGACTCATCCACTCACAGGAGGGTCGAAATGACCGAGTTGCTATCTCGCGGCGATCAGCGCGGGCTCTTTCTCGGGCTACGACGGACATTTCTCCGGTAGCTCGATCACGCGCGGAAACAAAACCGATTTTTTTGACGCGCGCGGTCGCTGCCAAGGCACGACCACACGCCAAGGCACGCCCAGCAATCCGCTCGGCAAGTCGATGGCAGCAATCCATTCGGGCGACGACGATGACCAAAGACAAACGAATGACCTCACATCAACGCCGTCTCAAATGGGAAACCATCTTCCTTTTGGACTACTTCGAAAAGCAACGCCGTTTATCCCCGCAGGACGCGCGCATCGTATGCTGTCTTGCGGTTCATGCGCTGATCGAGGGCGAACAGGAGTGGGATTTGGGAGCAAGCATGACAATGAACCGTCAATGCTTTGAGCAATCCATTCGGGAGGCAACGATAAAGACGGTAACGCGCGCGACCGAATAACTGCACGCCAAAAACAGAGGTGAACTGAAAATGCGTAAATTAGCTTTGGCATTGGTACTTCTGGCGTCAACGTCTGCGTTGGCGGTAGGACAACAAGCTTCGACGGACGAGGAAGCGGCAGCCGGGGTGAAGAAAGAGGAAATGGTCCGGTATGCGTTTGCTGGAACCAGAATGGATTTGGTCTTTCTGTACGTGATGGAACAAGATTGCTCCGTCGTCGATGGTTGGGCCTTTGAGATCATCAAGCAACCGGAGCACGGGACCGCGGAATTTAAGCCCCACACCGGATTCCCAACTTGGCCGAAAGGCAATCCGCGCTACAAGTGCAACGAGCAAAAGGTCGAAGGCCAACTGCTCACGTACAAAGCGAGGGCCGGATACAAAGGCCCGGATAGCTTCACTTATGTGATGATCAGTCCAGGAGGACTCGCTTGGGAGAGAACCTACCACTTTAATGTAAGGCCGATCCCTGCGAGCACGATAGGCCCCAAGAAGCGAGATGCATAAGTCGTGATTGCAGTGCATGCCGCGCAGGATGGGGCGCGATGTGCACGGCAACCATCGAGACTAGAGATGAAAAAGCTATTCCTAACCGGTGTCGCCGCGCTTGCGATTGCAAGCTCCACGGCAAATGCTCAGTTGGCTTATGATCCACCTGCGCGAGCTACCCCCTTCCTAGTAACAAACGGAGCACCGCCTCCCCCGCCTCCCATTGGTTGGGTCTACGGCCCATACACTCAGTGCGGTGACCCACCGCGTTGTTCCATGGGGGTTGTCAACGTGCAAGCCGATGGACTCAACGTTCGCATTGCGCCTGATGGAGCTAGTCCGGCGGTGATGGCGCTGGTTAACGGCGTGCCTCTTATCCCCATGGATAAACGGGGAGATTGGTTGCTCGTGGCTGCTGGCTGTGACCTGACGCCAACGTGGGCATGGTCATGGACAGCGAGCGTCCCGCTCAACCGCTGCTGGGTGTATTTCTGATGAGACAGCAACTATCAATCGCAGTGCTCGCCGCGCTCGTGCTGCCGGTGATGCCGTGCACGGCGCAGGTCGCAAGCGTACTCTCTTCCATTCAGAATGACCCACCACATGCGGCGCTTTATGACGTGGTGAACAGCGAGCGACAATCCATGATTGTCGACGCGGCAGCGGTGACCTTGCTGAACGTGCACGGCATCAAAGACCTGCCTCTCCCGCCGAAACAATATCGCGCCTATCGAGGGCCAATCGAGATAATCGAGGTGACGGATGAGGAGCTACAGCAGGCCCTGATCGATGAAAGCCTAGCGGCCTTCACGAAGCCGCCGGAGACAGCAGGAGAGACTTGCACGGTCTACACGTGGCCGGTCGGACACGCTTTCTTCTGGGCCGATGAAGTGCTCTACATCGATCAGGTTACTCGCGAGAACATCATGGCCCATGAGGTCGGCCATTGCTTCAATCTTCGCCACCCAGGCAACGATCCGAGCGTGTGGATCGCCGCCGCAGCGCCCGCGCGCAACGCGGAGACGGCGACCGGGACGCCTCCGTCCAGGCCGCGGCGCGATGTCGCCCCGAACAGTGCGCGCAGCTTCAGCGGAGACGGCTATTGAGGGACGCCGGCCGCATGACCTACAGGCCCACACAATCTCGCAGGCGAGCGGGCGAACAATTGTGGGTGTGGCCGGCCCGGCAAAGAATGGCCCGAGCGCGCACAAGGCAACAGCCGGCCCGCAAATTTTCCACCTGCACGCGATTTTTGGACGGGCTCATAAAACTTGAACGCGGGCGTGGGCGGGGCTGACTTTCCCTGAGTTGCTCTTGCCCCGCGATGCTATCTATGAGCGTGAGGCTGAAGCCTTTGCGGCGTGCCCCTTCCCCTCCCCTTGAAACGAAATGCATTGCCAGCCGCCCGCGCCACGTGCCAAGCCGGGCGCCAGGCTGAATATCGATCGCGCCCCCGCTGCTGGACGCCAGTGAATATCGATCGCGCCCCCGCCGCCACGCGCCAAGCGAGGTATCGGTCCGGACATCAATCTGGATATCGAGCACGCCCGCCCCACACACCGGCAGGGCCGCGTAGCGAGGGCGCCCGCGAGGCAATCGGAGGCGCGAGGCAACCGGAGGCGCGGGCGCTCCCCAAACGCACCAGCGCCCTCCGCTAGGGCAGCACCGACGCTATCTATTGTGGGTCCTCGGCGCAGCATCCCTATAGGCAGACTACCCACAAGGTATGCGACAGACGCAGAGCAAGCGCCCCTCGCGAGTAGTTACGCTCGGTAACCATCCCCAGGCCTACCACACGCCACTGCGGGACAAGTTGTGGGCGCGAGGACGAAAGTGCCGAATTCGATTGCCCGCTCAATGCCTCGACGCGGAGCCTCCCTCCGCGCAAGGCTGCCGCAAGCTATGCGTCTGCAACCAGGTATCGATCAGCGCACGGTCGGCCGGCGCCAATTCCCGCACCCAGCCAAACGAGCCGGCCGGGCGCCGCCGCACGACCGGAGCAGGCAGCCGTCCTAACCGCCGCCGCCGCACCGCACGTGCAACCCACTGCCTGCGAAGCTCCCGCCAGCCCTTCAATGCACCACCACCCGGTCCAGCACCTCAATCACGAGCGAGCCGCAGACGGCGCGGATTCGAACCACGCCAAGCGCCTGTGCCTCAGCCAACCAGCGCAACGCGAGATCAACCGTTTCCTCAAGCTCCGCACGAACCGCGGGCGAGATGAGCGCCGCGTCTACGAGCCACGGCGCAAGATCCTCGAGGTCGAGATCCTCGCGGTCGAGATCCTCGAAGTCAGAAGCATCGAGTAGCATGAGCCCACCATTATGCTCAGGTTGAGTATAATTCCAGACCGGGAAAGGAGGGGGATGGAAACAGGTCCGCCTGGCCAGCATTGGATGAGCCGCTCTCCGCAACCACTCGCTATCGATACCGGGGTCTTTCGCTGGTTCCGCAGCGCCGGCGGTATGCTGCAACAAGGACTATCGAGCGGGGTGGCACGCGGGTGTCACCGCTCGCAACCGCCGCTTGCGACCCGGGTTCGACGGCGCCCGCCGCAGCGGCGCGGCACTTCGTCGGCTAGAAGTGCCGGCCGCCATCCATTCCCGTAGCGCGGCATCTTCGCGCTGGATCGCTCGCAAGGAGGTCAGGACTTCGCCCGACCGACCGACCCTGGGGGGCAGTTTGGCAGTTCGAACGCCAAATCCAACTCCATTCCTAATATCCGCCCCTACGCGCGGGAATGTTTTTAGATTTAGAGAAGAAGAAGTGCCCCCCTGCCCCCCTTTTGCTCGACAAGCCCCTGGGTCGAAAGGACAAAATCGGGGGGCACTTTGCATTTTCGAAGTGCCCCCTAAGTGCCCCCTCGGGCTCGAAGTGCCCCCTCGAAGTGCCCCCTCGAAAGAGGAACTGCCCCCTCATTTGAACAGCGGTTCGACACTTGCTGTGCTCCTTGTTTTATTGACGAGTTCCTTGCCGGAGGAACTACCGGTGCAGCCGTGTTTGCTCTGGAGCGCGTCGAGAGACTGGCGCTCCCAGAACTTCAGCCCTCCGTCGGTGAGAGCGATGCCGGTCCAATGGCGGACGCCCCTGACTTTGATTTCGTCGATCCACGGACAGGCCGCCCGAAGTTTGGGGCCGAGCCAGCGCCCACCGACGAGGCGCATCCCCTCGCCCATTTCCTCGCGCCACCATCCCTGAAAGGCACAGATCAGGTCGGCGCGTTCGATCATGCCGGTATCCGAGCGGACGAGCATGGTGTGGGCAAATTCCGCAGCGGAATTGCTCTCGTCTTTGAACGCCTCAATTGCCGTTGCAACGTGCTTCGGGATATCGAAGTGCCCGCGCTCCAGCAGTCGCCGGAGCCCTTCAAGCGCCCAATTGAGGATTCCGGGGCCGTCCTGTGCGAATAGCCAGTCGGCGAGTTTCATGCCTGCCGGCACGCCGGCTAGCCGGCGCAGCTCGACCGCCCGCTCCTCGGTCACGACGGTTCCCATCTTGAGGATCAGGCAGCGGTTGAACACCGCATCTGAGTTGTCGCGGGCGGTCGGCAGTTCGTTGGCGGTCAGCAGGACCGGGATATTCAGCCGGACGGGGATGGCGGCTCGGTTCTTGCGCTCGATATCGATTGGCTCGCCGGTGACGACGGTCTTGAACCGCTCGGGGTCGAGGTGGTCACCCTCATTGACGGCATCATCCCGAATCCAAGCGTTGGCACCAATGAAGGTTGCAAGCCCGAACCGCTCGCTGATGTCCTTGACCGCGGGCGAGGCAATGACCCCACCGACCAGGAGCCGTACAACGAGAGCGAGTTCGGTCTTGCCGACGCGCGAGGGGCCAAGAAGCAGCAATGCTCGGCGCTGCTCGCGGTTAAGTAGCCGCGGCGCGAGACATAGGCCGAAAAACTCCTGTAGGAGGCCGATCGATTGCTTGCGTGTAGCCTCGTCCTGATCGGCGAACAGCGAATTGACGAAGCCGGCAAACAGCGGGGCCGCGGCAGTGCGGTCGAAGGCAACCGCAAGTTTGCGGCGCAGGTGATAATCGGGTCGCCAGTCGCCAAGCTTGTGGATGGCGAGATTGAGCGTGCCATTGCTCACGGCGATGTGCTCGGGCGCGCTATCCCAATCAACCGCCCCCCGGTAGAGGTTCGGGTGTTCAGTCAATCGCCGCCAGACGCTATTGAGCAGGCTAAGCTTGGGCGACTGCCCGAGCGCTTGTGCGCCCTCCTGGATCCGCACCTTGAGATGCTGCTCATCGCCGCTGTTGGCGATGCGCCAGACGCCTGATTCATACAGGTGCAGCTCGCCGCCGGTGAGCAGCATCTCATGGCCCTCCTGACGCACGGCCTCGATCACACCATCGGCGATTGCCGTGACCTCATCCGGCCTGACGCTCTTGGTTTTGGCCCTAGTTTTGGCTTGCGGCTTTGTCGCGCCGTCCGCCGCAGGCTCTGTCGGCTCTTCCTCCGCCGCAGGGGCAATTTCGATTACGTCGTCCCGGCGTGCACCGGCCGGGGGCGGTGGGTGTTTTGCGAGCCACGTCTCGCACATCTTGCGAACCGCGCTCTCCTCGCGTCGCCAGTTCCACCTCTCGCCAAACTGGCCAGCAGCAGCGCGTGTGGCATCGAGCAGGGCGGTGACGACCTCCTCAATTGATGTGCCGCGGTTGAGCAGCGCGGCGCTGACGCTAAGCTGCGTGTTGTGGATCGCGCTTTCGCCGGTGCCCTGATAGCGCATAGCGGCAAGACGTTGCTCAACGTCGACTGGGGGCTTGAAGCCAAGGCGTCGTGCCGCTGCAAGAAATGGGTTCTCAAGTTCGACAGGGGAGCCGTCGAGCTCGACTTTGCGTCGGAGGATCGGCGATACCATCGTCAGCCAATCCTCGAGCTCGTGGAGGTCGTAGCGCGGCCCGCCTTCGGTCATGACCGTCACTTCGGCCCACGCGCCGCTCTTGGAATTGTGCGAGCCCGGCAATCGCATCAGGCGCGAGACTTCGCAGACGCTCGGGTCACTGCCGAGATGATCGGCGAGCAAGCGCAGCAACACCTCGACCTCGTCGATGGTTTCCGGGGTGGCGACCAGGCTTTCGCGGAACAGCCAATACCCGTGCAAGCCGCGGCCCGACGCGACGACCGTCGTCGGTAGCAACATCACCTGGCGAAGCTTCCGCTCGACCTCCTCGGGCGTGGCGTCGATTGTTTTGAAGTCGATATCAACGTGCAAGCCGTTCAATTCGGCGATCGTTTCCTTTGCGCGCCGCGTCGCATCGGGCTTGACGGTCCCGACGCAGAAATAAAGTGCTCGATTCCGTCGGTCCCATTTGCGCACGAAAGCATCGATCACGTCCGGCACTCGGGTCATAACGCGGCGCTCACGCGGCTCGTCCGCGGGTGCATCGTTGTTCGGCCGCGACGCTACGTAGACGGGACCTTCGGTCGAGGGGCCGAACATGCCAGCGAGAAAACTGCTCGCGATATTTCCGGCTTCCTCGACCATGGTCGCCTCCATCAGAACGGTATTTCCGGTGTCTTCTTCTTCTTCGCCGCCGCGGCCGCCGGGGCTTTGCTCGGCGTCGCCGCGGCTTGCTTCGGCGTTGTCGGGATGTCTTCTTCGTCGCTCTCGGCATTGTTCTCATCCTCGAGCAGTCGCCGTGCCGCCGCCGCATCGGCCCAATCGACAATTTTGAGGATTGGAAACTTGATCCTGCCGTATGATCGATTGCTGTGCTGATAGGAGCCAACGTCGAGCTCGATGACCGGATACTTATCCGGTTGCTGGCGCATCACCTTGCCGTACACCTTGCACAGCTCGCCGATGGCGTTGAGCCCGCCACGCGATGAGGTAGTGAAGGTGAAAACCTTGCCGCCCTTGACCGCGACGAGGACCAGGTAGTTGGAAAATTGCCAAGGATCGCGCGGGTGTCCTTCCTCGTCGGTCTCCCACTGCGTCTTATCGAGGTCGCCGAGGTCGGCACGGCGCGGGGGCTGGAAGCCTTCGCCGACTGCGCCCATAATTTGCTCCGCTGGACGATTATCCTGCCATTTGAGCCAGCCGACATTGAGCGTATCCATGACGGCATAGAGTCTCGTTCCGGTTGGGATTTCGTCGCTGTACGGCCCGGCGATGTAATCGCCCTTCGTGAACTTCAGCAGCTCGCCTACGGTCGTTCGCGTCGCGACCGCGTTGCCGTAGGCTTCCCAGGGATTTGTTTCGGGTGTCTGAAGGTCGTTTGTCATTCTCCTACTCCTTGCTTGAGGTCAGACCGCCGCAGGATGCGGCGGGCTGGATCAAGACCGCGAGGCGATCCCCCGGGTCGCCCGCAGTCTCGAACTTGGTGACGTTGATACCGGCGGCAGTCGCGGCCGCGCTCAGCGCCTTAACGTCAATTCCCGATCGGCCCTTCACCGGTGACCAGGTCACGGTGAAATCGTCGCCGACGACGCGACGCAGCTGCTTGGCGCGCAGCCGTTCCTTAATCTCGTATTGACTTGCGCGCAGTCGCGCCTCGGCGGCATCGACTTCGGCCTGGCGCACCTTGTAAGCGACGGCAAGCTCGCGCATCTCGGCGACGAATTGCGGGTCGACGCAATCGCTGCCGTTAGCCGCGACGGTGCGTCGCTCGATGCCGCAAGCTTTGGTGAATGGGCAATACGCGCATTCTTTGCCGCCCGCGATCCAACCTTCGGGCTTGAGCTCGTCGGCCCGCGTCGCCGTCATAATTTGGGCCGCGCGCGCCTTAGCGTTGGCGTAGATCTGCGGCTCGAACTGGACCGGAAATTCTTTAACGTCGTCGATGAAGGAGGCATTCACATACGAAATCACGGCCCACTGGGGTCTGTGTTTTGTGAGTTCTCGCAATAGCCCTAGCTGCGTGATCGTCTGATAAACGTGTTCGGGTTTTGCCTCTCCGAGTCGGGCACGTGGATCGACCGACTTGCATTCGAGGACAATGCTGCCGTCGCCCCCGATGTCAGGCACCCCGAGATGCGAGAGCGCGTCGTGCGGTGCGTCGATCAGCAATGCATCAGGTGTGGCCCCGAGGAAGGCGCTAGTAAACATGCGCTGATCATCGCCGGCGTAAAGCAGCTTTGAGCCAAAGCGCGCGCGCAAAGCTGGGGTCCAGAAGTGTTCCTCGACCAGCTTGCCCCGGAGGGTTGCGCCCCAAGTTTCTGCGAATCCCTCGTCCGCTGCGATGTGGTAGAGGGGGTCGTCAGAGTTCTTCGCAAAAAAGACCTTCCTGGCACACTGGCCGATCTCGCTTGCGCCGACGGTGCTATTACGATCGTCGAAGACGCGCGCGGTTGCGGTTGCAAATTGAAAGAGGGCTTCGCGGATCATGCGAGGATCCCCCGCACGATCCGAAAGGCAGTTGGCGGCTCACCTGGGAGCCCATCATCGATTGGCGGCAGCCCGTTCTTCTCGCGCAGGCACGTGATTGCCTGATTGATAAGGCGCAGGGCGAGGAAGCGCGTCTCGCCGTCGACGACGCGCCAGTCTTCAGCGCGCACGTATTCGGCCAGGGCGGCCCCGCTCTCGAACGACATCGCATCGAGGAACGCCACGAGGCGGCGGATGGCCTCGCCGTGCGGTCCGGCCAGCGCGGCGTCGAGCTCGGCGCGGCGGTGGTGCTTCCACCAGCGGAGGAGATCGTCGCGCTCGGCGAGCGCTCGTTCCGCCGCAGTCTTGCGCGCGGCGCGCTTCTCGACGGCGCGTATGCGCGCTTTGCGCGGCGCGACCATCTGCTTTTCACTGAGCCGGAGGAAGGGATTATTCACAACGCGCTCTCCGCAATCAGATCAAGCGCGACGCCGAGCGGCCCCAATGCACGCCCTTGCGCGTCGCGGCAAAGCGCCCTGCGAACGACTTCGATATCGGCGCCGAATTGCAGGGCGATGCTGCACGCGATGGCGCTGTCGCGAGCATTGGTGTCGGCAGCTGAGTTCGCTCGATGATTGCCGAGAAAAATTTCTCCGACCCCCATGGCAAATCGGCCAATGCTCGCGACGTAGTGCAGCCCGTCAGCCTCGAAATTAAAAGTCTCGGCTAGACGGCGATTGGGAAGCCGTTGGCGCTCGGTCATTTGGTCCCTCTCATGGCTCAGCGCTCCCATGAAATTCGATCGATGACGGTCGGGCCGGTGTGGTCGCGTCGCCACACGAACCACGCGAACGGAATCGCACTGCTTGCTTTTGGTCCGCTCCAGCCAGCGCGATGCATTCGCGGCAGGCGCTTGCGGAACACATGCACGCGCGCGAGTCCGCAGTTCTCCAGGATGCGAGAGCGCTTCTCGGATTCCAGGAATGCCAAGCGTAAGAGCATGGTCACGTGCGGGCACAGATCGAGCGCGTGCGCGACGAATTCCGTGGCCAGCATGTACGGCGGGTTCGTGATGATCGCTTCTGTGCCCTCCGGCGCCTTGCACTCCATGAGAAAGTCGACGCCGTAGTATCTGGGCGGCGTGATAGGTTCGCCGTAGTTGACGAGGTCGGTGGCGACCACTTCACGGCCAGCCGTGCGCAACGCGTTGACGATGTTGCCGTGCCCGCAAGCGGGCTCCCAGATTCTGTGCGGAATCGGCTCGACGCGGAGCAGCGCCTCGACCGCGCACGCCGGAGTGGAATAAAGATCGGCTCCTCGCTCGGCGAGTGCGTGCCGGTTGGATTGGGTGCGCAGGTCGAGCACGATTACACTTCCTTGACCTTGCGCTCGGCGGCGATCTCGCGCGCAACGTCGACGAGTTGGTCACGAAGCAGGTCTTCGAACGAGGCGATGCAGCTCACGCTCGCTTGGTGCGGCGTCGATCAGCAGCAACAACGACGAGGCGATGCGGCTGGCGCGATCGACAACGGGCATCGCGAGCCTCCTTGCGGGAGGGCCGCTTGCTAGGCAGGACGTGGCGGGCTAAAAGAAACTACGGCTAAGTGTTTCGCCCCGGCTTGCCTATCGGCGGCCGGGGTTTCTCATGCAGTAGCCTCAGCCTGTGTGACGGGCTTACGCGGCCGGCCGCCACGCTTTGCATCCGGGTTCTCTTTGGCGATCAGCGTTGCTTTTAGCCGGTGAATCGATTCCAACGTGACGTATTGCACGCGCCCGATATGAAATGTGTCGAGCCCGCCTCCGCGGAGGAGTTTGTATTTGCCTGAATGCGACAGCCCCGGGAAATGGGGCGGTTGATTCAGATCACGCACTCGCACCGCGGCCAGCTTGTCAGCTGCAAGTTTCGCCTCGAGGGCGAGGCTGGGGGGAAGCACCGCGCGGGCGAGTAACGCTTCGCGGCGCAGCAGGCTCTTGGAGGAACTGGGGGACATTGCATGCTCCGGGGTCTCGCCGGGCTCTTCGGCGTGCCCAGAGCAACCATATGCAAACCGTTTGCATGCTCCGGGGTCTCGCTGGGATCTTCGGCGTGCCCAGAGTAACCATATGCAAACCCCCGTGGTTGGTAAGGCTCGTTATATTCTAGGGGGTTATAACGCCACTAAATATCTAGATATCGAGCAGCCTTCGCTTCTACCCGCCCGCGGAAATAAATTGTTCGAACTCTCTCCTCGCTCAGCCCATGCTCCCTCGCCACGTCCGTAATGGCATCCGCAAACGTCATGCCCGCCATTTTAGCGACCACGGCAGCTGCAATCTCCTGGTCGCGTACCGTATTTGCGGTCCGCTTGCCGGGGGCGTGCTTCTCGCCTAGCAGCCTCTCCAGGGCGGTGACCGGATCATCCTGCGCCAAGATGTACCGCCCGAGGCCGGAGGCCCACTGCCTGAGCCGCGGGTCGACGGCGTTCCGCTCCCCCCGTCGCGGTTTGAGCAAGGGCGAATCGGAGGGTAGTTCGACTAAGGGCGAATCGGAGGGTAGTTTGACTAGCCGGCGCCGCCGTCGGAGCTTCGTGCGCTGCAGGCGATGCCAATACCGTCGGAGCTTCGGGCGCTGCGGGCGATGCCAATATTCGTGCACGAGGCGCGCCCGCCGGCTCCATCGGCGAAACGCCGCGACCTGCGCCCGATACTCGCCCCACAAGTTCTTGACGGCGTCAATGCACTCGGGGTCGGTGGAATAGTGCCGGGCAAGATCCAGCCATTCGTGGAATTGGCGCTCGCGCGTGCGCTTGGGAGCCGGTTTGACCGGCTCGCCCGCGGTCGCGTCGGGACCGAGCATGGGCTCGACCCCATCCGGCTCGAACCACCACGCGCGCCCCGGTCCTCGTACCAACTTCCACTTTGGAAGCGTCCATTCAGCCGGGTCCGGAACATGGCTCCCCGGCCGGGATTTGCGTCGGCGTTTCATCGCCCTAGTCGCCAAGATCGGCGATCAGGCTCGCAGCGGCACAACCTCGCCGCGCGCGGCCTCGGTCGGCGGCGTGTTCAAGAACGTTGCCCACGTCTGCATCAGCTTGCGGCGCTCTTCGAGCCGATCGGTCCGGTCGTAGGCGCGTGCCGCCTCGCTACCGAAGCGATGAGCCAAGACGCGCTCGCACGTTTCGTAGGGAAACCTCGTGCGTTCACTCGCGAAATCACGGAACGCGCTGCGCATGCCATGCACCGTCTCGGTGCGCCCCAAGCGGCGCATCAGCCGCAGCGGCTCGGTATGATGCAGCCGGTGATCCGGGTGTCGCGGGCGATGAAAGATCAAGTCGCCGTCGCGCGGCAGTGCTTGCAGCACCTCTAAGGCTTGTCGTGATAGTGGCACGCGGTGCGCCTTGCCGCTTTTCATGCGCTCGGCTGGCACTGTCCAAATGTCGCCGCTGATTTCATTCCAGCGCGCGCCCAGCGCCTCGGTCAGGCGCGAGCACGTCAGGGCGATGAATTGCACCGCCGCACTGACAATGTCCCGTTGCTGACGCAGCTCGGACATGAGCGCAGGCAATTCAGTGTACGGCACCGCCGCCAGATGCCGGACCTGGCGCTTGATCTTTGGCAGCAGCTTGGGATGCTTGGCGGGGTTGTCGACTGTGCGAAGGTCGCGCGCGGCGGCCCAGTCGAGAATTTGCGCAATGCGATTGCGCACCCGCGCCGCCGTCACTGGCAAATCATGCCAGATCGGCTCGAGACAGCGCAGCACCTCGTCCTTGCCGATCGCGCTCACCGGCACCTGACCGATCGTCGGATACGCATGCTGGGTCAGGGTGTTCCTCCATTGCCGCCGGTGCGTCTTGCTCCAATTGCTGTTCTCGTGCGCCTTGAGGAAGCGCGCGGCGCACTCCTCGAATGAGATCGAGCGTGCGGCGTCGAGCTCAGCCAGGGCTCTAGCGGTGCGGCGGTGCTGCAGGGGATCCTTGTGCTCGTACCGGTGTAGACGGCGCAGCTTATCCGCCTCCTCACGCGCCTCTTGGAGCGTGCACCACTTGACCGCGCCGAGCCCCATCTCGTGTGGGTCGCCGCCGCGCTGATACCGATACAGCCACGACCGACGCCCGCCCTTACCGATCCGGAGGTAGAGGTTGTCGTCAACGCGATACTTACCGCGACGGCGCAGGCCGGCGATCGCACGGGCGGATATCTTCTTAGTCATGACCTGTTGGCCTCCAAGGCGGCCCACCGTCCCCCACCTGGGCCCACAACGGGAATAACATTCGGGGACACGTCCCGGTACGTTCGGAGACATAACTATGCCCAGAACGTGCTGTGCGCAAGGGCTAATTTCAACGTCAGCGCACGCCGGGAGATGCCGGAACACAGTACCGCTGCCCCCGCGCGCGCGGATGCATGATCACCACAAAAGTTGCCAGCACGATGGGAAACACCGCGAACACCCCGGAGGCAAACGAGCCGATCCAATGGCTCGCGGTCGTGACCGCGGCGACGACCAGCGCAGCCGCC
>Ga0306923_10003417_pt1 | contig 14926 bp, 8 predicted proteins | sample sta12Can44000108_FD_203841 | JGI IMG/M metagenome (GOLD analysis project Ga0306923, IMG submission 203841) | Lab enrichment of tropical soil microbial communities from Luquillo Experimental Forest, Puerto Rico - statanox.12C.anox.44.000.108 (v2)... | ecosystem: Environmental > Terrestrial > Soil... | reverse complement strand
GAGGTCTTGCGGGGCAAGATGCCCGGCATGCCCCGGCCGGATGCCGTCATCGTCGTACTGAATTCCAACAACCTGAACAGCCACCTCGTACTGGCGGCGCGCGTTATTGCGTTGGGGCTGCCGACGCTCGTGCTGCTGAATATGGCCGACGAGCTTCACAAGCAGAACGGTGCGGTGGATGTGCTTCGACTGGCTCGTGAGTTGGGAACTCCGGTAGCCCTGGTAAGCGCCGCAACGGGGTTCGGACTGGAAGCCGTCACAAACTTTCTGGCATCCTCATCCCCGGTGCCCGAGCCGCTTGAATTGCCGGTAATCGGCAACACGCGCAGTGTGCGCGAGTGGGCAGTGCGCGTCGGCGAAAATGCAAACTACCGCCAGCCCGCTACACCGGTTTGGACGAAGCGTCTGGACAACATCTTCCTACACCGTACCTGGGGCCCGATAATTTTTTTGGCAGTTGTAATCGCGGTGTTCCAGATGATCTTCGTTGCGGGCAAGCCATTACAGGACCTTATCCAGGGCCTTCTCGACTCGACTGGCGCCTGGATCGGCCAGGCAATGCCCGACGGCCTGCTGCGCTCCATGCTGATCAACGGCGTGTGGAAGGGTGTCGGCTCGGTCGTCGTCTTCCTCCCCCAGATTCTGCTGCTGTTCCTGGTAATCGGAATTCTGGAAGACTCGGGCTATCTGGCGCGAGCCGCGGTCATCGCCGATCGCACCATGTCGCGCGTCGGACTGAACGGCAAGAGCTTCATTCCGCTCCTCTCGGCTTATGCCTGCGCGGTGCCCGCAATCATGGCTACGCGCACGATCGAGAGCAAGCGCGATCGCATCGCCACCATCCTGATTGCGCCGTTCATGACCTGTTCTGCGCGGCTGCCCGTGTACACCATGGTGATTGCGGCGTTCCTGCCCAGCCGTTCGCTGCTTGGACCGTTTCTAAACACGCGCGCCGCGGCGATGCTCGGTCTGTACGTGCTGGGATTCCTGATGGCTGTATTGACGGCACGATTACTGAAGTCCACCGTTCTTCGCAGCAAAGACACACCGTTCATCCTCGAAATGCCACCCTATCGCTGGCCGAGGTTGGCGTCGCTTTCGCTTCGGCTGGTCGATCGCGGCAAGGCGTTTCTCTACCGCGCCGGCACCGTGATCATGGTCGTGTCGCTGTTGCTGTGGGCAGCGACGAATTTCCCGATGCACAACGGCCAGCCGCCCGCGATTCAAGACAGCGTGGTGGCATCTGTAGGACACGCAATCGAGCCGGTCATTCGCCCCCTCGGCTTCGACTGGAAAATCGGCGTAGGTCTGGTAACCTCGCTGGCTGCGCGCGAAGTGATCATCGCGACGCTGGGTACCATCAACGGCATCGATGTCTCCGTTCACGAGTTCGATCTGCAGACGGCCTTGCGCCACGAATTGTCACTGCCCGGCGCGGTGGCGCTGTTGGTGTTCTTCGCCTTCGCCATGCAGTGCATGTCTACCCTGGCGGTGGTGCGCCGCGAGACCAACGGTTGGAAATGGCCCGCTGCGCAATTCGCTTACATGACAGTTGTGGCCTACGTCTGCGCCTTCGCGGCCTATCGTGTTACCGAGCACTTCATTCGCTGACTCTGTTGGGCGTTAGCGCCTGCGTTATGCCCGGTGGGAGTGAGATCGAGCGAATGGCGGTTTGAATCTGGCCACGCTCCCAATATCGCTGTCAGATTATCTGCGAACCAGTTTCCACCCGGCTACGGCTTTGTGGATGGAAAGGTCGTGGAGCGCAACTCGGGAGAATTCGATCACGCCGCAGTCGAGGCTTTTGTAACAAGCTGGTTCTTTCAGCATCGCCGGGAGTGGGACCTTTTGCCCGAGACTCGCCTTCGGGTTTCTGAGGGGCGAGTCCGAATCGCCGATGTGTGCCTCGTTGCAAGAAACCAACCAGTAGAGCAGGTGCTCACCCAGCCTCCACTGGTTGTAACTGAGATCTTTCAGTGCATCTCCCGATATAACGAACACTTGGGTGATTACCCTCAGCTGAAAATAGCAAATATTTGGGTCATCGACCCATCAACGCGGGTTGGCTACGATTCGAGCATTCTTGCCTGGATTCCGGTTGAAGATTTCCCCCATCGCCGGCACCTCCATCATTTTGCCGTTGAGCGAGCTGTGGCGCGAACTCGATGCCAGTCGCTAATCACAAATCGCTCTGACGAGCCCCGGCAACACCTCTCCCGCCTTCCCCAACAACACTTCGTCAAAGAACGCGCTGTTCGAAGGCTCCTCTGGTCCTACGTAGATCGTCTTCGCGCCATTTCGGCGAGCCATTTTTACGAAGCTTGCGGCTGGCTCGACCACGCCCGACGTGCCCACGGTCAACAATACGGTTGCTCCTGCTAGCTGATGGAGAATGAGGTCCATCTCGAAGGGAACCTCACCAAACCAACAGATGTGAGGACGAATCAATGCTCCGCACCCGTTACAAAAAGGAATTTCTTCTCGGGTCTGATACGAATTCGAGTCGTCAAACGGTCGCGAACTGCATCGTCGGCTTGAACAGCGCGACTGCATGACGCGTCCGTGCATATGGACGACGCGTAGCGATCCGCCTTGCTCATGAAGCGCATCGACATTCTGGGTGCAAAGGAAGAAGCGATCGCCCAAGCCGCGTTCAAGTTCCGCCAGAGCAAAGTGCGCAGGATTAGGCCGCACTGTCTGGTGCCGCAGCCGACGCTCTGAGTAGAACTGCCACACCAGCGCCGGGTCGGCCGCGAATGCCTCCGGCGTCGCGACGTCTTCCACCCGATAGCCGCGCCACAGTCCGTTGGCTCCGCGAAACGTAGGTAACCCGCTTTCGGCGCTGACACCAGCGCCGGTGAGAACGAACAGATGGTCGTGCGGGGAGAGTTTCACGCGATCAGTTCAATGCGGCACTCGAACTCCCGGCGCCCTTCAGATACTTATCGAACCAGTCCACCGTTCGCCGGATGGAGTCGATTTGATTTTCGCGTTTTGCGAATCCGTGTCCTTCCGCCGGATAGAAATGCACGTCGATCGTGCGGCCTTCCTTTTTGAGGATGTCATACACCTGCTCCGCCTCTTCTCTGGGTACGCGGATGTCATTCTCGCCCTGCAAAATGAGCAGCGTCGCTCTTTCGTTGCGGATGTACTTGATCGGCGAAGTCGCCTCGTACACTGCTTTGTCTTTGACAGGATCACCCAGCAGCGACTTCTCGTATTCCTGTAGCGACGGGTCCTCGTGCTGCAACATGGTGTACCAGTCGATGATGCCGTACATCTCGACTGCAGCCGCCCAGACATCGGGAGTCTTGCCGATGGCCATCAGCGTCATGAATCCACCGTACGAGCCGCCTGTGATTCCGATTCTCTTGGCCTCGACATAACCTGTGTCGAGCAGAAACTGAGTCGCATAGACCTCGTCCTCGAGGTCGCCTCCACCCAGGTCCTGGTGGTTGGCTGTCTGAAACTCCATCCCATAGCCTGTCGAACCCCTTACGTTCGGCGCGATACAGATATACCCGCGCGACGACAGCGCGGCGGCCAGCGCGTAGAAATAATCGACTGCCTGGCCCGTTGGACCGCCGTGGGGCAAGACGATTGCAGGATTCGATCCATCGCGTTTGAGATTAAACGGCATCCAGACGAACGCGCTGATGATCTTTCCATCGAAGCTCTTGTAATGCACCAGTTGTGCCGCCGGCAAGTCCTCAGGATTCAGGCTCGCAACCGCCGAATAGGTCAATTGGCGCGGCTTGTTCGACGCGATGTCGTAGACCCAGAAATCAGAAGGCCGCCGCGAACTCTGGTAAGACAGCAGCAGGGAAGTCCCTTTCGGCGAAAATGAATTGGGAGTCCCCGCCGGCGAAGTGAGCCCGGGCGGCATGGGCACGCTTGTCGCTTTATGGGACGAAAGATCGTAGAGGTAGGTGGTCTCGAGCCCGTCTGCATTGATCACGTAACCGGCGAGTTTGCCATCGGGAGAAACCTCTCCCGCTCTGGCTTCCCACTGGACGTCAGTGAGCCACTTTAATTTCTTGCTCGCGACATCGACGATCGCGACGTTTGAATAGCCGCCCTTCTCATTCGACGAGACCAGCACAGACTTTCCATCGGGCGAGACCGCTCGACCGAAGTACAATACATCCCCGCTGTGCGGCGTTAATTCCTCGGTCGTGCCAGATGCGACATCGATCAGGAACACGCTGGAGTCGGTGGCTCCAGAGTTAGCCCGATTCGCCAGCACCGACCGTCCGTCGGAACTCCAGGCCGCAATCTGCCACGTGTGGTCTTTGCTCTTCTCGTTGGTCAGATTTCTGACCGCGCGCGAGCTCCGGTCGAGGACTGCAATGTCGTTCGCCGGCGACGACTTCAGCTTGTAGTTCAGCGCCAGCATCTTCCCGTCTGGGGAAAACAGCGGGCTGGTCTCGGATACATCCGGACTATTGGTAAGGTTTACGGGCGATCCGCCACTGCTCGGAACTGCGAACAAGTCGTAATACTCTCCACCGCCGAAGTCCTGCTGGTAAACGATCCAGTTTCCATCAGGCGACCAGACCGAGCCACTTTGACGGTCGTCGGAGACCGTGAGCTGCAACGGCCAACCAGCCTCAGAATTCACCACCCACAAATTCGCGCGCCCGGTCAGATTTGTGGTGAACGCAATCTTGTTTCCGTCGGGCGACCAAGCCGGAGAACTCACCCGCCGGCTGTAGAAGAAATCTTCAATCGGCACCGCCCGCGCCGACGAACTCGACGGCGAACTCAGCGACCTGGGATCGGTCGGCTGCCGATCATTGGGCGAGCCAGCCGCCGTCAGAAGACACGTGAAACAGCAAATGAGAAGCGGTATTCCAACCAGCAATCTCAGCCCAACGCGACGAGCGCGGAAATCTACCATAAGTCCCCCAAACGATTGAAAAATAACCAACAAGGATGCTCGTGCCATCGACTCAACGCACCCGCTAGATTACCGGAACCCCAAGCCTTTCGATATACTAGGTGGTTTGACTGCCACCCGAACGCGATACCGGGAAACGCGTGGAAGCACCCGTCCGACCGGTAGGGAATCTAACGAGTTAGAGTCATTCAACCGGCCGGGGCTCCGCCGCGGCCACGGAGTTTGTCATTCTTGTCTACTGCTCTGATGAATGTTGACAGCGAGAAGCTGGAACGGGTCATGGACCAGTTCCGCCGCTGGGGATACCTGCAAGCTGACCTTGATCCAACCGGGCACTTCACTCCGCTCGCCCATCCCGACCTGGAAATTTCGGGCGAAGAAGCCGACGCCGCCCGCCGCATCTACTGCGGCACCATCGGCGCCGAGTTCATGCATATCCCCGATCCTGAGCGCCGTCGCTGGGTACAAGAGCGCATGGAGTCGGAAGAATCCTCCCCGATCAATCACGCTCGCGTACTCGACCAGCTCGTGCGTGCCGACATCTTCGAGCAGACCATCCACTCGCGCTACATCGGAACCAAGCGTTACTCCCTCGAAGGCAACACCGCGTTGATTCCGCTGCTCGACGAAATTCTGGACGCCGCTTCCGACAACGGAGCTGAGCAAGCCGTACTCGCTATGAGTCACCGCGGCCGTCTCAGCGTGATCATCAATGTCGTGAACCGACCTGCCGCAGAAGTCTTCGCCGGATTCGAAGACGTCGATCCGCGTAGCGTACTCGGCGGCGGCGACGTGAAGTATCACATCGGCGCAACCGGCATCTTCACCGGCGCAAGTGGCGGAAAGGTGCGTATTCACCTGGTGTCGAATCCCAGCCACCTCGAAGCCGTCAACCCCGTGGCCCAGGGACGCACCCGCGCCAAGCAGACGCGCATCGGACGCGACGGCAAGTATAAGGTTCTGCCGCTCATCATGCATGGCGACGCCGCATTCGCGGGGCAGGGAATCACGGCCGAGACCCTCAACCTCGCGGACCTTCGTGGCTATAGCGTCGGCGGAACCGTTCACGTGATCGTCAACAACCTCATCGGGTTCACCACCAATCCGAGCGACGCCTATTCCAGCCGCTTCTCCTCCGACTTGGCGAAGCGTCTACCCATTCCCGTCTTCCACGTCAACGGCGAAGATCCGGACGCCGTGGTGCGCGTGGGCCGCATGGCGCTCGAGTATCGGTATGAGTTTGGAACCGACGTTGTAGTCGATCTCATCGGCTTCCGCCGCCATGGCCACTCAGAAGTCGACGATCCGACCATCACCCAGCCAATCCTCTATCGCAAGATCAAGGACCGTCCGCTGCTCTATCTCTCCTATGCGGAGCGCGTGGGAATCGATCCCCATCCTTTCGTGGAGAAGTTCCAGTCCGAACTCGATGCCGCGCAAAAAGCGGGCAAGGGCATGGCGAAGAAGCCCGTCATGCGCCAGTTACCCAGCTACTGGGCGCCGTTTCATGGTGGGCCTTACAATCCTGCTGACGAAGTCGACACCGGTCTCCCCGCTGCCGAGCTGCAGCGCATCACCGACGCGTTGACGAAATATCCGGAAGACTTCCACATCCATCCCAAGGTCGAGAAGCTGCTCGAGCAGCGGCGCGAGATGGGTTACGGCAAGCGCCCGCTCGACTACGGTATGGCCGAGGCGATGGCCTTCGGATCGCTGGCTCTCGAAGGCATTCCGATCCGTTTGAGTGGGCAGGACAGCCGCCGCGGAACCTTCAACCAGCGGCACTCGGTGTTGATCGACATCATCGACGAGAAGGAATATGTACCACTTTGTCATCTCGGCCCCGGTCAGGCGCGCGTCGAGATCTACAACTCCGAACTTTCCGAAGCCGCAGTCCTGGGATTTGAATATGGGTACTCACGTGACTTCCCCGAAACTCTGGTGATGTGGGAAGCGCAGTTCGGCGACTTCGCCAATGGTGCGCAGATCATCATCGATCAGTTCGTCGTTGCCGGAGAAGACAAATGGGATCTGCTCACTGGCCTCGTCATGCTTCTGCCTCACGGCCACGAGGGCCAGGGGCCGGAGCACTCCAGCGCGAGAATCGAGCGCTTTTTGCAACTCTGCGCCCGCGACAACATGCAGGTCGCGCAGCCCTCGACCGCGGCGCAGTACTTCCATCTCTTGCGGCGCCAGGCCATGCGCAAGTGGCGCACCCCGCTGATCGTCTTCACGCCCAAGAGCATGTTGCGTCATCCCGAAGCCCTGTCGCCGCTGGCTGATCTCGAGCTTCCGCGTTTCCGCCCGGTCCTGCCGGACGAAACAGCTCTTGACGCCAAGCGCGTGCTTTTGTGCACCGGCAAGATCGGTCACGAACTCCGCATGGAGCGCAAGAACCTGAAGATGTCCGGCCCCGCAATCGTCATACTGGAGCAGATGTATCCTTTCCCCGAAACCGATCTGGGCGAAACACTGGCGCGTTACCGCAACGCCACAGAGTTCATTTGGATACAGGAAGAGCCTGCCAACATGGGAGCGCTGTCGTTTGTCGTGCCGCGCCTCAAGCGCATCGTCGGAGCGAAGCTGCGCAGCATCAAGCGCGCGGCCAACGCGACCCCCGCGACGGGATCTGGCAAAGCCCACGAGCTCGAGCAGAAGACGCTGATCACGCTGGCACTTGGAAAAGGCCAGTAACCGCGCTAATTTCAAAGACTCGGGAGTTCTTGCCGGCGGACGGCCATACCGTTCTACGGCTTTTGAAAAACTTGCCTTGCTCAGCTTTGTATCAGGGCACAACTTCAAAGCCTGCCCTGAGCGCGCTCGAAGGGTGCAGTTAAGCCCCTTATTTTTGTCATCACGCGGCAACGAACGGAGTCCCCGCGAAGCGCCTCTTTTGCGCTTCGTGGGGTGTTCGTTAGTCGCCGAGGGATCTGCTTTTTCGACTTTTCAGCGGCGTCACATGTTGCATTCCGATACCAAGAAGCCCATTTCCATATACCAAAGAGCTACTGTCCACCCTTGATCTCAAGTACCGATAAGTTACTAAAACTGCTTGTCTCTGAACGGTTCTTTTGGCCTTGTTCCGTGCAATATATGAAAATATGAATAGTGCTACCCCTACAGTTACTAAAAAGTATAGCTACTCCTTCTGAATCGACTCCAAGTCATTGATAACAATAAGATTTAAAATGGCCAGGTTCGTGCTTACCCAACGTAGGGGCGAGGTCCGGCCTTGTGGGCTTCGTCGGGAAATTTCTTCAAACCATCAGTGAAGCGGAGACAGCAATGAAGAGAAGTATCCGTGTCGGAATCTCCTTACTCAGTATCCTCCTGCTCCTGGCAACTTGGGGCTTTAGCCAGGCCATCAGCGGTGACTTGGTAGGAGTAGTGAAGGACGCAACAGGTGCCGTCGTACCAAACGCCAGTGTCGAGGCAACGCACGTCGCCACCGGTCAGAAATTGAACCAGAAGACAAATGCGCAGGGCGAGTATCATTTCGTCAACCTGCCTGTCGGTACATACTCTGTCGCGGTTACCGGGGCGGGACTGAATGGCCGCGTTGACAACGTTAAGGTCGAACTCAACCAAACTGTGACGGCGAACATCACCGCTGCGGTTGCCGGAACGTCGACGGCCATTGAGGTCAGCGAGACAGGCGCAACCATCGACTCGACCACACCCACGATCGCCACCACCTTCACTTCAAAGGACTCTCAGGATCTCCCGATTACCGGGCTCGGTGGACTTGGTAGTGGTGTGCTGAACTTGTCGCTGCTTAACTCGGGCGTAGCCAGCTCGGGCGGCGTCGGCGCTGGTTCCGGCCCGTCGGTGGGGGGAAACCGGCCTCGCAATAACAACTTCACGGTTGAAGGCGTGGACAACAATAGCCTCTCGGTGACTGGCCCCCTCATTACCATTCCCAACGACGCCGTCGGGAGCTTCACGGTTCTGCAGAACCAGTTCTCATCCGAATTCGGTCACTCCTCTGGCGGTCAGTTCAACCAGACCATCAAGAGCGGCACCAACACGTTCCATGGCTCAGCCTACGAGTACTTCCAGAATCGGAACTTGAACGCCATCGACTCACAAGTGGCGATGTCGCAGGTGAGCCAGGGCCTTACGCCGAGCAATCCGCGCTACGACAATAACCGCTTCGGCGGCAATTTCGGCGGCCCGATCATCAAGAATAAGCTCTTCTTTTTCACCGACTGGGAGTACAACGATATCGGTCAGGTTGCAACCCCCTCTACCGCTTGCGCACCGACCGCCGCGGGATACTCCATGCTGGGTAGCCTGTTCCCGAACAACACCAATCTCCAACAGATCCAGAAGTACCTCCCGGCTTCAACTGCAGGGGCGACAGTATGCTCCCCGACCATTCAGGTTGCGGCAGGAATTCCTAGCAGTCTGTTCACAACCAATAACACCGTCAACATCCCGGTAGGTGACGTCGGCTTTATCGGCCCCAGCTATCAGAACTATCTAAACACCGCAAACTCTTTCGATTGGATCATTGCTCAGAACGACTCGCTGCGGGGGCGGCTGGCGTGGACAAAGAATAATGGATTCGACACGAATGCCCAATTGCCGACATTCTGGGATACGCTTCCCTTCAGGTACTGGCTCGTTACTCTCGCGGAGTATCACAACTTCGGGACTTCCGTGAACAACGAATTCCGCTTTGGATTCAACCGCTACTACAACGTTACCCCCACCGGGTCGCAAGTCTTTCCCGGTCTCGGCACATTTCCGAATCTTCAGTTTTTCGACCTCAATGGAGTTCAGATCGGACCCGATCCCAACGGTCCGCAGGAGACTATCCAGAACATCTACTCTTTTGTGGACAACGTCAGTTGGGTCAAGGGCAAACACAACTTCCGCTTTGGTGGCGAGTTCCGCTGGATTATTAGTCCGCAGAGCTTCACACAGCGCGTCCGCGGCGATTATGAGTGGAGTTCGACATCCGACTACCTGAACGACTTTTCCCCCAATCCCGTCAATGGCGATTTTGCCGAACGTTCTGCCGGCGACGTCATCTACTACGGCAACAAGAAGGCGTTCTATGGATATGCCAATGATGAGTGGCGTGTGTCGCCTACCGTCACTTTGAACCTTGGGCTACGATATGAGTACACGGGTGAGCCCTTGGGCACACAGTTGCAGGCCCTGAATGCCATTTCCAATGTTCCCGGTTTGATTACGTTTTCTGCACCCACTGCGGACAAGACCAATTTCCTCCCGCGCGTTGGGCTCGCGTGGGCGCCGAACCCTGTGACCTCGGTCCGTGTGGGTTATGCGATTCAAAGCGACGTAATCTACGACAACCTCGGCATCCTGTCGCTACCGCCGCAGGTACAGCAGACCTGCGATACCACCAGCCTGAGCAATTACGTGCCCACCGCAGGCTGCAACTGGTCCTTCACCCACTTCCTGGCCAACGGCGGTCTGCCATCGGTTCCGGGACAGATCACCGATGTGGCGACGGCTCGTGCGGATACAAGCGCGTATATTCCCAATCAGACGCTGCCGTATGCCGAGACGTGGACGGCCGGCATCCAACGCCAGTTGGGGAAGTCTTACACCTTGGAAGTGCGGTATGTTGGCACCCGCGGCATCAAGCTGCCGGTTCAGAAGCGCTTGAACCGTGAGTCGCCTGTACAGCCTTGGGCTTATCTGCCGACGTATCTGAGCATGCCGAGCCAGGCAACTCTCGATTCACTGCCATACACGTTGGCTTACCTCAAGTCACTAGGCAACGCGATACCTGCCTACGCCAATGCAGGTTTCGTGAGCAACATCGTATCCTTCCAGCCGTTGGGCCAGTCGAAGTACAACGGCCTGAATGTTCAGTTTAGCCGCACCTTTACTAACGGTCTGCAGTTCGAGGTTGCGTACACGTGGAGCCACTTGCTCGACAACTCGACGGCGGACGTCTTCTCGACCGTTCTGACGCCGCGTCGTCCGCAGGACTTCCAGTGCTTCAACTGCGATATGGGCACCTCGGCCTTGGATCGCCGGCAGCGTCTTACCGCGTTTGCGGTTTGGGACATTCCCTGGTTCAAGAATGAGAATTGGTTCATGAAGAATGTGGTGGGCAACTGGCAGTTTTCGCCAATTTATACCCTGCAGGCCCCCGAGTATGCGACCTGCCAGAGCAACGTTGACAGCAACCTTAACGGTGATTCGGCTCCAGACCGTTGTGTCTTCAATCCTGCCGGCGTACCATACACCTCGTCTACGGTGAGTGCGTTGAGGAACTCGAGCGGCGCCACCGTGGCTTACTTGGCTAATAACCCAACCGCCCAGTACATCACCGCCGGGGCCGGGGCTTTCCCCACGGCCGCACGGAACACGCTGGCCACTCCGTGGACCAACAATTGGGACCTGTCGGCGCTGAAGCGTATCAACATCACCGAACGTCAATCGGTTGAATTTTCAGTCCAGGCGGTAAACCTGTTCAACCACGCGCAGTACGTTCCCGGTTATCCCGTCGTCAACGATATTCAGTCCTTCGGCCAAACCGCTGGTCCGATTCGCAATACGCTGATCCCGGGTCAAGCCACCTTTGGTAACTGGGCCGCTGCCTTCTCAAATCACCCGCGTCAAGTCGTGCTGGTTCTGAAGTACAACTTCTAATTCGCTGATCGAGCTTGTCGTACTCGGGAGCCTTCGGGCTCCCTTTTTTATGGTATGAATCCGTTTCGACTGCTAGCTGACGGATTCCTTTATTGTTGTTTTTTTCAGGGTGCGATTCGACTCGCGGCTGAGAAACTCGCTTCGCAGGCTGCTTCGTATCAGGGCACGACTTTTAGCGTGCCGTTAAGCCCTTTATTTTGTCGTCCAGAGGCGACTTTAGTCGCTGAGGGATCTGTCTCCTTCAAGTAACGAGCGCGACGCAACAGAATCCAGTAACTTAGAGATTCTCGCTATTTTTTGTGTTTTTCTTGATGAAACGGAGGTCGTAGCCCGCATTTGCATGTCATTGGTAAATGTGGGGCTATTGCCATCATCGGGGCGGCCTTGCAAGCCTTGTCATATCTAAGCACCAGCGCCTTCAGAGGGCTCTTGCGAAACTCGGCTCTCGGATCCGTGGTGAAACAACCGCGATGAAATCCAGTGCTGGAGGCACGACATAATCTAGCCCAGCACGAACCCGCAGGCGAAGTGCTGGGCCAAGTGGGAATTTGATGCAAGTCCCATCGGGACGACAGAGTTTCGTAAAAGGCAGTGAGCACGGGCATACGAGGTCAGAATGTTGAATGTGGCCGCGGAGCGGCCATTGGACGATCCTGCGTTGGCACGTGAGTACGAAGAACGCTCGTAACAGTCCATTCAACGCAGGGGACGTCGACGGAATCTCCAATTCCCGAGCCTCCATGGCGGGTGTAGGTGTGACAGATCCCACGTCAGCGATTCTGAGTTGATTTTCACTTGGTAAAAAATGAGAGATCTGTCGCCGCCAGGTATCACAACGCCATGCGGCCGACATCTTTACCGCCAGTTTCGTGATTGGCACCACGATCGCTGCCGAGGACGACGGGATTTGTGTGTCTCCCGTCAACGCGACCGCATGCGGACACCAAAGCTACGGTCGCTCCTTTGCCCCAACGGTTCGCACATCGATTCTCAACCCGAAGCGAAATCCCATACCCCCTTATCTCAGAGTGTCCCGCCTCAGCTGGAAATGGAGAAAGCGTTCGTCCGTTAAGATAGCGGAGCGAACGTATGCGAAAAGAGCGCAAGCACTATACAGCTGAGGAGAAGGTGGCGATTCTACGGCGCCATCTTTTGGACTTTCCAGATAACCATCACGGGCTCAAGATTTTGCGTGGCGATCTTTCTATCTGCATGAAAACAAGGAATTTCTGCAAGGGCGAGGACAGCACGATCAAGAGCGCACAAATGAGTCGTCGCACCGTCAAGGAAATGCCGATACGAATCCGGCATGAACTTGGCAAAATTCATGTTTAGGAGGAACTTAGAGCCGTGTTAGGAGGAAGTACAAAGTGATCTGAATGCCGCTCGTGAGGCTCGGACCCCATGGAAAGCAACCCCTTTCCGAGCCTCACGCGGGAGGGCCGGTGTTACACCTGACCCTCCGAGCGGGCATGCCGTATCTTCTCAACGGCAACTTTACATGCGCCACAACCCGACTTGCCTTTGATAGAGCAAGTGCAATTCCACCATTATCGATCCATAAGTTACTGATTTTAAAACTTCTCAGGAAAATCACATCTGGAATTCTGTAGTCCCGGAATCAATCGCATACAAGTTCTTGGAGGCTGAAGGCGAACAAAACCGCGGAAGCAAACATACAAGCTGACTCCTGTAACTCGTTATCTTCCTCGGGTCGGGCAGACTTACTCATTTCGGGGGCTACAAATTGAAGCGAATTGTAGTGTTCTGTTGGGCGTTACTCTTGTTTGCCGTCCCGGTGGCGGCACAACAGGCGGCAGCCGCGAAGGATTCGGCGGCCGAGGTAGGCAGACGTATTTACGCGGACGGCAAGGCCATTGCTGCGAGCAACGTCATCGTCAAGGACGGAGTCCAGCTACGTGGATGCAGCCACCTTCGCTGAGGCGCTGGAGCTTTGGTGCAATCGGGGAGGATGGCCTGCGGATCACCTCTCCGCCAAAACGGAGTATCAAGTGTGAGAAGGCGATCACCGAAGGTCACCCTTTTCCGAGCAGTTCCCAAGGCCGTCTCCGGAGTCGCGGACGAAATCGAAAGCCTTCGTGCCATAGTGCTCAAGCAAGACACGGCACCGATCGGCAGCGATTTGAAATCGACCAGGAGTTATCGCTATCGACAGTTGATGTCCAAACGGACGTAGATATGGACGTTTACCACGCGCTGTCGTACGCTGACAATTCGCTGGCTAACATCTATTACAAACAATCCCGTGGAGTGCCTTTCCAGGAATTGCAGAAGGACCAGCTTGATTCCATGATGTGTGCAGCGGAAACTAAATTTGCCCTCACGACGGGCGAGCTACTTCGTGGAGATCCTGCGGCGTCTTGAAGCGCATAGCGGGGCAGCGTCCGCCTAAGCCGGCCGAAGTAACCGACAAACCTGACTCCAATTGATCCGACAGGGAGTGACCACCTGCGTTCGAGGTGAAGTGCCACTTGCTTGGCAGGCTAGTGTTTTTGCGGACCCGGAAATACGGGCTTGACCCGATTCCGACTTCCCTCGTCGAAAGTAAGTATAGAGACCGTGCCTTTTTCCTTTTCCACAGGAGGAAATGAGATGCGTGAGGGGTGCTGCGGGAGACGACTGGCCCGATCCAGGACCAGTAGTAAGTGGCTCGTCTCAAGTGTGTTTGCCACCGCCATAATGGCAGGCCAGGCCTACGCAAAGCAAGCAACCGACAACATCACTACCGTGTTGTCGCCCAACTCGTTTACCCAACAAGACAAGACCGGGGGCGACTGGACGGAGGTCATCAGCAACCTACCTTCTGGGTTTACGACATTGATTACAATGCGGTCCAACATCGTTCTGGCGCAGGATCGCCATACCGTCGCTCTCTCGGCTGCACTTCTTCCCGTTACAGCCTATTCATCGTCTTACTACGTCATGGTCAAAAACGCGAGTGCAGGTCGACTCAGAGACGGCGCCGGGCTTATCCGAACCGCAGATGGAGCGGAGATCGCAGCCGTACTCCCCAATGTTCCGTTTTGGCTGCCTGCAACTCCAGCATTGACGGTGCTGATAAGGCTTGATAACACGACTGACCTGGCCAAGACCGGAGCGAGAGCGGAGATCTTGCGGGGCTCGATCTCGTTTCTGGAGCAGCTGCCGGTGCCTGAGCTGGGCACAATGGAAATGATGCTCACCGGCATCCTGGCGCTGGCAGGAGCTGGCAGACGTCGAAATTCGAAGTAACCCGGGCATCCTTAGCACAGGCTTAAGAACGGGGACAGGGATAGAATTTGATTTCGTTTGGGCCTTGCTTGTCAAACGGTTTACTCGCCGAACAGATCTGCGCGGTTCCACCATCCGCCGCCGAGGGCCTGAAACAAG
>Ga0306923_10003414_pt1 | contig 14931 bp, 11 predicted proteins | sample sta12Can44000108_FD_203841 | JGI IMG/M metagenome (GOLD analysis project Ga0306923, IMG submission 203841) | Lab enrichment of tropical soil microbial communities from Luquillo Experimental Forest, Puerto Rico - statanox.12C.anox.44.000.108 (v2)... | ecosystem: Environmental > Terrestrial >... | reverse complement strand
CGAGTCCGCGTTCGAGGTGCTCGCCCGGGCCAAGGCCCTGGAGGCGGCCGGCACCCCGGTCATCCACCTGGAGATCGGCGAACCGGACTTCCCGACGGCCGGCCACATCGTCGAGGCCGCCGTGGACGCGCTGCGCGCAGGGCATACGCACTACGTGCCCGCGCCGGGCATCCCGGCGCTGCGGGAGGCGGTCGCGGCGTTCCTCGAGCGGACCGGGCGGATATGCACGGCCCCCGACCGCGTGGTGGTGACGCCGGGCGCCAAGCCGATCATGTTCTTCACCATCCTCGCGCTGGCCGGCCCGGGGGACGAGGTGCTCTACCCGGACCCCGGCTTCCCGATGTACGAGTCGATCACCTCGTTCGCGGGCGCCACGCCGGTGCCCGTGCCGCTGCGGGAGAGCAACGGCTTCCGCGTCGACGTCGGCGAACTCGAACGGCTGATCACCCCCCGCTCCCGGCTCCTCATCATCAACTCGCCGCACAATCCCTGCGGCAGCGCGCTCACCAGGGAGGACTGCGCGGCGATCGCGGAACTCGCGCAGCGCCACGACCTGCTCGTGCTCACGGACGAGGTGTACTGGGCGATCAGGTACGGCGGGACACATGTCAGCGTGCTCGACTTCGACGGCATGGCCGAGCGGACCATCTTGCTCGACGGCTGGTCCAAGACGTACGCGATGACCGGCTGGCGGCTCGGTTTCGGCGTCTTCCCGGCGCCGCTCGTGGAGCCGGTGACCCGGCTCGCGATCAACTCGGTGTCCTGCACCTCCGCGTTCAGCCAGTACGCGGCGATCGCGGCGCTCGAGGGTCCGCAGGACGCGGTGATGGAGATGGTGGCCGAGTTCCGCCGCCGGCGGGACGTCATCGTCGCGGGGCTGAACGAGATCCCCGGCGTCAGCTGTGTCGAGCCGCAGGGCGCGTTCTACGCCTTCCCGAACATCACGGGCACCGGGCTTTCGGCGGCGACATTGCAGGCCAGGCTGCTGAACGAGGCCGGGGTGGCCGCGCTGTCCGGCACCGCGTTCGGATCGTGGGGCGAGGGGTTCCTGCGCCTTTCCTACGCCAACTCCGTGGCGAACATCGAACTGGCCCTAGACGCGATTAAGTCGGTCGTGCCCTGAGGGCCGGCATCACCTTCCGCGCGAACAGCCCGAGGCTGGCGGTGAAGTCATCGTGGCCGAGGCTGCCGAACTGGAACGCCGGGCACAGGCAGCCGAAGCCCAGCTCCTGCCGGTAATCCTCCAGCTTGCACCGGACGGTGTCCGGCGAGCCGATCACGGCATACCCGCGGTCGGCCAGTGCGCGCACGTCCGCGTCGCCGGAACCAAGGCCGCCCTTGCTGGCGAGGATCCGCGCCGCGGACGCGGCCGACGTATAGCCGGCCGGGAAGAATAGGTCCTTGGGCATCCGCATCAGCTTGTTGAACAGGGTGTCGAGCGCGGGCAGCGCGACCGCTTCGGCCGCGGCGTCGGTATCGGCGACGAATACCGGGAGCGCCCAGCCGAGCTGCTCGGGCGGGAGCGTGTAGCCGTACCCGTCGGCCGCGGCGCGGACACCGTCGAAGACGCGGCGGACGGTCCCGATGTCGCTGTAGGTCTGCAGGTATGTGTACCGGTTGCGGGCCGCCCAGTCGACCGTCTCGCCACTGCCCTGCGACGGAGACCAGATCGGGGGATGCGGCTGCTGCAGCGGGCGCGGCCAGGGGTTCACGTAACGGAGCTTGTAGTGCTTTCCGTACCACTCGAACGGCCCTGGCCTGGTCCACGCGGCGACAATCAGGTCGTGCGCCTCGTAGAACCGGTCCCGCGACACCGACGGGTCCATGCCGAACGAGTGGTACTCCGCGCCGATACCGCGGACGAACCCCGAGATGATCCGGCCGCCGGATATCACATCGAGCATCGCCACCTCTTCCGCCACCCGCAGCGGGTGGTCCCGCAGCGGCAGCGCGTTGCCGAGGATCGCGATCTTGCACGTGGTCTGCGGAACCAGGATGCCCGCTATCACGTTCGGGGACGGCATCATGCCGTATGGCGACTGGTGATGCTCGTTGACGCAGATGCCGTCGAAGCCGGCGCGGTCGTAGGCGATCAGCTCGTCGAGGTACCGCTGGTAGAGCGCGTGCCCCAGTGCCGGGTCGAACACCGCGTTGGACAGCGTGACCCAGCTGCTGTCCGTGCCCGCCAGGTGCCCGGCGGGGAGTCCCTGGTAGGGCATGAGATGGAAGCCGAAGATCTTCATGTCAGGAATTCCCTGACTAGCGCGGCGAACGCCGCCGGCTGCTCGGCCTGCGGCCGGTGCCCGGCATGCTCGACGAGTTCGAGCCTGGCCTCGGGCAGTGCCGCACGCCAGGCGCGGGCGGTCTCCGGGGGCAGCAGCCCGTCATGCGCGCCCCAGATGAGCAGCACCGGACACGCGATGCGGTGCAGGCGCCCCGCCAGCTTGGGGTCGTGCAGGTAGGGATTCCACGCGAGGTGCGCGAGGGCCGCGCGGTTGCGCAGGTAGCGGGCCAGGCGCTCCGGGTCGTCCGTCATCGCGCGCGCGGCCGCGATGGCGGCCGCCCTGACCTGCGGCTCGTGGTTGACGAGCGCGGCCAGCTCCGCGGGATCGAGCGTGAACATGTCGGGGGCCGGCCCCGCGGGCCGGAGCCCGGCCGGGTCGGCGAGCACTAGCTTGGCGACCCGCTCCGGGGCGAGGACCGCGACCTGGGCGGCGATCCAGCCGCCGAGCGACAACCCGGCCAGGCAGACCCTGTCCAGGCCGAGCGCGTCGAGCAGGTCCACGTAGCGGAAGGCCAGGTCGAGAACCGAATCGGCCGCCGGGTCGTCGCCGCTGCGGCCGAAGCCTGGATGGTCGGGCCGGTAGACCCGGAAATCACCGGTCAGCAGCGGCAGCGCGGGGTCGGCCGCGTCGGTGTCGCCGTCTGGCAGGTACAGCAGCGGCGGTCCGGCACCGCCGCGCGCCAGCCAGATCCGGGTGTCCCGCACGTCCACGTACTCCGCGGCGAGGGTCGTGGCGGTCACGTGTTCCGCCGTGGTCGCGCGGCCGTGATCGGGAGTGTCGGATCACCGCCGCGGGCGAAGAACACCGCGCCCATGTCCGGCAGGGCACGGAACTCGGCGGCGGTCCCGGTGAACCTGGGCGCCCCGTCCACCAGCACGTACACGTGGCTTGCCGCGTCGAGGGCCAGCGCGATCCGCTGTTCGACAAGCAGCACGGCGGCACCGCTTCCGGCCAGCCCGGCGACGACCTCGCCGAGCACTCGCCCGGCGATGGCGGGCGCCAGGTTCGCGGTGGGCTCGTCGAGCATCAGCACGGTCGGCTGCGCCACTAGCGCGCGGGCTATCGCCAGCAGCTTCCGCTCGCCGCCGCTCAGCGTCTGCGCGAGCCGCTTGCGCAGCTTGCCCAGCGTCGGGAAGCGGTCGAAGATCTCGCTGAGCCGCTCGGCTGTCACGTCGCGCGGCAGCCGGTATCCCCCCATCTGCAGGTTTTCCGTCACGGTCAGGGTCTTGAAGACGTCCCTGGACTGCGGCACGTAGCCCAGCCCGCGGACCGCGCGCTGATCCTCGCTCAACCGGGAGATGTCCTCCCCGTTCAGCAGCACCGAGCCGGACATCAGCCCCAGCTCGCCGATTAGCGCCTTGATCAGGGTGGACTTCCCCGCCCCGTTCGGACCGATCACCAGCGCTACCTCGCCGGGGAGGGCGTCCACCGACACGTCGCGGATCACCGGGACGGCGCCGTAGCCGGCCGTGACGTCACGCGCGCTCAGCATCGCTTCCGGTCTCATGCGAAGTACGCCTCCCGAACCGCGCCGCTCGACATCGCCTCGGCGTAGCTCGCCTCCGTAACAACCTGCCCGGCGGCCATGACCACCACACGATCGCATACCGCTTCGACGACTTCGAGCGCGTGCTCCACGATGACGATGGCGACGCCAGCCGCGCTGATCCGCGCGCAGTCGTCGCTGATCCGCCGCACCAGGTGCGGGGCTACCCCGACCATCGGCTCATCGAGCAGCAGCACCCGCGGGGACTGCATCAGGCAGCGCATGATCTCCACCAGCCGGCGCTGGCCGCCGCTCAGCTCCGCTCCGTAGGCGTCCGCCGCCGGGACCATGTCGAACTCACGCAGCCGCGCCCACACCGCCTCAGCCGCGTCAGCCCGCCGCCGCCGGTCGCCGGCGAGCGAGTCCCGCAGCCGGGCTCCCCGGGCCGACATCGCCGCCACCATCAGGTTCTCGAACACCGTCAGCCCGTCGAAGGTGCTCGTGTTCTGGAACGTGCGGACAAGCCCCAGCCGCGCACGGCGGTACGGCGGCAGCGCGGTGATGTCATGCCCGCCGAGCAGCACGCGGCCAGCCGACACGGCGAACTGGCCGCCGAGCGCGCCGAGCAGCGAGGACTTTCCCGCTCCGTTCGGCCCGATGAGGCCGACCACCTCGCCGGCGTGGACCTGGAGCGAGACGTCCCGGACCGCTTCCACGCCGCCGAACCGGACACGGACCTGGCGGACGTCGAGCACGGGCCCGGCGAGATCCGCGGCGTCCCGCGCTTCGACCACGGCGGGAACCCGCGCGGAGCCGCTGGGAGCGGCGGCCGCGGCGGGTGCGGGCGGAGCGGGCCCGGCGGCTGGCGCGCGGTAGCGCCGCTCCGGGATCAGCCCGCGCGGCCGGATCGCGAGGCAGGCCAGCCACAGCACCCCGATCAGCACCCACTGCAGCGCGTCGATCAGCCCCGTGTACCCCACCTCGGGCAGGAACGTGGGCACCTGCAGGAAGATCACCTGGACCAGCAGCGTGCCGAGCGCCACCCCCCAGTTGTTGCCGACGCCGCCGAGGATGATGGCCGTGAACACGGCGAACGTCTCCGCGTAGCCCCAGGCGGCCGGCGACCAGGAGGCGAGGAACTCGACGAGCAGCCCGCCGCTCAGCCCGGCGATCATGCCGCCGAGCACGAACGCCTCCATCCGCAGGCCCGCGGGGTTCAGGCCGATGGTCGCGGCGGCGTCCTCGTTGTCGCGGACCGCGCGGAGCCCGCGTCCCCATCCAGCCCCGCCCAGCCGCGCGACCAGCCAGTACGCGCCGAGCGCCAGGACCCCGCACCAGCCGGCGTACACCCACTGGTACCCGTCGTAGGTGAGCCCGGACAGCACGCTGGACAGCGGCCGGGGGACGCCGGTCAGGCCGTTGGACCCGTTTACGAACCCGACCACGTTGGTCACCAGGCCGGTCGCGATCAGCGCGACGATCAGCAAGATGGCCGCCTGGTAGTCCCGCCTGATCCGGCGCAGCGAAAACGATCCGACGACCACCGCGAGCGCGCCGCCGGCCACGGTGGCCACCACGAGCGGCAGCGGGAACGGCCAGGAGACGCCGAACACGTACCGCTGGAAGGCGTTGATCCCGGTGTCCGGGCCCAGCGAGACCACGGCGGCGGCGTAGGCGCCGGCCGCCTGGAACACGATCAGCGCGAAGTTCGGGATCCCGCCCCACCCGAACTGCATGTTCAGGGCGTACGCCAGCAGCAGGTCGATAAAGAAGTAGACGGCGAGCGTGGACAGGTAGAAGGACATCTCTATACCGTGATCTCTGCCTTATCCGTGGCCTGGCCGGCTAGGGCGGCCGGCCGGGTCGCCAGCACGATCGCGAGGATGGCGAACCCGGCTACCGTCGCGTACGGCGCGCCGCCGAGGGCAGCGACCTCTTCGGTCACCAGGCCGAGCAGCAGCGCGGCGCCGACCGCGCCGCGGGTGGAGCCGGCCTTGCCGAGGATCGCGGCGGCCAGTACGAGCGGGAGGAACTCGGTGCCCACCGACGCGTCGATCGTCAGCGAGTTGATCACGTACGCCAGCCCGGCGAGGCCGGCCAGCGCCCCGCTGAGCAGCCACACCACGTTCACGATCTTCCCGGTCGGGATGCCGCAGGTCCTGGCGAGCCGCGGCTGGTCGGCCATCGCCCGCAACGCCCTGCCCAGCCGGGTTCCCCGCAGCAGCAGCTCGAGCCCGGCGAACACCGCGGCCGCCACGGCCACGAGGACGAGCTGCGTCACCGTGACCGTGAACCAGCCCCAGTGCAGCGACGCGCCCTGCGGGAACGAGAACCGGTAGATCTGCTCCCGCGAGGCCGCGTCGATGCCGTACTGCAGGATCAGGCTGACCGCCAGCGTCACCATCACCATTTCGAACAGCCCCGCGCCGCGCCGCGCGTAATAGGCGAACAGCGTCTTGCCCAGGACCCAGGTGAGTAGCGCCCCGGCGGCGACCGCGCACACCACGGCGACGGCCGCCGGCAGGTGCGCTTCCTCCGCTAGGAAGGCCGCGAACGCGCCGGCGGTCATCACCCCGCCGTAGGAGATGTTGAGCACGTTGGTCAGGCCGAACTGCAACGTGAACCCCATGGCACCGATCGCGATCAGCGCCGCGGTGACGACGCCGAAGCCGAGCGCCTGGACCGCCAGCTCAGCCAACGCCTGCTCGCCTACGCATGGAGCGCCTGCACCGCGGCCTGGCTGATCGTGCCCACCACCGTCGCCGGGGCGTTGGCGGGGAACTCCTCGACCGCCTGCGCGCCGAACGAGTTGTGGTACTGGTTGAACAGGATCGGCCCGGAAGCGCCGACGTACTGGATCTGGTGCCCGGCGGCCAGCGCCGCCTTCCCGGCCGCGTACGTGTACACGACCTGCTTGCCCGGGCCGGGCGCCGTGACCTGACTGATGTACTTGTTGTACGCCGAGCCGTCGGTGGACTTGGCCGCGTCCATCGCGAGCGCGAGGATGATCACCGAGTCGTAGCCGGACTCGGAGAACGAGTTGTTCTCCCACTGCGTCACCGGCTTGGCGAGCTTGGACTGGACGGCGAGCACCGCGCTGTTGAACGCGGTGACCGCCGGGTTCGCCACCGGGTTCCCGACCACGACCGCCCGGAAGTACTTGTCGAAGTTCGCGCCGCCGATGGCGCCGCGCAGCGGCGAGAAGTACGTGGTGGACGGCGTTCCGCTGGTCCCGATGATCGGCATGACCGAGCCGAGCTGGGTCAGCTCGCCGAAGAACGTGGCGGCGGTAGGGCCGTCCGACTCGGTGATGATCGCCTGCGGCTTGGCCGCGAGCAGCCGCTGCACCGCCGACCGGTACGACGGCTGATCCGGGGTCAGGTTCTCCTGATCGGCCAGCGAGATCCCGACGGCCTTGACCCCGGTCACCACGCCGGGCAGGTCGCCTTGCGACCCGGCGTCGGTGCCGAACACGGTGGCGACCCGGGCGTAGCCTTGCCGCTTGGCCCATATCGCGATCGCCTCGCCGTTGGCCGGGTCGGGCGGCACGTCGCGCCACAGGTACGCGTACGACGAGCGGTCGTACGCCGCCTCGCCGGCCGCGATCATCATCGGCAGTTTGCGGTCGTTGAGCATCGGCACCAGCGTCGCCGCGCTGGTCGAGTCCGGGCCGAGGATGCCCGCGATCCCGCCGCTCGTGGCGAGCGTCTTGTCCATCGCGGTCAGCGCATCGGCGGGGTCGCTTCGGGTGTCGACTTGAATCAGCGAGACCTGGCGGCCAAGGACGCCGCCGGCCTTATTGACCGCGTACAGCGCCGGATAGTCAATGGAGTTCGCGAATTGCGCCTCGAAAGCCTGGTCCCCGGTGTACGCGGCGACCTGCACGAGCCCGACCGGGCCGGATGAGCTGCTGCTTCCGCTCCCGCTTGACGCGCAGGCAGCAAGCGCCAGCATCCCGGATACGGCGAGCGCGAGGTGAATCGACTTCTTCATCGATAACCTCATTTTTAAAAGGGAGTATTGAGCTTACGCTAGGCCGGTGGCGCGTTTTGGGGAATAGCCGACCAGTGGAATTCTGATATACGGAATTAAAGAACGTTCCGTGATTAGAGCCGGCACTGTCGGTTCCGAATAGTTAATTCTTTCTTCAGCAATTACGGAGCTGAAGCAGCTCCGCGGTCGCCGCCGCGACACCGTCGTGCAGCGCCGCCGCGAGCGCCCCCACGTACCCAGGCGTCATCCGCTGCATCGGCCCCGCCACGGTGAACCCGGCCGCGGGCCGGCCATCGGCGCCCAGCACCGCCATGCCGACGGCGCCGAGCCCGGTCTCGCTCTCCTCCAGGTTGATCGCAAAGCCGACGGCCCGGACCCGGTCAAGTGCGGCGAGCAACTGCGTGCGGGTCGTCAGCGTGTGCTCGGTGACCACGGCCAGCTTCTCGTTCGGGTAGATGGCGAGCACCTCCGCCACGTCCAGCGCGGCAAGCATCGCCTTGCCCGCCGAGGTCGCGTGCGCGGGCATCCGTGCGTCGAACCGGGAGCCGACGCGGACCGTGCGCTTGGACTCGATGCTGTCGATGAAATGCACCATGTCGCCCTCGAGAAGCAGCAGCGAGACGGTCTCACCGGTGCGCGCCGCGACCTCCAGCAGGTAGGGGCGCATCCGCGTCCGCACGTCAAGCGCGCCGACCGCGGCCAGCCCGATCTCGACCAGCCGCGGTCCCGGCCGGTATGTCCGGGTAGCCGGGTCCTGGACGGCGAACTGCCGGTGCACGAGCATGCTAAGCAGCCGGTGCGCGGTGGACCTGGCCACGTCGAGCTGCTCGGCGACCTCCGACACCCGCAGCGCGGGCCGGGAGCGGAAGAGCAGGAGCAACTCGAGCGCGTGGTCGACCGAGCTGAGCGGGTAGGCAGGGGCCGTCGGCGTCGCGGGCTTGTGCTTGGTGCTCACCGTACCGTTAGCCCCATCTCGCCGAGGCGGCTGATCCGGACCCGGAGCGTGTCACCGGGTTCGATGGGGCCGACACCGGGCGGGGCGCCGGTGAAGAGCACGTCTCCGGGAAGCAGTGTCATGACCCGCGACGCGTAAGCGACGATGTCCTGGACCGGAACGAGCATGTCGCGCGTGCTGACCTTCTGCTTAAGCACGTCGTTGCGCTCGAGTTCGATGTCCATGTCCGCCGGATCGCCTGCCTCGTCGCTGGTTACCAGCCACGGACCGAGCGGGCTGAACGTGTCATAGCTCTTGCGCCGGGACCGGTCCGCCTTGCTCCGGACGGTGATGTCCAGGCCTATCGTGTAGCCGGCGATCCGGCTCAGGGCGTCGCCGGGCGCGATGTCCTTGCCGCCCTTGCCCACGATCGCGACAAGCTCGGCCTCGTGATGGATCTCCCTGTCCCGCTGGTCCGGCGGGAGCACGATATCGTCGCGGGGTCCCGCGATGCTGGAGGGGGCCTTGAGGAACACGTCGAATTCCATCATCCAGGACTCGACACGGCCCAGCGTCCGTCCTTGCACCTCGTGCATCTCGGCGACGTGCTCCTGGTAGTTGGAGGCGGCCGCGACGATCTTCGACGGGTTGACCGCCGGCGCCAGCAGCCGGGCAGCACCGACCTCGACACGCGGTGCGGCGGGGTCGCGCGCCGCCGCGGCCAGCGCCGGGCGGACTAGGTCCAGGTCGCGGCAGAGCCGGCGCCACCAGCCCGCGGTCAGCGGGTCCGGGTCATGCGGCCACGGCAGCGCGGCGGTGACGTCGATGACGGTGGTCTCGCACACCACGCCGAGGCGCAGGCCGTCGAGGATGGCGAGCCTCACTCCCCCACCTCTTCGCGGTAGAGGCCGAGCGCGCGGAGCACGGGTGCGTCGGACAGCTCGAACAGGTCCGCGCCGCTGTCGGACCAGTGCGCGGCGGGCAGCCAGGACGGAATCACGAATATGTCGCCCTCGGACCAGTCCAGCCTGGTGCCGCCGACGGTGCTGCTGCCGTCGCCGCGGAAGACAACGAGGATGGAGTTGCCGGTCCGCCGGACCACCGGGGTCTGCCGCCGCGGGCGCAGCCGGTGCATGACACACGACAGCGTGGGCAGGACGCTGGTCCCCGTTACCGGGTTGGCGAACTCGGTGCTGACCATGGCGGCCTCCGGCTGCTCGTGCGTCAGCCGGCCAAGTTCCGCGTCGGTGTCCGCCCAGCGGTAGGCGAGCAGCGGCGACGGCTCCGGGCGCGGGACGCTCGGCCGCCTCGTGCTGTACCGGGCCGGGCTGCCCGCGAAGGCTCGCTCCGACCCGCCCCGCTCGCCGACGGGCTGGGCGTACTCCGGGTACTGCTCATAGAAGATGGCGTCCAGGGCCTGGACCATCGGCAGGTCGAGCCCGTCGAACCAGAACATGCTCCGGCCCGTGCTGTTCGTGTGGTCGTGCCAGAACCAGGACGGGGTCAGCACCAGATCGCCTGGGGCCATGTCGCACCGGTCGCCGTTGACCGTCGTCCAGACTCCCGTGCCGGCCAGCACGAACCGGATCGCGCCCGGGGTGTGCCGGTGCGCCGGGGCCGTCTCCCCCGGGCCGAGGCACTGCAGCCCGCCCCAGAGGGTGCCGGCCGCGAAGGGCGCGCCGCCCAGTCCGGGGTTGCCAAGGCCCAGCACGCGGCGCTCGCCGCCGCGGTGCACAGGCACCGTCCGGATCGCCCGCTCGCCGAGCGGATACAGCTCAGCCGCCCGCCACACCCACGGGATAGCGCGCGGCTTCGGGTATTCCGTGAGCAGGCCCGGCTCCAGCTGCCACAGCGGATATAGATGCGCGGCACGCAGGTCTCGGTGCAGCGAATCGAGATCCGCTTGGGCGGCGGCCGCGCCGGAAGTCATAGGCAACACGCTAAGTCCGGATTCCGGCACTGGGAAGCTCTGGGCGCGCCGTTCTGCTATGGAGAACTGGCCCTGGACGCGATCAAGTCCCTGCTCGGCTAGCCGGCGCGGCCGCGCGCCGAGGCAAAAGCCAACTTTATAGGTATTACCTGCCAGGCCACAAAACGACCGGGCTGTTTCGGTGATCTTCCACAGCGAGGGCCGGCCGGCCGGCCAAACCGGCAGCTCAACCACCGTGAGAATTGGGTCAGTTTGGCACAAGTTGTGATTTAGCAGCATAGAAGTGTGGCGAGGATTACACTGTCCAGCTAGTTATATTTTGCGTGCCGGACGAGGAGGTCCAGGTATGCCTTCCCGTTCGTCTCATGTCGTCATTTACATATTTCGAAAAAGGCATGAACAAGCGAGGGTAGAGCGATGACAAGCCCTGACGCGCCCGCTGACGAGGAGCAGGAGTCAACCAGTAAGGCCCCTGTCCTGTCAGGACCGTCCCGCGCCAGACTGCCGGAACTGTCAGCGCTCCGACTGAGCAACTGGCCGGTGTCACGGCGGCTCATCTTGGTCATCGTCATCGCTGTCGTAATGGGTGTGGTGTTCGGCGGCCTTCGCATAGCCGCCGCCAACGACGCGGCGACCGGGTTCGCGCGAACGACGCAGCTCGCCGTCCTCGGGGAGAAAGTGACCGCGCTGGCGCAGGCGATGGAGGACGAGCGCGACCTCACGGCCGCGCTCTGCGCCGCCAGCCCCGGCAACCTATGTCCCGCCAGCGGCGCGCCGGGGCTGAGCCCGGTCGCCCGCTCGCTGCTGGCCGATGTGCGGCGTGCGCAAGCGGCGACGAACGCGGATGCGGGACGGGTACAGCCCCTGGCGGCCCAGATAGGCAGCGCGTTCCCGGTGAATACCCAGCACAAGGCCGCGGCCGTGAGCGCCGTGATCGGCGCCCTGGACGGCTTGCGCACCGGGGTGGCGGGCCAGCCCCCGCAGTCGGTGATCGAGGCTTACTCAGAGGCCCTCGCCGACCTGTTCACCATGAACGACGAGATCGCCAGCAGCAGGGGCGACGCCATTCTCTCCGACGAGGTGCGCACACTCGGCGCGCTGTCGCGCGCGAAGGACCAGGCCTCTCAGGATCGGGCGATCCTCCATGACGCGCTGCTTCAGGGCTCGTTCGGCGGCGCCAACGGGCGGCAGGCGCTGACCACCGCGCAGGCGCTGGAGACCGCGTACCTGATCGCCTTCCAGTCGTCGGCCACGAGTGCCGAGGAAAGCGACTACCTCAGCACGGTAAACGGAGAGAAGTTCGACACCGCACAGTTGCTGGACAACTTCCTGAGCGTTGTCAGCGCGCCGAAGATCACCCCCGCTCAGGCGCTCATCGCGGCATTCGGCGATGTGCCGATCGCCGGCCAGGTCGTCAGCGCGGCCACGGCACCGGATCTGTGGTACTCGAGCATGACCGACACGATCGCCCGGATGCGCGCCCTGGAGCTGCGGGTCGCCGGCCAGATCGTCGCGCGGAGCCAGATGCTCCAGCAGGGCGCGCGCCAGTCGGGGGTGCTGACCGCGGCGGTAGCGAGCGCCGTGCTGCTCCTCGTACTGATCTTGACGTTCGTCGTCGCCCGATCCCTGGTAAACCCGCTGCGCAGGCTGCAGACGGACGCGCTCGAGGTCGCCACGGTGCGGCTGCCGTCTCGGGTCGCGGAGCTCAGCGAGACCAGGGAGCCGCCCGAGATCCTGGACGTCGAGCCGATCAGCGTGTACTCCACGGACGAAATAGGCAAGGTCGCCCGCGCGTTCGACCAAGTGCACTGGGAGGCCGTACGGCTCGCCGGCAACGAAGCGATGCTGCGCGGCAACCTCAACGCGATGTTCATCAGCCTGTCCCGCCGCAGCGTGCCGCTGATTGAGCGGCTGACGCGCATGATCGACTCCCTGGAGCAGAACGAGGACGACCCCGACCGGCTGTCCAACCTGTTCTCGATGGACCACCTAGTCACGCGCATGCGGCGCAACTCCGAGAACCTCCTGGTGCTCGCCGGCGAAGAGCCGGTGCGCAAGTGGAGCGAGCCGGTGCCGCTCACCGACGTGGCCCGCGCCGCGACGTCGGAAATCGAGCAGTACAGCCGGGTGATGCTCAACATCCAGCCCGGGATCGTGGTCTCCGGGCAAGCGGCCTCCGACATCGTGCACCTGCTCGCCGAGCTCATCGAGAACGCCACCCTGTTCTCTCCCCGGGACACTGCGGTACACGTATCGGGCCAGGAGATCACCAGCGGCGGCGTGCTGCTCGAGGTCCGGGACAGCGGGGTCGGCGTCTCCCCCGCCCGGCTGGACGAGATGAACTGGCGGCTGGACAACCCGCCGATGGTCGACGTGTCGGTCTCCAGGCACATGGGCCTGTTCGCCGTGTCGCGGCTGGCGGCGCGGCACGGGGTGCGGGTCCGGCTGCGCGCCGCGTCGCCGGAGGGACTGTGCGCCCTGGTCTGGCTGCCGGGCACGCTCACCGGGCGGGAGTCCGCCAGGCCCGTCGACCCGCGGTCGCGGCAGACGGCCGCGGAGTACGCGGCCGCGCAGCTGAGGGTGGGCGGACGGCGCAATGTCGGCCGGCACCGCCTCGGGCTGCGCGCCGGCGACGGCTCGCCGGACGGCCCCGGCGACGATTACACCGATTACACCGATAGCGCCGTGCCGGCGGGAGCCGCGGCCGGGCCGGCCGCGGCGAGATCGGAGTGGTTCCGCGCCAAGCGACCCTCGGGCGCGAGTTCGGTGAGCGCCGCGAGCTCCGCGAGAGCGGCGAGCGTGCGGGTCAGCACCTCGGGCGCGGTCATCAGCGCCGGCGCGGCCGCCGGCACCTGGAGCCGCGACGCGGATCACGCCGGCGATGGCTGGCGGACCGCCGAGACGATCAGCGGGCCGGTGCGCGGCGACCGTACGACGGCTGGCCTGCCGGCGCGGGTGCCAGGGGCTAACCTATTCGCCGGTTCGGCCAGCGCGGCGGAAACCTGGGGAACGGTCGAGTTGCCGGTGCTCGGCACGCGACAACCGGGCGGGCAGCCGGGCCGCCGGCCGGCGGCGGAGCCGCCCGCGCGGCCGGCGTCGCTGCCCCGCCGGACACCCGAACTGGCGCGCAGCCGCCTGTCGGGGTTCCAGCTCGGCAGCCGCCAGGCCGAAGGCCGCACACCAAGCGCAGGAGAGGGGAGCTAGGCGTTGAGCGGAGCCTACCGCCAGGACCTGAACTGGCTAGTCACCGAATTCACCACGCGGGTGGAGGACGTCGCGCACGCGGTCGTGGTATCCGCGGACGGGGTGCCGCTGGCGCTGTCCGCGGGCATCCCCCTCCCGGCGGTCGAACAGCTCGCGGCCATCATCTCCGGCCTGACCAGCCTCATGCAGGGCGCGGCGCGTGTCTTCGAGGGCGGGGCGCCTATGCAGGCGCTGGTCGAGATGGATGGCGGGCTCATGTTCGTCAAGGCGATAAGCGACGGCTCCTGCCTCGCGGTGCTGACCGCGCCCGAGTGCGACACGCGACAGGTCTCCTACGAGATGACGCTGCTGGTAGAGGCGGTCGGCGAGCTGCTCACCCCGGCCGTCCGCGCCGAACTGTAGTCCGGTGAAAGGCCCGGGAGTCGCCACGCGTCCGTTCGGATAATGATGGCTCGTGATGATTGTCACGGCAGTCACTACCGGGACCGGAGACGTGAGAGCCCCTGTCGAGAAGGCGACATACGGCTAAACTCCCAGGCAGAAGCAAGCGTCGTGCGGGCCAACGGCCTGCGGCCCTGCGGCGTCCGCCGGTTTCATGGCGGACATCCTTCGGGAGAGGTAAAGTCACGGCGCAGGATTCGCTGCTAATGCGATGGGAGTCGGAATGCGCGTCCTCGTACTCGGCGGTGATGGTTTCTGCGGTTGGCCGACAGCGCTGTATTTGTCGGACCGCGGTCATGACATCACCATTTTGGACAACCTCAGCCGCCGGAAGATCGACGTCGACCTGGAGGTTGACTCGCTGACTCCGATCGTGCCGATCGGTGACCGGATCGCGGCGTGGCGCGAGGTGTCCGGGCGCGAGATCGGGTTCGTGAACGTCGACCTGGCCACCGAGTACGACCGGCTGGCGCAGGCGCTGCTGGAGCTGCGGCCCGACGCGGTGGTGCACTTCGCCGAGCAGCGGGCCGCCCCGTACTCGATGCGGTCGGAGAAGACCAAGCGGTACACGGTCGACAACAACGTGCGCGCCACCCACAACCTGCTCACCGCGCTCGTGCACACGGGCGTGGAGGCGGCGGTCGTGCACCTGGGCACC
>Ga0306923_10003412_pt1 | contig 14932 bp, 19 predicted proteins | sample sta12Can44000108_FD_203841 | JGI IMG/M metagenome (GOLD analysis project Ga0306923, IMG submission 203841) | Lab enrichment of tropical soil microbial communities from Luquillo Experimental Forest, Puerto Rico - statanox.12C.anox.44.000.108 (v2)... | ecosystem: Environmental > Terrestrial >... | reverse complement strand
CCGATTTTCGGCGTCCTGACCCGTGGCGCCCCTTGCCACTCAATCACTTGCCCGGCGAAAATCGCGGAACGGTGGGTCGAATCGGCGAAGTTAGGCTAGGAGGCACGCGCCCGCTTGCTCACGCCAAAGAACCGGGGACCCGACCAATGGGCCCCGGTGATCTGCTCGGCAATCACCGTCAGCGACCGATAGCACTGGCCCTCGTATTCGAACCCGTCCTCGCGCACGAGGACGGTATGGGTGTGTCCGCGCCATTGCCGCACCAAGGTCGCGCCGGTCTTTAGCACTATGCCGGGGTCGAAAGAACGAGCGCCTTTCTCAAAGTCTGCCGCCAAGATCCGAAGGCGGCGCTGCAATGCGCGGCCCGGGCCGCCATCGGCGCGCTGTTGCAGCTCATCGGCGAGCCCCCGGATCATCAGATCGCGACTGAGGCCCAGAGGCGGTCCGGTGTGATGCAATTTCCGCCAGACATGCCGCAGCTCCTGTGTCGACCGATCGACCAATCCGGTAATCTCACCATCGAGCTCGGCCAAGCCCGGGTGTCGCCGTCGGTCCTTCCGGCCGCGGTTTGGACCGAGACCGGACGACGGCTCGCGAGCGTGCTGGCGCGCCGAAGCATCGTGGACTGGGGGTTTCATAGGCTGGCCGGCTCGGCGATGCGGTAGACCCGGCCACGCTCCTCTTTGGCCGAGGCAAGAGTGAGCCCGAGCTTTTTCTTCAAGGTACCCGAGAAGACGCCGCGAACGGTATGACGCTGCCAGCCGGTCACGCTCGCCACCTCGTCGACCGTTGCCCCCTCGGGCTGACGCAGCATGGCAATCACCACATCCTGCTTCGAGGGCCGCTTTGGGCCGGGTTGCGGCTCCGGGTCCGGCAACCTTTCGATTGCCGACCACAGCTGATCGATCAGCGCGTCGCGGTCGCCAACTCTCCGTCGCTTTGGGACGCCAGGCAGCGCGTTCCACAGTGCCAGCAATCGCTTGGCGCTGAGCGGGGCAGCGTGCAGCTCCGCATTCGATGCAACGGCAATCTCGCCGTCATTGACTGTCGCCGGCGCCCTGCGGCACAGCGTAATTCCGTCGTTGCGGATGATATAGATGCGCATGAGTGGGTGCTCCTGATTGACCCGGCGGCGGTTCCGCCGTGACCCCACTCACGCTCTCTTCGCCGACCAAAGCCAGTCTATTCCCGATAATCTTGTGGCGTTGTTTGGCCACCGCCGAGCATGGAATTGCTCGGCCGAGACCGAACGATCTACGGTAGGTTGTTCGCCGCGCGGCGGGTCTGAAAGCCACGCACCTCGCCTTGCACAGTATTAAGCCCATGGCTTGGAAATTCCCGCCGTCGACAGCGAGGCTGCTTCAGCGAAAAGGCCCATCGTGCGACAGAGCACAACGACCCGTGCGGCTTATGGATCGGCGGTTATCCCTTGCGGAGATCGATGACCGTCTTGTGATCGGAAACAAGGCGTCCCGCCAGCCACGGCAAGCTAAACATTGCGCCCGGCCTCGCGCTCAAGTGGGCCTGGACCGCATCCCACAGCGGCTGATCGATGATCGGCGTGTGCTCGCCGACGTAGGATTGTTCCTTGTGGACGATCTCGCCGCGATAGATGCGGTTCTGCAGCATCAGGTAGAGCGCACCGCGGGCGAATGGCTTCCCACCCGAGATGCGGCCCGAGGCACTGGTCCGCAATTTGCTCTGAATGCTGCGGGCGTCCAACTCGTCCTTCAACGACCGGACCGAGCCGAGTTCGGCGTAGCGGCGTAGCGGACGATTTCCGCTTCGCTTTCGACGATGACGAGCTTGCGGTCCTGCGCCTGATAACCGAGCGGCGGCGCCCCGCCCATCCACATGCCCTTCTGTTTCGAAGCAGCGATCTTGTCACGGATCCGCTCGCCGATGAAATGTGCTTGGGTCAGACGCTCACCGAATTTGAGGTTGCCCTGATAAAAAAGTTCGTACCCTGGAATCGCGACCCAGTTGACGTTCCGGAACCAGCGGCCCACGCTAACACCTGCACCGTGCTCGGGATCGTCCAGCTGGGTCGCTGTGACTCGGCACCGCCGCAGCTGCGGGAATGGCGCCTGCTCGTCCTTGCAGGCACCTTTGATGTACATGACTGCGTGGCCTGCGACCCCGCCCTCGCCCTTCAGCTTGGAGCGAAATTGGCTCGTCGCACAGAGCTCCACGTAATACAGAAAGAGCTGATCGTAGACTGGGTCGGGACGCCGCTCGACGATTATGCGATCCGGCTTTAGCATGAACCGCGAAATTATTCCGTCATCACCGCATCCGCCCAGGAAGAGGGCGATCCCGGCCACGACCAAAATGGTACGCATTTCTATCCCGATGCCGCAGCGATCATCGCAAGGGAAGTTGGTCAGCTTCCGCCAGAGAGGCGACCATCTCCGCGTGCAGTGCAACCAGCGTCGTTGCCGCGGCAGCACTCGAGCTCTGCATGACAATCGACATCAAGATCCCCACTCCGGCGAGAACCCATTGCCAACCGAAGCCGTTTCCGCCAATTGCATCGAGGTTCCAGGAAATTCGATGCCGATGAAAAGCAGCCCAAAGCCGGCGAGGATCGCTCCCAGTGCGCGCGTTCTGCCTTTGGCGATCAGCCAGAGAAAGGCGCCGATGCCGAGCATCGGCAGAGCTCCAGCGGAAATGCTCACGCGAAAACCAAAGATCGCGACGAGCCACGGCGTTGATGTCGTGCCGAAAGTCGCGCCGACAATCACCCCCACCGCCTGCGGGAAGGTAACCAATCCGGTGCTGACAAAGCCGATGACGGTCAGCGTTGTCGCGGTCGAGGATTGAATGGCCACTGTGAAGAGTGCACCCGATACAATCGCACTCAACCGGCCGGCAACAAGCGTCTGCAATGCCCGACGCAGCGAGTCACCCGCAAGTCCCTTCAGACCTTCCGTCAGATGGTGGATCCCGAGCAGGAACAGGCCCAGTCCACCCAAGATCGTTATGGCGGCGGAGGCGTTCATCAACTCCCTTTAGTGCCGAGCCTTATTTTGCTCGGTGTCCTTTGGTCGATCGGCGAAGCCTTGACCGTATCGGATCCGTAGCGTCTGCGGTCGACTATGAGCCGCGTCGTCTGCTGTTAAAGCGCCCGCTTGGTAACATTTCCGTAATAAACAAGGACAAGCTGAGCGGTTGTCAATGGAATTCTACCTCACCGGGCATTATCAGGCCGCAGGTGGTGTCGATTGGGACGGCGAGCATAGTCTCGCGACCCACAGCGCGAGACAATAGCGCTAGATCCCAATACCCTTAGGCGTGCCGCCGGATACCGCTTACAATTCTTTATCAATGGCCTAGCTTTGCCGACAGGGATCGGGCTGGACCAGATTTTGCCGAGCTGTCATGGTTGCACCCGCGGCAAAGTATCTATCCCGCGTCCAATCCGAGAAAGACGACGCCCAGTGGCAACCACCAGAGCCGACAGCTCCAGCCGCAATATCGTTCTCATCGACTTCGCATTGCAGGGCGGCGGGGCGCACGGCGCCTTTACCTGGGGCGCTCTCGATCGCCTGCTGGAGGAGCCTTGGCTGCAGATCGACGGCATCTCGGGGACCTCCGCGGGGGCCATGAACGCCGCCGTGCTTGTCGACGGTCACGCCAAAGGCGGGGCGGATGCAGCGCGCTCCGCACTCGAGACGTTCTGGCGTAGCGTATCGCGAGCAGCTTTGCTGAGCCCATTGCGCCGCAGCTTTCTCGACGTGCTTCTCGATCGTTGGAGCTTGGACCATTCGCCTGTCTTCGTCGCAATGGACATGATGGCGCGGTTGTTCTCGCCTTACGACCTGAACCCCGGAGGGTTCAATCCGCTGCAGAAAATCCTGGCGGAGTGCATCGATTTCGAGCGGCTCGGGCAGGCGCCGATAAAGCTGTTTATCACCGCCACGAATGTCCGCACCGGCCGGGGCCGGGTGTTCCGCAACCGTGAGATTACGCCAGAGGTGCTGCTCGCTTCGGCGTCTCTGCCGACCATGTTCCAGGCCGTCGAAATTGAGGGCGATAATTATTGGGACGGCGGCTATTCCGGGAACCCCACCATCACCCCCCTAGTAAGGGAATGTAAGTCACACGATACAATTCTGATACAGATCAATCCCGTCGAGCGCCCCGGCACGCCAAAGACCGCCCGGGAAATTCTCAATCGCCTCAACGAGGTCTCCTTCAATGCTGTTCTGCTGAAGGAGTTGCGCATGATTGCGCTGCTGCGGCAAATCGCCGATCCCGGCGATACTGAAGGCGCTCTGTGGGCAGGCATGCGCATTCACCGCGTAGCGAGCGACCTAATGGTCAATCTTGGCTATTCCTCGAAACTCAATGCCGAGTGGGATTTCTTGTCCATGCTTCGCGACGCCGGACGACGCGCCGCAGAAGCGTTCCTCGCGGCCCATAGCGGCGATTTGGGCCGCCGTTCATCCCTTGATCTCGACGTGCTGTTGGAGACCGTGTGAGGCAATGGGATTGTTCGGCATCCTGCTCGGCCTAGCGCTACTCGTCTGGCTGGCATATCGCGGTTGGAGCATTCTGCTGCTGGCCCCCGGGGCAGCGCTCATCGCCGCTGCATTTGCCAGAGGGCCGCTGCTCGCCTACTGGACCCAGACCTTTATGGACAGCGCCTCGCGCTTCGTCGCGCAATTTTTCCCACTGTTCCTGCTGGGAGCCCTGTTCGGCAAGCTGATGGAGGACAGTGGTTCCGTCGCAGCAATTGCCGACTTCATGACCAAACAGTTGGGGCCGCAGCGCGCCATACTAACCGTCGTGTTGGCCGGCGCGCTGGTCACTTATGGCGGCGTCAGCCTGTTCGTCGCGTTCTTTGTGCTCGTCCCGATGGCGCAGGCCCTGTTCCGCACCGCGGTGATTCCCAATCGGTTGATACCCGGGGCCATCGCCCTGGGAACATCCACATTTACGATGTCGGCGCTGCCGGGGACCCCGGCAATCCAGAATGCGATCCCGATGCCATTCTTCGGCACGACGCCGCTGGCGGCTCCTGGGCTCGGGATCATCGCCTCGGCGATCATGCTTGTTTTTGGCCTCTGGTGGCTGGGACGCGCCGCAAATGCCGCCCGCCGAAGGGGCGAGAGGTTTAATCTAGCCTCTTCCGCTCCCGCCGATGAAGCTGCCGAAAACGAAATCGTTCGCCTGCGCGCCACCACGGCGCGCGAATTCGATCCGGCTGAAGTCCATCACGGCCGCCCTAGCCGGGAGACGCCGCCGATCGTCCTGGCAGCGCTCCCGCTCCTTGCGGTGGTGAGCGTCAATGTGCTGATGTCGCTGGTCATTCTGCCGCGCCTCGATGTTTCGTTTCTGGCCGAGGAGCAGTTTGGCGCGACTTCGCTCTCTGCCGTCGGCGGCGTCTGGGCGGTGGTGACCGCTCTTGCCGCCGCGATCGTGGCTGTCATTGCTGTCAACCGCCGGCGCTTGCGAGGTCTGCGCGAAACCATGGATGCCGGCGCCAATGCGTCGGTGCTGCCGGCGCTCAATGTCGCCAGCCTCGTCGGTTTTGGCGCGGTAGTCGCTGCGGTGCCAGCCTTCGCCATCGTTCGCAACTGGGTGCTGTCGATCGAAGGCGGACCGCTCGTTTCGCTGGCTGTTGCGACCAATCTGCTGGCGGCTCTCACCGGCTCCGCCTCGGGCGGTCTGACGATAGCGCTCGATGCGCTGGGCGAGACGTACATGCGCCTCGCTGAGGCGCACGGCATCGATCCGGCACTGCTGCATCGGATCGCCGTGATGAGCGCCGGCACACTCGACAGCTTGCCGCAGAACGGCGCGGTCGTGACCTTGCTCGCGGTGTGTGGTTCAACCCATCGTGAAAGCTATTTCGACATTGTAATGTCCGCGATTGTCGGCCCGATAATCGCGCTCGCGGCGGTGATCGCGCTCGGCTCGGCTTTCGGGTCATTTTGAGATGGAGACTCGATTTCTGGATTCTGACGATCGTTTCTCTATCATCTAAGAGGAGGGGAGGCATGATATTGAAGGGGTGGACCGCTGCGGCCGCACTGGTATTGCTCGTGCCTTGTGCGCCACGTGCTGCGACCGAGGCGAATTTCGGCGCCAGCACGACGGGCGATCTGGTCGAGCTTTGCAGCGCGACGCCTGACAACGGGATGGGGACCGCCGCCGACAACTTTTGCGAAGGCTACCTCCAGGGCGCTGTTACGGTCGAAATGCTGAACATGGCCGCGTTTCGCGGACCGAAACTGTTCTGTCTACCGAACCCCCCGCCGACACGCGCGGCGACGATGAGCGAATTCGTCAGTTGGGCACGCGCCACACCGGATCGCATGGCCCAATCATCGACCGATGGGTTGTTCCGCTTTCTAAGCGAACGCTACCCTTGCCCGCCATCGCGCTGAATCAACAAGGGGCATCGCATGAAAAAGTTTTTGCTCGTCGCCGCTCTCTCTTTGCCGGTCATCGCCTGTGCCGACATGAACCCGACCCAGCAGCGCGCGCTCACCGGTACGGCCGCCGGCGCTGGTGTCGGCGCAGTATTTGGGGCGATCGGCGGAAACGCGGGGCTCGGCGCCGGGATCGGCGCCGGAGCCGGTTTGCTAGGCGGCCTGCTCGTCGATCAGTCCCGCCGCTCTCAGGATGCAGCATTCCAGCAGGGATACACGGCTGGGCGACAGCGGGGCTCACCAAGCCCGCCCCAGTGAACGAGGAGCGGCCGACGGCCGCTTTAACGTCGCCCTTGCCAACTCCCTGTCATCCAAACGGTGTTGTCAGGTTAACTTTTCGCGATCAGAAAAGCCCGAAGCAGGGACGCGCGATTACGCTACCACGACTGCATTCCGCCATTCGCTCGCCGCCTCGGCTCGGAAGGTCCGCAGCGTCGATCGCGATACGAGATGGCGTTGAAGGTTGAAGGTGTTGTGAACGGCGGCATGCATGCTGAGGAAGCGCTGAGCGGATCGAGCCGATTTGAACCGCTGCATCTTGCGCTCTCGTCGCCGTACAGGCTGATGCGAGTTCTCCGCCCGATTGTTGCTCCGAAGCCCCTGTTCGTGCCGACAGCTCAGTCGTAAGCGCCGCCGCGCATCAGCGGTTTTGGAGCCGATAGCGGAGCCAAACCACGCCGCCCTCCAGCACCTCGGTACTCACCAAGGTCATCGCGGTGATCGGCGCCGCTACGCCGGCATCCCTGTCGCTCGAGTCGAAGATGCTCGGCGCGCCCTTTGCGCCGTCGACGGCGGGGCAGATCGCAAGGCTGATCTCGTCGATCAGGCCGGCCCGTAGAAAGGCTCCGTTCGAGCCGCCGCCACCTTCGAGCAGCAGGTGTTCGATCCCCAGCGTGCGGTTCAAAATCTCCAGCACCAACGCCAGATCGAGCTCCTGCTCGCCGGCGAAAATGTAGGAGATGCCATCCTGGCGAAGGCCCGCCAGATGCGCGTCGGAGACCTGCTCGGTCAGCACCGCGACGACCGGGTCGCCGCCTATATCAGACCGCCCCCAGGCGATCTTGCCCTGGGCGTCGAGTGCGATGCCGTAAGCTTTCGCTCCGCGCCGCGCGAACCAGGGCTCCCGCGGATAGGTCTGATCCGTGTGGCTAGGGTAGGTCTGCGCCTTGGCGTATTCGCTGCCGGTGACGCGGCCGATCAGCCACGAGCCGCCGCCGAGCTCTTCGTGTATGCGCTCGAACAGCCCCGCCATGCGGTTTTCGCTCGGCCGCCAGCGACTGCCGAGGATGCGGCCGTCGACGCTCGAATTCATGTGGCAGATTACATAGGGCTTCATCTCGCATCCCCTGCTGCCACCCGTACTCAGGCGGGACGGCTCCAGCCCACCCAGTTGCACACCGCTTCGCCCATGACGAGCTCGAGGTCGCGGCCCTTGAGCCATGGCAGCTCCTCGGTGAACACCGTCACGCATTGCCGCCATGAGCACGGCATCCGGGTGATGTCGGTGCCCCAGAACATCCGCTCGGGGCCGAACGCGTCGAAGCAGCGGTGCAGGTGCTCGTGAAAGCTGCGGAACGGATAGGCGTCCTCGGCATAGCCCGCTTGACCCGTCGCCTTGACCGCGACGTTCGGGTATTTGGCGAGTGCGAGCAGCTCTGGCTGGAACCGATAGGCGGCCTCGCCTTTGCTGCCCGGCGGTACCGCCATGTGGTCGACGATCAATTTGAGGCCAGGGTGGCGCTCGGCGATCTGGCCGACGATCGGCAGGAACAACGCGGCGGCTAGCGCCACCGGCACGCCGGCCCGCTCGGCCGCGGGCCACAGCCAGTCGAGCGTCCCGTCGGTCATCCACTCCCGCTTGTGCCGCTCGTTGAAATAGAAGCGCAGCCCGACCATGCCCGGCCGCTCCTTGCGCTGGGCGACGAGGTCGCGGCCGTTCGGGTCGTCGAGATAGAACCAGCCCATGATGCGGAAGCGATCGGGATATTTCCGCACTGCTTCCATCGCCAGCTCGTTCGAATCCGGGTCCCACAGCACCGGGTGGATCAGCGCGCGGTCGATGCCGGCTTCATCCATCGCGGCGATCGCCTCCTCTGCCGAGTAAGGCTCCTGGCGGTGCGGCGGCGATGGCGTGCCCTTTTCCCAGAGATGAATCTGCGCGTCGACGATCAGCATCTGGCGTACCCTTTCGATCCGAAGATATCAGCTGCCCTAGAATACGCTGATCGCTAAAATCTGCTGATAGCGCCCAACGCGGTTTCAGAAAGGGCCGCCTACGGCGCAGAGCGGCCGATAGAGCCGCGATCGACGCCCGACCGGAACTGCCCCGAAGGCGATCTCCGCGTCACCGGAAAAGATCGGCGGCTAGGATGGAAACCAGACCGTGGACGGAACGCCTTCGAGCGACGCCGTTCGCCCATACCGTTCAAAGGTCGGGTTTGAAGTAATCGCGTTGGCGGGGCCAGCAATCCGGGGGAAGGCGCTGGCTCGCTATCAATTACCAACTGCACGTCCCCGCGCACGGATCTCGGATGAGGAGATGTCAAAGCGGAAACGGTGCTCTGGGATTTCGGTGAAGAGATCGGCATAACGCCGCGGCACGGGGATGTCGTTCAGGGCGCGTACGCGCACCAGATCGGTGCCCGCCGGCACCGGCTATATCTGCCCAGTATAACGCCGTACCGCAATCACCGATAGAGCCTAATATTGCGCTTTGCTGCATCTGCAGCAAAGCTGCGCCTAAAGTCCCGCATTGGTTGTAGCGCCCGCGCGCGTCGACGATGCGCGCCGGACTCTCGTGAACCGAGCCGCCTCGCGGCGTCTCGACAACCGCCCGTCTCGCGCGCGCAACAGAAAAGAGATCAGGAGTAAGCAACTGATATTCCTAGATTCAGGATCTGCAAAACAGGTGAAAACAGGACGGAAAAACGCAACGGCGGCAATCTGCGACATCGGCTGGCTCCAGGTGGCAAGCGCGTCGGGGACGAAAGCAACGATATGGGTTCACGGTATGTTCGCTTCAACGCCGGATCCGATGGCGCGCCGGAGGAATCAGCCGTCGGCAAAGTCACTGCGAGCCCGCGCCTCCTTTCTCCGCGTCGCGAGGGAAGCGGTAGCGACGCCAGCAGCCCCGCTACCTGGTCGACCGGCACGATAGCAGCGATCGGAGCGACACGACGGCACAATTCGGGCAGCTGAGCGCGGGCGCGCGTCAACGGTACCTGTGGGTCCATCGTTCCAATCGAATGTTGTACAACTCGGGGGAGTTGTACAACATGATGCGTGTGTCTCATCCGCGTCTCAGTCGGGCGCGCCAAGCATCAAACAGCCGTCGGATCGGCATCCGCGGTCCGCACCGCTTGACGGGTGAGTAGGAATATTCTACCTGTCTATCTACCTTGACACCAACAATATGCCTCTCAGCATCAAAGATCCCGAGACCGAGCGACTTGCCCGTGACCTTGCGCGGCGCACCGGTGAGAGCATCACGGTCGCCACTCGCAGGGCGCTGCAAGAACGTCTGCGCCGTGTCAGAGGCGCAGAGCGAAGGTCGCTTCTTCTAGCGGACCTCGCGGCGATCCGGCGCCGATGCGCCGAACTTCCCGTGCTTGACCCGAGGACACCGGAAGAAATCATCGGCTATGACGAAAGTGGGCTGCCGCGGTGATGGTAATCGACACCTCGGCGATCGCTGCCATTTTGTTTGACGAGCCGGATGCAGCCGCATTGGAAGGCAAGATCGTCGATGATCCTGTACGGCTTATGTCAGCCGCTACATTCCTGGAGGCAACCATCGTCATTGAGGCGCGCCTGGGCGATCCCGGAGGCCGTGAATTCGATCTGTGGCTGCACCGGGCAGAGGTCGAAATACTCCCGGTGGACGCCGAGCAGGCTGACATGGCGCGCCGTGCTTGGCGGCGTTTTGGCCGGGGCAGACATCCTGCCGGGCTCAACTATGGCGATTGCTTCTCCTATGCGCTGGCGGCCACGCACGACGAGCCATTGCTGTTCAAAGGCGACGATTTCACGAAGACTGATGTGAAGGTCTGCCCATGAGGCCCTCGCGCGATTACCCCGGATGTAGCGTCACCCGCGCGGCTGCGATCTCCGCGATGATGGGATTTTGCACCGGTAAGTGCTTTGGCCGCCCCTCATTCCCACTCTACTATTTTGATCCGCGGTAATGCATTGATCCAGCAAGGCAAATTTTCTCCGCGCGCGATCGAACACTGTGCGCCCGATCCGTCAGAAATTTACGCTCTTGAATTCAAAGGAAAAATTGAACGATTCGGCAACCGCTTGGTTTCAGCGACTATCGGCATCAATCGGGCGGGTTTCGACGCTTCTTGGCTGCGCCTCCGCGATCTGCCTCACTGGAAAAAGACCGTCATGGACAGCAAAAACCTGAGCGATATGGCCACGCATATCGTTGGCGAGTCGACACCGAACGCCGGCGCCGAACGGCTCGATGGCGATGCTACACCCGCAAAGCCACCCTCGCGGAGGTTGAACCGGCGTTTGCTGCCACACCCCGCTGATCCTTGCCCGATAGGTCGACGCCGAATGTTTGGGCTAAACCCGCGGCTCCGGTCGCAGTCAATTGCAGCGTGCGGCTGTCACGCTCACGGGTGAACCATTCGCGTTCCAAGCAACGGCGCCAGATGGCCGCGCCAACGACGCCAGCGACGTGATAGCGGCGCTCGCTCCAGTCGAGGCAAGGACGACAGAAAATCCGTTTTCTAGGAGCACTTTGCTCAATGCCGAACGCGGTCAGAAAGACTACGCCCGCTTCCGTCAATTCGCCGCCTTCCTCACTGAGCACCATGTGTCCACGGGCGACGAGGGCATCAGTAATCGCAACGCCGACCTGGCCGGCCAAGTGATCGTAGCAGGTGCGCGCAAAGCGCAGCGCTTCATCTTGAAGCGACCGTGGTTGATAGCGCGCCGGCACCTCGATTGCCGCGACGGCTATGATGCTTTCCAGCATCCGGGCGACCAACGGCGAGGCAATGCGGAAATATCGAAAACGTCCTTGCTTGGTGACGGCAACAAGCCGTGCCTCGACGAGCCTGATTAGGTGCTCGCTCGCTGTAGGAGGCGAGATGTGGGCGAGGTAAGCAAGCTCGCGGCCAGTCAAGGCTTGGCCTCCCATCAGGGCAGCCAGAATTGTCGCACGCGCAGTGTCACCGACGAGCGCCGCGACCTCGACCAGATTTGCGGCGGCGACCATGGGCGACTCTACCGCTGGGGCCTTACGACCTGCAAGGCGTGAGAGTTCGGCACTGGCCGAACCGATGGTCCTCAATACCCTCCGATTAGCGCCCTAAATTTTCGCTGCAAAGAGCAATTGCGAACCGTCACCAGAGGCCCTTCATGCACGACATCGCTTTCTACCTGCCGAACCTGACGCTCGCTTTCGGCGCCTTCCTTCTGGGCATGATGAGTCCGGGCCCCAACGTTCTCTCGATCATGGGGACATCCATGAGTCTCGGACGCAAGCCCGGGTGTGCGCTGGCGTTCGGGATCGCCACGGGCTCGGTCGCGTGGGCGCTCCTTACCGTCGCCGGGCTCTCGATGCTGCTGGCCACCTATGCAGAAGCACTTATCGTCATCAAGATTTCGGGTGGTTGCTATCTGCTGTGGCTGGCATTCAAGGCCTTCCTTGCGGCCGGTAGGTCGCACGCGATCGACGCCCGCGGGCTCGCAGGGCGAACTCAGGGCCCGCTTGGCCACTACCTCCAAGGCTTGGCGATCCAGATGACCAACCCAAAGGCGGCGTTGAGCTGGATTGCGGTCGTCTCGCTGGGATTGCAAGGCCGCGCTCCCTTGTGGGTCGATGTGACTCTCGTTCTGGGAACGGGCGTGCTGCCGTTGTTGCTGCACTGGCTCTATGCCGTTGCCTTCTCGACGAAGGCCATGGTGCGGCTATACGGTAGGGCGCGAAGGTCGATCCAGACGGCGTTCGGCTGCTTCTTCTGCTTTGCGGGGGTGAAGCTGCTGACGGGTCGCCTCTAGCCTCTAGCGAGACGAGCGCCTCGTACGCCTGTCCGCGTGGACGCGACGTGGGCAGCTCGTAGCATGCGACTGTGCTATCGCCTTCGACCGCATTGAAACAAGCCAGAGTGAGGGGCCCGTGACCACGCGGGTAGTAATTCTCAAAACCGAGGAAAAGCAGGGCCGAAGCGGATCTTAGACGCTCGCAAAAGCAATGCGAGAACGATCGAGTTCTATCGCTGGGACAACATCGCAGCTGATACGCCGCTCTATCCTAATTTACTCCGCAGTACTCCTCCTACTCCCACTCGATTGTGCCGGGGGGTTTTGAGGTGACGTCGTAGACGACGCGGTTGATGCCACGCACTTCGTTGATGATGCGGGTCGCGGCGCGCCCCAAGAATTCGTGCGGGAACGGAAAGTAATCGGCGGTCATGCCGTCGGTCGACGTCACTACGCGCAACGCGCAGACGAAATCGTATAAGGGACCGATACCGTTCAAAGCTCGGGTTTGCAGTAATCGCGTTGGCGGGGCCGGCAATTCCGGGGAGGCGCGGGTTCGCTATGAATTAGCGACTGCATGTCCCCGTGCGCGAATCTCGGATGAGGAGGTGTCAACGCGAAAACGGTGCTCGGGGATTTCGGTGAAGAGATCGGCATAGCGCCGCGGCACGGGGATGTCGCTCAGCGCGCGGACGCGCCCCACCGTGTCGATGCGCACGGCCACCAGAAAGCTATTCCCAGAATTGGCGACTTCCTCGAGCGCCCCATGCATTCGGAGCTCGTCATCGCCATAATATTTCGGCGCAACCAGCCGCTCCGCCGTATCCGCGCCGATCACAAACGTCGTGCTCGGAAACAAGCGCGACTTTTCGAGGAAGGTGGGCGCTCGCGTCAGTTCGACCGGCGACTTCCAGGCGAATTGCGCGACCCGGTGTCTCACCGTCTCGCCCGCCAGCGGCGGCTTGTCGACGTTGGTGACAGAGATTTCGAATGCCAAGGGCTGCTGCCTCAATTCTTCGGCGACCCGCGCCAGCGACACATGTCCCTCGTGCATCGGGTTGAAAGAACCTGGGAACAGCACAAAGGGCGGCGGCGCCGACAGCATTATTTGGCCATCGGGCTGGACGGTGACGCGATCGAGCTCGCCCGCCAACAGCCGATCGATCGTGTCCCCGGCCGCCCCGGGCGCCTCCACCGCCTCGGCATACTGTTCATCCGCATCGAGGAGGCTCTGCGGCGAGGGTGCGGCAATCCCGCAGGCGCGCGCCAGCCACAGCACGATCGCGCGCGCAACGAGGTCTTCTTCGGCGGCGCGGTCGCGCCGGCCCTTGGCCAGCACGCACGTGCAGTGCGCGATCCCCGCGGCGTTGGCAAAGGCTATGTGAAAGCGATGCTCGCCTCTGCGCGGGCGGTCGCTGACCAGTGCCGCCGTAGCACCAAGGCCAACCAGATCGGGGGCCGCCGGCACCAGCCTAGCGGCGCGGGCCCGTGCAGTTCGTGCCATCGCAATTGCAGTGTCCGAACTGCCGGCCTGTGCCGGCACAAAGCCGAGAAACGTCGCAAGCGCCCGCTCGTCGTAGGGAACCTGCGCCTCGATCAGCAGCCGAGAGCCGCCGGGAACACGAAGCAACTCGCCGACCGCCCCACTGCCGCCCCCGGTGATCGCCAGTGCAGCCTTGCGGCCGGACGCGTGCAATGTGGAGATCAATTGTTGCCACGCAGCGTCCAACGGGCTCATGGTGCGTGTGCGGTCCGAAGCTGAAAAATACCTCGCGAACCGTGAAAGACAGTTCGGACAGAGTCAACAGAATGCGTGGGCGCCAGCAAAGCCGCCGAGGCCAGTGATGTCCGGCATGATCGGTACGGCGCGCGTCGGTGCACGAATGAGCCCCAAGCAAAGACTTGCCGTCCGCCAGATTGACAGCGCGCCGTTCCTCAGCGACCTGCGTAACTGGTTCGTGGGTCGTGTCATCGCGGCGGAGGGCGTTGGGGAGGGCTTGCTTGCCGACGTTGGCTTTGCCATCGCCCAGAATGGATGTTCGGGATGCTGACGCCGACTGGTCGGGTCATCAAGACAAACAGCCCGTGCACGATCGTGTTCGGTAGCGTGTAGCTTTGGTTCTTTGGCGCCCGGTCCCGGCCCTACAACGGCCGCTCGCTTGGTCGGACATCGGGGTCAATAATGTCGAGTCGCCCGGAGGATTCTCACCTCCGGGCGCTCCCAGATCCGTACGTGAACCTCTCGATTCATACGGCTCCCGATGTTCGGCCGTTTCCATGGCAGAGCTGCCAGTGGGCGAAGAGTGTTGGATTTACTCGGCGTAGCCGGTCAAACCAGTCTCGTGCCCCCTTGGTCTTCCGACGCAAACGCTTGAACTTGCGGCGCGCCCAGCGGATGACATAGAGATCGATCCTCTTCAGGGTCGGACGCAACTGCGTCTTGTAGAAGTGGCTGTAGTAGTTGATCCAGCCGCGAATGCACGGGTTGTACATCT
>Ga0306923_10003411_pt1 | contig 14932 bp, 9 predicted proteins | sample sta12Can44000108_FD_203841 | JGI IMG/M metagenome (GOLD analysis project Ga0306923, IMG submission 203841) | Lab enrichment of tropical soil microbial communities from Luquillo Experimental Forest, Puerto Rico - statanox.12C.anox.44.000.108 (v2)... | ecosystem: Environmental > Terrestrial > Soil... | reverse complement strand
TGTCGATATTTTTGCCCGGCGCATGGGCAAGAGAATTGATCATGTACCGGAGGAGACGATGGAGGCGTTCACTTCGTATTCTTGGCCTGGGAACGTGCGGGAACTTCAGAACTTGATCGAACGAGCCCTGATCCGGTCGAACAACGGAGTGCTTCCCAATCCTTTACCGGTATTGGTCAAGAATCCGGCGACGGTGACTCCTGTACCGGGCAACCTCACCGATTCCACGCGAGCCCTGATCCTGCAGACACTGCAGGCGGCAGGCTGGATCATCGGAGGGCCCGATGGCGCAGCCGCCCGGCTGGGACTGAAGCGGACCACTTTAATTGCAAAAATGAAGAAGCTCGGGATCTCACGACCAACGCGCCAAAACGCGGTGAACGATCTCAGCGAGAAACTCGAGAACGGGCAGTGGCAGCCGGTAATTCATTGAGATCCGTTGACCACCTTCGAATGTGCGGCAAGGCTACGCAGCCTCGTGTGCAGTGTCTTCGATTGGTAAGGTGAACTGAAATGTTGCACCTGGCCCGGAGTTGGCGGTGGCCCACAAGCGACCGCCGTGCGATTCGATAATCGACCGACTGATGGGCAATCCCATGCCGGTGCCTTGAGGTTTGGAGGTAAAGAACGCCTTGAAGATTTGTTCCGCTTGTTCTGGGTGTAATCCCACCCCCGTATCGGCGACCGAGACCAAAATTTGACGATTCTCGTCTTGCTGCGACCTGACCGTAAGTTTTCCTGGAGTGCCTACACCCTTCATGGCTTCGATGCCGTTGAGCATCACGTTCATCAAAACCTGTTGTAACTGTACTCGGTCTGCCATGATCTGAGGGAGACCGCTCGTAAGATCGCCATGGATCGAAATCGAATACCGGGCCGCCTCACCTCGCAGCAGGGCGATCAACTCTTGAATGACTTCATTTACGTCGACCGACTCCCGCTGGAGAACGTCCTTTTTGAATAGCGAGCCGATCCGGCTGATGATGTCAGACGCACGGGTTATATCTCTGACGAGTCTTGAAGCTGCTTCTTGCGCCTCGGCCAGGTCGGGCTGATCGCGAGAAAGCCATCGCAAGCAGGTTTTAGCGTCTGTCACCGCTGCGGAAATCGGCTGCTTGATCTCGTGCGCCAATGAGGCGGTCAACTCTCCCATCGTGCTCACCCGGTTGATGTGCGCAAGATCCGCCTGCGCCTGGAGTAATCTCTCGCGCTCTTCCTCCGCCCGCTTGTGCTCTGTCACATCCATCGCCATACCTAGGTATTGCACCAATTCCCCGGACGGGCCCAAAACGGGGCGGCCCACGGAATGGACGTACCTGACTGCCGTACGCGGAGGCAGAATCCGGAACTCCACGTCATAATCCGACTTCTCGGCTATGGCTCGATCTAATGCCGCTTGCCACTTGGCCCGGTCCTCGGGATGAACCCGCTGTAGGCGTTCTTCCCAAGTGGGCATACCACCTTGTGGGTCAAAGCCACATACGCGATACCATTCCTCTGACAGATACACCGCCTTCCTTCCAGCTACTTCCCAAACCCAACTCCCCACGTGCGCGAGTCCCTGCGCTTGTGCCAGATAAGCCTCGCTGCGCCGTAGTGCCTCCTCCGCATGCTTTCTTTCACTGATATCGCGGATAAAGCCGGTAAATACATGGTGCCCGTTCATGGTCACTTCTCCGAGCGAGACTTCCACCGGGAACTCCTGTCCATTTTTGCGGAGGCCGGTAAGCTCGGTACCCTGCCAGTTGATATGTCGCTGGCCGGTAGCCAGGTAGCGTCTGAACCCATTCTCGTGCGCCTGCCGCATGAATTCCGGCATGAGTACGGTCAAGGGTTTCCCAATCAACTCCGGCGGGTCGTAACCAAAGATTTTCATAGTGGCGGGATTGGCAAACCGAATTGCACCGCTCTCGTCCGCGGTGATCACGGCATCATTGGCCGTTTCAACAACGACGCGATGCCTCTCTTCACTGTAGCGACGCGCGGATTCCTCTTTTTTACGTTCAGTAATATCCGTCGCAATACCGGCAACAGCGTAGATCTCGCCCTCTGCATTGAACAGGGGGAACTTCTGGACGATGTGCGTGTGCAGCCCGTCTTCCTGGAGAGCGACCTCCTCAAATTCCATCGGAACGCCCGCGTCGAGCACCTTTCGATCGTCGGCTTGAAAGGCAGCAGCCTGTTCCGCTGAAAATATTTCATCATCCTTCTTCCTTCTGATTTGTTCTTCGGTGATACAGAAGACTCTTGTGAACTCCTTGTTGACATAGAGATACCGGCTCTGCCGATCTTTCAAGAAAATCAGGCTTGGGGTGTGTTCAAAAAATGCCTGTAACCGTGCCTCGCTTTCCCGCAGGGCCTCCGCGGCGCGCTTTTGTTCGCTCAAATCGAGTACGAAAGCGAGACCCTCATTTCCTCCTTGTTCGAACACTGCGGCACCGACCAGCACGGGCACGCGGCTGCCGTGTTTCCGGAAGAACTCCTTCTCATAGGGTTGAACACTGCCGACCTCTTTTAGCTCGGCCAAGGCGCGTCCGTCGCGGTCGCGCCATTCCCCAGGCGTCAGGTCTGTCCAGCGCATTCGACCTGAGACAAGATCTTCACGGCTGTATTCGAGCATGCGGAGAAGCGCCTCATTGGCCTCGACGATCTTGCCTTCAAGGTTCCAGACGAAGATCCCCATGACATTGGCGTCGACTAAGCGTCGGATTTTCGCCTCGCGTGCTTCGAGATCGGCGTAAAGACGTGTATTCACTAAGGAGATTGCAGCTTGGGAGGCAAGCAGTTTCAGCACTGCGATCCGCGTAGGAGTGAAGACGTGAGGAGCCAGGTTATTTTCGAGATAGAGCACACCGATGAGTTTGCTTTGGTTAATCAATGGCAAGCAGAGAATGGAACGCGCATGACGCTGCCGGATGTAGGTATCCGCCGAAAACGAACTGTCCGCCGTGGCATCGTTGAGGATTACACACTCCTGGGTGCGTAATACAAAGTGGACGATCGATTCTGGCACGGCGCGCTCCGCTGCTTCTCTCCGGCGCACAATGACACTGGCGCCGCTAGTGGTGACTTCTGCCTCGACCCGCAGATCATCACCTCGCGGAAGAATCAAGAGCCCTCGCTCAGCTCCTGCGTGCTCACAGGCTGTGCGCATGAGCGTGTCGATCAGCTTCTCCAGAACCATCTCACCCGAGACTGCTTGCGAGACTTTGATAACGGTGGCTAGATCCAGGAGATCGACCGACGCCACGATCGTGCTCGTCGGGCCGGGAGCCGGCTCTTCCTTTTTGAGGTGCGGATATAAGCGCTCGAGTTGCTTTACTTTGCCATCGGCTCCCCAACGGACATAGCCGTACCAGGCTTCCCGCAAATACGCATCCGCGATCCTGTCGAAACCACGCGCCGCGTAGAAGCGCGCGGCGACCTCGTAGGCGAGCGCCTCGTTGTGGACAAAACCGTTTGCGCGCGCCGAGCGGATCGCCTGTTCGTAGAGGCGCATCGCCTCGAATTCGCGGTCTTCTATTCGTGCGATCTCCGCGCCGACAAGCGCGGCGCGGTTTTCGAAATTCTCCGGGCAATTCTCCGCCCAGACTTCGAGCTGCCTGTGGTGGGCGGCCAGGGACTCGAAATGCTGCTGTCTCTGGTCGGGAGATGCAGAATCCCAGCATGCCGCGTGGGAAAGCGCACCATAGAAGTGAAACTCTGCTGTTTCGAATTGCGAGGGTGATGTCCAGAGCATCCGTTGCGCGGTCGATGCGGCAGCCACGGCTGAAGCATAATCACCGGCAAAGAAGCGGGCTTGCAGCTTTCGGATAGAATACCAGCGCCACTTAACCTCCACACCCGGCTCAGTTGACAGATGGTGCTCAAATCGAAGCTCATCGAACCCATCATGGCTGAAGCAGCCAAATCTCGGTGTTAACCCACGGAGGGTTCGGATAAGTCCGAGCTGGGCGGTGATCTGGTCAATGACGAGACCGAACCGAACCTTCTGCGCAAACTCGAGCCCATTCTCCGCCTCGCGTTGCACGTCGGCAAGCGAATCTCCCGCCGAGAGAAGGTTCGTGATCAGGTGGCTGCGGCTATAAGCCGCAAAGGTAAGGTCTCCGACCCGGTAGGCGGCATCGAAGGCGCGACGCACCAGATCGCGGCCAGTCTTGACATGTCTCGTCCATGGCAGGACGATATCTCCGAAAGACATATAGGTTCGAGCCTGAAAACGCTTCAATCCGCGTTTTTCGACCAGGTCATAGCCAAGCCGGCCGAATCGAGCCCCAGCCTTGTAGTTGCTGAAGCGCGGCCCGGCGATGATGGCAAACCATACGTAGGCAAAGCACGACCCGTCGCTATTGCCGTGTTGTAGACTAAGATTAACCATCCGACAGATGACAAGCGAAAGGAAATTCTCATCGGTAAACAAGGCCGGCGTCACGACCTCGGTCAGGACGTCCAGAACGTCGAGGAGATCCGGGTTTGTCATCAAGGGCAATTCAAAGAGTTCCTCTATTTCTCGGTTTCCGACCAGCGACCAGATTCGATCGTATTCGCGCTGTGCTTCGTCACGGGTCGGATGCGGCGACCAATCAGTGCCGCCGCGTCGCAGGTATTCAAGGCAGACATCCACGCTGCGGTCGCTCCGATCCAAAGTGGTGTAGAGCGTGAGGCGCAAACGTGTGACGACAGCGATATCATGGCTGCCCTTGGCACGTTGCGCCAGCATCGAAAGCCGATTTTCGGCCGCCGCCATATCTGCCGTCAGTAATTGGCACTCGGCCGTATAGATTTCGATATTGAAGATGAGCTCGTAGTTGTGGTCCCAACTCTCTTCGGTCAAAAATACCCGGCCCGCTGCGAGGTACTTAAGCGCCGACGCATACGCTGTCGAACTTTTCGCGCGCCTGCCCGCAATGAAATTCAACTCTGCGACCCGCTCACGTTCCTCAGCTGACGTGATGAGGTGAGAGCCGCGGTTGAGCTGACTGACGATCTCGAAGATCCCCTCCTCCTGCTTCTCTGGAGGCGTATATGCTGCCAGCAGCCTCCCTATCCGGAGATGGGCTTCGGCGCGCAATTTTTCCGGGATTAAAGAATAGGCTGCTTCCTGGACACGGTCGTGGAGGAACCTATAGGAATCCTCCGAGCGGAAAATGAGGCCCGCTCGGACCGCCTCCCAAAGCCGCCGGTGTATTTCCTCGTCTGAGTCCCGGTAAACTATCCGCAGCATTGCGAAGTCCGCGCTGTTGCCCAGGCAGGCAAGCTGCTGCAAGGCTTTCTGGGTTTCCGCCGGCAGGCGGTTCAACCTCCCAACCATGAAGTCCACCACATTATCGGTGTAACCTTTGGCGTGAATGCGATTCAGGTCCCAAGACCACCGCCCTTCGCCATGATCGAAGGTGAGTAACGCCTCTTCGGCAAGCGTAGAAATAAACTGATTAGCAAAAAATGGATTGCCCGCCGTCTTCTCGTGCACCAGTTCTGCAAGCGGAGTGGCGCACTCCGGTTTGCAGTGAAGGGAATCGGCGATCAGCTGTCCGAAATCGTCATGGCTGAGGGGCGCAAGTACGATCTCCTGCACTGCTGCTCCAGCTTTGCGGATCGCTTCGAGCTTGCACATCAGCGGATGGGCGGAATCGACTTCGTTGTCGCGATAGGCCCCGATCAACATCAAGTGCTGCACATCCGGCCGAGTCAACAGATCCTCGAGCAAATCGAGCGTCGCGGCGTCGAGCCATTGCAAATCGTCGAGGAACAGGGCCAGCGGATGCTCCGGCCGTGCGAATACGCTGATGAATCGCCGAAACACCAACTGGAAGCGGCCTTGCGCGTCCTGTGGCGGAAGTTCAGGGACCGGCGGCTGTTCTCCTATGATGAGCTTCAATTCCGGGACGAGATCCACAATGAGCAGTCCGTTCGGATCTAAAGCCTGATCAAGGGCGTTGCGCCATTTGCTCAGCTCCTCTTCGCTCTTACCCAGAAGTGGACGGATAAGGCTCTGAAAGGCTTGCGCCAAAGTTGCGTAAGGAATGTCGCGCTTGTACTGATCGAACTTGCCCGATGCAAAAAGACCATGGGGCGGAACCAGTGCCTTGTGAAGCTCATTGACAACGGAGGACTTGCCGATACCGGAGTATCCGGAAACGAGCACCAACTCCGGCCTGCCACCGGCTACAACACGGTCAAAGGAGACAAGCAGGGTATCGATCTCGGATGCTCGCCCGTACAATTTCTCGGGAATCAACAGTCGGTCTGGCGTGTCGTGTTCGCCAAGCGGGAACTCGTCGATGCGGCGCTGAGTTTCCCATTCAGCAAGACAGCGCCGAAGGTCACTCTCGGCGCCGGCCGCTGTCTGGTAGCGCTCCTCAGCAGTTTTGGCGAGCAGCTTCATGATGAGTGCAGAAACCTGGCCCGGAATATCCTTCAACCGCTCGCCAGGGGACACCGGTTGTCGAGCAATGTGGCAGTGCACCAATGCCATCGGATCAGAAGCCGAAAAGGGCAGACTCCCGGTCAGCATCTCGTAAAGGGTTACGCCGAAGGCGTAGAGGTCACTCCGCGAATCAATCGAACGATTCATTCGTCCGGTCTGCTCGGGGGCCATGTAGGGGAGCGTTCCAGCGATGAACTCGGGAGGTTCGGGCGACTGGTGTTCGCGCGGAAGGCGCGATGTGATACCAAAACCCATAAGCCAGACCTGACCGGTCCTGGGGTCAACGAGGACATTCGAGGGCTTCACGTCTTTGTGGATCAGTTCTCGCTTGTGTAGCTGGCCGAGTGCGGTTGCGAGGCCAATGGCGAAGCGCAAAACCTGCTTCATTTCCATCGGTCCGTGAATGAGCCGATTGAGAGGCTCACCCCCCGGATCCTCGAGCACAAGTACCCTCTGCTCGTTGTAATGGGATAAAGTGATGGGCCGAACTGCCCATGTTGCGTCCAGTTCGTTCCTGAACGAATATTCGTGCTCTATCTTCTTGAGGGTTTCGAGCGCGGGGCGTAATGAGAGAGGTGCCAGTAGGAGAACAGGCGGTGCCTCTGCCTGTTTCGAGTGGCCCCGGTACAGGATGAACTCCTCATCCTTACGGAGGGGTTCGAGCCCATATCCTGAAAGCTCCACGTTGTTTGTCCTCCCTTCACCAGAACACTTCATTGACGTTGGGAATGGCTGCCGCTATGTGCATGGAAATTGACTGATGACGCGTACAGTTGGGGGCCCTCTAGGACGGCAACCCGCTGAGAATTAACAGCGGAGAGTCGCGCTACATTCCGGTATTGCTTCTGAGTGCGATCCGTTTTCGAGAGGGTCAACCGAGCCACAACCAGCGGCGGCGAACCTGAAGAATTTCGGATCGAGTACATTGCGCCATGCACGATGGACGCGTGTGCGATGGCAGCTGATGGCGCTGCCCGAAATGCCGTGGCGGGCCCATGTACAACGGAGTACGGGCCCTGCACCGAAGGAAAAAAGAAAATCGTCAGGATAGTGAGAACCAGCACCACAGTCAGTTCGCATCCAGTGCGGCTAGAAATCACCGGTGAATCGACTGCTCGCCTTCTGGCCTTGCCAATAGCCATCGCACCCCGCTTGACCGACGCTGGTCGTAGAGAAAATCGAACCCGTGTCGGGAAAGAGCGCAGCTCACTCGAAGCAGGAAACAGGTAATAAAAGTGTACGCTGTGGGTTCGGGTTCTGGCAAAGCTCCCATCCGGTTCGGGCGCACGACATAGGAATGGTGTGAGGGGAAGGGCGCTTCTTGTTTGTTTTTCCTACGGCATATTATGCCGTAGGATAGATCCATGAAAATTGACCCTGCGATACCTTCGTCGGTACGTGAGCTGGCCGCAGTTTTGTCTCAACCTAAACCGATGCGCCGGGGGTCGGTCTCCGAGCGCACCATGAAATGCGGGAAAGCAAGCTGCCCTTGCCAACAGGATCCGAAAGCGCGTCATGGCCCTTATTACAGCTTGACCCGGCCGATGGCCGGCCAGACCCAGTCCCGGTATCTCAGTCTGGAACCAGCGAAGCTGGCGCGGGAGCAAATTGAGCAAGGGCATAAGTTTCGGAGCAGGTGGAGCAGTATCGGGAGGCTTGTGAACGATGGGCGGATGCCCAACTGGAAAGTTCCCAGGCAGCTTCCCCCGAGGCCGCCGAAAGAGGGGGCTCCAAACCGACCTCAAAAAGGAAATCGTCCAGGAAATCGAAATCCTCTTAGGGCGCCAGTCGATCACCGATTTGGATTTGGAAGCTGTCGAGATGGCGGCGCGGCGCCAGGCTTTGCAGTTGGCAGCGCGTGCGCTGGAACAACGGCTAAACACCGACACCAGCGATCATGTCGGACCGGAATTGCCCTGCCCCTGTGGAGGATGGGCAAAGTACCATGGCCGTCATGAGAAGACCTTCGAAAGCGTACTCGGAGCCCTGCACCTTGAGCGGGCCTACTATCACTGTGAGCAATGCGAGAGCGGGTTCTGCCCGCCGGACCGGACACTGGGGCTGGAATCGTTTTCGCTGACGCCCGGCGTTCTGCGCATGACGGCGAGCGCAGCCGCACTGGTGAGTTTCGAAGAGAGCCGTGGGCTGTTGCACGAGCTGGCGGGAGTGGAAGTCAGTGCGAAGCAAGTGGAACGAGCGGCCGAGGCCCTGGGAGCCGAGATCGCCGTCGATGAACAGCAACAAGTCGAAAAAACGGGGGAAGTAGCTCCTACCGCTCCCACTATGTACTTGGGCATGGATGGCACGGGGGTGCCGATGCGCGCCCAAGAAGTCAAGGATCGCGCGGGCAAGCAAGCGGACGGATCGGCCAAAACCCGCGAAGCCAAGCTGGTCACCATCTGGACGGCGGAATCGAGGGATGGGGAAGGCAAACCGGTACGCGATCCAGGATCGGTTACCTATTCGGCCGCGATTGAAAGTGCAGCCACTCTGGATACTAGCGCCGACCTGTCGGACTTCGCAGCGCGCGTCGAGCGCGAGGCAAACCGCCGCGGTTTCACCGAGGATTGAAAGCCCAAGCGCATGCGGGCAAGCAATGACTAGTACGGTGGCCGATCGGATGAGGGCGTGTTGTCTTTCACCAGCCAGCCACCAATAGGCAAACGTAAGCGTGCCCGTTCCAACTGCAATGTAGAAAAGAAGTGCTGCTGCGCGGTCAGCCAGGGCCTGAGCGCGCGAGCCCGAAGCCTGCGCGGCGGCGACCAGCCGCATGATGCCCGAAAGTTTCGTCTCCTCCCCGATAGCTCTCACGCGTACCCGGAGGCTTCCGCCTGCGGCAACCGTTCCGCCCACTACCGCGGAGCCGGTTGCCTTGGGAATCGCTCGCGATTCGCCGGTGATCAACGACTCATCGACCTCGGCCGTGCCCTCCACCACAACGCCATCAGCAGGCACACGCGATCCAGGGCGAACGAAGACCACGTCGTCTACGCGCAGAGCTGCGAGAGGCACTTTTTCGATTCCTGACTCGGTTATCCGCTCGGCGCTATCCGGCAGCAATGCAGCCAGCGCGCTGAGAGCTCCCCGAGCTTGGGTGACCGCCCTGATCTCCAACCAGTGGCCCAACAACATCACGCTGATTAGTGTGGAGAGCTCCCACCAGATGTCAACTTGGAATAAACCGAGAGTCGCAGGCGAGGGAAGCGGCAAAAGAGACCACGATTGCCAGGCTGATTAGGGTCATCATGCCCGGCTGGCGAGCAGAAAGTTCTCCGCGTGCACCCTGAATAAAAATCCTTCCGCCGTACACGAAAATGATCGTGCCCAGAATAGCGGGCACGAATCGCGATCCGGGGAACACGGGAGCGTGGTAACCAAGCCACTGCTGTACTTCAGCTGACCAAAAGACCACCGGGAGCGTAAGGACCAGACTCAGCCAAAATCTGTTGCGAAACATCATCGCGGAGTGTCCAGCGTGTTGATTGTGGCTCGAGTGTACCACCGCATTCGTGGGGGGCGCGCCCGACATTCCGTGCATCTCGCGTACAACAGCGTTCCCCTTTTGGCCAGCCGTGGAATTGGCTTTCATCTTCCGTCTCCTCGGATGAGTTCAACTCATCTACCCCGAATTTGTCGACACCAACGCTGGCGGAACATGGCACGGCTAAACGGCGGTGCGCCCTACGTCGACGGCGAGTTTTGCAAAGTTGACACATTTTGGGAATAGCGGGACTGGTTGAATTCTTGCGAGATACCCGCTCCGTGAGAGAACTGGGCGCATCACGGTGCCATGATCAATCGTTGGCAGGCGCCATACTTCTGCAGTTCCGGGGCTCTCCACATCCTGGTCCGCAAGCATCGCTCTAGCCCAAGCTTGCCCAGTCTTCGATAACAGCGACGCGCGGGCTTTCGATGAACATTCTCAACTCGATCAGTCAGCACTTCGCAAAAGCGGAGGTTCTGGCCCATGCGTTGCTTTCACCTCTATGGTCCGAGGCGCCGATCGAACTCGCAGTCTGACTACCGATACGATCAATGCGTCGGGGGAACGCTTCGGCTTCGCCATGATATTTGTCGTACTGGCTAAAGCGCTTGCACACAGGATGCCAGGCCGTAAGAGTAGGTTTCAGCGGATTCCGAAGCAACTGTGAAATGTCGATGTCAATCAGACGACTCGTGGCGGCATATAGACATGGCCCGAATACTATGCCGCGCCTGTGCCGACTGTCGGCTCCTCGGCCCTGACCAATGGCACGTTGACAAGGTGTTCACTTAAGAACCATGTCTGGAGCTCATTGGTGCGGAGCACTTCACTGACGGCTAGGTCATTGGTGCCGTCGTCGCCAAGTTGGGTAGCGCGACGCGCTAGAGTCCGAGACTCGCGAATGATGACCTGGTGAGCATCGACTAACCGTGACAATTGAACGCGCACTTCCTCGCGGCCACGGGGAGGCCGTTCGATTTGAGTCTCTTCGGCCACATCAGCGGCCATTGCCAAGCTCACACCGCCCAGCAACTGGATACGTTCGGCAATTGAGTCGACCAGTTCAACCTGTTCGTCGTAGTGGGGACACCGAGCACCTACATGCGTTTCATTCCCGTAGCTCAGTTTGCCATAATAGCTTCGGTTCCTGGTCTTCTTCGTTTCGCGCATGCACGATGCAATCAGATAGAACCCGCAAGCACCAAGCGGATGGTGGCAGACACAATGTTTTTAGAATAGAAAATGCAGATAGTGGTAGCGAAAGCAAACTGAACGATACCGCTAGCCAGTCTCCGAATCGACAAGAAACTCGACCACGCTGCTGCTCGACGTCCGCGACAATAGGGCTGATGCTGTCCCGGGCGAGCGCTCTCTAATTCATTTGCCGGAGCCGGAGCTACTGCCTTTTCCAACATTGGATTCTCGGTACTCACTGCTTCCTCTCGGGAACCGAAGCCCAGCCCAACTATGCTCTGTTCCGCAATGAGGGCACGCAGCGTCCGTTCATCTGTGTATGCAAGGACTAGTCGTTCGGGCGGATCCGTGATGCTCGATAGCTGTATGACCGCATACTGTAGTTTCGTGACTTGAAGCAAAGCATTCATAACTAACGCGGCCTGATCTCGTGCTTTGAGGCCTATGCCTTTTGCGTTTGCAAGTGCGTTTCCAAATGTGTCCGGGACCGAAACTGACTGACGTTTGCTCGCGAAACTGCCGGCGTCTCTGGAAGAGGGCGATTATGTGTCGCTTGGAAGAAGGACCAAAGCAAACGCAAGCGGGAGGATAGGCAAGGCCCGTTAGGACCGATATGCGAGTCAGAAAATGCCATCGATGGCACCGAAGCGGCAAGAGATGACCGTCGCATGACAGTGTGGCCATGGATTGACACCTGAAGTCAGTCACTCCTTGCTGGAGGTTCAGTTGGACTATAGGAGCTCAATCGTTGCGGAGATTATTTGAAGTTTGCAGATGCTTGTCGTCTTTGAGAGAGTGGCACAACGCTGGCAAGGATACCCGCTAGTATGGCAGCCAACCCCCACAATCCACCACTCCACGAATGACCAAGTATTGCGTCCAGAGACAGCGCGCCAGGACCTGTAAACGCAACCGTCAAAGCTGCGACAGACAGAACAAATGTGTACTCGAAGCCGCCACTCGTGATGAAGAAGCCTTGTTTTATGTGTGCGCTAAAGGCAGCAACGATCATCACAGCGAAGATAATTGCCGCCGATAAAGGTGTGACGAATCTGGAGGCCAGAAAAACACCGCCGCCGGTTTCGGCTAGTGCAGCCAGCGAAGCGTAACTACGTCCCGGTTGGAACCCTAGCGCCTCGAAAAGCTATCCGGTTTTTGCGAGTCCCTGCCCGCCAAACCACCCGAGCAACATCTGTGCGCCGTGTGCCGCAATTGTTAAGCCTATCGCCAAGCGAAGAAGGAGAAGACCGATGTCCATATGCTCTCCATGTTTTCAAGGGATCAGATCTGATCTCTGCATCGCAAGTTCGCTACCAGTGTGAGCGTGCTCATCATCCGCGTGCAGGGCGATTTTTGAGATTCGATACGTCACCGCCTTCCGTGGAGTTGCCCTTGAAGCTTGATGTTGCTCTCCTAGGAGAGGCTCTCGTCAATCGACTGCGGAAAAGATTATATCGCTTGCATGCGACAACGGTGGCGGTCCCTGTCATCCATGCGACGGACGTCTCGTCAATTCGTGACGGCAGAGTGTCACAAGGAGTGCGATCCGAATCGGCGGTCGCCAGGTATCGCAAGCAATCCCACAGCATGCGCTCTCATCGATGCCTTCTCGTTTTGGCAAAGCAGGTGCACGGACAATGCTCGCCATGGGACGAAACGACACAGACAAGAAACAGCTATCGCACGAGTTGAGAAATGCATTCCGAAAAGCAATATCGAGGGGCAGCAACGCAAAGATCGCTATTCGCCCGCGCTCGCTCCAGTGTTGGGCGATCAAGAGAAGTACGTTTCTCGGCGCCATCCTGTCCCTGATATTCGCCATCCCGGCATTTCCACAAGCGAATGGGCCGTCTGCCCTCGGCGCAGCAAGCGCCGCCACCGCTCCCGACCCCGAGCCTTGCGGAGTTTAAGAGCAGCCAGCAACGCTACTTGCTCGGCGACTGGGGCGGCAAGAGAACGTCGCTGGCTGAAAAAGGCGTCACCTTCGATTTCTTCTACATCTCTGATATGCAAGCAAACCCCACTGGCGGAAGGCAGCAAACTCAAGCTGGGTGGGAAAGAGCTCGTGGAACCATCGACATTAATTTCAATCGTTTCATCACGTGGCAGGGCTTCAGTTTTCACGCTACGTGACTCTGGCAGTCAGGTGTCGACCTGGGGGCAAAGATTGGAACCCTTGCCAATCCGAGTGATCTCGTAAGTGCTCACACAACGCGCCTCGATTCGTTCTGGCTGCAGCGATTATTCCTGAACAATAAACTCAGGGTTCGAGCCGGCCAGTTGGCAGGGTTGGATTTTTACGGCAACCAAGAATACGGTGGCTCATGGCTCATCGAGCCGATGGGTTACGCGTTCGGTAACCTCTTTAGCTCCACATACGAGTCGTTCAATCCTGCAGGTACACCTGGGGCCGAGGTGCGATTCGCACCGACTCGAACGTTCTACATCAAGTCCGCGGTGATGTCAGGGAACCGCAACCCCTACGAACAAGATCCCACCGGCTTTCATTTTCAGATTCGCGACACTCCTGATTTTCTATTTGAAACTGGCTATCTGGTCCATCCTTCTGACGGAAATGGTCTGCAGTCTGTGGGATCTGCAAGTGGCAAGGCGTATCCGGGCGTCTACAAATTCGGTGCCGTGTACAACGGGGGCAAGTTTCCGGATCCGACGGGACGCCTCAGCAATGGCAACTATTTGATTTATGGCATGGGAAGCCAAGCCGTTTTTCGCTCGGATGCGGGGTCCGATCGTGGATTGGATGCGACTTTCGGTTTTGACTGGAGCCCGGGCGAAGTAGCTCGGGAGAACAGCCAGATAACTGCTGGTGTGCGTTTCAACGCACCCTTTCCGAAACGCAGCACCGACCGTGTCGCCTGCGCGTTGGTCTACAGCAGAATCAGCGACCCCTTCCGAAACTTCGGCACATTATTGGGAGCGACGCCTCTCGGTGCTGAGAAGGCCGTCGAACTGAACTACTCACTGCAGGTGACCCCATATTTTCTGCTGCAGCCCACATTTCAGTACTACGTAAATGTCGGTGGAAACCCCACTTTGTCAAATGCACCCGTTTTGGGGTTCAGGACCAAAGTTACCTTTTGATTCGTTGAGGACGTTATGAATAGCAGAAGCCAGGAACGCGAAAACATTTCGGAGCAGCAATTCGACTTGTGCGTCATTGGCGGCGGGGCGACCGGCTCGGCTTGCGCGTTGGATGCGCAGCTACGCGGAATTCGAACAGTTCTACTGGAAGCGGGCGATTTTGCCGGTGCAACGTCCAGTGCAGCCACCAAGATCGTCCACGGCGGAGTGCGTTACTTGGAAGAAGCCATCAAGGGAGCAGATCTTCAGGAATATCGGGTTCTGGTACGCGCTTTGCACGAGCGTGTTCGCATGCTGGAAAATGCACCGCACCTCACGCGAACGCTGGAGTTCCTCGTACCTAGCTATCACTGGATAGAGGTGGCGTATCTCGATATTGGTCTGAAGATTTACGACTGGCTCGCGGGACCCGGCCGCATTTCTCCCAGCAAGTTCCTTTCGCGAGAGGAAACCTTGGAGCGAATGCCCGAGTTGAACGCAGAAGGATTGGTGGGTTCCGTCGCATATGCGGATGGCCAGTTCGATGATGCGAGATACAACATCGCGCTGGTGCAGACTTTCGCCGTGGCGGGTGGAAATACGCTGAACTATGCAAAGGTGACCGATTTCCTGCGGGGTGCGAACGGAAAGGTTTCTGGCGTTGTGGTCAAGGACCAGCTCAGTGAGGATATGTTTTCGGTAAAGGCCAAAGCCATCGTTAACGCCACAGGACCACTCTCGGACTC
>Ga0306923_10003408_pt1 | contig 14936 bp, 11 predicted proteins | sample sta12Can44000108_FD_203841 | JGI IMG/M metagenome (GOLD analysis project Ga0306923, IMG submission 203841) | Lab enrichment of tropical soil microbial communities from Luquillo Experimental Forest, Puerto Rico - statanox.12C.anox.44.000.108 (v2)... | ecosystem: Environmental > Terrestrial >... | reverse complement strand
CCACTCGAGTTCGTCCCCCCGAACAGGACGCCGGACACGATCGCGGGGTGGAAGGCCGTGGCCGGCGGTCTCCTGAGCGACCCGTGCTGCGCATTCCACCGCAACGTGGAGATCTCGGCGCGCTATGCCTGGATGTACAGGCTCCAGCCGGCTTGCTTCAAGTGGGCCGCGATGGCCGCCATCGCGTCGCACCACGTCCGGCTCGCCCTCTTCCCGCTCCGTCTGGACACCGAGCGCACCGGCTACGTGGACATCCCGCACAGCCTGCATCGTCCGAAACTGCTGCTGACGGAGGATGTGAACACGATCCGGGCGACGAACAACGCCATCTTCAACGACATCTTCTGGGTTCACCTCGCCTACGTCACCGCCGAAGACGGGATCGAACGTCTCCGCGCTCTCCTGGACGCCGAGCGCCACTATGCACCTGTCCTGGCCGGCTCCGAGGCGATCGACCAAGGACGCCGTGTCCTGGAGGATGGGATGGCGTCCGCGGAGGCCCGGCAGAGCGCCGATGATCTCATCTGGCAGGGCAACGTCGAGCTCCTCGAGCATGAGCAGCGCGCCGTGGTGCAACCCAGCTACGATCGCCTCTCGCGCGCAGCCGCCGGGCTCGTCTCGGCCGGCTCGGCCACGAGCTTCGAGGTGCGTGGAGTACGGCCGGAGATTGCGTACTTCACCTCGTTCTACCTCTACTCGTTCACACGGGGAATCCCGCCCGCTCTGCGCGCACGAGCGTGGCCGAGGATCACCCGCTTCGACGACCGCTGGCGCTGGCTCGCAACAAGCGTCGTCCCGCGCTTTCGCAGATTCGACGCTGACACGCGCCTGGTCGACGCCAGCCTGCGGCACATCTTCGACGAAGCGCGGGACTTCGCGTCCACTCCCTGCGTCCTGCCGCGTTCACCCGCAGACGAGCCACGGCGGGCTGCGCAACCGAGGCGATGGCACCGGCCACGGCCCAAATGGGTGAACAGGCTGCTGTGAGACCGGCTGCTAGCCGTGCCCGGACGTAGGGCTCTTCGGTTCCCGGAGACTTCGACGGTTGTCCTGAGTTCTCCTGAGGCGTAGCGTCGTGAGCACCCGCTCGACAATCTGCAAGCAGTGCCCTGACCAGCCACTTCGGAGTGGATCCACTGGGAGTGGGATCCTATGTCCAACGAAACCGAGATGGGAGTTGGCTGATGGCAGTTAGCTTCGCTAAGGACATCAGGCCATTGTTTACCGACACTGACATTGCGCACATGAACCGCCGCGGCGTCAGGCTGGATGACTTCGGCTACATGCACGATCTAGCCCATGCCCAGCAGGTCCTGGACAGGGTCGACGACGGGGGAATGCCGCCACCTAGCAGCGGCGAGCCGGCGTGGTCGCCCGAGAAGGTCCGGATCTTTCGGGATTGGATTGCCGCTGGATGCCAGCCCTAGGGCTCCTCGGTCCCGGAGATTCTGGCACTTGTCCTGAGTTTCCTGAGGCGTAGCGTCGTGAGGGATATTTATTCGAATTATCGGTTTCGCATGGTTACTCACCACAGGGCCTGAGCCAGTTCGGTGGAAAATCAGATGCCTTATGAGCTGGTCGGGGTGGCCGGATTCGAACCGGCGGCCTCTTCGTCCCGAAGCCAGCGCGCGATGTGGCCTACCACCACTCTTACTCCCTCTGACCTGCCCCGCATCGTCCGTGGACGTCCGCCGACGTCCGCTGGTGTCAGCCGTCGTTGTTAGTCAGTTGGTTACTCACCGGCTCGGGGGCGTCGCCAGCTTGTGACCCACAGACCGTGCCGCGGGTACTCACGGTCCGCGTCCATGTCTGTTGGCGGGCTTCCAATGGACAGCGGATCTAATGGCTTTCGGACGCGCGGGCTGAAGATCACCAGGATTGATCTGAGATTGACCTTCGTTCCTGCGGAGGTTTCACGCCTAGGGAGCTTAGGTGGGCATGACCAGTCGCCAATGTCGCTGAGACCGACCTTACCGCCGGAGAACATGGCGCCCTCGAAGCTGATCACGCCGTCCGAGAACACGGGTCGCGGGATTCGGCGGACGCGGTACGAGATACTGGTCTGCATGGATCCGCTTGCACCGCTGCGTACGGTGGGCGGCCGGCTCGCCCCACCGACGGAGGCGCTGGCCCAGGCCATCGCCGAGCGTGTGATCGGCCTGGTGGTTGGCGCGCTCGATCTGAACGCGCTGCTGGCCGAGATCGATCTGAACGCCGTCCTGGAACAGGTCGATCTCGGGCAGGTGCTGGACCGGGTGGACGTCAACCAGGTACTGGACCAGGCCGATCTGGACAGCCTGCTGGCCCGGGTCGACATCGAGGGAATCCTGGACCGGGTCGACGTCAACAGCCTGCTGGACCGGGTGGACGTGAACCGGCTGCTGGACCGGGTGGACGTGAACCGGCTGTTGAGCACCGTCGACGTCACGGCGTTGATCGGCCGGGTCGATGTAGACCAGATCCTGCAGCAGGTCGACGTGAACGAGGTGATCGGGAAGGTCGACCTGGACGCCGTAATCGACCGGGTGGACATGAACGCCGTCGTCCAACGCGTCGACCTCGAAGCACTCGTCGAGCAGACCGACCTCGGCTCGATCATCGCCAAATCCTCCGGCGGGGTAGCGAGCGATCTGGTCGACGCGGTCCGCAGCCGGACCGTCGGGGTCGACGAGTCCATCGCCCGCTTGGTAGCTCGTCTTCGCCGCCGTCCCTACATCGGCCCGCCCGGCCCACCTGCCGGACTGCGGGCCCCAGCCGCATCATGACCGCGCGCACGGGCAAGGTCAGGCCCTTCGAGCCCCCGCCCGCCGCCCGCGAGAGCCTGCAGGGGCACTACGCGGGTTTCGCCTCGCGGTTCGCCGCCTTCGTGCTGGACCTAGTCGTCCTCACCGGGATCTTCATCCTCGTCCTGGCCGCCATCAATTTCGCGGCCAGCGTCCTTGCCGGGAAGAGCATCCACTTCAACCATGGCAATACCTGGGTGGTCGTGGCGTATGCGGTGTGGGCGTTTATCTACTTCGCCCATTTCTGGGGCCTGAACGGCAAAACCGCAGGTGGGGCGTTGTTCGGCGTGCAAGTCGTGACGAACGACGGCGGCGACGTGAGCGGGCGCCGAGCGATCGGCCGCACGCTGGCGTTCCCGCTGAGCTTCCTGATCCTCTGCCTGGGCTTCCTGGGCATACTCCTAGACAACCAGCGCCGCGCCCTGCACGACATCATCGCTGGGACGGTCGTGATCTACTGCTGGGACGCGCGGGCGGCGCGGCTGCGGTTGCTGTCCCGGCCCCGCTACTCCGCTCCGCGCGCTCCGCCCGAATCGCACAGCCTGCCCGGATCGCCGGGACAAGCCGACCCGCCCTGCTGACCCGGACCAGGCGGTTTGTGCAGCTTTCGACCCGATGCCGTCGTGGTGGTTATTCTTCGCCGCGACTGCCCGCGAGATCGCCATCGAGGACGGCGAGCGGTTCTCACATACGCGAACGGCTGGTTAGTCACTCAGCGCACGAAACGGCCACTCTCGCGAAGATCGCAAGTGGCCTGTGACCTGGGTCGGGGTGGCCGCCGTTAAGCTGGGGTCCGGGTCTCCCAGGTAGCTATAACACGCCGCCGGGGCCAGCCAGTAGTTGCTGGATCTCCGCGATGAGCTGCTTGATGGGTGGCAGGCCAGGCACGTCCACGGCGGTCTGGGGATTGTGGCCTTCGGCGATGCGCTGCCATCGGTCGAGCGCCAACTGGGTGCCACGAGGGTCGGTGAACACCCAGAACCGGTTGGCGGTGATGGCGTCCGCGACCAGGTCGGCCACGGCGGCAGGCGCCATCCCTTCGTCGATCGCGCGCTGCACGTGCGGTTCCGTCACCTCGGCGATCGCCGCCCGCGGGGGGACCTCCCCCAGGCTCTGTGGCCAGTTGCGGTCGGCTTGGAGGATGCTGGTGTGAACCCAGCCCGGGCACAAGACGCTGACCCCGACGGGATGCATTGCCACGGTCATCGCCTGGTACAGGTCTTCGGAGATAGCGACCACGGCGTGCTTGGTCGCGTCGTAGATGGGACCAGATCCCGGGTGCAGCCCGGCCAAACTCGCGGTGTTCACGATGTGGCCTTCGCCCTGCGCGGCCAGCACCGGCAGGAAAGCCCGTATCCCGTGGATGACTCCCCACAGGTTGACTCCCAGCACCCACTTCCACGCGGAGACCGGGCCGAACCACGGGTCGGCAGAGCTGGACACGCCCGCGTTATTGCAGACCACGTGCACCGCTCCGAACCGATCGACCGCGGCAGCGGCCAGGGCATTGACCGCCGCCTCGTCGCTGACATCGGTCGGCACCGCGAGCGTCTTGGCGCCCAGGCCCGCGATCTTCTCCGAGGCAGCCTGCAGCGCAGGCTGCTCGACGTCGGCCAGCACCACGTCGAGCCCGGCGCGGGCGAACCGCTCGGCCAGCGCCAGGCCGATGCCGCTGGCGGCCCCGGTGACGACGGCAACTTTCCCCGCGGTCAGTTCCATGGTCCCTCCCCTGATCAGGCCTGGCTTCACGCTACACCGGCCGGTTCGCCCTAGCACCCCTGGAACTCTCGTGATGCAGGAGCATCGCTGCTGGGCCGACCGCCGCAGCCCTCGGGGGCGGTAACATCTCCCCTGCGCTGGATCAAATACGACTAGATTCGGCAGCTGAACAGTCAGACATGGCTGAGCTAGAGACCTGGGGTCAACCGGACTACTGCGCGGTGTCACGGCTCCGGAAGCTGTAGGTGCACAGTGACGTTAGCTGCGTAGATCACGATACGTCGCGCTGCTTGGTCCGTATATGGTCCACGGGTAGGGACGTGGGCTAGACTTCCGCTCAGTCAGAGGCAGAGTACGGATTGTACGCCATCCTGAATAGCGGAAGATCGGCAGTTCGACCCTGCCCCTGACCACCAGCACGAGTACGTGACGCGGTTCATCAGCGACCCGCACACCGGCCGCTGTCCCGTATGCCGCCGCGCGTTCCCGCGCCGCCTGGATGGCATGGTCATAACGCACAAGAGCAACGGGGATCGCTGTCTCGGTTCTGGACAGCAACCTGGAGAAGACTTGGCTGTTGCGTCCTGGCTCCCCATCAGCAAAGACCTCACGCCGCACGGCTTCCGACACGGGCACAAGGTGTGGATGGACGAGGACAAGATAGCCGACGTACTCAAATCCGAAAGGCTAGGCCACGACGAACCCGGTATGCGTGGCGTGTACGGTCACGTCAGCCCCGCCATGCGGGAAGAACTGAAGGCCGCGTTTCAAGCCCGCTGGGAGGAATCGCTGCGCCAGCGTGCCGCGCTGTCGCCAGTGTCAGCGGTGCCGCTGCTTAACCGTCTGCTCGTCAGTTACGGCAGCTGTAGTTCGTTGTGATCATGGTGTCTCCGCGTAGGCGTTCCAGCGTTGGCTGGCTCGGGCAGGCGCCCGGGCGGATCTGACCCGGGCGCCTGCCGGTGCTGGGATCAGCCGGTCAGGCCAGCGCCGAGCACTGGCCGGAGGCCAGGCCGGTGACGGTGTTGAGTCGGCCGTTATCGGTGGGGGCCGGGTTGTTGCCGTTGCACGACAGCGAGCCGGTGATGGTGTTGCCGGCCACCACGACCTCGGTGGCGTTGCGGGTCAGGGAGACCGCGCCGCCGATGGTGTTGCCGGCCAGCACTACCCCGGTGGTGTTACCGGTCAGGGAGACCGAGCCGCCGAAGGTGTCCGGCGCGCAGGCCGATCCGGCGCCGAGCAGGACCGGCCCGGTCGAGTCGGTCACCTCCACGTTGCCGCTGATGGTCGTCCCGCACGCCACCAGGGTGCCCGCGTCTTTGGCGGACAGCGGCCCCTGCACCTGCGCGCCCTGGAGCAAGAGCGTCGCCCCGGCTTTGACCGTCACCGGGCCGGTGATGACCGCGCCGGGTGCCACGCAGGTGATGCCGGGCCCGGTCGTCAGCCCGGAGTGGGTGCCGGTGATCGTGGTCGTGCACGGGGAGAAGGTGATCACCGACACGTTGTTGCCGCCGAAGTTGGCGACGTAGACGGCGCCGGTCAGCGGGCTGACCGCGACGCCCTGCGGGTTGTTGAAGCCCGTGATGGTGGCGGTGACCGTGGTGCCGTTGATCACCGACACGCTGTTGTCGCCGCCGAAGCCGCCGTTGGTGACGAAGACGGTGCCGGATACCGGGGCGACCGCGATCCCTTCCGGGAAGCCGGGGACCGTGATGGTGCCGGTGATCATGTCGGTCTTGGCGCTGATCACGAACACGGTGCCGGGGGACGCGTGGAGGGTGGCGTAGACGGTGCCGGTCAGCGGGCTAACCGCGACCTGGGCGCCACCGCGGCCGAGGAAGCCCGTGGTGATGGTGCCGGTGACCGTGGTGCCGTTGATCACCGACACGTCGGCTTCCTGAGCGACGTAGACGGTGCCGGTCACCGGGTTGACCGCGACCCCGGACGGGCCGATGCCGACGTCGACGGTGGTGACCGTGGTGCCGTTGATCACCGACACGCTGGCGTCGTTGGAGTTGGCGACGTAGACGGTGCCGGTCAGCGGGTTGACCGCGACCGCGACCGGGCCGACGCCGACGCCGATGGGCGGCTCAGTGATCATGTTGGAATGGCCGTCGATCACGAACACGGTGCCGTCGACCTGCGCGGAGGGGTTGTTGGTGACGTAGACGGTGTCGGTCAGCGCGTCGACCGCCACCGCGCTCGGGAAGACGCCGGCCGGGAACATGATAGTGCCGGTGACCATGTTGGTGTGGCCGTCGATCACCGACACGGTGTTGTCCCCTTCGTTGACGACGTAGACGGTGCCGGTCAGCGCGTCGACCGCGACCCGGTCCGGGTTGGTGCCGACTCCGATGGTGCCAGTGACCGCCGGAGGCGCTGCGGCCGGAGCCGCCGCGGCCGGGCCAGCGGACGCCAGCACCGCACCTCCGGTCAGCCCCGCGGCGGCCAGCGCGCTCGCCGCCACCGCGGGCAGTCTGCGCCCGGGCAGGCGCCACCGCCCGCCCGCTGTCCTGAATACGCTCATGCTCCTGCTCTCCCTTCCTGGAAGATCCGCGGCATGGCGTCCCGGCACCCGGGCGAGGGTGACGGGCATCGTACCGCTGCGTTGATCGGTGAGGATGTACACGGTGGCCGGCCGGGCCGGATCCGCTGCCTGTCCTGTGACGGCGCCACAAGGGTGCCGGCCGGCGTTGCACGCACGCGGGAATCCGGCGGGGCGCCCCGTCCCGCCCGGGGGGCACCAGAGGATCCCGGCCTGGGCCGGGAACGCCTCGTGCAGTGCCCGCCGCTGCTGCCTCTGGTCAGGCAGCCGCAACCGGCCATGACGCGCTCCCCACACCGCCAGAATCCGCCCGGCCGTGGCCGGCGGCATCACCCTCAGCAGGTGATACCAGCCCGGCGTCGGCGCCAAGTGTGCCCAGACCCGGCAGCGACACGAGGTTTTCAGCTGAACGACGAGGTTGGTCGGAGGGGTTCACGCGGACAGCGAAGCCTTCACCTGAACAGGACACTCTCAATGCGGTCATTTACCTGACCTGCATCAACACCCCACCGTCACGAAATACAGCTGCCGTATCAGTATGCGGCCCGCAGGCAACCTCGTTCGCTCCCGTTTGGCTCCCAAAATCGGACATCGGGAGAGGCGGAGGGCGAACCGCAGGCCGCCGCATACTGTGTGACCTGCTATTACGTGGTCGGGGTGGCCGGATTTGAACCGGCGGCCTCTTCGTCCCGAAGCCAACGCGCGATGCGGCCTACCACTACCCTTACTCCGTCTGACCTGCCTCGTACCGTCCGCCCACGTCCGCTGGCGTCCGCTGGCGTCTGTCGCGGTTGTTACTCAGTTAGTTACTCACCGGCCAAGGGGTCATGGGATTTGACCCGCTGGTCTGAGTGACCGAACGTGACCGGAATTGACCGCTCATCGCACCGGCGATGGGCGTTAATGGCACGCCGGCTTGGGGGCCTACCTTAAAGTGGCCCGGCCCTGCGTCACGTCCCGACCGGTTTTGCTGCCCTTACGCCGCCGGATCGGGCAGGCAACGAACGGCAAAGCGATGATGAGAGCGGCCGGCCCAAATATCACGAAGGGCCACGAGCCAGCCGATGTCACCGCGGCGGTGAGCACCTCGATAAGGACAACGCCGCAGAGCGCTCCCACGGCTAGCCCCGCCCGGCGGGTCCGGAGCAGCAGGCGCATTTCCGGCGGCATCCGCCACAGCTGTACCGCCCCGTACCCCGCGACGAGCGCAATGGCCAGCGCGTACCCCAGAACAGCTGGCCACCGCGACACGGGGATGCCCACCGCGAGCATGAGCCCGCAGCTCGCCAGGTACACGGAGCGCGTCGTCAGGCCCAGGACGCGCTGGACGGATAGCTCAGCGTTCCGCCCGTAGGTGCTGACGCCGGGTGCCGACCGGGCGGCCTGGATGAAGTGCGAAGCGGCCCGCGGGCTGCCGCCGCGGCGCAGGCTGATCCGGCCGAGTTCGTTCAGTGCGCCGCTGTGTGCTGGGTCCAGCGCGAGGGCCCGTTCCTGGTGCGCGCGGGCGGCCTTCCACTTTCGCTGGGCGTAGCTGACCTGGCCCGCGGTGAAGTGAGCGTCCGGCTCGTGCGGGGCGAGCCGGACCGCGGTGGCCGCGGCTCGCTCGGCGTCCTGGAAGTACTCCTGGTAGGTCCGCTCGAGCTGCGCCAGGAAGTCCGTCTCCGTGGCCAGCAGAGCCTGCGCCAGGCAGACGTAGGCCCGCCACTCATCCGGCGCCAGCTTGCATGCCTGGTTGGCCGAGCTGATGGCCGCGGTGATCTGGCCCAGGCGCCGTTGCGCGATGCTGGCCAGCCGGTACGGCCTCTCGTCCGAGGGCGCAAGGGTGATCGCGCGGCTGGCCGCGGCGGCCGCCTCCTTATACCGGCCCGCCCCGAGGTGAGTGGCGGCGAGCAGGCACCACGCCCGGCTGTCCTGCGGCTCTGCTGCCACGATGCGGGCGAGCAGGCTGGCCGCCTCGTCGTACCGCTTGAGGTCAAGCAGCACGCTGGCCTGGACGAGGTCCCGCGCGACCCCGGTCACGGCACCCGCCGCTTTCTCAGGCAGAGGGCGCCGGGCTGCTCGCCCAGCTCGCTGATCCGGTTCATCGATTGGCTCCAAACCCAGGGGCGGCAGGAAGAGCGTGTTTCAACGATGTGATGGCCAGCCCGTCATGGACGGACGGGGCCAGTTCGCCGGGCTTGCGCCGACTTGAGTCGGTCATGGTCTCGTTCATCACGGAACACCCCCCATCCGCCCTCGTCGGGCAGAACCGGTCGTGTGCTTCGGGCGCTTGGAGTGATCCGCGGTCATTTACCATGACGGCCACATCCCGGCTATCCGAGTAGCGCGACTATCTCCAGCGAGAGGACCGCGGCGATGACCGTACCGATAACGGCTAGGGGGACAATGACTTGCTTGCGCCGTCACCACGGGCGGGCGCTGCGAAAGTGTGCCGGTGTCGAAGCCCGGCTGGTCGGTGGCTGGGATGGACATGGTTCCTCCTTCGGCGCTTGGCGGACTCGTCGCGGCAAGACACGCTCCCGGCGCCAAGTTCGGGATCCTGCGGGCGGCCATGCGGGACCGGGCTCCCACAGACCCGCGACCGGCCGCACGGCGACATGGCGGCTCCCGGCTCTCGGACTGGGTGGGGTCGAGACGGACCGCGTAGGCGCCGGGGCGCATGGGCCTCCCCTCACGGTCCCTATGCGTCCCCGCCGCCCGCAAGTTCAACTGCGCGTTCACGGCATGGCGTCCTGAAACCGGGGGAGCGAATGGGAGCGAATCGGAGCGCGCCAGCGGTATCGGCGAGGCGGCCGACCAGCCGAGGGTCCGGCCACGGGGTCACCGTGTGCTGTTTCCCGCGCTCACGACAAGGTGATCCAGTCGTGGACGAGGCGTCTTGGCGCACCAGCGGCGCGCGAGAGCGAAACGGCCCGCCTCCGGTGGCCGGGAAACGGGCCTCTGACATGCGTCGGGGTGGCCGGATTTGAACCGGCGGCCTCTTCGTCCCGAACGAAGCGCGCTGCCAAGCTGCGCTACACCCCGCCCGCGCGGAACCTCACCGGTACCGCGCGAGACTTCGACAGTCTAGCGGAAACGCGGGCCTGCTCGTGCACGGCTGGGCCGAGCGTCCGCCAAGCGGGAGGGCTAACGAGAATCGCGCGGCACCAGGGTGAGCAGGGTGGCCTCGGGCCGGCAGGCGAACCTGACCGGGGCCCACGGCGACGTGCCGAGCCCGGCGGAGACGTTCAGCCAGGCCTGCCCGTCCGCGGGGTGCCTGTGCAGGCCGCTGACCCGCTCCCGTTCTATCCCGCAGTTGGTTACCAGCGCGCCGTAGAACGGCAGGCACAGCTGGCCACCGTGGGTGTGCCCGGCGAGCAGGAGGTCATAGCCGTCGGCCGCGAACTGGTCGAGCAATCTCGGCTCGGGTGAATGCATGACCCCGATGCGGAGGCCGGCGGCCGTGTCGGCCTGGCCCGCGATCTTGTCGTAGCGATCGCGCTTGGCGTGCGCGTCGTGCACCCCGGCCAGGGCGACGTCGAGGCCGCCTACGGTCAGCCGCCCGCGCTGGTTGTTGAGGTCCAGCCAGCCTGCCGCGGTCAGGTCGTCGCTGAGCTTCTCCCAGGGTAGGTCGGGTTCTTTCCGTATACGCCAGCGGGAGCTCGGCCCCAGCAGGTATCGCGCCGGATTGTGCGGCTCGGGCGCGTACATGTCATTGGAGCCGAGCACGAAGGCGCCTGGCCGGTCGAGCAGTGGCCCGAGAGACTCGAGAAAGCACCCGACGGCCTCCGGGTGCGAGATGGAGTCTCCGGTGTTGATCACCAGATGAGGGTCGAGCTCGTCGAGGGACCGGACCCAGGCCATCAGCCGCTTCCGGCCGGGGGTGAGATGCGTGTCGGAAATGTGCAGCACGCGCAGCGGCGCCGAACCCGGCGGCAGGACGGGAACCTCGTGCCGGCGCAGGGCAAACCAGTTCCGCTCGATCACCGACGCGTAGCCGACCGCGGCGGCGCCGAGGGCGACGGTGACCGGGATAAGAGTTCGCAATCTCACCGTCCCATGGTGCCATGAGGGCGGGCGTGCCACTGACCGCTCGCCGCGGCGGCCCAGTTCCTAGGATGGGCGTGTGGCTGAACTGAAAGACCGGCTGCGCGCGGACCTGAACGACGCGATGCGGGCGCGCGATCAGGTGCGGATGCGCACCCTGCGGATGGCACTGACCTCGATCACCAACGAGGAGGTGGCGGGTGCGTCGGCCCGCGACCTGAGCGACGACGAGATCATCAAGGTGCTCACCCGCGAGGCCAGGAAGCGCCGGGAGGCGGCTGAGGCGTTCGGTGCGGCTGGCCGTACCGAGCAGGCAGCGGCCGAACGGGCCGAGGGAGACGTCCTCGCGGACTACCTCCCCGCGCAACTCGGCGACGACGAACTGGCCGCGCTGGTCAGCACGGCCATCGCCGAAACCGGCGCGACCGGGATGGCGAGCATGGGCCAGGTCATGAAGATCCTGACGCCGCGCGTGGCGGGCCGAGCGGACGGCGCCCGGGTCGCCGCCGAGGTCCGCCGCCGCCTGGGCGCGGGCTAGAGCGGCGCTAGAAGCGTCCGCCGGAGATGCGACGGTCCCGCTGGGTCTGCCCGCGCTCCGTAGGGATAGTCCGGGGCTCCCGGGTCGCTGGCCTCGTCGAGCAGCCGGGTCTCGTCCTCAGTGGGGGAAGCGGCCCTTGGTCGCGATCACCGCACGTTCGCGCGCTTCCGCCCGCGTGCCAGCCAGCGGCCGATGATCTGCTCGGACCGGCCGTCCGCGTAAACGTCGGCGGTGTCGATCAGCGTCCCGCCCGCCGAGCTGAACCGGTCGAGCTGGGCGAAGGAGCCGGTTTCGCTGGTCTCGTTGCCGAACGTCAGGGTGCCGAGCGCCAGCGCGGACACCGCGCAGCCGCTGAGCCCGAGCAGGCGGTACTCCATCCGTCGTCACCTTCAGCCGTGACCGCCGCCTCCGCCGCCGCCTCCGCCGCCGCCTCCGCCGCCGCCGCCTCCGCCGTGGCCGCCGCCTCCGCCGCCGTTGCCGCCGTGGCCGTGGCCCTTCTTCGGCTTCTTCGGCTGCTGGACGACCTGGCCGTCACCCATGGACCACAACGGGCTGTCCGGCGGGACCGGCACGAAGTAGGTGACCTTGCCGAGAGCGGCGTGGTCGAACGTCATGTGCCAGGTCGACCCCGGTGCGTTGGCGCCGAACATCTCGCCCGGGCACGACTGGCCGCCGTCTTCCGTCCGGTAACAGGCGGTCGTGCCGGTCATCGTGCGGCCGGTCGGGGAGATCGGGTTGAACACCGAGACGTACCCCACCAGGCTGGGGATGTAGCCGCCGAAGGCGGCGTACGGCGTGCCGCCGCCGCCCTCCACGTTGGAGGTACCGGTCTTGCCCGCCGCCTGACGGCCGGCCAGGCCGCCCAGGTTCCCCGCGGTGCCGGTGGTCAGGACGCCCTGCAGGATGTAGTTCACGGCGTCGGCGACCACCGCGGGGAAGACCTGGTGGCAGTTGGCCGACGGCACGGGCATGCTCTTGCCGGTGTTGTCGAGGATCTTGCCGATGGCGACGGGCGCGCAGTACTCGCCGCGGGCCGCCACGGTCGCGTACGCGGCCGCCATGGACAGCGGGGAGACGTTGACCGAGCCCAGCGTGAACGACGGGATGTTGTCAGCGGAGTCCTGGCCGCCGTCGGGGCTGAACAACGACGTGCCGTCGGCCCTGGTCAGTCCCATGTCAGCGGCGGTGTGCACGACGTTGCAGAGGCCGACCTTCTGCTCGAGCATGGCGTAGAACACGTTGACGGACTGCGTGGTTCCGGTGTACAGGGACTGGTTGGAGTCGGACTGCGGGCCTTCCGCGTTCGTCACGTTGAACGCGCCCGCCTGGCCCTGGTAGAGGCCGGCCGGGCCGCCCTGGCAGTTGGTGTAGCCGGTGACGGTGGTGCTGCCGGGCACGTGCGCGGTGAAGCCGAAGGGTATCCCCTGCTTGAGCGCGGTGATCAAGGTGAACAGCTTGGACGAGGAACCGGTCTGGACCCCGGAACTGCCGCCGTACGCGGTGTTCACCGCGTAGTTGATCTCGGTCTCGCCGCGGCCCGTGCCGTACGGCCGGTTCTGGGCGATCGCCATGATCTGGCCGGTGCCGGGCTGCACCACGGCCTCGGTGTCCGCGTTGTGGCCCGGGTTCCAGAAGTTGCTGTGGGCGGGCTCCACGTAGTTCACCGCGCTGTTGGCGGCCTGCTGGTCCTGCGGGTTCAGCGTGGTGTAGATCTTCAGGCCGCCGGTGGTGAGCAGCTTGGCCCGGTCCATCGGGGTCTTGCCGTAGGCCTTGTTGTGCAGGAAGACCTCCATCACGTACTGGCAGAAGTAGCCGGCCGAGCTGGCCGCGCTCACCGAGCCGGACTGGCAGCCGCTCTCGGGGATGAAGAACTTCAGCCCGAGCGGCTTGGTCTCGTCGGCCGCGGCCTCGGCGGCGGTAAGCCCGTTGTCGGTCTGGGCCATCCGGGCCAGCACGGTGTTGCGCCGCTTGAGGGCCAGGTCGGGATGCCGGACGGGATCGTAGGCGGACGGGTTCTCCACGATCCCGGCCAGGGTGGCCGCCTGGGGCACCGACAGCTTCGCCGCGCTGGTGCCGAAGTACGTCTCGGCGGCGGCCTCGATGCCGTAAGCGAAGTTGCCGAAGTAGGCGTTGTTCAGGTAGCCGGCCAGGATGTCCTGCTTGGACTGCTGGTGCTCGGCGGCCACCGCCATCCGCAACTCGTTCAGCTTGCGACTCAGCGTCTCCGCGTTCGCGGCCTGCAGGGCCTGGCTGTTGTCTGCCTTCTCGGCCGCGAGCAGGAGCACGTTCTTCACGTACTGCTGCGCGATGGTCGAACCGCCCTGGACCGGCTTGTGCTGGAAGTCGTTCACCGCGGCCCGGATGGTGCCGCGCAGGTCGATCGCGCCGTGCTCCCAGTACCTCGAGTCCTCGATGGCCACGACCGCGTTCACCATGTTCGGCGCGATCTGGCCGTAACTGACCGGCTCCCGGTCCCAGCCGAAGTACTTGAGCCTCGCCGCGCGGTTGGCGCTGTTGTAGTAAGGCATGTCCACGCCATACACGTAAGCGAGGAAGTGGCCGTACCGGTCCAGGATCTCCGACCGCTGGGGCAGGCCATTGGTATCCAGCGACAGGGTGGTGAACTTGTCAGCCTGGTTCCTGACCAGGACCCCGGTCGCGGCCACCACGGGAATTACCATGGCCGCCGCGAGCACCCCGCCGGCGATGGCGAACACAACGAGACGTCCGAGTACGCTCGTCCGGGTGAAAATCGTCTCTACGCCCTGCACGGGACTTAGGGTACGCCGCGATGGCAAGTAACCCTAAGCCTTCGCACCGGACACATCTGACCTGGACCCACATAGGCCCACGAGTCCCGTCCAGCCTCAGATGAGCCGGAATTGTTACCTTAAGTTGCCATTGATTGATGCAAAATGGCGATTTTTGTAACGGAGAGAACATAATCACATACGGAGAGTAACTAATTCCGCCGTGCATATAGTCCGTGAGAACTATTTGGTAAATGGCCATGCCGGGGTCTTGGCATCCAGGCCGGACTTCCGTAAGTTGCTGGATCACGAACAGATAACCAGGGCAGGGCGGCCGCACGCACTGGCCCCGGGATCGCAACCCCATCGAGACGACCGTCGGACACCCGTGCTCGACGATCAAGAGGAGTGGGCACATGTGGATCACTGACTGGACCACACGCGCCGCATGCAAGGGAACCGACCCTGACGAACTGTTCGTCCAGGGAGCAGCGCAGAATCGCGCCAAGCTGATCTGCCGGGGATGCCCGGTTCGCACGGAGTGCCTTGCGGATGCGCTCGACAACGGAATCGAGTTC